>Ga0164242_10000522_pt1 | contig 46001 bp, 43 predicted proteins | sample OricomgcompostMG_FD_108783 | JGI IMG/M metagenome (GOLD analysis project Ga0164242, IMG submission 108783) | Miracle-Growth compost microbial communities from Emeryville, California, USA - Original compost - Miracle growth compost (MG) ... | reverse complement strand
GTCCCGGTCGGCAAAAAGACGTTGGGCCGCATGTTTAATGTGACCGGCCAGCCGATCGACAGCAAAAGCGGTGATTTCAACGAATTCGCGCCGATTCATAAAACTCCGCCGCCGCTGATCGACCAGTCCGGCCAGGTGGAAATCCTGGAAACCGGCATCAAAGTCATCGACCTGATCTGCCCGATGACCAAAGGCGGTAAGGCCGGCCTGTTCGGTGGCGCCGGCGTCGGCAAGACCGTGCTGATCCAGGAGCTGATCAACAACATCGCCAAGTTCCATAGCGGCTACTCGGTGTTCGCCGGTGTCGGCGAGCGTACCCGCGAAGGTAACGATCTCTACGGCGAAATGGAAGAGGCCGACGTGCTCAAGAACACTTCCCTGGTCTTCGGCCAGATGAACGAACCGCCCGGTGCCCGTTTGCGCGTGGCTCTCTCCGGTTTGGCGATCGCCGAAGGCTTCCGCGACCAGGGCAGCGACACTCTGCTCTTCATTGACAATATCTTCCGCTATACCCAGGCTGGTTCTGAAGTCTCCGCCCTCCTCGGCCGCCTGCCTTCCGCCGTGGGCTACCAGCCGAACCTGCAGCAGGAAATGGGCGCGTTGCAGGAGCGCATCACCTCGACCCACAAAGGTTCGATTACTTCCGTGCAGGCCGTCTATGTGCCGGCCGACGACTTGACCGACCCCGCCCCTGCCACCACCTTCGCCCACTTGGACAGTACCATCACGCTTTCCCGAGCCTTGACCGAGATCGGTATCTATCCGGCCATCGATCCGCTCGACAGCTCCTCGACCATTCTTGATCCTGAGATCGTCGGCGAAGACCACTACAATGTGGCCCGCGAAGTTCAGCGCGTCTTGCAGCGCTACAAAGATTTGCAGGATATCATCGCCATCCTGGGCATGGAAGAACTTTCCGAAGAGGACAAGCAACTGGTGGGCCGCGCCCGCCGTATCCAGCGCTTCATGAGCCAGCCGTTCTTCGTGGCCGAACAGTTTACCGGCAACACCGGCCAGTACGTGCCGCTCAGCGAAACCATCCAGGGCTTCCGCGAGATTCTCGACGGCAAGCACGATGATAAGTCGGAAAGCGCCTTCTACCTGAAGGGCGCCATCGGCGACGTCGTTAAGGCGGCCAAAGCGGCTAAATAGGATTAGCGAGCGATGTTTCACTTCCAGCTGGTCAGTTTAAGCGGCAAGCAGTTCGACGAAGATGTCTACGAGGTGGTTCTGCCCACCAAAGACGGCCAGATCGGCGTGCTGCAAAATCACATGCCGCTGGTCAGCGTAGCCAAAGCGGGTGTCATCATGGTGCGCCGGGGGCCCCGCGACCCCGACCATGAACGTGAATATTTCGCCATGAGCGGCGGCGCCATCGAGGTGTCCAATAACGCCTTACGCGTGCTCGTCGACGAGGCGGACCGCGCCGAAGAGATCAACGAAGCCGAAGCCGAAAAAGCCCTGGCCCGCGCCGAAAAAATGAAGGCCGAGGCTAAGGACGAAGTCAGCCTGGAACACGCCCAAACGCTTGTCGACCGTCAAGCCGTCCGTCTGCAGGTAGCTGGCCTCAAAAGACGACACCAGAGACGTGGCTAAGCTTTTTGGGGTTTGCTCTTGGCGGAGCAGAACCTACAGCGCGAGGCGGCGGCCGGAATCGCGCTTAGGCATTCCGGACATTCACGCTCGGCCGGCGTATCGACGTCTTCCGTCGGGTTCAAGTGTGCCATCAGTTTATTGAGCGGTTGCACGACGAAGAAAAAAATCACGGCGGCGATAATCAAGAATGAAACGATGGCGTTGATGAAGTCGCCATACAAAAATTTGCTGTGATTGATGGAGAAACTAAGTCCGGAAAAGTCCGGTTTGCCGCCGATGGCGGCGATCAACGGCGTAACCAGATCCTTGACCAGCGAGGTAACGATGGCGCCGAACGCGGCGCCGATTACCACGGCGACGGCCAAGTCGACCACATTGCCGCGCAGAATGAACTTTTTGAAGTCTTTCAACATGTCAATCTCCCGCTGCAGTGAGCTGTTAATTGCCTCCAGTATAGCAAATCTTGAGTGAGCGGTCGTTTAGCGGCGCGTTTCGATATTTTCGACGCCTAGGGCACGCATTGTACCGATGGTGTCGATAAGGGTCGCTATCTGGAAATGACGCTTGTCGTAAGGGTAGAGATGGCTGATTTTATCGAAGGCGTCTTCTACCGCCCAGCTATCCTGGTTGTAGGCGGCCAGATTGGCGGCCAGCGCCTCGCCGCTCCGCAGCGAAGTGTTCCGGCGCAGATTGATAATGCCGTCTTTGCCGACATGAGCGCCCTGAACCAGCATAACCGGCGAACCTTTTTCAATGGCCGCTAGGACTACGGCCCGGCCGCCATCCTGGAAGCATGTCTGGCGCTCGGCTAGCCGGCCATGGGCCGTGATGACGGCCTCTCCGAAGGCCGTATCTTCTTCGGCTTGAAAGAGCTCCGGTCGAAGCGTTTTAGCTTCGGCCAGGATGTCGGCTCTATGCTCGGCGATGCCGGCGCTGATAGGCGCGCGCAGCTCGCCGTAACCGCAGCCGATTTTCCCGCCCTGCTGATCGGCATGGAAATGATCGCCGTGCTCGGCGGAAGTGTCGCTGTGCACGCCGAATTGGGCTTCGGCCGCCTCGTTTACCACCGGCACCAGCGAGGCGGTCTCGTCTGTGAAGCTGTCGGTGACGGATCCCGGCTGGGCGGCTTCTTTGAGTACCATGAAATTATAAGGGATATTTAAGGCGCCCCCGAAAACGTGTATGAAATCTTCGTCAAAGCCTATCGGGGCGCGCTCGTCTCCGCAGAAAACCTTGTTATGTTGCAGCGAAACCGGCACGTAAAACTGCTCGCGGGCGGTTTCTTGCTGTTCGGTTTGCTCGGCGTTTTGAATTTCAGCTTGTTCGATCTCGGACATGTCAACTCCAATATTAGATACGGCTTCGTGGCGCATAATTTCCTTAGTTGGTTTTACGTTAGTGATATAACTCACAAATTATTATACTCTTCGGTGTCAAGGAAGGAAATTTGCTATAATTGAAAGTATTATGGTGATTTCGTCAAATGAGCATGTGCCGGCTCCCGAGCAGGCCCCGACTCCTCTGATCGAGCGGATCAGCCTTGATGTCTTGCGGCATCAACTGCGTGATTTCAGTACCATGGACCGCCGGGCACTGATGGAAACACTGGTTCCCTATCGGGAATTGCCGCTGCATGATCCGGCGGGATTCACCATTGCCGCCCACCGTCGCGGGCTGAGCGACAGCATGGCGCGGTTGTCGGAAATGACCGATATCGATTTGAACTCCAGCTACGACATGGGAGTGGTTTTTGCCAGCGGGCTGGTTCGCCAGTCCCTTCAGGGCCATGACGACCTTCCTGTGATCAGTGATTTTGATAATGATAAGAAGGGCCAGGTCGAAGCGTACCTTCGCCGAGCCGCTCACCACTCTCCTCGGGATACCATCAGCAGGCATCGAGAGCTGAACGACCAGCTCGCCGCGGCCGTGGAATTATTCGCCGATCATTGCAAGGTCTTTGTGCCGGATCTGATTATCGGCGACGGCGCGGCCGAGCTGCGGCGTGGCTACTATGACTATCTGCAGGTGGTCAATCTTCTCGACGAGCGGCAGGCTCCGCGCGGCGGCCGGCTAGAACGATGGCTGGCACGCTTTGCCCTACACCGGTAAACGCAGTGTTTACAAAAGTAATGCTTTACGGTACGATTGGTTTATAAACAACTAAGTGGAGGTTCCATAATGTTTGGAAGACAAAAAGCAGCTGCGTTGGTGGCTGAGTTTCTTGGTGCCGGGATATTGACCCTGCTGGTGCTGAGTGTGCAACGGTCGACCATTGGCGTGCCCTTTTTCGTGGCTATCGCCGCCGGTCTGGCAATAACACTAATGGGTTTGGCGGTTGCTGGCATGTCCGGCGCTCATTTTAACCCGGCTATTACTATTGGCATGTGGACGGCCCGCAAGGTCACGACGCTGCGCGCCGTAGTCTACGTCGCCGCGCAGATGCTCGGTGGTTGGGCGGCATACTACTTGTACACGTACTTCGTGAACAATCCGCTGCAGCCGGTCGGCGGGCACTTTACCGGCCGGATTTTGGTCGCTGAGGCCGTCGGCACGGGTATTTTCGCCTTCGCCTTCGCCGCGGCTACGTTTCAGAACTATAGCCGTGCCACCAAGGTCACTTTTGCCGGCTTGGGATTGACTATCGGCATCATTGCCGCTTCGTCAGCTTCAATCGGTCTGCTGAACCCGGCAGTTGCACTTGGCATTCGCGCCTTCGTGTGGGGCACCTATGTGCTTGGTCCGGTAGTCGGCGCCATCATCGGCGTGAATCTGTATGCGCTGTTGTTCGCGGAAGCCGGTACCAGCCCTTGGGCGGCAGCTCTAGAGAGCGTTTCCGGCGGCAGCACCGCTACTGCTTCGGCTAAGAAAAAGCCGGGCAAAAAGAGCAAAAAGTAATTACTGTTTGCTTCTAAGATTGCCGCCCGCTCGCCGGGCGGTTTTCTTTTACGTGGCCGGCTCCGGGAGCCTATTGGGCGCTAAGGTTTTGTCGGCGGAGTCGTGCCCATGCCGAGCGTCAGCTAGACCACGCCGTCGATGAGGTCCTGTTCGAACTGCCGGATGCCTTTAAGATTCTTCGGGTAGGTGCCGGTATCGGGAAAATCCAGACGCATAATATGGGCCCACACGACGCTGATCAACTTGACGAATCGCTCCAATTCGCCGCCGTCAAACTCCAAGCCGAGGTTATCGATCAGTTCGCCGGTGTCGTCCGGCTCGATGAATTCGAGCGCGCCGCTGACTGCGCTCAGACGTTTTTGAAAACTGGCCGAGCCTTCCACGAGCAGCTTGTAAAACAACAGCTGCTGGCGGTATTTATACAATTTGACGCGTTCGTATTCGTCTTTGCCTTGCCAGCTGGGGGCCGGTTTGCCGGTCTTGAAGTCGCGGACTTCGACCTGGCCGTGATCGAGGTGATGCAGTAGGTCGATCTTGCCACTCAAACGGGCGCCGGCTATCACCACTCCTTCGTTGTTGAAGCCGCGCTCCACCATATCGCGGCGGCTGAACTGGCCGCCCCGCTCCTTAACGAACCGCTCCAGGGCTTCCCGGCCGCGTTTGTCCAGTCGTTTGTGATCGGCGGGCCTGAGATGAGTGCGGGCCAGCATGTCGGCGAAGTAAGCTTGGATGTCTTTGATCGGCGGCAACGCGTCGTCCTTACCTAGCCGGGCATACGTCCACTGCAACGTCTTGTGCACGGCATCGCCGTAGGCGGCCGAAGGCGACAGGGCTTCCGGGAAGCGCAGCAGGTTATGCGTCAGGAAATATTCGGGGCCGCTGGACTGGATATCGATGAAGTTATTGAGGTGCGTGACGCTTAAGCGGTATTCTTCCAGGATCGGTTCGAACAGTGCCGGCTTGTCGGCGATGATCTGACGGAAGCGGTAGGCCCAGTCGTTGGACAAGATTCTTTCGGCGTCAGGCGGCGCCGGCTTGTCGATGGTCGTTGGTTTGAGCCCGATTAGGTCCACCAGAAAGCTGAGCGGCGGCGACAGGCGATTCTCCAGGCTGTGGGTGTAGCCGGTGACATACAGGCTGTGCTTGGCCCGGGTCAGCGCCACGAACAGCAGGCGCAGTTTGTCGTCGTCACTGTCGCCGGCCGGCGCGATCGGCAAGTTGTGCGGCAAGGTGATGCGCGAAGCTTGGCGGCGGGCCGTCGGCCCCCAGATCTCGTCCTGGGTATTGATTACGAACACTACTTCAAACTCCAGACCTTTCGCTTTATACGCGGTCATGACCTGCACGGCGTTAGTGGTCTGGGTGTGCGGATTGGTGTCGATGATTTTCAGCCCGGCCGAGCGGTGCAGCTCGGCGAATTCGGTAAGATCCTTGAGCAGCAGCGTGTGGTTCGGCTGCCACTGGCGCAGGCGCTGGCGCAGCGTGGACAGCTGACCGAGCAGCGTCAGATAGGTTTCGGTCGAGGCTTCGTAGCGCTCCGGGCTAAAGTAGTATTCGCGGAGCGGCGAGCTGAATTTTTCGGTCTTGGCTCGCGGCAGCTGCAGTTCGTCGTATTCGCTGTCGATGCCACCGGGGTCGCCGCCGATCAGCTGGTCGAGCAGATATTCCAAGGGCTCCAGCCGACTGCGTTTAGATAGATCGACGAACCAGTTGGCGATGGTTTTCAGGCGTGTGTCTTTATGTTTGACTAGGATCTCCAGCCAGTGTTTGTGTTGCTCGTAGGCGGCAAGACTAATCTGCACCAGCGTCTCGGCCGGCAGCTGCCAGAAATCGTAACCCAGTACCTCGCCGAACAACTGGTCGGCCTCGTTTTGGCGATTTTCGCTGAGCGCGACCACCAGCTCGGACATGCCGAGCAGCTGGCGGATAATCGGCGCGTCCAAGATGTTTTCGCGGCGTTCATAGGCCACCGGCAGCCGGCGATGGCCCAGGTACGGCATCAGCCGCTCCAGATAGCGATGGCGCGGCGCGATAACGGCGATTTCCTGCGGCTTAGTCCCTTGTTCTACGAGTTTTTCGATCTGTTCGGCGATCCAGTCGTACTGGGCCAGCTCGCTGGAGAACGACAGGTGCTCCAGCACTTTGGTCCGGTAGGCTTTTTTAGCGACCAGCTCCTTGTGTGTGCCCGGCACCACGGCCTCCAGCCGAGCCTCGATCTGTTCGGCCACGGCTTTGCCGGCCTGCAAAATGTTGGCGTTGGATCGGTAATTTTCATGCAAGGTGATGCGCGCCGGCTGGTCGTACAGGCGCGCGAAGGCGGCCATGTTGGAGACTTCGGCGCCCTGGAAAGCATAAATGGCCTGGTCGTCATCACCGACAGCCATGATGTTGGGCCGGTTTTCGTGCACCGGATTGTCGCCGAGCGCCGTCAACATGCGCAGCTGGGCTTTGTTGGTGTCCTGAAATTCGTCGACCAGCACGTATTGATAGCGCTCCTGCAGATTGAACCTTAGTTCGTCGTTCCGCTCCATGGCGTGCACCGCTTCGACCACCATATCGTCGAAATCGTACAAGCCTTGGACGGCCATGGTATCGATAAGTTCCTGATAAGCGTTGGCCACGGCCTGCAGGCGGCGATAGCTTTGGCCGCCGCCCTGCCAGGCGTACTGATTCTGGGCGTTTTTGCGGCACCATCTATTACGCCAGGCGGTGATCGGCTTGGCGTAGCGGCCGTCGGTCGGCGTTTCCTGAATGGCCTGTTCCAGCTCGGCCGCTAGCTCCGCGGCGTACTCCGGAAAACCGAAGTAGCGCTTGCCGGTGACGTGTTTTTGAACCGATTTCAGTAATTTTTCGTATGTTGGCAGCTGTTTGGCCGACGGTGTGCCGGCAAAGCAGTCGGCCAGCTCTTTTTCGGTGGCCGTGATGAACTTCTGGTTGGCATTTAATAATTCGTGCAACTCGCCGGGGGTGACGGCGTTTTGTTTAAGCCAGCTGATAGTCTGCAGCGTATCACGCAGAAAAATATAGTCGTCGCCGACCTTCGTACTGAGCGGATTGCCGTGCGGCAGTTGCTCGAAAATGCCTCGCAACAGCTCGTAACGTCCCAATTCATCGACCTGCTGGATCAGCTGCCGGCCGGTAAAATAATCGGGATACTGATTGATGACGTCGGCGCCGAAGCTATGGAACGTGTGGATGGCCACGTGATACGCCGGCTGGCCGATGATGCTGATCAGCCGCTCGCGCATATTGCGGGCCGCGTTATCGGTAAACGTCAGGCACAAAATGTTGCCCGGCGACACGTCGTTTTTGCGCAGAATATTGGCCACGCGCATGCTCAGCAGCTGCGTCTTGCCGGTGCCTGGCCCGGCGATTACCAGCACCGGCCCTTCCGTCTCATCGACAGCCTGTTTCTGAGCCGCATTCAGCAGCTTATATTCATCCTCGAATTTCCCCATTACTTCTATTGTAACGGGTTTAAGAATGTTTCGCTTTCGTCCTTTCGGACTCGTCAGTAGAATCACGCAATTCTAGAGCGAAAAATGACAAGCGGACGGATTCAGAGAAAAAGAAGGCGATACGGGCTACCGTAAGATTTTACGGTAGCCCGCCAGCCGGTCTTCGAGGCTATTCCTCGGGGTAACCCCTGCTCGATCGTTTCCCATCGGCGATAGCCAAGAGGAGTAAGAGGAGGGCAATAACTAAAACGGCTGCTACTACGCCAAAAACCCACCAGGACGCGCCTCCGTTATGGCTTTGCGCTGCTACTACGATATCCTGTGCCATTTCTCAGTCCTAACCTTTGTTAATGAGGGGCGGAAGCATATTGCTCAGTCTCCTATTAAGTCAGCGATTGGCTGGCGTTTTCAGGTATCCGTCGCAGCTCCTGTCGTCGTAAATGGCGCCACTTCCCAGCCAGCCAGTCGTAAATCTGGAACGGCAGGATGAGGAACCAAAAAGCCGACACGCCGAGCGTTGCTCGCTTCAGGGCGATGCTCGTGCCGGGACGACGGAATCTGGCGCAGTGATCCGCCCAAATTAGCTGCAGCCCCCACCAGTAGCCGAAGCCGTAAACGACAACTGCCGCGGCAACTATTGCCACCGTATCGCCGTCGTAAATTGCGAGGCCGCAGATGACGAGTGCCAGCAGCATCCGGTAAACGCAGGCCTCCTTGTCCAGGCGCTTCATGGTCGGCTTCCCGCCTTTCGTTGTTGTAAACGGTCCAGCACGAGGCCGAATCCGATGAAAGCCCATGCGCCGGCAGCGATGATCGCCGTCGGTGAAATTACCGCCAGAGCGGTCATATCTCTCCTTTAGGTCGGTTGTTTCTCTGTCAAAAGATGAGACCCGCGGGGCCGGCTCACGTCGGTCGTCCGGGTCTCATCTTTTGTCCGTCTGCTTGTCAAAGAACGACATTTCGGAACTCCTTCAAGCAGCTCTACGAAAGTCGGGACTATAATACCATTTACAGGGTAAATAATCAAGGATTAGCGGCGGTACAGACCGGACACTCGTCTTCTTCGGTAAATTCGGTGTACCACTGTTTGGTGGCCTTCTTCCAAGGTTCCAGGTCGTGGAAGCCGATCAGGTCGGCCGCTTCGCGCAGAGCCCAGCCGATCCAGCCGTAGAGCCGCACTTTGCCCCAGACCACGGCCGCCCAATGCGGGCCGCATGGAATGACGGTGATCGGCGGTTTGGCCGCGTAGCTGCGCGGCCGCCAGCCAGAAGCTTGCCTTTTTAAGTTGCGGGCTACAAATTCGCCGTCGCGCAAGGCCGTCTGGGCCAGGCCGCTGTACGGCATATTGGCGTTGTCGCCCAGCACGTAGATGCCCGGCTCGGCCTGCAGGTAGATGTCGGTGGCTACTTTGCCACGACCGATCATCACGAAGCCGTTGTCTTTGAAAAACGGATGGTTGGTGACGCCGGCCGTCCAGACTACGGTGTGGCTGCGGATCGACTTGCCGCTAACGGTCAGCCCGTCGGCCGTTTCGCCCTGCACCACGCTGTTGAGGTATAGTCGGATTCCCAGCTTGCGAAGGTGTTTATGAACCGCCCGGGAAGTGTCTTTGGGCAGACGCGGCAGCAGGCGCGGCCCGGCTTCGATGAGGTCGATATGAACCGCTCGGTGCTTGATGCCATGTTGCTTCATGATATGCCTCAAGTACGCCGGCAAAGCGCCGGCCAGCTCGATGCCGGTCGGTCCGGCGCCGACGATCACGTAGTGCAGGTCCGGCCGATGCTCGTCGACCATCTGTTGGTGCAAATGCCGCTTGAAGCGTTCGGCGGCGTCCTGGGTCTTAATGCTGTAGGAATATTCCTCGAGCCCTTTGATGCCAAAGTAATTGGTGACCACACCGAGCGCGATGACCAGCGTGTCGTATTCGTAGGCCACGCCTTCGGCCGTGGCGACCGTTTTGTCTTTGCGGATCAGCCGCGTGGCCGTCCCTTTGGCGAGGGTGATGTTCTTGCCGTCAAAAATGACGCTGAGCGGAATGGATGAGTTGGCTCGCTTGCCGCCGGTGGCGCTGTGGTACAAAGTCGGATAATAGCGCAGCTCGTCGCTGTCGCTCAGCAGGATGACGTCGAAACGCTCGTCGTCGCAGAGCCCGAGCGCCGCCTTCACGCCGGCGAAACCGCCACCCAATATCAGCACGCGTTCTTTATGTGGATTTTTTGCCATGCTGCTTATGATTGTAGCAGATGACCGCGGTGCCGCTGTAGCGGCCAGCTTGCATTTTGCGGCCGGCTAGTCGTAAGCTTAAGAGGTATGGACGAAATCAAAAAAGCGCTCCAAACGGCCGGTTTCGACGGCGAAATGAAAGATGACCCGGCGACGCTCGACCTGTTCAGCCACGATGCCTCGATGTTCGAGCTGCGGCCGCAACTGGTGGTATCACCGAAGGCCGCCAGCGATGTTGAAAAGCTTGTCAAGCTGATTAGGGGCAGTAAAAAATCGCATCCCGGCCTCAGTCTGACCGGACGCAGCGCCGGCACCGACATGTCCGGCGGCGCCATCAACGACTCGATCATCGTCGACTTTCGGAAACACTTCACCAAGATCGAGCACGTCTCGTCCGCCGCCGCGCACACCCAGCCGGGCGTGCTATACCGAGACTTTGAACCTCAGACGCTGAAGCACGGCGCGCTGATGCCCACCTACCCCGCTTCGCGCGATCTGGCCAGCGTCGGCGGCATGGTCAACAACAATTCCGGCGGCGAAAAGTCACTGGAATTCGGCAAGACCGAGGACTTCGTGACCGAGCTGAAGTTCGTCTTCGCTGACGGCGTGGAGCGCACCATAAAACCGCTTACCAAACCGGAACTCGACAAAAAGATGAAGCAGGACGACTTCGAGGGCCAGGTTTACAGCCGGCTGTTCTGGTTGATCGAGAAGCACTACGACAAGATCAAAGCCGCCAAACCACAGGTCACTAAAAATTCCACCGGCTACAATTTGTGGGATGTCTGGGACCGTGAAACCGGCGTTTTCGACCTTACCAAGCTGATCGTCGGCGCCCAGGGTACGCTCGGCTTCGTCACCGACATCCATTTCCGGCTGGTGCCGGCCCGCAAGCACTCCGGCCTGCTGGTACTCTTTATGAAAGACATCGACGATCTCGGCGAGATTATTCCGAAAGTGTTGGAGGCTAAGCCGGCCACCTTCGAATCGTTCGACGACGCCACCATGTGGCTGGGCATGAAGTTTTTGCCGAGCTTCCACAAGATGCTCGGCTGGGGCGGCGTGGTCAAACTGCTGTTTAGTCTGGCGCCGAGCGGCTTCAACATGCATGCCTGGCGCGGCATCCCCAAATTGATCCTGATGGTTGAATTTAACGGCGAGACCGAGGACGAGGTGCGCCAGAAAGTCCATGATTTGCACGGCCAGCTCAGCCGGCACCGCGCCCGCTACGAAATCAACGGTTTCGAAGAAGATCCCACCGAGGGTAAATCGGAAAAATTCTGGCTGATGCGCCGTTACAGCTTCCAACTGCTGCGCAGTAAGGTCAAAGACAAGCACACCGCGCCGTTCATCGACGATCTGGTGGTGCCGCCGCCGTATCTGACGGAGTTTTTGCCGCGGCTGCGCAAAATCATCAAAAAATATAATTTGTTCGCGACCATCGCCGGCCATATGGGCGACGGCAACTTCCATATCATCCCGCTGATGAAGCTGGAAGACCCTAAAGACCGCAAAAAGATCCTGCCGGCCATGAAAGAGGTCAATAATTTAGTTTTGAAATACCACGGTTCGTTATCCGGTGAGCACAATGACGGACTGGTGCGCGGCCCGTGGCTTAAGCAAATGTACGGCGCCGAGATGCTCACGATCTTCCAAGAAGCCAAGCACATCATGGATCCGCAAGGTATCTTCAACCCCCACAAAAAAGCCAACGCCGACTGGGAGTACTCGTTCAGCCACATCCGCGACCATTTCTAAATTAAAGCTCGACCTGCAAATCGGGACTGACTTCAGGACGCTGGACCGATCGGCTGACCTACTTGTTTCGGCCCGTGGTACAATAAGCATAAGCTACAATTCGGGCTTCGTGAAATGGATAGAAAATACAAATTTGGGGTAATCGGACTATTAGTGGCGGCTGTGATCGTGGCGCTGGCCGTATATCTGAGCCACTACACGGTAGACGTATTGCAGCCGGCCGGCCAGATCGGCTACAAGGAGCGCCAACTGTTGGTCTTCGGCGTTCTGTTGTCGGTTATCGTGGTGGTGCCGACCTTCGCGCTGACTATTTTTATCGCTTGGAAATACCGTGAGGGCAATCATCGACCCAAAAAATATAACCCCGACTGGGATCAGAGCTGGCTGTTCGAATCCATCTGGTGGGGCATCCCAATAGTTATTATCGGCGTGCTGACGGTGGTGGTTTGGCGTAGTTCACATACGCTTGACCCTTATCGGTCGCTGGTTTCGACCAAAAAGCCGCTGACCATACAGGTGGTATCGCTGGATTGGAAATGGCTGTTCATCTACCCCGAACAGCACGTGGCCAGCGTGAACCTGGCGGAGATCCCGGTGGGAACGCCGGTGGATTTTGAAATCACCTCCGATACGGTCATGAACTCGTTCTGGGTGCCGCAGCTGGGCGGGCAGATTTATTCCATGCCCGGCATGGTTACGCAGCTGCACCTGGCGGCCGATAAGGCGGGCCGCTACAACGGCTCGTCGGCCAATATCAGCGGCAGCGGCTTTGCGGGCATGGCCTTCCAGGTGGCGGCCGGTTCGTCGGACGACTTTAACGGCTGGATCGCTCGGGCCCGGCATGCCGGGCAGCCCTTGAATATGGCTTCATATAATCAGCTGGCCAAGCCCAGCAAGTATGTCCGGCCCGAGTATTACTCGTCCGTCCAGAGCAATTTGTATAATTACATCACCGTGAAATACATGACGCCGCTGACCGCGCCGCGCTCCACGACCGCCGTGCCGACCGCCAAAGGGAGTCAGATATGATAGTAGCCAGCCTGCTGGGCAAGCTCACGCTGCACTCTTTCCCGCACGACAGGATCACCCAGGGGGCCGCCGTCTCGATAGTGCTGGTCAGCATTCTGGCGGTGGCACTGATTACTTTTCTCGGCAAGTGGCGCTGGCTCTGGCGGGAATGGCTGACCACCACCAACCACAAGCGGATCGGCGTCATGTACGTGCTCGTAGCGGTGCTGATGCTGCTCCGGGGTGGTTCCGACGCGATCATGATGCGGGCCCAACAAGCTACTTCGGTCGGCGCTCATCAGGGACCGTTGCCGCCGGACATGTTCCAGCAGGTCTTTTCGGCACACGGCACGATTATGATCTTCTTCGTGGCCATGGGCCTGATGTTCGGGCTGATCAACCTCGTTATGCCGCAGCAGCTGGGTTCGCGCGACGTGGCCTTCCCCTTTATGAACGCCCTCAGCTTCTGGCTGTTCACGGCCGGTATGCTGCTGATCAATATGTCGCTGGTGGTCGGTGAGTTTTCGGCGGCCGGCTGGCTGGCTTATCCGCCTTTGAGCGAACTGCATTTCAGTCCCGGCGTCGGCGTCGATTATTGGATTTGGAGCCTGGAAATCGCCGGTGTCGGTTCGCTGATGAGCGGTATTAATTTTATCGTCACGATTCTGAAGAATCGCTGCAAAGGTATGACCATGATGAAGATGCCGCTGTTTCCGTGGAGCGTCTTCGGCTCGATGGTGCTGGTAGCTTTCGCTTTCCCCATCCTGACGGTTACGCTGACGCTGCTGTATCTGGACCGCACGCTCGGCATGCACTTTTTCACGGCGGGTAACGGCGGCAACGCCATGATGTACGTCAACCTGATCTGGGCCTGGGGGCATCCGGAGGTCTATATTCTGGTTTTGCCGGCCTTCGGCATTTATTCGGAGATCGTGGCGACATTCTCGCGCAAGCGGCTGTTCGGCTACCGCTCGATGGTGGCGGCGATTTGGGCTATCGTCTTCCTGTCGTTCCTGGTGTGGCTGCACCACTTCTTCACCATGGGAGCCGGCGCCGACGTCAACGCCTTCTTCGGTATGATGACCATGTTTATCGCCATTCCGACGGGAGTCAAGATATTCAACTGGCTGTTTACGATGTACCGGGGTCGGATCCGTTTCACGTCGCCGATGTTGTGGTTTATGGGCTTCATCTTCCTATTTACCATGGGCGGCGTGGCCGGCGTACTGATGGCCGTGCCGCCGATCGACTTCCAGGTACACAACAGCCTCTTCCTGGTGGCGCACTTCCACACCATGATTATTTCCGGCGTGGTCTTCGGCTTTTTCGCCGGTCTGACCTACTGGTTCCCCAAAGTTTTCGGCTTCCGGCTGAACGAACGGCTCGGCAAATACGCCGCCTGGTGCTGGATCATCGGCTTCGTGCTGGCGTTCGGGCCGCTGTACATCTTGGGCTTGATGGGCGCCACCAGGCGCTTGGATCACTATAGCGCCGGCTTGGGCTGGCAGGGACTGTTTATCGTGGCGGGCATAGGCGTGGCGATTATCATGACCGGTGTCGGTCTGCAGCTGCTGCAGCTGGCCTACAGTATTTGGAAGCGGGATGAGAACCGCGACTACACCGGTGATCCATGGGACGGCCGGACGCTGGAGTGGTCGACGGCTTCGCCGACGCCGGAGTATAACTTCGCCGTGCTGCCCGAAGTAACGTCGCGCGACGCTTTCTGGGAAATGAAACGCCACAAGCCGGATGCCGAACAGCCGGCGCGCTACCGCGATATCCGCGTGCCGAAGAACACGCCGGCACCGATTATCATCGGCGGACTGTCGCTGTTGGCCGGCTTCGGCTTCGTGTGGCACATCTGGTGGCTGGCCGCCGCGGGAGCCTTCGGTATTCTGGTAACGGTGCTGACGCACACCTTGAGCGACGATGACGGCGAACGCGTCATCCCGGCCGCCAAAGTAGCGGCTCTGGAAGCGGAATTCGCCCGGCGTAAGGAGGAAGCGGCATGAGTGACACATCGTCCCTGACCGCGGCCGAGCGGGCCGACACCCGCGAAGAGCATCGCCAGGCCGACAACCGGACGCTCTTCGGTTTCTGGGTCTATATCATGACTGACTGCGTACTGTTCGCCAGCCTGTTCGCCACTTACGCCGTCCTGCACAATAATACTTACGGCGGATCACCGAGCGGCCAGCTGTTCGACCTGTCGAGCGCCTTGGCCGAGACGCTGCTGCTGCTGACCAGCAGCTTCACCTGCGGCTTGGCCATGCTGGCCGTCCAGCGTCGCCGCAAACAGGCGGTGTATGGCTGGTTTATCATCACTTTCCTGCTGGGTGTAGCGTTTTTGGCCTTGGAGCTGGTCGAGTTTCATCACCTGGCGGCCGGCGGCAACAGCTGGCGGCGCAGCGGCTTCCTGTCGGGCTTCTTCGCGTTGGTCGGCACCCACGGGTTGCACATCACGGTTGGTCTCACCTGGATGGTCGCTATGCTCATTCGGACCGCCAAAAGCGGTCTTACCCGTGCCAACGTGCGGCGCCTGACCATGCTCAGCCTGTTTTGGCACTTTTTGGACGTGGTCTGGATCTTTATCTTCACGGTAGTCTATATGATGGGAGGAGTATAGCGTATGGGATCTGTTATTCATGGTCAAATGGACGCCGAGCGCGGCACGCCTCGGTCGTACACGATCGGTTTCGCGCTGTCGATCATCCTGACGCTGGTGGCTTACATCGCCAGGGTCAAGCATGTTTTATCGGGGAAAGGCCTGATGGCGGTGCTGCTCGGGCTGGCGGTGGTGCAGTTCGTGGTGCAGTTGTTTTTCTTCTTGCACATCGGCCGGGAGACCAAGCCGCGCTGGAAGCTTCTGATGCTGTTTCTGATGATTATTTTTGTACTGATCGTAGTGCTGGGCTCGCTGTGGATCATGTACAATCTGAACTATCGCATGTCGCCTGAACAGATAAATCAATACATGAAAAATCAAGCGGGCACTGGGTTGTAGACTTGGACCGCAAGACCATCAAGCGATATTACTCTTTGGTCAAGCCGGGCGTGCTGTACGGCAACGTGATTACCGGTGTGGCCGGGTTTTTGTTGGCCGCCGGGCATTTCAAGCGCTTTGACGCCGGCCTGTTCGTGGCGGCCATAACGGGCATGACGCTGGTCATCGCCTCGGCCTGCGCGCTCAACAATTATTTTGACCGCGACATCGACAGCGTTATGGAGCGTACCAAAAAGCGGGCCGTCGCCAGCGGTGCCATCCGCGGCCGTAACGCCGTATTGTTCTCGGTGGTTTTGGGGTTACTGGGGATCGCCGTGCTGGCGATGTGGGTGAACCGGCTGGTAGTGGCGATCGGTCTCGTCGGTTTCGTCGACTATGTCTGGTTGTACGCCATGTTCACTAAGCGTCGGTCGATCCACGGCACGCTGGTCGGCAGCATATCCGGCGCCATGCCGATTTTGGCCGGTTACTGTGCCGTCAGCGGCCGGCTGGACGCCGGCGCGGCGCTGGTTTTCCTGGCTTTGTTCTTTTGGCAAATGCCCGAATTTTACTCTATATCAATCTACCGTCGCGCGGAGTACAAGGCGGCCGGCGTGCCGGTCATGTCGGTGGTCAAAGGCGTCCGCAGTACGACCGTTCAGATCGTGGCCTATACGGCGGCCTTCGTCGTCGCCACGCTGCTGTTGCCGGCTTTCGGTTATACGGGCTGGGTGTATCTGATAATCATGGCGTGCCTGGACGCTTATTGGCTGCGGCTGGGGATCCGCGGCCTGACCGCCGAAGACCGCGACGCCTGGGCCCGGCGGATGTTTCATTTTTCGCTGGTGATCTTGCTGGCCTACTCCGCTTTGTTGGCCGTCGGACCGCTGTTGCCCTAATATCTCTGCTCCGGCGACCCGGCTTCATTCATCGCTAATCGGCTTTATGACCCAGCGCCAGCGGCAGCGTGACGGTGGCGGTGGTGCCCTGCCCGGCCTGGCTGCTGACGGTGATGGCGCCCCTGTGCAAATCGGCGATCATTTTGGCGATGCTAAGCCCGAGGCCGTAGCCCTCGGCCGCCGTTTTGTTGCGCGAGCCGTTCTGCCGGCCGCGGTAAAAACGGTCGAAAATGTGCTCCAGGGCTTCCCGCTCGATGCCCGTGCCGCGATCCGCTATCTCGAATGACACGGTTTGGTCGTTTGCTCTACCGGTCAATCGAACGGTTGAACCGTTGGGACTGTATTTGATGGCGTTGTCGAGCAGGATGACCAGCAGCTGTGTCAGACTGGCCCGGTCGCCGATCAGCTCGGCCGGTTTGACGTCCTGGGCGATAGTAATATCGCGCCCGGCGGCCTGCTTGGCCACTTGCTCGGCGGCTTCGCCGGCTACCGTGCGGCTGTTAAGCGGCTCGAACTGCTGTTCCAGGTCGCCGGCTTCCAGGCGCGTCAGGCGCAGAAGACTGTTGATCAAATCTTCCAGTTTGGTTACTTCCTCCAGGTTGCTGGCCAGTGTCGTGCGCAGCGCCTGCTTGCTGTTCTTGGTGTTCATGAGCGCCACTTCGCTTTCCATCTTCAGCGCCGTCAACGGCGTACGCAGCTCGTGGCTGACATCGGCCGTGAAGCGCTTTTGTTGCTCGTGGGCCTCTTCGATCGGCAGCAAGGTGCGCCGCGCCAACCAGTAGCTGGCGGCGCCGGCCGCCACGAAGACGATGATATTGAAGCCGATCAGCCGGAGCAGGATACGATGGGCGCCGTTGTTATAGTCCTGACCGGGTCTGAGCAGCGGATCATCGCGAAAGACCGGAAACTGCCGTGAAATCCGCGACGACTCGCTGCTCAGGCCGCGGTCCAGCTCGCCGGTGGTCACGTGGTACAGCACGGCGCTGAAGATCAAGCTGATGGCCATTACCAGGGCCAAGTACCACATGGTCAGTTTGAAGGTGGCGGATCGGAACATCTGGCTCCTCTTAGCCGGCGCTTAGTTTATAGCCGAAGCCGCGCAAGGTGTGCAACAGCGGCGGCCGCTTGGGAAAGGGCCGGTCGATCTTACCTCTTAAATAGCCGACGTAAACCTCGATGGTATTGGGAAGGATATCGGCCGCCTCGTCCCACACGTGGTTGATCAGCATGTCCTTGGTGATGACCTGGTCGGGGTGATGCATGAAGTATTCCAATAGGGCGAATTCTTTGTGTGACAGTTTGATGGGTGTGTCTCCGCGCCTGACTTCGTACTTGGCGGTGTCGAGGCTGAGGTCGCCGACCTGCAGATTCGTGCCGACCTGGGTTTTCGGCCGCCTGAGCAAGGCCCGCACCCGCGCTGTAAGCTCGTCGAAGGAAAACGGCTTTACCAAGTAGTCGTCGGCGCCGCCGTTGAGCCCTTCCACACGGTCGCCGATGGTGCCGCGGGCAGTCAGCATGATGACCGGCGTGTCAACGCCGTCGGCCCGCAGCTTGCGGCATAATTCCACGCCGTCCAGGCTGCCCGGCAGCATCCGGTCGAGCACGATGACGTCATAATCCGGGTCGGTGGCGTACGACAGGCCTTCGTCGGCGTCGTGCACCATATCGACGGCGTAGCCCTTCAGCTCCAGTCCTTGCTTGACCGCTCGGGCGATCTTCGGCTCGTCTTCAATCACTAAAACACGCATGCTTCTATTATACTGGCCGCCGCTTGAAAATTAGCTGAAATTCAGGCCCGCTTGGTGAGTCCGCCGAGGCGTAGCCGATCCCGGGCGTGCGTTCCCAGAACGACCAGGAACAGCAGTACCAGGAAAATGACATAACTGCCGCGGTCGATGATGTTGGCCGACAGGATATTGGCCGTTGAAACGTGATGCAGATGCTGCGAAAACAGCAGAAAGGCCTCGCGAAAACCGATGGCGTCCGGTGTCAGTGACACGAACAGTGCGAAATTGGCGGCGCCCGAGTACGACACGGCTTGACTCCAGCCGATGTGCGGATTGACGGCCCTAAGCTCCACGAAATAGGTGACGGCCGTCAGCAAAACCTGCAAAAAAGACAAAATCACCAGGCGGGCCAGGATATCGCCGTGCAGATGAAATTGCGAATCCGCCGGTTTGTTATCACGCCGGATGAACGTCTTGATGAAAAAGTAGCTGACGCCGGCCACTATGAGCAACGCCAAGGCGGTCTGCCACCAGGGCCGCGTGCCGACCAGCAGAAACAAGGCGCTGAAGAAGGCGAACAAGCCGTAATAAATCAGCGTGGCGAGTGTGTAATCGCGCAGCCGTACCTGGTGGCGCGTCTTGAGGTAGGCGGCGCGAACCCCCGGGCCGCTTTGCAGAGGCCCGAAAAAATTGACGATGGATGAGTAAGCCGTCAACAAAAAGTTCTCCTTCCAAGCCAACCGCTTGCCGCAGAGGCCCAGGCAGGCGTCATAAATGAAGACCAGCAGAATGACCATCGGGATGTTCAGGGCCACTACGGCGACGATCCACCAGGGGTTGGTGCGGCCTAGCTGGTGAATGTAATCAGGATGCTGAATGAAAAATTGTACGAAGGCGGCAACCGTCAGCAGTAATATCAGCACGATCAGGCTGTTCTTTACTTTTGGCTTGCCGAGCAGCGCGCGCAGCGGGCCCAGCAGGCGTTTTAGCGGTGCCAATACTTTTCGCGCGGACATGCGACCAGTGTACCATAGGCCGACCCAGCCGGTTCTCAGGCGAACCTGTATAATTGATGGCAACCTGCCAATATGACGACCACCGCCCGACCAAAAACCATTTCGAAGCTGCGTGCTTTTTTGGGTTCGCGGCGCTTTTTCGCGGTCATTATGGCCGTATTTTTGATTGAGGCGATTTGGCTGGCGCTCAGCGGCCGCTATCCGATGGCCTTCGACGAGGATTTTCATCTTGGTATCATCCGGCTCTACGCGCACCATCTGAGCCCGTTCTGGTCCGGCCAGCCATCGGGCGCCGACAGTTTCGGCGCGGTGGCACGCGATCCTTCATATCTGTACCAGTATCTGATGAGCTTTCCGTATCGCCTGGTAACGTTGTTTACGCACAGCCAGACGGTGGTCGTGATGGTGTTGCGTGGTATCAGTATCGCTCTGTTTGCCGCCAGTTTGCCGCTGTATCACCGATTGATGCTTAAAACCGGCGCTTCGCGGGCGCTCGTTCAGAGCTGTCTGGCACTGTTCGTGCTGATTCCGATCGTGCCGCTGCTGGCGGCCCAGATCAACTACGATAACCTGTTGCTGCCGCTCGTGGCCCTGGCGCTGCTCTTGACGGCCGATATCGCCCGGGAATTGCGCGCCACCCAACGCCTCAATACCAAGCGGTTGCTTGTTTTAGTAATTTTAAGCTTGCTGGCTTCACTCGTTAAGTATGCCTTTTTGCCTATCCTGCTGGCGATTGCCGCCTATTTAGCGGTCTGTTGCTGGCGTGCCTATCCTACGTGGCGTAAATTCTGGCTCAGTCTGGGCTTCGGTTTTACGCTGATGTCGCGGCGGCTACGTTGGTTGCTAGTAGTTCTGACGCTGCTCAGCATCGGTCTGTTCGTACAGCGCTACGGCGTGAACGTTGTGCGCTATCATACGCCGATACCGGATTGCGGGCAGGTTCTGAGCACTCAACGATGCGACGCCTACGGCCCCTGGCGGCGCGATCACAATACGATGCTGCATAAAGATCCGAACGCCACTAAGAGCCCGCTGGTTTATGCCGCCGACTGGTTCTACGGTATGTGGCTGCGGACATTTTTCGCGGTGGATGGGCCGTACACGCATTTTCAGACGCGCGGGCCGTTCGTGGTACCTTCCATGGCGGCCATCGGCTTCGCGGGTGTCGGTTTGTTGGCGGCGATAGGCTATAGCCGCCGTATCTTGCGGAAGTATAACCGGCAGGTGCTCTGGCTGTTCGTCGGCACCGTCGTCAGCTATGCCGGCGTGCTCTGGCTTGACGGCTACCACTCCTTCCTGCGCATCGGCGTGGCCAATGCTATCAACGGCCGGTATCTGTTGCCGATTTTGCCGCTACTCTTGGTTATGTGCGGGCTCGGCTGGGGCCAGCTCTTGCGCCGCCGACCGCAGTTCAAGATGGCTGCCATCGGTCTGGCGTTGCTATGCATGATCTGGGGCGGTGGCGCGCTGACCTATATCTTACGCAGCAATGACGCCTGGTATTGGCCATGGACACCGCTCAAGAGCGCCGATCACGTCCTTCAGGACGGTCTTGGGCCGCTGACGCCGGGCTACCATGATCCCGGCGCCTTCATGGGTCGTAATTAAGCGCGTTAAGTTCTCATCCTATGCCTGAGGTACCGAGGGGTGACCGTTCAGCTTTTAGCGGCGGCCGAAACGGTGGCGCTTGGTTTGCTCCAGATTATCCTCGATGAGCACACGGTTGATACGGATCAGATCGGCGATGATATTCAGCACCAGGCACAAAAAGGCGGCGATCATCAGCAGCGAGCCGAGCAGCAGCGACTGGATATGGCCGCGACTGGAGCCGTCGTCGATGCTGACGATGACGAAACGGGCGAACGGAACCAAGCCCAGTACGAAGAGCATGCCGCCCAGCCAGCTGAAGATCAGATACGGCTTGTACATGATGAAAGCACGGATGATGGTGACCGCGGACTTAAAAACGTGCTCCCAAGTCGATTTGAAGAGCCGCGATTCGCGTAGTTTCGGGTTGGTGTCGATGACCACCGATTCGATATGCAGTCCTTTGTTGCCGGCCTGGATGATGGTCTCGGTGCAGTAGCTGAAACGCGTGATAGTGTTGAGCCGGAAGAGCGATTCGCGACTGTAGGCCCGGAAACCGCTGACGGCGTCCGGCAGACGCGTGCCGGCGGCTTTATTGACGACGGCACTGCCGAGTTTTTGCAGGAACTTTTTAAAGGCTGAGAAGTGCTCGATCTTGTGGGTTTGGCGGTCGGCGATGACGATGTCCGCCCGGCCTTCGAGGATCGGCCGTACCAGGTCATTGATCCGTTCTTGCGGATACTGATTGTCGCCGTCGGTGTTGACCACGATGTCGGCGCCCAGCTCCAGCGCGTAAAAAACGCCGTCATGAAAAGACCGGCCGAGCCCCTGGTTGCGGGCGTGGCGGACGAAGTGCTTGACGCCGTGTTGCTTGGCGACCTCGACGGTCTTATCGGTGGAGCCGTCATCGATGACGACTACTATAATCTCGTCGACGCCGTCGATTTTTTTAGGAATACTCTCTAACACCAACGGCAACGTGGCTTCTTCGTTGAGGCACGGGATCTGAACGACTAATTTCATGGTCTCTAACTTCTTAGTAGTATACCTGATTGGTCGCCGCTCGGGCAAAAGCGCGCTCCTACGGGCGGGCTCAGGTCTTTTTGGCCAGTTTGCCATCCTTTAGGCGAAAGGTTCGATCGGTTTTGCCGGCGATTTCCGAATCGTGGGTGACGACAATGATGGTGGTGTTTTCGCTGCGCGACAAATCATGCAAGAGGTCGAAAATCATTTTGCCGGTCTCGCTGTCGAGATTGCCGGTCGGTTCGTCGGCCAAAATAAGCTTGGGGTGGTTGGCCAGAGCCCGGGCGATGGCTACGCGCTGCTGCTGACCGCCGCTCAGCCGAGCCGGTCGGCGTTGCATCTGGTCGTCCGCCAGACCGACCTGTCCGAGCAGGTGTTTGGCCCGTTCCTTGCGCTCGGCCTTCGCTACTCGCGCGAACTCCATAGGCAGCATGACGTTTTCCAGGGCGCTCAGGTTTGGTACCAGGTTGTAATTTTGGAAAACGAAACCGATCGTCCGGCCCCGATAGCCGATAAGCTCGTGGTCGCTGAAGCCGGCCAGGTCGCGGCCGCCGACCATGATCTGGCCGCTGGTCGGTTTGTCGAGGCCGCCGAGCAGGCTGAGTAGCGTTGATTTGCCCGACCCGCTGCGGCCGACAATCGAGGCGAACTGGCCGTCGGGAACCTCAAAACTGATGTCGTCGGTGGCGGTGACGGCACCGTCGCCGGAGTTGAAGGTTTTTACAAGATTTTTAACTTCTAACATAGTCTTACACGCTCCTTAAGGTTTCTGAGGGTCGAACTTTGCTGATCATGCCGGCCGCCAGGGCGCTGCCGACGACGGCGATCAGGACAGCGGCGCCGAAACCGTCCAGCAGGATACCCCAACCGATTTGGGCGTCGATATTGCGGATACCGCGGACCGCGCCGGTGTTGCGCAGTCGGCCGCCGAAGCCGCCGCCCGGCCGTGACGCGCCTTGGTCACCGTTACTGACGCGTTCGCCCATCTGCGCGCCACCGCCAAAGCCGCCTGCTCCCGGTTGGCCGCCGGTGGTCGAGGTGCTGGTGGTACTATTATCGACCAGCGTGTTGGTGACGGGCTGCCCGGCGATAACGCCGATCAGCAGGCCGATAACGGCGCCGATGACCGTCAGCGTCAGAGCTTCCACCATAAATTCGGCCATGATCCGCAAGTTGGAGCCGCCGATGGCTTTGACGACGCCGATTTCGCGCTTACGTTCGCGGACGATCATCACCATGGACAGCAAGATGATGACGCCGCCGGCCACGACCGCGCCGATCAGGCTGAAGAACGAAACCGTTTTGACGCTGTTCAGCGGCTTGACGGTGTTGTCCGCCTGCTCTTCGGAGCTGACCACGTCGGCATTGCTGTCCAGCGTACTCTTTATGGCGCCGGTGGCGCTTGAAAGGTTGTCGAGTGAATCGACGGTAGCAATGGCGCTGGTGACGCTGCCGCTCTGGCCGCTCAGCCGCTGTTCCGCCGCCAGCGACAGGATTACGGTATCCTCGTCTCCCTGGTTGCTGCTTTTGAAGATGCCGGCGACCGTCAGACTCTTGTCGTAGGCCGTAAAGGTCGAGCCGACCTTCAAGTTGTTCTTGCTGGCCATGGCGGCGCTTATCAGCGCCTCGTTGGTGTCGGCGCTGCCGCTGATTGCCTTGCCGCTGGACAGAGAGACCGAGCTGCCGTTAAGGCTATCGGGATCGTTGGTGCCGAGGAACGTTATGGGCAGTGAGAAATTGCTCGGCAAACTGGCGTTGCCGCCGTTCACGAAAATCCGCCCGCCGCCTGCACCGCCCTGGCCGTTAAGGTTGAGCTTGACCGGCGATGTCAGGCTGGTGGTCGCGCCGCTGCCGCTGGAGCGTCCCATGCCAAACGACGGCTGCGACGATCCGGTCGTGCTCAAGCGGTCGCTGACCGTCTCGGTGAGCTTCGTAACGTGCGGCAGCGATTTCACTTTGTCCAGCTGGCTGGCGGTCAGCGCGTTGTTGGCCGCGGCGCCGGGGTTGAAGCCGGCCGGCGAAATAGTTATCGTGGTGCCGATAGAGCTCTTGACCGAAGCGATTTTACTGGAGACGGCCTTGTTGGCTACCAGCATCGTCAGGCACAGCCCGATACTGAGCCCCAGAATAATGATTATTGAGAGCGTACGGACGCCGTTACGGAAGGCGTTGCGGACACCCCGACTGACTGGATTCATACATAATTTCCTTGTTTATGGCCTGATTACACAGCCGACGGCTGAGAATTGACTTAAACAATCCTTTTATCCGTGGTCTCAGCGGATTATCGCTATAAAATACTCAGTCGGTTCTCAGCCGTTCCACGTACGGTGAAAGCTCAAAAAAACCATATGCATAGCCATCAAATCAGTTATAATGAATCCTAACTTTCAATGCCACCAAAATCGAATCGTATTCCACCAGTCAGGGGAGCCGCCACGGCGCGGCCCGGTCAGGATATTGTCACCGCCAAACGGCAGGCCGGTCAGTTCCCGGGGGTCGGTATGACGCTGCCCTCGCCGCAGTACGGTAACGCCCGCGGCCGGGCCCGCCAGGCGGTTCCCGGCGCGCCGGTCGGGCGTTTCAAGCGTTTTCGGCAGCGTATCACGCCGAAACGCGTCGTGGTGACCATTGTCATCATTGTTCTGCTGATCGGCCTGTTCGTGGCCGGCAAATTCATCTACAACGCGTATAAACTCTTCGGCGGCAGTATTTTCGGCGTGTTGCACTCTACTAAATTGAAGGGCGAAGATCAGGGCCGGGTGAATATCCTGCTGGCCGGCAACTCGGCCGACGATGTTGGTCATAACGGTGGCCAGTTGACCGACTCGATCATGATCGTCAGTATCGATACGCGCCATAACACCGCTTTCCTGCTCAGCGTACCGCGGGACCTCTGGGTCGATATACCCGGCGCCGGCCACCAGAAGATAAATGACGCCTACGTGGTCGGCCAAGAAGATAATTTCAGCGAATCCGGCTATCCGAGCGGTGGCATGGGCCTGCTGGAGCAAACCATCCAACAAAACTTCGGTATCAAGCTCGACTACTATGCCCTGGTCAATTACACGGCCCTGAAAGACTCCGTCAATGCCGTGGGCGGCATTACTATCAACGTCAAGAGTAACGACCCGCGCGGCTTGTACGACCCCAGTATCGACTATGCCACTAACGGCCCGCTCGTTAAACTGAGCAACGGCAAACACACCTTAAACGGCGAGCAGGCGCTCGATCTGGCGCGGGCCCGCGGCGACGCTTATGGCTCCTACGGTTTTGATTCGGCCGACTTTGACCGCACCCAGAACCAGCGCGAAATGCTGGTGGCACTGAAAAGTAAGGCCGTGACGGCCGGCGTGATCGCCAATCCGGCTAAACTGACCAAATTATTTGACGCTATCGGCTCCAACGTTAAGACCGACTTCAAGCTCAGCGAAGTCCGCCGGCTGTATGACGTGACCAAGCCGATCGGTTCCAACAAGATCCAGTCGCTCAGCCTCAATGACGCCAACGGCAGAGATTTGCTGACTTCTTATACCACGGCGGATGGCGAATCGGCGCTGATCCCGGCCGCCGGTATCGACGACTTCAGCGACATCCAAGCTTTCGTCAAGCAGCAGACTTCCTCCAACCCGGTGGTGCGGGAGAATGCCACCGTCGTGGTGCTCAACGCCACCAATGTCGACGGGCTGGCTTCGGCCGAGCGTACCAAGCTTAAGGTCAAGGGGCTGAACGTAACGGCTATCGGCGATGCCCAAATCAACCAGCCGACCACCACCATCATCGATAATTCAAAAGGCAAAAAAGCGAACAGCCGAGCCCTCTTAGCGAAGCTGTTCGGCAATCACTTCACCACCACAAACCCTTACGCCGGCATGTACAATAACCCGGATTTCATTGTGCTGGTGGGTAACGATCAGGCGTCATCAGCCACCACCACGGCCAGCGCCGCCGGCATGGGAACGGCGACGCAGTGACAATCCCTCTACCCAGGCCGTTAGCCAAATGATAGTATAACTAGGCAGATGGCTGACTCGATGGTTTCCCGGTATTATGAGGCGTTTTTGGAACGCCACCCCGTGAAGAGCTTTAAAAAAGGCGAGATTATTATTTTTCAGGGGGAGGCGCCGCGAGTGGCCTACGTAGTCAAGAGCGGCACTGTCAAGGCGTACAATCTGAGCGTCAACGGCGACGAGAAGCCGGTGACTTTCTGCGACGAAGGCGGTATTTTCCCCGATTCGTGGGTGTACGGCAAAATGCCGAGCGCCATCTATTATTACGAGGCTTTTACGCCGGAAGTGCAGCTCTATACCATTGAACGGGACGAGTACCTGAAGTTCGTCAAGCGCCATCCGGAGATGCTGTACCGGGAACTGGAGCAGTCCGTCATTGACCGACTCGGCAAATCGATGCGGCTTAACGCTCTGCAGCACTCTCGGGCCAGTGATAAATTGCTCTATACCCTGCACTATTTGGCTCTGAGCCATGGGCGTCAAGTAGCGCCGCGGCGGATAGCTATTACGCTCGATCTGACCCACCAGGATTTTGCCAACTTAACCGGTCTGACCCGCGAAACGGCCGCCACCGAACTCAACAAGCTCAAGCACGAAGGCGTCATCAGCTACGACAAGCATAAGCCCTACACGCTTGATCTCGGCCGCCTGACACGGCTGTTGAACGACCAGTACGTGTCTGATCTCCAGATCAAGCTCCAGTCGTCGTAGGCCTAGGCGGCGGCTTTAGCGCTGCCGTTCTTGGGCCGTTTGGCGTGCAGCGCGTCATCGATCACCCTGGCCAGATTGTGCGGCGCCGTCCAGGATTTGATGATACAGCGGTGAGCGCCGAGCTTGTAAGCTTCGGCCACTTCCGGTGAATTTTCCATATTCGTGAAAATTAACACCTTGACGTCGGGATGCGACTTCATCAGGTCGTAAGCCTGCAGGAACTCCAGGCCGCCCATCACGGGCATTAACAGATCAAGCAAAATCAACTGCGGCGAAAAGTGCTTAAGCTTGGTCAACGCCTCCTTGCCGTCATAGGCGGTCTCCACCTCGTGCCCTTCGTTTTTTAGGATAATGCAGTATGCGTTATTGAGATCATGGTCGTCTTCCACCACTAAGATTCGCGCCACGCGGGGGTACTCCTGTTTAGGTAATTACCTACTTTTATAGCATACGCCGGAGAGGCCATATATCAAATTTTTTACACGCCGGCGGCGGTGTCATGACCGGCTGACACTTGCGCCGTCCGCGGCAGCTCCACGAAAAAGTCGGTGCCTTTGCCCTCTTGGCTCTTGAACCAGATGCGCCCGCCGATCGTGTCGACCAGCCCTTTTACCAGATACAAGCCCAGGCCGGTGCCGCTGGTTTCCCGCTTGACCACGTTATGTCCCCGGAAAAACTTGCTGAAGATCTGGCTTTGCGAATATTTTGGGATACCCCAGCCGGTGTCGGCCACGTGGATCAATACGTTTTTCGCGCGGAGTCGCACGGTTACCTTGACGGCGCCGTTCTCGGGAGTGTATTTGATGGCGTTGGTGACCAGGTTGGTTATGATTTCCTTGAGGATGAAGCGGTCGGTATCGATCGCTTTCGGGCCGTTACCGACGGTTTTGGCCGACAGTTTTATCGATTTTTCGGCGGCCGGGAGCGCTAATTCCTGTAGGATCTCGTCGGCAAGTTTACCGACTTGCAAGGGCCGCATATCAACGGGAATGGAACCGCTCTCCATGCGGGTGATATTCAGCAGCGTGCTGATCAGCTCGTTCATACGGTCGGTGGCATTGATGATGGTTTCCAGCGCGGCGCGCTGATCGCTGCTGACTTCGCCCATGTAGCCGGCGGCCAGCATGTTGGAGTAGGTCTGAATGGCCGACAGCGGCGTTCGCAGCTGGTGGGAGGCCAGTGATATGAACTCGCTCTTCATACGGTCGACTTCCTGCTCGAAACTGATGTCACGGAAGACTTCGATGGCGCCTCGCGGCTTGCCGTTGACCAAAATCGGTGAAACGGTCATGGAAACGGGGATTTTCTGGCCGTTTTTCCGGCGGTAGTAAGTTTTTTCGGTAATGGGTTCGCCGGTTAGAAAAGCCCTGATAATCGGACGGTCGATGAGAGCCACGGGCACGTCGTCATCGGTCACGGAGATGACTTTCTTAGGGAACCATTCACCGATCAGTTCGGACTTCTTGAAACCTAAGATACGCCTGGCAATGGGATTGACGCGCGTGATCCTGCCGAACTCGTCGGTCGCGATGGCGCCGTCACCGATGCTGTAAAACAGCGCTTCGGCCCGGGCTCGCTGCTCATCGGCGGACTGCTCAAGTATCGTCGCCGGCAGATCGTCGTGCGTGGGTGTGGCCATTACGCCCCCCTCCCGGTGGCCGGCTTGGATTTCCCGTTATCGCGCGTCAGTTTGTGCAGCTGCTCGGCATACTCCTCGATCACCTCGCTGTCTTCGGTCAGCAGCGACATGGCGATCCGGATCCAGTCGATCAGCCTTGATAGATCGGCTCGGGTGAGCTCTTCGGGCGCCTTGTGCAAGTGATGCTCGACCTGGCGGGCGATGAAGCGGTCGGCGGTCGGCCCCAGGTACACATGGGTCACACGGATAACCTTGTCGTAGAGATCGCTGGCGTCCTTAGCTGCCATAACTCACACTTCCTCGATGCGTTTTAGGCGATTCGCACCAACGGCAATCAGCACGAAACCGATGCCCGTGACAATTCTGAACAAGACGATTAGCAGCAGCCGATAGTCCAGTACGAAATGCCCGACTGACGGATCGACCGAGCTGACATACTGGATGAGGATCGAGCCGGCGATAACGGCCACCAGGCCGCCTATCAGCAAGCGCAGCGCCTGTTTGTAAAGCACGCCGCGTACCTGCTGGCTGTAAGTGGTTATTTCGTAGGCCGCCAGCAGGCCGACGAACCAAGCGTAAAGATAAGGGATGATCACCGTCAGGAGCATCAGCCAAATCGGCAGAAAGTACGGATTGTGGGCCGAGCCGAGCGACCCGGGGTTGAGATGCCGAAAGGTCAGATAGCAGTACAGTACGCCGCCGACCACGAAAAACAGCATGATACCGCGGGCGTTCATCGGGCTCAGGCGGGTGTTCATCCGACCGATAAGCTCCTTGGAGGCCATGCCGACGATACTGAAGCCGATCAGTGGCAACGCCAGCGTGGTGTAATTGGCCAGAATAACAGAGGCCGCATGAAAGCCGCTCCACTGATCGGCGATAGCGTCGAGCACGTAGGCTGTCAGGACGGACACCGGCAGGCTCCAGGCCAGCCACATGCAACCGCGGGCCAGCTGACTGAAAGCCGGCGCCTCCTCGGCACGCTTGATGACGCGGGCGTATTCCTGCAGTCTGGCGTAACCGTAAAAAGCGACGAACCAGATCACCAGAGACGGCACGGCGACCGCCAGGTAGAGCACCCGGTACTCGAAGCCGCTCAAGTGGTAGGTCTGCATGGCATGGCTGTTGGCCGGCAGAACAAATATCAAAACAATATACAGAAGAGCCAGGATCACATAGCGTTGCATGGCGCGAGCGGTCAGGCTGTCAATGGTCTTCTTTGCCATAGTTGGTCTTAATTATACAAAGTCTCACGAGTTATACTAAAGGCCATTAAAACATGTTACGGCTTGTTTTCCGCGTAAGATTTTCGACACCCGGGCGTTCTTAAGTCAGGATGCTGATAGCGCGGGCGGCCACGAGAGTGACCACGGCCAGCGAGACGACGGCCTGGGTGAGCATCAACAGCTTGGCTCGGCGGCTGAGCGGCTTGGTATCAGCCGGTCCGAAAGTCATGGCGTTGGTCGAGGAGACGTAGAGATAATCCACAAAGGTCGGCTGCCACTGCGGGTGCCGATATTCTTCGTGGCGGTTTTGGGGGAACAAGAAGTCTTGCTCGTATTTGGCGGCCGCTTGGCGGCGCCCCGGCCCGCCGCCGTCCATTTCCCAATACCACAGGGCGAAGATGATGATGTTCGTCAGAAAGATGTTGAGGACCGTCAGAACCAGTTCGCGGCCGTGCGTGACGCGGCCGGTCTGCAGCAGCTGGCGGGATATTTCGACCACCGAATAGATGTTGGCGGCGCTCGTCAACCCGATCAGCAGCAGAACGTTGATGCGCCGGCTGATCGATCGGAAAATCCGCTCCTTGGGCGTTGTGAATGACATGGCGACCAGCAGCAGCGCCTCCATGGCGATTAACGCGTAGCGAGAGCCGAAAACGAACCGATCAGGCAAAAACAGCTGGAGCACCAACGCCGCTAAGACGGCCGCCTGGACGTGCCAGACGGGTTCGTGCACTCGATACTTATTTCTCAGGATGGTTTTCATGGGCGGTTGCCATTTATTGTACAGTAAGCGGCCCGAGCCTACGTCAATAACTAAAAAGAGGAGCCGTTTGACGGGCTCCCCTTTTTGCGAAGTCATTGCTGACATCCGCTATCACCTTGCGGTGATAACCACCTCACAGTGGTATCTACGAGTATATGCCCGGCCCGGTAACGTGTCAACCGCGCCGGACAAGCGGACTGTGGACAATCGCCTCGTCCCGCTGTCATACGCTGTGGATAACCCGCCAGCCGACGCTCGCTTGCTACATTTGGATGCGATTGAACCGGTTGACCGCGAACGCCAGGCAGACTACCAACGTGACGCCGATGATGATCAGATCCTTGCCGATGCCGAAGTGCGTTTGGTTCGTCAAGAGCATACGTAAGGCGTCGACCATATAGCTGACCGGATTGATGGTGCTGATGATTTTGAGTGCCGTCGGGATGTTATCGAGCGGATACAACGCGCTGGATAGGAAGAACATCGGCAAGACGAGCAGGTTATTGATGCCCTGAAAGCCCTGGAAATCATCGACCGTCGAGGCGATGCCGGCGCCGAAACACGTCAGGGCCAGGCTCATCACGACCAGTACCAGGAAGGCCGGCGGCACCAGCCACCAGTTATCCGGTCGGAAACCGAAGATCAATGAAATAATGAAGATCATAATACCCTGGATGATCGAGATAGTGGCTCCTCCGAGGGCGCTGCCCAAAAGCACCTTCAGTCGGGACACCGGCGCCACCAGCATCTCCGCTAAAAAGCCGAAGCGCTTATCCTGCAAGATGATGATGCCCCAGAAAATGCCGGAAAGCAGCACGGTCTGCGTAATGATGCCCGGCACCAGGAAGTTTAGATAATTTCCTTCCCCGGCTCGACGGTAGATGGCGCCGATGCCGTAGCCGAGTGCCAAAAGCAACAGAATCGGCTGGCCGAGCGAGCCGATCAGTCGCGAACCGCTGCGCCAATAGCGCCGTACTTGCCGTAACCAGAGGTTGTACATCACATCCATGGAATTACCTCAGTGTCCTATTGCGACGGGCCATGCGAAAATTCAGGCCGTCGTTGTTACCGGCCTCGCTGTCGTCGCGCGTCATGGTGCCGGTGAGCTTCAGATAGGCATCCTCCAGTGTCTTGGTGCCGGTTTCTTTGGTGAGATCGGCGACCGTGCCGCGGGTAATGATCTTGCCGTGGTCGATAATGGCGATCTGTTCGGCCACGTCCTCGGCTTCGTCCAGATAGTGCGTGGTGAAGAAGATCGTCATGCCTTTCTCGTCGCTCAGTTTCTTTACATAGCTCCACATTAAGTTGCGGGTTTGGGTGTCGAGGCCAAGCGTCGGTTCGTCCAGAAACAGCACTTTCGGTTCGTGCAGCAGGCCGCGGGCGATCTCCAGGCGACGGCGCATACCGCCGGAAAAGGTCTTAACCATCGAGTCTTTGCGGCTCCACAGGTCGACCAGTTCGAGCAACTCCTGGATCCGCTTCGGCCGATGAGTTTTTGGAATGCCGTACAACGTGGCGTGCAGATCCATGTTCTCGTAGGCCGACAGTTCCTCGTCGAGGCTTGGGTCCTGAAAAACGATGCCGAAGGCTTTGCGGGCGGCGTCGCGCTCACGGGTGACGTCGTGGCCGGCCAGTCGCAGTTCACCGGTGGTGGGACGCAGCATGGTGGTCAGCATTTTGATAGTCGTGCTCTTGCCGGCGCCGTTGGGGCCTAGAAACGCGAAAATCTCCCCTTTTTTAACATCAAAAGAGATATCATCGACGGCTATAACCTCGCCGAAGCGCTTTGATACGGACTTTGCTGAAATCACTGTTTGTGGCATATGCAGACTTCTGATTATAGCCTTAAAACTATATTTTGTATAGGCTTAAACTCTGCGTCGGGGCTTATATTAGTGTCTCGGCCGCATCTAACCTTTCGCAATTAAAAAGGAACCGGCAAAGGCGACTCCTTTTTAATACGCGCCTCGTATGGTGCGCGTGATTACCCGGCTACAATCGAGCTTCGTTGCCGTGGACGGCCAGCGCGTAGATGATCACTACGTCTACCGCCATGGCCACGATCGACCAGACCGGGAAGACGGCCAGAAAGGCCATGTTGACCAGGAACGACAAGCCGACCAAAAAGATGGCGGCTGCCCGAGCGACGGCGTTGCCGCGCAGTACGGCCAGGCCGATCAGGAACAGCACGATGCCGACACCGAGATCCACGCCGCCCCAGGCGGTCATGTTGTTGGTGGCGGAAACCAGCCGGTCATTATTGACGAACAGATAATGCCGGTTGACGAGCGCCGTGATGCCGAGAGCGGCTTCCGAAATTCCCCTTAAGATTAATAAAATTCCGGCGAAGTATACCCAGCCCACCCAGCCGGTTACCTTTTGAGCTCCATTTGCCATGTTGCCCCTCCTCCTTAGTTTGTGTCTTAAATGTACAACCAACTAAATAGACTGTCAATTACGTCGTATAATTGTCTGGTTTTTACTTCTAAACATGATGCGATATTTATTTATCCACTGTTCATGGTATCTCTTGTATCTGTAAATATTACATCAAAGAGCTTATGTTAATAACATATATTTTACGTGAATAAAAACATGTGGTACTTTTAAAGAGCTGGCGGTGGACGGCGTGTCATTAATATAAGGAGGGTACGAATATGGCGCACGCTATACCTCAAAATTATCAATACAAAACAAATGTCAGTCTACCGCTTTTGGCGGTCGTAGTCGGTATCGTTATTGCGATTCCGCTCATGGTATCAATCATTACAATGGCGATCGTGCACAGCGAAATGGGCACGTTCGGCAGCAACGTCAGCCGGCAGCTATCGCAAGTGTTGCCGGTAGCTGATGTCACCAACGAAGGCAGCTGCAGCCAGCCGGTAGTCACCCAGAATACCGGTTCAAACGACCCTGTCTCCGGCGGCCAGGGCGGCGGTTCGGCATCGAATAGTGTCGGCGGCAGTCTGGCCAGCTTGTTTGCGACCGACAGCTACAACAACACGTCGACCATCTATACGACCAATAACACCACAAACACGACGAATTCTAACAACGGCAATAACTCGCACAACGGAAATAACTCCAACAATGGCAATTTCTCTCACAATGGCAACGGCAACACCGTCAACTCCCATAACGGGAACGGTAATACCGTAGCCTCAAACGATGGGAATACCATTAATTCGCACAATGGTAATGGTAATACCGTGAACTCTCACGACGGCAATGGTTCCAATGACGGCAACAGCTACAACTCCGACAATAACTACAATTCCCATAACGGCAACGGTTCCAACGACAATAACGGGAACTTCTCGCACGATGGGAATGGCTCGGGGAACGGTAACGGCTCCGGCAATGGTTCCAATGACGGCAACAGCTACACCAACCACAGCAACAATGGCAACAACTCCAACGACTGGGATTGGAGCTATTCCAACAAGGGCGGTTTTCCTTTCTAGTCTGAAAGGGCTGAACTGAGAATACCGGCACTGAACGAAACTACCGCCCGCGTCAACCCGGGCGGTAGTTTTGATGTGTCACGATGTTATTCGAGCGTCAGCTCTATTAGCGCGGGCCCAAATTCTACGTACTGAGGAAGCACCGGTTCGAGCTTTGCCTGTAATGCCACGGCTTGATGCGCCGCAAACACCTGCCCTAACGAAACATGCGGACGGCTGCCTAGCTGGTGGCTGTCATCCAGCGACAGTTCCGGCGCAATAGCGTCCCGGACGCTTGACCGCTCACCATATATCGGGCCCGGCCCGAGCGTCAGCGCTACGAAGGGTCGGATTTTGCTGCCGTACAGACCGGTACCCGTCACCGGAACGGGCGGGCAATCCTCGAATAAGGCCGGACAGCTGTCATACAAGAGCCCTTCGAGGGATTCCTCGGTGTGTTCGGCGCCGAAGCGCAGTGGTTGCTGACGGGTGTCGAAAACGGTCATCGCCAGGCTGCCCAGGCTTTTTCGTTTGGCGATACCGGCCTGCACCGGTTCGTGCCACGCCTTGAGCTCCGGCTTGAAATCCAGCTGGTTCTTCACCGGCCGGGAGATGCGGATACGCCTGCCGGTAACGGCCTGGGCGCCTTGGGCGGCCGAGCGACGTTCTCGCCGCGAAGGCCCCTTAAGAGCCCGTCTTTGTCGATTGGACATCCGCCCGTCTTCATAGGGGCTGAGAGCCGGGTGTCGCATGCTCATGAAGAGATTCCTCCGCTATTGCCGTCATCAGACCTACGGTTGCCGGCCGATCGCCTACGATGGGCTACCCGCGCCAGAATCGCGACCATTTGCTCGGGTCGGAGCGAGCGTAGACGACGCGCGCGGTTCAACTCCGTCTTAAGCAGCGGGTCGTCGGCGGGGTCGACACGGAGAATATGAGTATCGGGGAGCTCGCTAAGTTGGATCGGGAACGTACCTTCTACGCCGCCGACGGCATCCGTAAACAAGTGCTGACCGCGCGTATCGGGTCGATAACCGGCCTCGAATGCCGCCGGCTGGCCGTCATCAGTCTGGAGTTGCGGGACGCCGACCTCCGCTTCGTCGTAAGGGATCGTGATCCCCGTGGTTACGGCGGCGGCCGTCTCGGCATAGTGCTCGGCCGTGTTCGTCGATGCGTACTGCGTGGGTTGGTGGCCGACGATCGTTGACTCCGTGGCGTGCGCCAAGCGGGGGTCGCCCTCAAGCACCTGGGCCTGTACGGTCACCTGCCGCCCGTTGTTATCAATCACTGGATAGGTAATATCAAAGCACCGTGGCCGCTCTTCCCCGTTATGACCGGGCTCCAGCTCGTCAAGCACGCCTTCGAGCAGCCCCATCCTGTCGGCATGGGATTCTCCGTCGATGACATGAGCCTGCGGAATACCGCGTGCCCGGACGCGCCGCAGCCGAAGCTGCGCGTCGGTCTCGTCGGTGCCGTGGCCGGCTATCTCGTGGGCCGCTACCCAAGCCGGTCCGTTAAAGGTGGTGAACATGGCGGCGAGCTGCTCGGGGTCAAGGCTTGTCGGTATGTGCAGCTCGACGAGGTCGAGTACAGGGGTGTACGTGCCGAGTACGTTCTCCGAGCTTTGTTTGTCGATCCCCATGGCGATGCGCTTCGGGTTATTATGCGCCGTACCGGCGTTTTCGGACGCATAGACGAAGATGCCGCTTATCCGGTCGGCTATCTTGCCGTCTTCCATGCCGGCGAATTTCTCCAGCAAGCCGCTGAAGGCTTTGACGGTTTCCTCCGAAGGACGTTCGTCCACGAACATAACCCGTATAGACTTCTCATCGCCACCGGCCGTTTTATAGTCGGCTCGCAAGACGTCGGCGATGCGGCCGTCACGCAGCAGATGCTCGTATTTGCGCGTGTAGGCCCAGGGGTGATCAACCAGGGTGCCGTCTTCTTTTACTGCCTCGGGCCGCAGGCGAAGCCAGACATGTTCCTGGTCTTCATGGATGACTTCGGGCCGCATAATCGGCATCGACGGCGTGAATTGCCAACGGGACGCCGGCTTTATTTTCGAGTATCGGCGGAAACGGCGGATGGGGATCATGGGTATGAACCAGTTCCACCCCGGCGTCGGCACGTCCGGCGCCTGGTCTTTGCCGGGTACCGTCACTTCCTCGGTCTTCGTGGATATGGTATTTTTACCCGGATATTGGACGGTGGCGGACAGCGAAACGCCCCGATTACGCTTTCCCGTGAAGAAGCGCTTGATCTTGGCGCTCAGCGACTTCGGAACCGTTTCGTGGTCGTCAACCGCCTCAATAGCTGCCTTTATCGTAGGGTAGCCATCGGCCCGGGCCTCGCGAAGTAGTCGGCTCTTTTGGTGTCCGGTAAGGACATGCTCACGTTCGCTTTCTTTGATTTTAGCCTTAAGGCCGTCCGCTTCAAGCGCTTCGGCGGCGGCTTTGGCGCGCGCTTCGCCCAGCCGGGTATTATCAGGGTTCTTTTGGCCGATGGTGGCGTCATCGGCCCACTCGTCAGACGTGTTGCCGGTAACGCTTACCTCTGATATTCTAGCGCCTTCCCGGCGAGCCTTGTCGACCCGGCCCAAGAATGACTTAACGACTTGTTCGTCTACCCGGGTAGAACCAACGCGGTTCCCAGCGCCCATGTTGACGGTAATTCTGGCGGTGTGCCCCGGGGTGACGACACGTTCGTGGCGCTCTGCCGTCGTGCTGCCGACCGGAACGAAAGTGCGGTATATGCCGTGGCCGACATAAGCGGTGCCTTCTTCGATGCTTTTGAAGTTGCCCACGCCATTGAACAGCGCCATGCTTCCAAGCACCGTCGCGAGGGCCGCGCGCGGCGTTACCAGCCACTCCTTAGAAAGCCCGAGTCTCGTCACCCGCTTGAAACCGGCCGGAGCGCGGCGGATTCCTGGCATTGTCCGGCCGCTTTCGGCCAATACCACCCGGGATCTCGGGCCTTCTTCGGGGGTAAACCGATCAATAAGGTGTTCGCCCGTTACGTCTTGCGACTCCAAGTCGGGCACGTCTTCGGTGCCGGCCAACGGATATATATTTTCTACGAGCGCATCGGGCTGGTGATCCAATGGCTGGATGATCTCTGATTTAGACATAGTCTCTGCCTTACTGCGGCCACGAAGGACCGCTGCTTAAGTAATATTATAGCACTTTTTTACTTAAATACAATTTTATATTCCAGTAGGATGAAGAGACCGGCACCGGTTCCATATCTGGAGACCTGGCGACGGTAAATCAATACATCGTACGAAATCTAAACCGCGAATGCAAGCTTAAGCTGGTTCCGGTTGGCTTATAGTGATAATTATTCACTGCTCACCCTGTAAAGAGTGGTCATGATAAGGGGTGTAAATCGAGTTCAGGATCGTAGAAAAGGTGCTGCAGGGGCGAGCTGCTTTCTAATATGACAGCTCGCCCCCGGCGGCCTTGGTTCGGCTTAGTTGGCGGTGGGCAGTACCGGACGCGGATAACCGGGCCGGTACATCAGAACAGTGACTTTCTTGAGCGCCAGCTTGCGGTATTTGCCGCTTTTGACTTTGAATTTCTTCTTAAGCGGCAGACCGCCTTTGCCGTCCCATCTTTCAACTCTTCTGGATTTCGGCTTGCCGCGGACGCCGTAGACGGCGAAGCCAACGACGATTTTCTCGCCGTTGACGCGTTTCAAGTGGACTTTGCGACCCGTACGGCGGAACCCGCCGAACCGCTCGGCCTTGATCCACCTGGGGCCGTTGGCATAGACCATCGTCTTGCTGTAGATGTGTCCTTTGCGCCAGCCGAAGGTTGACCGAACGTTCTCTCGGGCGTGCTGAACCGTGTTATCGCCAGAGTCGTTCCACGGACTCCACTCCAGCAGGCACACGATCGCGAAAGCGAAAACGGCTAGCGTTACTAACCTCATGAACTTCATGCGACGCCTCCCAAATTGGAATTCTACCGATACGCTGAACTCGATTTTTAAGGGTCTCTATGAACTATGTTCGGAGACAGAATCACCGTAACATATACTTGACTAATATTCAATGATAATGGCCGGAGCAGAAGTAAAAGCTTTTCGGATTATATATGCTCGTTCGGATAGTGCGTGCTAGAGCTCGTGAAGCCAGCGTTTGATTTTGCGGTCAACTCCTTGATCCCAGCGCGGTAAAACGTAAGCCGCTAAGGCGGTTGTGACCGGTACGGCCAAGAGCAAGCTAATGCTGACCACACCCGTTCTAACTATTTCTTCCATCACGGTTTCACTGTTGAGGGTTACCAAAATCGGCGCGTGATTATAAATTGCAGTTGTCACTATGGCAGGCAAAGCGACGCCGACGTAGGCTAAAGCTAGCGTGTTGACCAGGGCGGCAATGTGCTCGCGGCCAACGGACATACCGCGTTTATATAGTTTAATGCCGGACTGCCGCTTATTAGCGTTATAGATTTCATCGACCGCCGCGGCCTGGCCGATAGTAATATCATTCAGGACGCCAAGAGAGGCAATAATAATGCCGCCGAATAGCAGACCGGATAAACTGATATGTTGCTGGGCGTAAGTAATACCTAGGCTGTCTTCACCGGTGAAGCCGCTTAAGCCCGTCAGGTAGCCGCTTAACGATGTCACGCCTATGGTAAGCGCCAAGGTGGCTACCGCTCCCACGAACGCCACCGTGGTGCGCTTACTGAGGCCGTGCGCCACAAAGATTGAGGCGGCGGCAATTATGAACGCGCCCTCAATACAGGTGGCATAGGCGTCGTGGCCGTGAATAATACGGGGAATTACGAACACCGCTAGAACGGTGATGCTAATCGCCAGACCAGCCACCGAAGTAATGCCTCGCCACCGAGCGATTATTATGATCAGCACCAATAGCAGAATCAGTATTGTCGTGGCGCCGGGTATCCTGTATCGGTCAGCATAAACATAGGCCCCGCCACTATCAGCGGCTTTAGAGAGTAAAACTTTACTGCCGACGGGCAATCTCTTGTAGGCGGCATTGCTGAAACTAGAGCCGTATCGGTTAACGCTTACGACTTCATTTTTATCCGGACCATCCAGCAACTTTACTTTTATGACTTGATCGCCGCTATTAGCCTTGCCGGGCTTACTATGCACGGCCAAAACGGTGGCTCGGACGTATGTGCTGTGATCTTGACTTTCAGCCTGGCCGGCAGAGAGGGCGCTATTGTTGCTGCCAGGAGTCTGGTACGGGCTTATATTGATGAGTACCAGGGCGATTATAAGCAGCGGGAAAACGATGGCAGCACCAATAAAAAAATGCCGGCGGGCTAATGGCCTGTTTCTTGATAGCGTTTTGAAATACTTATATACCGATGCAAACATGTACTTAGGCATAATGCGTCGATTTTTATTGCTCCGAGGCCGCATACCGAACAGTATATGGCAATGAGGAAAGCCTGAGCTACTGTGTCTGGCTGGGGCGGAGGGATTCGAACCCCCGAATGCCAGGACCAAAACCTGGTGCCTTACCACTTGGCCACGCCCCAAAAATGTCCGGTGGACATTTTTGTAGACGCGAGCGAAGCGTCGCAAGTGAAACTATGTCCGCCATCGTTGATGTTAAGTTAAATTAACAGATTGATTTTACCGTATTAGCGGGCCTGAAACAAATCGCGCCGGCATGCCGCTTGTGATTGTAGCCGGCGCGGGAAGCCTGTTACAATTCACATAATAAACTTCACCATGGCCAGGAAAACACCCCAAAATCCAGCTGATTTCATTATGCCGCTGAACATCAACGGTCTGGACGGCCGTATGTTGCACTTGCCGGCACCCAAAGGCGCGACTAAGGAGATCCTCTTCGTATATGGGCATCATTCCAGTTTGGAGCGCTGGTGGGGGCTGATGCAGGTGCTGAACCGCTACGCGGCCGTCACGATGCCCGATCTGCCCGGCTTCGGCGGCATGGACAGCTTTTATAAGATTGGGAAAAAGCCGACGATCGACAATTTGGCGGATTACCTGGCAGCCTTCATTAAGCTTCGGTATAAGCGCAAGAAAATCGCTGTGGCCGGCATGAGCTTCGGCTTCGTGGTCGTAACGCGCATGTTGCAGCGTTATCCCGAACTCACCAAGAAAGTCACCATGCTGATCAGTATCGTCGGCTTCGCGCACCATGAGGATTTCACCTTTGGGCGGCTGCGCTACTACACCTACCTGAACGGCACGCGATTGTTCGCGCACCAGCCGTTTACCTGGCTATTCCGCTACGGCGCGCTTAATTCGCGGGTTTTGCACGCTGTTTACGCCCGAACGCACAACGCCAAACACAAGTTCAAGCAAGCCAAGAACAAAGAAGAATTCGAAATGCTGATGCAGGTCGAAATAGGCCTCTGGCAGGACAACGACGTTAAGACCTACATGTTCACCACGACGGAATTCCTGCAGCTCGACAACCTTCAACCGCGGGTGGATCTGCCGGTCTGGCACGTGACCGCGCAGGTTGACCGTTATTTCGATCACCGTGTCGTCGAGCAGCACCTGAATATCATCTTCAACGACGTCAAGCTTATCGAAACCAAGCTCGATAACCATGCGCCGAGCGTCATCGCCGACGAGAAGATGGCCGCGCCGCTGGTGCCGGCCGGGTTGCGGGCCGCTCTCCGGAAGCACGCTTGAACAGCGTGGATGATATACTTATATGATGAAAATCGGCCTGGTTTGCCCGTACAGCATCAGTGAGCATGGCGGTGTGCTGGAAGTGGTTCTGGCGCTCAAAGACGGCCTCGAGCAACGTGGCCATCGCGTCAAAATCATCACGCCGCAGCCCCGCAAGCACGATCAGGAGCCCCCAGACGGCGTCATTTTTGCCGGTACGTCGGTCGATTTCCGGACACTGACGTTCTCTGAAACGACCGCGCAGGTTTCCAGCACTCCTGATAATGATAAAATCGACGCCATGTTGGCCGAGGAGCAATTCGACATATTGCACTTCCACGAGCCGTGGCAGCCGCTGCTCAGCCGACAACTGCTGCAACGCTCCGACGCCGTCAATATCGGCACGTTTCACGCCAAGGTGACCGACGCGCTGATGAGTCGGGCCATTCTCAAAGTTGTCGCCCCGTATCTCAATTCCGTCTTGAAATATCTGCACGTGCTGACGGCCGTGTCGGATTCCGGCGCTTCGTACGTGGCCGGCATGACCGATCAGCCGATTACCATTATTCCGAACGGCATCGACCTTACACGATACCGGAAACTGCCCGCGGTCAAAAAGGGTCCCGAGCAGACCATTCTGTTCATCGGTCGCCTGGAGCGCCGCAAAGGCGTCAAATACCTGCTCAAAGCCTTTCAGATTTTATCGCAGGACAATCCCGGACTGCAGTTGATCATCGCCGGCAACGGCCCGGACCGTGAAAAACTGGAGATGCTGGCCGATGATCTCAAGCTCACCAATATCTCGTTTCTGGGCTATGTCAGCGAGGAGCTTAAACTGGAGCTGCTGGCCAAAGCCGACGTGTTTTGTTCGCCGGCCATCTTGGGCGAGAGTTTCGGCATCGTATTGCTGGAAGCGATGGCTACCAATACGCTTTGCGTGGCCGGCAACAACAGCGGCTATGAGGGGGTCATGCAAGGCGTGGGCAGCCTGTCTATCGTCAACCCGGTGGACTCCGACGAATTCGCCCGCCGGCTGAACCTCTTTTTGCACGAGAAGGCCGTGCAGGATCTTTGGTACGCCTGGGCCGAGGACTACATCAAGCAGTTTGATTATCCGAAGGTGGTTGACCAGTATGAGGAACTCTATCGGGAAGCCCTCAAGCAACATGGCTGAGCCGCCGAAGCCGTTGACCGTCGGTTTGGTACTCGACACGTCGCTGGATCCGCCCGACGGCGTGCAGCAATACGTGATCAGCCTCGGTGAGTGGCTCAGGGCGCAAGGCCACACCGTGCATTATCTGGTCGGTCAGACCGAACGGACGGATCTACGCAATATCCATAGCCTGTCGCGCAACGTCAGAGTCAAATCGAACGGCAACTGGACGACCATTCCACTCTACGCCCGTCGCCGGGATATCCGTCGTTTACTGCGCCGGATAGACTTTGATGTTTTGCATGTCCAAACGCCGCACCACCCGCTGATGGCACAGCGGATCGTGCTGGCCGCCGATCGGCGCACGGCCGTTATCGGCACCTTCCATATCGCCGCTTACAGCTGGCTGGAGGCCGTCGGCGCCCGGATACTCGGCTGGTGGCTGCGGCCGTCGCTAAGGCGCTTTGACCGGATTTTGAGTGTCTCGCCGGCCGCGGCGCGCTTCGCCAAAAAGACGTTCGGCATCGAGACCAACGTGCTGCCCAATGTCATTGATTGGCGGCGTTTTCACGCCGCCCGGCCACTCCCCCAATACGACGATGACGTTCTGACCATATTGTTTTTAGGCCGATTGGTGCCACGCAAGGGCTGCCGCCTGCTGCTGGAAGCGGCGGCCGAGCTATGCAAAGACCACGATCTGCCGCGTTTTCGGGTGGTCATCTGCGGCAAAGGCCCCGAAGCTCCGCAACTGGAGCGTTTTATACGGGATAATCGACTAACGGAGCTCGTGGAAATGGTCGGTTTCGTCAGCGAAGAGGACAAGCCGCGTTATTACGCTTCGGCCGACATCGCCGTGTTTCCGAGCAGCGGCGGCGAGAGTTTCGGCATCGTATTGCTGGAAGCGATGGCCGGTGGCCGAGCCGCGGTCTTGGCCGGCGACAACCCGGGCTACCGTTCGGTGATGGAACCGCGGCCGGAACTGTTGTTCGACCCGACCAGCCCCAAGGCATTGGCCGGCCAGCTTAAAAAATATCTGCTTGGTGCCGAAGAACGACGCGCCGCGGCCGCGTGGGGCATGAACTACAGCCGTGACTTCGATACGGCCACCGTCGGCCGGGAGCTGGTGAAGATTTACCGTGAGGCGTTGCGAAAACGCCGCCAACCATAGATAATAGGTTCATGATACGCTTTCGCCGCGATCGCGAGATGCCCGAAGTGGCCCTAGCCATCCCCTTTGAGACCCTGTTCCGAGTCGCCGTTTTCATCATCGGCACCATCATCGTGTTGGCGGCCCTCCATAAGGCGGCTCACGCCCTGGTGCTGATTTTTACGGCCTTCTTCCTGGCACTGGCCCTTAACAGCCCGGTGTACTGGCTCAGCCGGCACCTTCCCGGCAAGCGCAAAGGCAGCCGCTCGCTGGCTACAACCCTGTCGTTCCTGATCGTCGTGCTGCTATTGGCCGGCTTTATCGCCAGCCTGGCGCCTTCACTAGTACGTCAGACCGAGAATTTCATCGACGCCGCCCCCGGCCTGGTCAAGGACTTAAAGAGTCAAGACAGCGCCACCGGCAAACTGATTCGTAAATATCACCTGCAGGATCAGGTTAATGATGTCTCCAACCAGTTATCAAGCCGCCTTAAGCACAGCGGCGGCACGGCCTGGTCGACGGCCCAGCGGCTCGGCAGCAGCGTCTTCTCGCTGCTGGCTATCCTGGCACTGACCTTCATGATGCTGGTCGAAGGGCCGCGCTGGATAAGATTCTTCCGCGACATCGTGCCCGACAAACATCATCCCATGGCCGACCGTTTGATGAACGATATGTATCGGGTCATCAAAGGCTACGTGAACGGCCAGGTCTTCCTGGCGGCCCTGGCGTCCATTTTTATCATGCCGGCCGTGCTGCTGCTGCATATCAGCTATCCGGCGGCGCTGGTCGTAGTGGTCTTTATCTGCGGTCTGATTCCTATGGTCGGCCATACTATCGGCGCGATCATCGTCACGCTGGTGGCGTTGTTTCACTCGGTCAGTTCGGCGGTCATCATTTTGGCGTACTATATCCTGTACCAACAGATTGAAAACTATCTCATTCAACCGCGTATCCAGGCTAATACCACCAATATGTCACCGCTTCTGGTCTTCGCCGCGGTGTTGGTCGGCGTCAGCTTCGGCGGCCTGTTCGGCGGCCTGGTAGCCATACCGGTGGCCGGCTGTATCCGCATCGCTCTCCTGGAATACTTGCGCTCTCGAAATATCATCGGCGCTTCGACGTTCAAGCAGGCGACGACCGAGGAAACCAAATAACACCGTGAGGATGGTCGTGCAGGCCGATACCGCGGGCGGCCAGCTCGTCGCGTAACCGGTCGGACTCCGCCCAGTCTTGACGCGCGCGGGCGGCTTCGCGCCGGGCAATCAGATCTTTCTCGGCGGTAGTGATGTCGCTGACCATCATCAGATCCAGACCCAGTAGGTCATCGATACCCTGTAACATGGCTTCAAAATGATCGACCATGTCTTTCTCTATGTGTACCGTTAAGAGTTGCGTCGTCACTCGGCTCAAGTAGGCCAGCGCCTCCGGCGTGTCCAGGTCCTCGGACAGTATCCTAGCCAGTTGCTGCGGTACGTCGCGTAGCGCCTCGGTGCCGCTGTCATGGGCCACTTCGCGCGGTTGCCAGCGCAGCGCCGCCAGGGCACGGAGATCGTTCAGGCGGTTTTGAGCCGCCTCCAGGTTCTCCCAGCTGAAGCGCGCCTGGCTGCGATAGTGCGCCTGCAGCACCAGCAGCCGGAAAGCCAACGGATCGAAGCCCTTGTCCTGGATATCCTGCAGCGTATAAAAATTATTGAGCGATTTGCTCATTTTTTTGCCGTCGACCAGTAGATGCTCGTTATGTACGAAAAACTTGGCATACAATGGCTCCGGTTGGTCGGCGGTGCTCTGTGCGATCTCGTTTTCGTGATGCGGGAAAATAAGGTCGATACCGCCGGTGTGAATGTCGAACGGCTGCCCGAGCTGACTGCTGCTCATCACCGAACATTCGAGGTGCCAGCCGGGCCGGCCTTTGAGATCTTTGCCGTCCAGCTCGAAGTCCCAGGCCGGTTCGCCCGGCTTCTGAGTTTTCCAGAGCGCGAAATCATGCGCCGAGGCCTTGTCGTACTCGTCGTTCTGAATTCTGGCCTCGCCGGTCGAGGCGGCCGTGATCTCCGTTAATTGGCCGTAGATCTTGCCGCTTTTACGGTAGGCCTCGATTGAAAAGTACACGCCGTCGTCAGCCACATAGGCGAAGCCGGCGGCGTGCAGCTGCCTGACGAGCTCCTGCATCTTAGGTATGAAGTCGGTCGCTTTGACAAAATTGATGGCCGCCGTGTCGTTGCCGACCGCCGCCATGTCTTCCAGGAAAACGCGGCTGTACTCACCGGTGAGTCGCTTCAGGGCTTCCATAGGCTCAAGTTCGGTGTAGCGCTCGGCACTGCGGGCGATGGTTTTATCGTCGACATCGGTGAAATTCATGACGTGATGAGGCTTGAAGCCGTTGGCCGCCAGCACTCGTCTGAGTGTATCGGCGACGATGAACGAACTCAGATTGCCGATGTGAATATGGTCGTAAACCGTCGGGCCGCACGAATAAATACGCGCCCTGCCCGCCTCCAGCGGCGCAAAAGTGTCAGTCCGCTTCGTAAGAGTATTATGTAACTTCATTACAGTACAGTGTAGCAAGATTTATAGCGTACCCAGAAGCTCGGCGGCGGCAGCCAGGCACTCTGCTTGAACGTCGTCCAGTCGGCGACCATCGGTTACCTTGAAGCCGCTGGCGAAATCATGGCCGCCGCCCCCAAAATGTTCGGCCAGCTTGGCGCCGATCGGCGCGGCCGCATTACAACGGATAGCGGCGGTAATCCGGCCGTCGTCGTAAGCCTTAAATACGATCGCCGCCAGCACGCCGGCGGTCTGCAGCATGTCATTTTGGATCAGTGGCGCCGGATTGTAGAGCGGGCTGTATTGGTTAATCTCGCTTTGCGGCACGCTGACGTATGCGACCCGGCCGTCGGCCGCGAACTGACTGCGACGGATAAGTTCCGCTTTGTAGCGGTAGATTTCCAGCGGCATTTTGCCGGCCTCGCGCCGCTTCTCTTCGAGCGCCGGCCGGTCGACCCCGGCCTCGACCATGGCGGCCATGATCCGATAGGTCTCAGCCGAAGCGAGCTGATTGGTCAACCCTTGCGTATCACCCAGGATCGACACCATGAGCAGCTCCTGAGCC
>Ga0164242_10000521_pt1 | contig 46107 bp, 44 predicted proteins | sample OricomgcompostMG_FD_108783 | JGI IMG/M metagenome (GOLD analysis project Ga0164242, IMG submission 108783) | Miracle-Growth compost microbial communities from Emeryville, California, USA - Original compost - Miracle growth compost (MG) ... | reverse complement strand
TAATCTTACTGAGTCATAAAACTAATGGCGGGGGGATTCGCGGATAGCGGAAACATGGTAGCCTGCTGATTCACAGCGGTGGATGAGCGACATGGCAAGCACAGGCGGCAGCGCGGCGGAAGCGTTCGAAGTTTATGTGAAGACGCTGACGGAGGTCATCGGGCATGCGGACCGATCCGAACCGCTCCGGGACTATTGCACAGGGTTGATGATGCCAGTTGCCCGCAAAAGCGTAGAGCCGCTGGCGGCAGTAACAGCGCCGGCGCGAGTTTCCGCCAAGCACCAGTCCTTGTTGCATTTCGTGGGGCAAGCGCCTTGGTCTGATGAAGCGCTGATGGGGCAGGTTCGTGACTGGACGTTGCCGCGCATGATCGACCGTGGCGGGGCAATCACAGCTTGGATCATCGACGACACGGGCTTCCCAAAGAAAGGGAAACATTCTGTCGGCGTCGCTCGCCAATATTGCGGACAGCTCGGCAAGCAAGACAACTGCCAGGTGGCAGTCAGCCTGTCCGTAGCGAACGAAGGTGCCAGCTTGCCGATTGCTTGGCGGCTTTACGTTCCGGAGACCTGGCTCGAGGATCGCGAGCGTCGGCAAAAAGCGAAGATACCCGACGAGATCGTCTTCCAAACCAAGCCGCAGATCGCGATCGACCAGGTCCGCGCGGCTCTTGCGGCGCAGACTCCGACAGGCGTTGTCCTTGCCGATGCGGGCTACGGTGCCGATGGTGAGTTCCGGCGAGAATTAAGCGATCTCGGGTTGGTTTACTCTGTCGGAGTGCAGCCGACGGTCAGTGTCTGGCGGCCTGGCGAAGGCCCGCTACCACCGAAGGCGTGGACTGGAAAAGGGCGGCCTCCCAAGCTCGTACAACGGAGCAAAGATCACAAACCGCTCTCTGCCAAGGCGCTTGCCGAGAGCTTGCCGGCCAAGGCTTGGAAGACCGTCACCTGGCGCGAGGGCACGAACACCGAGCTGGCATCGCGCTTTGCAGCCGTAAGGCTGCGCGTGGCGTCCAGAGATTATAATCTGCCCCAGCCGCGTGCCGAAGAATGGTTCATCGTCGAATGGCCGGAAGGGGATAAGGAGCCGCTGAAATATTGGCTATCCACTCTACCAGGAACGATGACGCTGTCGGAACTCATTACGGTGACGAAGATGAGATGGCGGATCGAGCGCGATTACCGCGAACTCAAGCAGGAGCTGGGGCTCGGCCATTATGAAGGGAGAGGTTGGCGAGGATTTCATCACCACGCCAGTCTTTGCATCGCTGCCTACGGATTCCTTGTCTCCGAACGGGAGACGATTCCCCCCTCAGGATTTGCCATCATCGAAAGCCGCGAAAAACCTCCAATTCCCCGTGGTTCCCGATCCGGCAAATCCACCGATACGACCCGAGCGGCACACCTCGAACTCGATCGCCACGCTGCGTAGAACGCTAGCCGTTACACTGGCCCGTCACCTGATGCGATGTCCCTGCTGCACTGTCCCCAACCGCCATTTTATGACGCAGTAAGATTAGTCGCCTGTTGTCCAAAGGTGTAATGATCTTCGCTTGCCCGCTTATCGAGCAACGCGGATGGTCGGTGACCGACCGGAGTACTACTAGTCGAGTCGCGTCGCCGAGCAGCTGATCCTCCCATCGTTGAGCACACGTGCGGCATAATCGCCGCCAGCTCAGCGACGCTTGAGACGAACGATCGCCGCGTCCAGCGCTTGTAGAAAGCTCGACCGATCGGCTTTGCCAAATGGCAGCGGTCCGCCGAGTTGCTCGCCGCCGGCGCGCAGGTCAGCCATGATCGCCCGAGTTGCGATCGCTGCGCCAATCGAATTTGCGGTGAACGGCTTGCCGGTCGGCGCGAGCACGGTGGCACCCGCCTTGAGACAACGGTCAGCGAGCAGGATGTCGGCGGTGACGACGATGGTGTCGCTGCTCGCTGCCTCCGCGATCCAATCGTCCGCGGCGTCGAAGGCGCCGCCGACCGTGATGCGCTCAATCAGCGGATGATCGGGCACACGCAACCGGCTGTTGCTGACGATCACCACCGGTGCTTCGTGCCGCCACGCGACCTTGTACACCTCGTCCTTGACCGGGCAGGCGTCGGCGTCGACGACGATGCTGACGCTCACGCCGGGCCGCCCTTGCGCCCTCGCGGCCTTGACGGCGCTCCTTTCCGTTTTGGTCCGCCGGGACGGAACGCTCGCGGCCTATCCGGTGGGCCCGGCCGCCTGCCGCGATTACGGCGCGCGGCACCACCCGGGCCCTCGGACGGTTCGATCTTCGCGTCGGCCTGCTCACCCTGGTTGTCGGCCGTGCGCGCAACCGCGGCGCTGAACTTGCCGGCGATCACGCGCGGGACCTGGAAATGGGTTTCGTCGGCGCCGATCCGGATTGCACCGACTTCGTCGCGGGTGATGTGCCCGCGCCGGCACAACAGCGGCAGCAGCCAGCGTGGGTCGGCGTGCTGGCGGCGGCCGATGTCGATGCGGAACCACACGACGTCCTCGAAACCGGCGCGATGCCGCTCCTGCTGCCCGGCGCGACGAGCTTCCGGGGTGTTTTCGATCAATTCTTCGGGTTCGGGCAGCGTCGCGCGATGCGCGCGCACCAACGCGGCAGCAATATCCTCGGGCGAGCGTTCGGCGAGCAGCCGCGTCCCAAGCGTGCGATCTTCCTCGTCGAACTCGGCGGGTGCGAGGAGCGTTGTAAGCAGTCGCTCGCGATCCTTGGCGCGGATGTCCTGCGGGGATGGCGCTTCGAGCCACGCCGCATTGATCCGGGCGCCGCGCAGCATCGATTCGACTCGCCTGCGCCGAGGATACGGGACGATCAGCACGGCCGTTCCCTTGTTGCCTGCCCGGCCGGTTCGCCCGGAGCGGTGCTGCAGTGTCTCCGCATCGCGCGGAATCTCGACATGGACGACGAGGCTGAGGCTCGGCAAGTCGATGCCCCGCGCGGCCACATCGGTGGCGACGCAGACGCGCGCGCGACCGTCACGCAACGCTTGGAGTGCGTGATTACGTTCCGATTGCGAATGCTCGCCCGACAGCGCCACGACGGAAAAGCCGCGTTCCTGCAGCATCGCATGCAGCCGGCGAACATTGTCGCGCGTCGCGCAGAACAGGATCGCGGTTGCCGCTTCGTGGAAGCGCAGCAGGTTGACCACCGCCGCTTCGACCTCTGGTGGAGACACGGTGACTGCTTGATAGGTAATGTCGCCGTGGCCTCGATCTTCGCCCACCGTCGATAGGCGAAGGGCGTTGCGCTGGTAGCGCCGCGCGAGCGCCACGATCGGCTTGGGCATCGTCGCGGAGAACAACAACGTCCGTCGTTCGGCCGGCGTCGCGTCGAGGATTTCCTCAAGATCCTCGCGAAAGCCCATGTCGAGCATCTCGTCTGCCTCGTCGAGCACGACGGCTTTCAGTGCCGAAAGGTCGAGAGCGCCGCGTTCGAGATGGTCGCGTAGCCGCCCGGGCGTGCCGACGACAATATGTGCGCCCCCTTGCAACGCGCGGCGCTCCCGGGCGGCGTCCATGCCACCAACACACGTCGCGATGCGCGCGCCGGCCTTGGCATAGAGCCAGGTAAGCTCGCGGCTGACTTGCAACGCGAGTTCGCGCGTTGGCGCAATGACCAGCGCTATCGGCGCCCCCGCGGGCGGAAGATTACCTCGGGGGTCAAGCAGGTCATCAGCAAGCGCAAACCCAAAGGCCACGGTTTTTCCAGAGCCGGTCTGCGCGGAAACGATCAGGTCCCGGCCGGCATCAGCGGAGAGGATAGCGGCCTGCACCGCAGTTGGTGCGTCAAAGCCGCGCTCGGCAAGCGCATCGACAAGGACAGGAGGAAAGTTCGAAAAAGGCATTATGCTCACTGGATTGGCCGGCAAAAGCGCCCGCGGGGCTAAGTACGACGAAAGCCCGACGGCGTTCCGAAGGGGCCCTTCGGCTTCAAAGTCATCTAAGCTCGCCAATGTCTGCGGCTCGGCCTGTTCATTACGGCGTGCCAAGCCATTCGGCTCATGTACCTTGCTTATCCGCTGCGAGCGAGCATTTCTTCGGCGGGCAGCTGCGTGTTCAAATCGGAATCGTGGAACGACGCCGGCGCCCATGCGAATAGCCTAGGGCCGACAGGCTTCCTTGGTCGCTGGTGTCAGCGCCGGGAGATGCGACTTGCCCGCGTGCTCCCGTGGCACCTCACTAGCTTTTCTGGTCCACAGCCTGCCCGCCGTTACCGGGCCGTTGACGCTCAGACGAGCCGCATCGTCAGCTCGACGTCATCGGTGAACGGAATTGTCAGGTAGCCGTTCGCCGCCGATCCGACGTGGTCGAGATAGTCGGGGCAATAATCGGCGTTGTCGGCGACGATGATGGCACCGGGCCGCAGGCGGCCCTCGACGAGGCGAAGGATGTCGAGATAGAGCGACTTGGCGCCATCGAGCAGCAGCAGATCGATTGTCTCGGGAAGGTCCGCTGCCAGCGTTTCGATCGCATCACCCTCGCGAAGCTCGACGAGGTCAGAAACGCCACCCGCAGCGAAATTCTCGCGTGCCCGCGCCGCCTTCGACGGCTCGAACTCGCTGGTGATCAGCCGGCCTCCGCCATTATCGCGCAGAGCCGCGGCAAGATGCAATGTCGACAGGCCGAACGACGTACCGAACTCGACGATCGATCGCGCGCCGGTCGCGCACGCCAGCATGTAGAGAAGCTTTCCCATCTCGCGCGACACGGGCAGCGCGAAATCCTTGAGGCTGGCGTAGAGCGCGCGATAATCGGTTTTGCTGCGCATCATCCGATAGCGTTCCTCGCCGGATAGCGAGGCGAACGCCGGACTGGTCATCGGCGAGGCCTGATCGGCGTCCGCGAACAGGCGATCGAGCAGCGGCGCCACCGGCGCGCTGTATAAAGTGGACATCGAATTTTCTCCAGTTTCGAGCAAGGATTTGCCCGCGCGGAGAAATACGACTAATTCGTCAGTTTTCCTATTCGCATTGGCAGAGCCCGCAACGATGCGTCCCCCAAGCCCCCGCGTTTCCTCGCGCAAGCAGCCCAAGCAAGCACGTTCGACCGAGCTCGTCTCGGCGGTTCTCGATGCCGCTATTCAGGTTTTGACTGCCGAAGGCGCGTCGCGATTCACGACGGCACGCGTCGCCGAGCGCGCGGGCGTAAGCGTCGGCTCGCTATACCAGTATTTCCCCAATAAGGCCGCGATCCTGTTCCGCCTCCAGCGCGACGAGTGGCGGAGAACCTCGGACCTGTTGCGCGCAATCCTCGAGGATAGCAGCACGCCGCCGCTCGATCGGCTGCGCGCGCTTGTTCACGCCTTCATCCGCTCGGAATGCGAGGAGGCGCCGGTTCGCGTCGCCCTCAACGACGCCGCGCCGCTCTATCGCGATGCTCCTGAAGCGATCGAAGCCCGCGCCGCGGGCTCTCGCATTTTCCGGCAGTTCATGGACGAGGCGCTTCCTACGATCGGCGCGCGCGAACGCATTCTTGCCGGCGAGCTTATCAAGACGACGCTCAGCGAGATCGGCAGCAGCTTTTCGCAGACGCCGCGGACGCCTGCTGAGATCGATGCCTATTCGGATGCGCTGGCGGATATGCTGTCCGCTTACCTGGAACGCCTCATGCGGCGCGGGTGATCGTGCGGCGGGCCGCCAGCAGCCCCGGCGCGACGAGAATGATGATGCCGGTCAAGGCGATTACGAGGTCAAGCGCGAAGGATGCCGGCGACGGACGCATCAGCGCCGCATGAGCAACGCCCGTCACAAGGATGCTGGCACCGAGCACACGGCGCCCGGCTGACGGCTTGGCGAAATGCGGCCAAATCATCAGCACGATGACGAGAGCCGCCAGTAGCGACCAGAACCACCATGTAGCCGAGGCGGTGGGCCAGGCCACCACGATCCAATAATCAATGACGATGAGGAGCGGCGCTCCCCAGACGATTATTGTCCAGAACGCCTCCAGCCGCACGCTTGGCTCGCCGCGCCGCCGGCGCTTGTGCAACCAAAGCGACATGCCGGTTCCGGTAACCACGAGCAGGCACAAGCCGAACAGGACGTAAGCCAGTTCCACGGCCAATCCCCCGAAGCTCCCGAAATGTAGCCTGTACATCGAAGCTGCAACCTGTTGGCCGACCGCGCCGTCGGACAGACCGACCTTGCCGAGATAATGCCCGGCGGCATCGAACCGATAGCTTTCTCCGTAGATCAGCCGGTGCGGCACGTCGGCGATGATTTCGATACGCTGCTCCTGCCTGCCCGCGCCGGCGATGCTCACATAGCTCGGCGTGACGTCGGGAAAACGCGCCTGCATCATGGTCAGCGCCGCGGCCACGTCGGCTATTTTGGCCGGCCCGCCGCCTGGCGCCACCTGGTCACCGAAGATCGGCGCATAGACCTGCGCGACGTCACCACCGTGGTGTCCCTTCGCGATCAGTGTTGCCCCGACAACGGCGAGACCGAGGAAGGCACCGGTGAGCGCGACGGCGAGGCCGAACGGCAGCGTCCATATTCCCAGTCGATTATGCCAATCGGCCTGCGCCAGTTGTCGATTGGCGCGCGCGCGCAGCCGGAAAGCGTCGCGAAAGAGCCGCGGGTGCGCGATCACCCCGGTGACGATCAGTGCCGAAAGCATCGATCCGAGCGCCCCGACGACAACCAGGCCAAGCGTCGCCGGCAGGTTCAAATAGATGTGCAATGCAAGCAGGAAATCCGCCCAGGGATGCGCAACCACTTGTGCGCGGTTGCCGCTAGCATCGAGAAAATAAGGCCGTTTCCCGGCCGTCACGATCGTACGCGGCAACTCGTCATCGGGCAGCGTGACCATGATCGTCGCGGGATGAGCGCCGCCGGCCACTGCCACCGCATGCTGGACGGCGGCCGGCGCGATATGGTGCATTTCCGGCGCGCGCGGCTGCTCCCATCGATCCCAGCGCGGCCCGATCACCACAAGCGTCCCGCTCAGCACCACGAGATACATGAGTGCGCCGACCAGCAGCCCGATCGCCGCATGGCCCTTCAGCGCGCGCTGGACCAGCGTCGGCGCGTCCCGATCGGTGCGGGTCACAGCCACAAGATCGCCCCCGCCAGCGCACACAGTGCCGCCGGTGCAATCATCGAGCGCGGGTGTCGGGTGATCATCTGCATGCTCGCCAGCGCCGCCCAGGCAAGCGGCTGCGTCACGAGCGCCAGCACAGTGCTGTTAGCCTCGACCCATCCCGCGCGCGATGCCGCGGTCTCGGCACCCAATGCGAGCATTTCAGTCGCCGCGAAGCCGATCGGCACGACCAGCAGAAATGTCGCCAGCCGGCGTGCCAGCCCCTCAACCCGCCACCGCGGTGTCGTGACGGTGATGCGCGCGCGCACTGGGCGGAATACTGCAGGCGAAACGAGCGCCTCGTACGCGAGAACGACGGCGGCCGCCGCGATGCCTCCCAGGATCGCCGTGCAAAGTCCCCACATGCCCCAGCGCGCGGTCAGCCTCGCCGCCGCGGCGATGCCCAAAGCCCATCCGAGCGCCACCACGCCGCGCCGTCGGCGCCAGCCAAGGCGTAGGCATAAAACCGCGAGCGCCATCCCGGCCAGGCCCAGCGTCAGGATCACAATGTGAAGCCGAGCGTGAACAATGCCTCGCGCGGCGCGCCGTAATAGGCCTGATCCCAGTAAAGGCTGGTGATATATTTGTGGTTCGTGAGGTTCTTCAGATTGACCATCACTGATACGTGCTGGCCAAGATCGTAGCGCGCCATCACATCAACGATTGCATAGCCGCCCTGCCGGGTAAAAATTTCGCTACCGCCAGGCGTGGTGGCGTCCTGGTCGCGGTAGATTCGGCCCTGGTAGCTGACCGCGGCGCCGAGACTAACCGCCGGAAGCGGCGCCGGCCTCCAGGTCAGATTGAGCCGCACCGTATGGCGCGGCACATAGGTCCGCACGTCCTCGCCTTGAGGGTTGCGGATACGCAGCAGCGTGTAGCCGCCGCTTGCCTGCAAGCCCGGTGCAATCGTTCCGCCGAGATCGAACTCGATGCCTTCCGAGGTTGCGTCGATCGTGGTGTAGAGCTGCTGGCCATCGACGAATGCGCCAGCCTCGGCGGCATTGTTCTGCCGGGCGCGGAACAGCGCCGCGCTCGCATAGAGCTTGCCGTCCAACCACGATCCCTTGAGGCCGGCCTCGATATTGTCGCCCTCGATTGGCGGCAGGATGTGCTCGTCGGTGCCGATCTGGGTCTGCGGATTGAAGATCTTGGCGTAGCTTGCGTAAACGGTGAGGTGGCTGCTCAGATCATAGGTCGCGCCAGCGAAGGGCAGTGCGCGGGTGCGGTCATAGGCGCTGGCCACGCCATAGGAATAGCCACTGCTGGTCGCGTGGGTGACATTGCCGCCGAGCATCACTTTCCAGGCATCGCCCAGGTGCAACCGGACTAGACCGTAGACAGCTTCCCGGCGCGTGTGGAAGTCGGCGCTAAGATCAAAGGCGGGAAAATCCGGATATGGATAGCTGCCGTCGAACGCACTGTTGCCGGGCAGCGGTTGGTTAAGGTCAGATGGGTAGCTGGAATATTCCTTTACCCGCGCTGCGCCGCGATTGACGCCGAGCACGACTTCGTGACGGCGCCCGAGCAATGGTACCGAGCCGCTGATATAGGCATCGAGCGTCAGTTCGCGGGTCGGTCCCCTGAACGCACCGGGATAGCTATGCAGGCCCTCGCCCGTGTCGCGGTCGGGCGTTCCGTAAACGTAGAACAGCGCGTCGTCTTCATCGACCGTGTGGCGATAGGCGGAAATCTTCAAGGTCCAGTCGCCCGCGAGCTGCTGCGTGACATTGCCGAAGATCTGCTGGTCCTTGAAATTCCAATGCGACCACGGCGTCGACGTGGTGGCCGAGCGGGGATAATCGGTCGGCGCGCCATCGACGTAATAAAGCGGCAGCGCCCCCCACATGCTGCCGTGCGTGCGATTGTTCTGGTACTGATAACCGGCGGTAATGGTGGTGGTCGGCGTGAGATCGGCCTGGACGACGCCATAAAGCACCGGCCGCTTCACGTGGTAAAAGTCGAGATAGCTCTTGCTGTCGAGATAGGCACCGACGATGCGCGCTCGCACGCTACCGCTTGCCGTAAGCGGCAGCGAGAGGTCACCGTCGAGGCGAAAGTCGTCGTACGATCCATATTGGGCACTAGCTGATGCCTCCAGCGTCCTGCCCGGCATCTTGTGCACGAAGTTGACTGTTGCCGACGGATTGCCGGTCGACGACAACAGGCCGTTGGCGCCGCGCAGCACCTCGATGCTTTCGTATGGCGCAAGGTCGATCGCGCCGTTCTGCACACCATAGGCGAACGGAAGACCAATGCCATCGACCTGGAAATTGACGATATCGAACCCGCGCGAGGAATAATAGGTGCGGTCGGTCTCGACTTGCTCGACATTGACGCCAGTCGTGGTGGCAAGCGCTGCATTGATGTCATGAAGCGCGAAATCGTCGAGCTGCGCACGCGTGATGACGCTGATCGACTGCGGCGTCTCGCGCTGGCTAAGCGGCAACTTCGTCGCCGTGCTTGATGCCGTTGCGCCGTAACTGGCTACATCGGCCTTTGCCGCGCGCTGTCCGGTGACGACGATATCCTGCTCATCGCCATGCAAGGCAGCGTCGCCCTTCGCCGGCGCGGTGTCGGCGGGTTCTGCAGATGACGCAGTCGCTAGCGCGATGGCGAGAGCGAGAAGCATTGAGACGGTCCCCTTTACATGTCGTAGCCGGCGCCTCCCATAGCATCGCCAAACGCTATTGCAACACACTCGCATTAGCATAGAGCCGGATGGGCACAGCGGATCTGCGACCGAGTGCCGAAAACAAACCGTTGATCAACAACCGTTTAGATTTTCGAAGCCCGGTAATTGAACGCTATCAGTTTCAAGGCCGGCTTCTCTCTTTTGCTTCGAGCTGGCGCTTGAGGCGTTGGTAAACGATGGCTCGCTCTTGCGCTCCGACCAAAAAATGACGGGCACAAGGCGGGCTCAATAGGCGATATAAAGATTTCTTTATATCAGGGTTGACGAACCTAGCGGCGCGAGCGATGCTACAGGCGTCGAGGTTCTTCGGCCGGGCTTTCCCGCGCCGGAGCTAAGATGGGAAGCCGGTGCGGGGAATGCCCCAAAGCCGGCGCTGCCCCCGCAACTGTAAGCGGCGAGCGGCGATCCAACATGTCACTGGGGCACACCCGGGAAGACGGATCGTCGCGCTGACCCGCGAGCCAGGAGACCTGCCTTCGACGCTAACGTCCACCGGCGGGGTTCCGGTCGGGCCGCTTGCTTGCCCGCGGCCGGTTTCACCCGCCGCGCGTTCGGTACGTGCGCCTGTCCGGCCCCCCGACCTTCATCGGGGTATATGAAGATGACCATCACTGTCGCCACGCTCGGATTCCCGCGTATCGGCCCACGGCGCGAGCTCAAGTTCGCGCTGGAGAAGTTCTGGGCCAACAAGATCGACGAAGCCGAATTGCAGGAAGCCGCATCGGGCCTGCGCACCGCCGCCTGGGCGCGGCAGAAGGCGCTTGGCGCCGACTGGCTGCCGTCGAACGATTTCTCGCTTTATGACCACGTGCTCGACACCAGCCTGATGCTGGGCGCGGTTCCGCAGCGCTACGGCGCTGCCGACGGTGAAGCGGACCTCGCCACTTATTTCGCCATGGCACGCGGCACGAGCGGCGCCGATGATGGCTGCGGCCACGCGCACGGCAACGTCATCGCAGGCGAAATGACAAAGTGGTTCGATACCAACTATCATTATATCGTGCCCGAAATCGAGCTTGGCCAGAAGCTCGCGCTTGGCCGGTTGAAGGTGCTCGACGAGTATCGCGAGGCCAAGGCGCAGGGCTACGAAACCCGGCCGGTGCTGCTCGGCCCTATCACTTGGCTCAGCCTCGCTAAGGGCCGTGGCGCCGATCCATTCGACCTGCTCGACGAGGTGCTTGGGCTCTACGGCGTTATCTTCGACCACCTCGCCGAGGCCGGTGCCGCCTGGGCGCAAATTGATGAGCCGATCCTCGTCACCGACCTCACCGATCGCCAGCGCGCCGCCTTTACCCGCGCCTATGCCAAGTTCGGCCGCTCGGGGCCGAAGCTCATGCTGACCACCTATTTCGGTGGCCTGGCGGAAAATCTCTCGCTTGCCGCGTCGCTCCCGGTCGCCGGTCTGCACGTCGACCTTGTTCGCGCCCCGGACCAGCTTGATGCGGTGCTCAAGACCGCACCTGAGAACCTGCTCCTTTCGCTCGGGGTCCTCGACGGTCGCAACATTTGGCGCGCCGACCTTGACGCGTTGCTGGCCCGGATCGAACCGATCGCCGCGACGCGCGACCTGGTGCTCGCCCCGTCCTGCTCGCTGCTGCATGTGCCGGTGGACCTCGCGAGCGAGCCAAAGCTCGATGACGAGCTGAAACAGTGGCTCGCTTTTGCGATCCAGAAAATCGAGGAATTAGCCCTGCTAAAACGCGCGCTCAACGATGGCCGCGACAGCGTCGCCGCGCAGCTCGCCGCCGCCGCTGCCGCCGCAGCGGAACGAAAAATTTCGCCGCGCATCCATGACGCAGCGGTAGCGGCGCGGGTTGCGGCAACCACCCCGGCAATGCGCGAACGTCAGGCCGGACATGCCGAGCGTGTTCGCCTCCAGGCGGAAGTTCTGGGATTGCCTGCCTTTCCCACCACCACGATCGGCTCCTTCCCGCAGACCGCAGAGGTGCGCCACGTTCGAGCCGAGCATAATCGCGGAAACCTCGACGCCGCCGCCTACCAACGATTCCTGCAGGAGGAGACTGAGCGTGCAGTTCGCTGGCAGGAGGAGGTCGGGCTCGACATGCTTGTCCATGGCGAGTTCGAGCGCAACGACATGGTACAGTATTTCGGCGAGCAGCTCGCGGGCTTCGCCTTCACCGTAAACGGCTGGGTGCAAAGCTACGGATCACGGTGCGTGCGACCGCCGATCCTGTTCGGTGACGTGTCGCGCGCCGAGCCGATGACGGTCGAATGGTGGCGCTATGCCCAATCGTTGACCCAGAAGCCGCTGAAGGGGATGCTCACTGGCCCCGTCACTATTCTCAACTGGAGTTTCGTGCGCGACGACCAGCCGCGCGAAGCGTCGTGTCGCCAGATCGCGTTGGCGCTTCGCGACGAGGTGCTTGATCTCGAAGCGGCCGACTGCAAGGCGATCCAAATCGACGAGGCGGCACTGCGCGAGGGCCTGCCGCTCAGGAAGCGCGACTGGCAGCATTATCTCGACTGGGCAGTCGACTGCTTCCGTCTTTCGGCCGCCGGCGTCGGCAATGCGACGCAAATACACACGCACATGTGCTATTCGGAGTTCAACGATATCCTGGCCTCGATCGCCGCGATGGACACCGACGTCATCTCGATCGAGACCGCGCGATCGCGGATGGAGTTGCTCGAAGCCTTCGCCCGCTATCGCTATCCGAGCGCAATTGGGCCGGGGGTCTATGACATCCACTCCGAGCGTGTGCCCGATCAAGAGGAAATTGTGCAGTTAATGAGGCTGGCCCAACAATACCTACGCCCCGAGCAGCTGTGGGTGAACCCCGATTGCGGGCTCAAGACACGCCGCTGGGCGGAAGTGAAACCTGCGATTGCGGCGTTGGTCTCCGCAGCGCAAAGGCTCCGGGGCGAGGCAGCGGCCGGGGCCTTGACCCAATGACGGAGGTGAAGGACGCGCGACCATGGCGCAGCTCATCGACACGGGATTTTCGAAAGCAGCATCAGCAAGCCGATTGTCGGCAGCGCCCGAGCGCAGCGACACGGGTGGCATTCCATGCCACTCGCACCACGGCAGTGCGCCCTTCGTCGCCGCTGCGCTACATAAGATCAATTTCACCGGAGACGCAGGTCGGGCAACATGGCCGATGCAATTAGTCGTTCGGCGCGCGCGCCGGCAGCAGTTCGATCAACGGGAGGTCGGTGGCGAGGAGCGGGGTCGGCAAGCGACGCCACGCGGCGGCCAACGCTTTTCCGGATGATTTGCGGTGGATCGACGGCGTCGGCAGTCGTCGATGACGACGAAATGACGCGAGCCAAATGATATCCTTTCCTGTCTCCCTCGCGGAAGGTCTGTGGCGCTCCCGATCTCATGCTCGCTGGCCGATTTTCCGGCTCAATGTCAGGTGGCCGCTACTCGCCCTCCGTCGAGCCTTCCCAGTCGTCGTCCGCATCCAGTTGCCGGTCGATGTCTTCGGCAAGGTCGTCGAGCTGGTTGAACGTAACGAGGAGCTCAACGCTGCCGCCATCGGCAAAACGCAATGAAAGGCGGTAATCGTCGCCGTCGGGCGCAAGCGCCGTCGCGGTGATGCGCTTGGGGATAACCGTCATTGGGAAGCTCCGAATAAAAGATCGGCGAAATGCCGAACTGGCCCGCAAAACCCGCGGGGTCAGAAAAGCGCGGTCGGGATAAAAGACTGACCCGCAATAGAGCGGGTCGGCTGATGGATGATGAGGGCGCTTCACTACCACGGCTGATCCGATGTTCCTATCTTTTACGCCACGGCTCCCTTTTTTTGCGGGCCAGCAGAACATGTGCTATGCTGTCTCCATCGCAGGCTCATCGATTTGTAGGCGCCTGCGGCTGAGAGACCGACGTGCTCCCGCTTACGATGCAGGAGCCAAGTCATGGATCTTAATTACCTCCTTTCTCGCCATCAGGTCGCGCTAATGCGCGCAGACAACGCAACGTGCGCGGAAGCCGAGATTGCCCATCGCGGCATGGCCCGTGAATATGCCGGACGCATTCGCATTCTGCGGCAGCTGATCGGCGCCGAAGGAACCGCGGTCGTATCCACTTGAGCCAATTGCGCGAGCGAGGACGGAGGGTCATCTTGACCGACAATGACAAACAATATCGGGAGCGCGCAGATTCGATTGGCGAGCCGCCGAGAACTCAACGGTTTCGATCACGCTTCAAGGGCCCGAGGCTCGAAGCAGACGCTGCCGATCGACAGGGACGCGTGGCCCGCCTGGCGTGGGCGTCGTTCGGTGATCGCGATGGCGCGATCTCCTTCCTGAACGAACATCACGAGGGCCTGGGCGGTCGCCCGATCGAGCTCGCAGTTGCAAGCGAAGCAGGGTGCGCAGCCGTGGAACGCGTGCTCGCGGAGCGAGCCGCATAGCTCGCGCAGCCGGCCTGCAAAAATGGTCCGACGCAAGTTTCGCGTCAGCTTACGTCACGTTGCTGAGGGGAGCCGACTTCGTCGCCGCCGGATTACGTTCGCCAGATTTGAGAGGCGCCGATTATGCCGTCCACTTAAGCAGCGCGCGTTATCGCCCGAAGCTGATCGGTAATGCTTTGCGAGAACTGGATCGTTTTCTCAATCTGCTCGCGGACGAGGCGTCGCGCATCCTGGCGCTGCCCGTTCTCGAGCACCAGCACAACACCGCCAATAAGCTGCGCGACATTGCAGTCCTCCGGCTTTGCGTGGATGACCATTCTCGCCTGCAAGCACTGGGCCGCATGCGCGAGCGCCTGTATCACTGCGGAGGCCAGCTCACTTCGCTCCGCCAGCTTGATATTTGGACACTGGCGGCGGGTCGCGCTGCGGGAATCGACCGCCGTGCACCGCGCCGGCGAGTCCTCGACGGAAGCTATTTTGTCACTGACGACGATTTGATCGACATAGCCACCTTCTATCGTGGGCTGGCAATGAAGCTTCGCCGCGTCACATCGCATGCGGTGCTTGATCAGGCTGGGAACGATCTCACGGCTGACCCCAGTTATTTCTTAAGGCGCCGGGCCATCAGCGCGGCATAAGCGCGGTCTTCGCGCCGCAGCCGGCGACGGTATCGACGCGCCGGCGCCTGATAAAAGCGACGGCCGACCACCGCCACAGCCAGCAATGCCAACGTGAGCAGCAATCCAAAGATCACGATGTGGTTCGAGTCCATGCGTTATTCCCTAGCTGGGTCGAGAGCCGTGGCGCGCAGCGCCTCTTCCGATCGCCCTATTTCGTTCCGATCCGTTCGTTCCAAATGCGGTCCTGCTCGGCCCTTTTTTCGCGCCAAGCGGCGGCCCGGCGAAGTTCTCTCCGCTGCTTCACCGCCCGGAATGTCGCGTAGGCCACGGTCATGAGGACCGCGAGCAGGACTGCTCCAGCAAGAAGGTTGTCTCTCGCGAAAGCGGCGTAGGTGTTCATGTCTAATCGTCCGCGCGTAAGCGGGAGCAGTGCGTCTCCCAGCCACCAGAATGCCTACGGTCCGATCAGGTGATCGGCCCATTTACCATAACTTCGCAAAAAGGGCGCATGCGAAACGCCTCGATGTGAAATAAGCGTCCGCTTGCTAGTCATTGCTTCCAACAAGCCGGCTTTCGAGCCAACGAATATTCCCGCGTTGGGCCGCTCGATTTTCGTGTGCCTATTTCACTTTCCCCCAGAGGCAGGGTTGGCAAAACCGAGGTGGCCTTTTGGCTTAGCGAGGCACCGAGGCCGAAATCGTACTGCCAGAAGTCGCCCGACGGCATGCGTCTTGCGACTCTCACGCAGATCTGCCGCGAGAGCCTCCTTTGCCCATGCTGCTGCAGCAGGTTCGCCGCAGCCTTGACGTTTTCCAAGGACGAAGCGCCGCGGCAGCATGCTGAAGAGCTTCCTGAGTCCGGCACAACGATGCAGAAGGTCGCATGTCCGATCGCGCAGATCGCTCGATGATCTAGCCGCGGCTCGCGGAAAGCAGCAGGCTACGACGTCGTTCAGCGACTCAATTGACGGCTCATCCCTTCTTTGCCGGCGGAACTGGCGACGCACCTTTCAAAGATGGATTGGAGGCATTCTGCTTGGGAGGACCTGCCTTCTTCGGCTTGCGAACCTCGCGATTGCTCCGGCGTTGACCTTTGGACATATCTCTTTGATCCTTGAATGCCTTGTGAAAATATCGTGGGGCGCGACCTGCGCGAAATGACAGCGCCGCTTATCGATGCTTGACGAGCGCAGAACCGGCTGCACGCTGAATCGTTTGGATTGCCGACATACACTCCGCCTCGTTCCGATAACCGCCCCCATAGGCGACCACGACTCCCTGCGCCGTGCAGAACCGCCAACACCAATCCCCTCCGGAAAATCGGGTCGAGGTTAGGCGAACGAGATCGGCAAGGAACACCTCGAAATACATTGGCGCGCCCTCCTCCGGAGCGGGCCAGGCGATTTGCACAGGCGAACTGTTGTTAGCCGGAAGAAAGGGGACAGACCGGAGCCTTCTTTCTGACCCGTTCGGCTCGGCCGCGGCGTAATCAAGCTTGAATTGTCGAAAAGCAGCGAGCTCAAGACTTTCGTGAGGATACAAGTCCGCAGTCTCCGGCGGTCTGACCTCCGATACCGAATTGAGATCGTGACGCATTCTAGGCTCCGCATCAGAGCGGGAGCGCATGTCTCTCAGCCGCACCCGTGCCCAAGCCGAGTGGTGCGATTGCGGTGATATGGGGAGCGCCTCTATCGAAAGCTAGTACCGCGAGCCTGCGCGACAGGTTGTTTTGGCAGCCTCGTCTCATCAGGCATCAATTCGGGAGTAGAGGATCGCCACCCTCAGGCCGGTGGGGAATCGCTGAGAGAAAATCACGTCGGCGTGATCGCGGCCGGCAAGTGCCTTGACGATAGCCAGGCCAAGACCGGCGCCCCCCGTTTCGCGGCTGCGTGAGGGATCGAAGCGCTGGAAAGGGCTGCCAAGTCGCGCCAGCGCCTCGGCGGGAACGCCGGGACCGTCGTCCTCGACAATAATGCCAACCTTGTCGCCGCCTGGCTGCACCGAGATGGTAACGCTGCTTCCGTGACGGACACCATTCGCGATGAGGTTGTCGAGAATGCGCCGGAACGAAAGCGGCGTGGCGGCAACGACAAAATCGCCGGCTATCGGGGAAAGACTGACCCTCTCTCCCAGTTCGACATGCGCATCGACGATTTCGGCGAGCGCAGGGGCGATTGCAAGGTGCTCCGGGCAGCTCGCTCGCGGGGTATCGCGATCCGCCAGCAGCAGCGTGTCATTGATTAGCGCCGTCATCTCACCAAGGTCACGCACGGCGCGGCTCTGTTGATCGGGGTCATCGATAAACTCCGCGCGGAGGCGAAGCCGAGTCAGATAAGTCCTGAGATCATGGGCGATGGCGGCGAGCACGCGCGTGCGCTCGCTCACGAGTTCACGGATTTCTGCCTTCATGTCATTGAACGTACCGGCGAGTTCACGCACCTCGCGTGGGCCAGTGACTGGCAGATCCGGGGTCTCGAGGTCACCGGCGAAGCGACGGATGCCATGCGCGAGCCGGCTAAGCGGGCGCGTGGTCTGGCGAACGGCCAGCACCAGGGCGAGGAGCAATGCCAAGCCCCCGAGCGCGCCGATGACGGCCCGGCTCCGCAAATAAGCTTGAGCCGAATCCGAAGGGCGGCTCGTGAACAGCAACACGCCGCCGCCGCTGAGATCGATCGCAACCCGGATTGGTGCGAAGAACCGCGCCGGCCGCGCGGCTGGACCGATCAGGTGCCCGAACCGGGGACGCCGTCCATCTACGGCGACCCGGCGACCGGGAATTGCCAGCTCGTACTGCCTCTCGAGTTCTACGAGGTCGCTTGAATGAGCGCGTGACGTCGGTTGAGCAGCCGTGAGAGCGATCGAATAGAGCCCGCCGTTGAGGGCCTGAACGACCATCTCGCGTTGTGAAACCGGTGTCCGATCGAGTGCATTCACGATCGCCGCGGCTTCTTCCGGCCGCGGGAGGTTGTAAGGCCGACGCGCGTCACCGGACGAGGGCAGCGCGATAATCGCGACCAACAGCTGAAGCGCAATAAAGCCGACCAGCAGGATGGCGGCAAGGCGTAGCGAGAGAGTTGATCCAACCGTCATGCGCGCTCCACCGGCAGCGTAAATTGATACCCGCCGCCACGGATGGTTTTGATCATCATCTCGCCGGTGGGCACCGTCGCCAGCTTGCGACGCAGGCGGCTTAGCTGGACATCGACGGCCCGATCGAATGGACCGGTGCTGCGCCCGCGCGTCCAGTCGAGAAGCTGGTCGCGGTTGAGAACGCGCTGCGGATGAGTGACAAAACACAGCAAGAGATCGAACTCCCCCGCCGTCAGCTCCAGGTCGTTTCCCCCCGGATCGAGGACTGCGCGCGCGCCGACATCGACCGACCACCCCCCGAAGCGATAGCGCTCGTTGGCAAGCACCGGAGCCGCGCGATGCTGGTCGCGGGTTCGCCTCAGGATTGCCCGGACACGCGCGACCAGCTCGCGCGGGTTGAACGGCTTGGGAACATAATCGTCGGCGCCGACCTCCAGCCCGACGATTCGATCGATGTCATCGCCTTTGGCGGTCACCATCAGCACCGGCATATCACCGCTCGCACGCAGTCGGCGGCACAGCGAAAGCCCGTCCTCGCCCGGAAGCATGATGTCCAGGACGGCAAGATCAATACGCCGCCTGTCGCTGAGCTGGTCAAATTCGCGCGTCGTGCCGCAGCCGACCGCCTCGAATCCTTCGCGGTTGAGAAGATCAACGACAAGCGAGCGGATTTCCCGGTCGTCTTCGACCACGGCGATGCAACTCGTTTCCATGCGTCTCGAAATAGCCTGCAAGCCCGCTCCGGCGAAGGGCAGACGTGCGCCAGTTACACTCTGTCACACTTCGTCACCCGCCTGACGCAGGGCGATTACGCTTGGCCTCCATAAGCCGGCTGCGGCGGCTCGACCGTCGCTCGTGCAAGGAGTGAAGACATGTACAAATTTGCTTTGAGCCTCGCCGCGCTCGCCGTTGGATTGGCGGCGACCACGGCTCCCGCCGATGCCCAGTTTCGCCGCGGGCATGTCGTGAGCGTTCAGGGAGCGCGCGGCCACGGCTTTACCCAATGGCGCTCGGCGTCACACCAGCGCGGCTCATCGACGATCAGCCGCGGGCTGCAGACCAACAGCGGCCGTGGCTATGAGGCCTCGCGCAGCCGAAACTATGGCCCCGGCCATTATTCGAGTCATCGTAGCGTGCAGGCCAACAACGGTCGCGGCGTGACCAATAGCCGCGATGCGACCTGGGGTGACGGCGCTTACAACGGCACCCATACGATCGCGACCAATGATGGTCGAACCCGTAATCGCACGACGACCGCGACCAATAACGAGAACGGCACGGCGAGTTACACGAGCACGCTCACGCGGGCCAACGGCAGCTCACGCACCATCTCGGGCACGGTGCCGCGGCCCTGAACTCCCCGCGGTCGCGCTCCGGTTCCCCGCCCTTTGCGGTGCGCGACCGCCCCCGACATTTCGAGGAAGCAAATATGATGAAATTGATCCTGGCCGCGGCGGCGTTAGTCGCCGCACCACCGGCATTATCCCAGGTGCAAGGCAGCGGCATGAAAGTGCTCGCGAGTGCCGATGCCAATGGCGACGGCGTCGTTACCCGTGACGAATATGCCCGCGCCAGACTGGCCAATTTCAGCCGGCTCGACCGGAACAAGGATGGCGCGGTGAGCAAGGCCGATTTCAAGCGGCTCGCGCGGTTCAAGCCCCAGGTGGCCGACCGGCTCGACGCGCTAATCGCTGCGATGGACACCGACAAGGATGGCAAGGTGACTCGCACCGAATTCGCAGCCGCACCGATGCCGCTGTTCAATCGCGCCGACACGAATGGCGACGGAAAGATCGACGCAAGCGAGATGGCCGCAGTCAGGTCGCGGGCCGACACGATGAAGCGGCAGCGCTGACATGGCGATGGGACGTTCCCCGCTCTGGCTGGCTACGATGCTCGTCCTTGTGCTGGCCGAGACTGGCTGGCGTCTCGTCACGCGTCGTGGTTATGACGGGCGCCAGGCATTGACTACCTTCATGCTTGCGCTCGGCGGCATCCCGTTCGCGATGCTCAACGCGGCGGTATTGAGCATGGTCTTCGGTGTCGCGTGGCGAGCAGCGCCGGTACATTTCGTGATCGACGACTGGCGCACCTGGGTTGCCGGCTTCGTCTCGGTGGAGTTCGCCTATTACTGGTTCCACCGCGCCAGCCACCGCGTGCGCTGGCTGTGGGCGACGCATTCGGTGCACCATTCGGCCGAGCAGATGACCTTGCTCGCCTCGCTCAGGCTAGGCTGGACCAATCTCTTTTCAGCCGGCTGGGTCTTCTATGTTCCCCTCGTGCTGATCGGCTTCCCGCCGTTCGTCGTCGTAACCCTGCTTGCCCTCAACCTGCGCTACCAGTTTTTTCTGCATACCGAGGCGATCGGCCGGCTCGGACCCATCGAATGGGTGTTCAACACCCCGGCGCACCACCGACTGCACCATGGCTCAAATGCGTCCTACATCGACAAGAATTTCGGCGGCGTGCTGATCGTCTTCGATCGGCTGTTCGGCACATTGGGCGAAGACTGCCCGGACGAGCCGATCCGCTACGGCCTCGCCCATCGGTCCGCGACCGGCAATCCGCTTCGGCTCGCCTTTCGCGAATGGGCGGTGATGTTCATCGACGCTGGGCGGGCGCGTGGATGGCGAGCGAAGCTGCGAACTGTTCTCACTCTCCCCGAGACAAAGGAAACGGTCGGATGAAAACCCTCTTTCTCGCGTTCGCGGCGCTTTTCCTGCCGACGATCGTCCACGCCGCGCCAAGCGACGGCATCACGACCTGCGATGCAGCGTGGCACGACGTCGCGCGCAATCGTGACGTGCCGGTACGCATCCGCATGCCCGCGGGCATCGGCAAGGCGCCGGTTATCTTGTTCAGCCATGGACTTGGCGGCTCGCTCGGCAGCGGAACGGACTGGACAGTAGCGTGGGCGAAAGCCGGTTTCATCGTCATCAACCTCCAGCATCCGGGCAGCGATCGATCGATCCTGCGCAAAGGCGGAATCGCCGCTGCAATGTCACCGACGCAACTTGCCGCACGCGTCGGCGACGTGCATTTCGTGCTCGACGCACTCGGCCGCGATCCGCGCGCGGGCGCATGCGATTTGCGACGCGCCGATCTCGCCCACGTCGGCATGTCCGGCCACAGCTTTGGCGCGATCACCACGCAGGCAATCGCTGGCCAGCATTTTCCATCCGGCGAGATTACGGGCGATCCCCGCGTGAAGGCAGCGATCGCCTTCAGCCCGTCGCCGCCCGCCTGGGAATCGGACGCCGGCGCATTCGGCACAATCTCGATGCCATTCTTCTCGATCACCGGCACGGCGGACTTCGTGCCGATCACGCCCAACATTACACCAAAGGATCGGGAGCGTCCGTTTCGTGCGATGCCGCGAGGCGGAAAATATCTGCTCGTTCTCCAAGGCGCCAGCCACATGATGTTCAACGGCCAGGACGGACGGCCGGCGCCAAGCTCAAAGCCGACACCGCATGTTCGCGAGACGGTCATTGCGGCAACCACCTTGTTCTGGCGCTGGACCCTCGACGGCGATGTCGAAGCAAAGCGTCGGCTCGACAAGTTCGCGGCAGCTCTTACGCCAGGCGATCGCTTCGAAATGCGCTAGCTAGCGAGCGAGGGCGCGGGATGGAACAGCTGTTGGCCTGAGCATTAAACCCTGGACTTCGCAACCCCTGTGAGCGCCATCGAAGACGTCACCGTGATCGGGTTGAGGCCACCAGCGCCTAGCCGCCTTCTCGGGAGTGGTTGGTTACGACATCCCTCGATGGGCTCCCCCGAACTTCATCGCGATCCGTCAGTCGATCGAGCAGATCGGCGACAAGCATCAAAATCGCCTGTTCGGTGGGGGTCAGGCGTTGTTCGATCACATCGGCCAGCCAGGCATTCTGGGCAGCGGCATCGCGCCGGATGAGACGACTTCCCAGCTCGGTCAGCGATATGTCGATTTGTCGCTTGTCGATCTTGTTCGGTCGTCGCACGATCAGCCCGTCATCTTCGAGGCCCGCGATGACCCTGGTTAGCGATTGCGGTTGGAGCCGTTCAAGCGACGCCAATTCGGTTGCCGTCATCGGCCGACCGGCACGCTGAAGCCGGCCGAGCACCGACAATTTAGCCGGGCTGATACCGTGATCAGCTCGCAAGCTGCGCAATTGCCGTCCGACATCGGCGAGCGCGCGGCGGAGCACGTTCGCTGCCTCCATTCGGCCGGGAGCCGCGATTCGAGTCACGCGCCAAACCGTTTCAATGCAGGCCACATCGACGCCAAGCCTCCCTTGAGATCGCGGCAGATCATGATCGGCCGGTCCCGCTCGTAAGGCATCGCCAGCGGCACGCCAAATGTCGCGACCTGGCGCAGGTTCGCGCAATGCATCCGCCAGAACGCCGGATCACCATTGACGACGATGACGACCCGGCCGTCGTGTCCGCGCGGCCCCCACAGATAATATTGGTTGTCGCCGCTGATCGCGAGCGGCAAACGGTCCTTGCGACCATAAACGTCGATTGCGGCGGCTTCACCGTAATTGCCGGCGAATATTGCCGCGCCCTGGCGATCGCTCGCGGGAAGTCGTTCCCAGATGACGGCGACGCGTTGCTCGAGCGAACGCCATCCGAGCTCATCGGAGAAGACCTGCGTGAGTGGCGCACCGATCGCCGCCTTCTCGTCGGGCGGGGGTCGTAAATGGCTATGCTCGAGCAAATAGAACAATCGCGCGGGCGGCAGCAGCGGAAATACGATCGGGGCGACGAGCAAGAAGTTGGCGAGGCCAACGGTCAGCCAGGTGCCTGCGAGCCATACCCATAATGCGCCACACGCTGCCGCACCCACGGCGAACATCGCTGGATAGGCGCCGAACAGATAATAGTCCTTCCCGCCCGTCGCGATGTCGATCACCGCCGCACCGAGAAACGCGATGGCGAGGAAGCGCACCGGCTTCAGCGCTGCGGCGAAGAATGGCGCCGCCACGCCGGCAAGCCATAAGGGCGCCAGGACGGGATTGAGCGCCAAGATCTGGCCAACCATGAACCGAAGCGGATCACCGGTCAGGTCGCCTTGCGAATGATTGCCGATGATCTCAAGAAATGGCCAATCATGCGCCGCCTGCCAAATGAGGCTCGGTGCCGCGATCGCCGCTGCAAGCAGTGCCCCGATCCATGTCTCGCGCCAATGCAAGATTGCGCGCGCGGGCGTAACGAGGATGCCGATCGCCATCGGCACGACCCACATCACCACGCCATATTTCGCTTCCATCGAAATGCCGACGATAGCCCCGGCCCAAAGCATTGCCCGGCGATCCTCGCGAAGCACGGCTCGAGTGATGAAGAACGCGATGGCAGTCCAGCAGAGCGGCTCGAAGGTGGCGGTGGTCAGCGTCGTGGTGACAGCGGCGAGCGCGGGGGCGGTGGCAGCAGCGAAAGCAGCAATGGCCATCGCGAGACGATTGCCGCCGGCCTGTCGAGCAAGGATGCCGCACAGCGGCACCAGCGCGACCGCGGCGATCGTCGCCGGCAGACGCAGCAGCCAGGCATTCAAGCCAGCAGCCTGGGTCATCGCCGAGATCCAAGGCACCAGCGGCGGCTGATCGGCGTAGCCGAAGGCGAACTGGCGTCCGCAGGCAATGAAATAAAGTTCGTTACGCATGATCTCGTAGCGACCGGCTGTCGCGAGATGCAACCCTGCTGTGAACAGCGCCGCGAACAGCACGATCAGCCAATTGGCCGACAAACGCAAATTGCGAATCGATAAGCTCATGCTTACTAACTAACAGACTATCCGACAGTTATTCTAGAAAAAAAGGGCCCACTGCAGACGATGTCATAATCATATGCGTACAAAGGAGCGAAGGTCACCCCCGAGGCCGAAATCAAGTGTCGACAAGTCGCTCGATGCCGCGGCAAACCTGCAGACCGCCCCTACTCGAGAAGCATAGCGCAACCCGTCGTTCCTGCTCGACCGCACAGATGGCCGCGGCGGCGGACTTGACGCGGTCGGCGCGGAACGGCGACCACAAGGCACAATGGTGGTAAAGCATCCGGGGGAAATCGCGCCTGCACGCAAACAGGACTTGCCTGCGCGCTACAAATGTAGCATACTACAAATGTAGCGTATGGAGATTCGCATGCTCGACAGATTGCCACCCCGCGAGCGCCAGGTCGTCGATCTGCTCTATGAGCGGGGCGAAATGGTGGTGGGCGACATCTGTGCCGCCCTGCCCGATCCTTTGTCGGGATCGGCCGTGCGAGCGATGCTCAAGCGGCTCGAGGACAAGGGGTTCGTTGCGCGCCAGGAAAGCGAGCGCGGCTACGTCTTTTCGCCGACGCTGCCCGAGGACAAGGCGAGCAAGAACGCGCTCGGCCATATCGTTCGTACCTTCTTTAACGGATCTGCGGCGAGCGCGGCAAGCGCGCTGCTCGGCATGTCGCAGCGGCTCGACGAAAAGGAACTCGACGAGCTGGAAGCTTTGATCGCCCGCGCCCGCGAGGAGAAGCGGCCATGACCTTCATCATCGGCCTTGCCATCAAATCGCTCGTCGTCGCCGGGCTCACGCTCGCCCTGTTGCGACTGTTCCGTAACGCCTCCGCCGCGCAGCGCTCCTGGGTGGCGCATGCCGGGCTGGGCGCGCTGTTGCTGCTGCCAATCGTCGCGATGCTGGTCCCGGTCCTCAAGGTGCAAACCGCTCTGGTCGGTACCCAGGCAGCGGTCGATCCGGCCCCGGGGAGAACGATGCTGCCCGCAAGCCTGATCGCGCACCATATTCAGAGGACGGGCGCCACCGCCGCCTCCGATCCGATCAGCGCGGCGCTCGCCCAGCTCGACTGGACCTTGCTTGTCTATCTCATCCCCGCGGCGCTGCTGCTCGTCATGACGCTGGTCGCGCTGGTGCGATTGTTCGCTCTTCGCTCCCGGGCGCGGGTGATGACCAGCCCGGCCTGGCTAAGCGCGCTGGCCCATGCCCAGGCCCGCATGAACTTCAAGAACGGTACCGCGCTGCTGGTCAGCGATGCGCTGCCCTCGCCGGTCAGCTGGGGCTTGGCGCGGCCTGTGATCCTACTCAACGAAGATGCGCTAGACGCCACGGACGAGGCCGAGGCGATCATCGCCCATGAACTCGCGCACGTCATATCGATGGACTGGAGCAAACTGCTTCTCGGCCGTGTCGTCACCGCGCTCTACTGGTTCAACCCGCTGGTCTGGCTGCTGGTGCGCGACGCGCACCAGTTGCGCGAGGAAGCAGCGGACGATGCAGTGCTCGGCGCCAATGTTGCCGGCCCCGATTATGCCGCGTTGCTTGTCCACACCGCGCGCCACGATTGCCGCGCCGCGATGCTCGCTGCGCATGGCGTTGCGCCGGCCAAGGGATCGTTGCAGCGGCGCGTGCGCCGCGTGCTCGACCACAGCCTCCCGCGCACCCGGATGGAAGCGCGCTGGGCGATGATCGGCGCGATCGTCGCGCTGTTCGGCGGCGCCCCGCTCGCTGCGCTGACGCTCGTGCCGGAACGCCTGGCGACGGCCGCCGAGCCGCGCATCGCCGCAGCGCCGGTACCGGCCGCTGAGCCATCGCGGCGCGGTAGGGCCACGCCTGGAATGAGCACTCCCGCGCCGGCCGCCGAAACGATCCCCGTCGGGCCCGAAACCACTGACCGCGAGCGCCATCGCGAGACACGCGATCCGATCGATGCTGCGATCGACGCGAAGGCAATGGGCATCATGCCCGATTATGCCACGGCAATCCGCAGCGCGAGCCCCGCACTCGCCGACGTGACCAACGATGATCTTGCCTCGATGCGCGCGGTTGGCGTGACGCCGGCCTACGTCCGTGCACTCGTGCGCTCCGGTCTACGCCATCTCGATCCTGAGAGCATCGTCGAGGCGCGATCGATCGGGATTTCCGCCGATTATATCGGCTCGCTCACCGCCGCTGGGTTGAGCGACCTCAGCATCGACGACCTGTCGGGACTCGCCGCGGTTGGCGTCGATGCCAGCGACGTCCGCGCGTTGAGAGCGTCGGGTACCCCGGTCACCGTACACAGTCTCGAGCGCTACGGAGCGCTCAAGGGCCACGTCCCTCGTCCACCCGGTGTCCCGGACAACGTCGGTTTCCCGTTCGACCGCTGACCTGACGCCCTAGCCAAAGTCATTGCCGAAAACCCCTGACGTTCGCCCCTGGGCGAACGACCGGCACCGCATTGCCCGCCGAATGCCCCAAGGAGACGCGTCATGAACCGCCTTGCCATATCGATCTCCGCGATGGTGCTGATCGCCTTTGCGATTACCGCGAGCTGCATCGCTGCGACGCGCGAAGACATCCGCTTTCACTTGTCGATGCGTGCCGGCGGCAACGAGGTCGAACTCGCCTTCGATCGCGTTGGCCACGGTCGCAACAATATGAGCAGCGCAATGCCGATCGCCGACCTTCGAGGACTGTCCGCTTCAACGCTGGACTCCCCCTATCGTGCACCGATCGCTTTCACGATCGACCGCGTACCCGGCCGGGTGGACTGCCGCGGCACGGCCTTCGACGGCAGTGCCGATGGGGGTTGCGATTTCACCCGTAGCGCGGCGTTCGACGCCCGACTCGCCGATGTCGGCTTTCCACGGCTCGACGACGACCAGCAACTCGTCCTGACCATGAGCGAGTTCGATCCCTCGGTAATCGAGGCGCTGAATACTGCCGGCTATCCAAGGCCCGACGCCAGCGGTCTCGTATCGCTCGGTATCTTCTCGATCCAGGCAGATTATGTGCGCAGCATCGCCGCCGCGGGGTTTCGGCTCGGCAGCGTCCACGATCTCGTGCAGTTCAAAATCGCGCGCGTCACCCCCGCGCTGATCTCCGCCTATCGAAGGCTCGGTTCTCGCGATGCTTCGGCGAACGACCTTGTCAGAATGGCTATCGAGGGGATTACGCCCGAGTTTATTGACGGTCTTGCCCGCGCCGGCCTCCGCGACATTCCCGCTGACAAGCTGATCGAGCTCAAGATTTTCCATGTCGCGCCCGCAGACGTCCGCGCGATGCGACGCGACGATGCTGCCGCGGTCACCCCGGGTACGCTCATCCGACGCCGCATCCTGGGCGCTGCCATGAAGGGCTGATCGCCCCCCTTTCCGACTAAGCAACACCGCGATCGATGCGCCGATCACGCTCGGCAACGGCCGGGCCGCACCCAAGTCGACGTGTCTTAGGCCAGCAATACAGAGGGTATCGATGTGACTGTTCCGAAATATATTCTCGACTGCCGGCCGTCTCGCTGGCGCTATGCGACCTGCGTGCTCGCCGTGGCGGTAGCGCTCGGCACACCGATGCGCGTGCCCGCGCAAGACGCCCTTGCCACGTCCGCCGGCACCGACCCGGCGGCGGCAATCGGCTCTGTCTTTACCCCCGACTATTTCGTGCGCTTCGCGCCGCAGACCGCCTACGACATGCTGGCTCAGGTGCCGGGCTTCACGATCGTCGCTCCCGACGAGAAACGCGGGCTTGGGCAGGCATCGGAGAACGTGTTGATCAACGGCCAACGCGTCACCGACAAATCGGGCGGGGCGGTCGGCCAGTTGCAGGCAATTTCGGCCGAGGACGTGCTGCGTATCGAGGTCAGGGAAGCCGTTTCTTTCGGTATCGCCGGGTTGACCGGCCAAGTTGCCAACGTTGTTCTTAAAACCGGGCACAAAGGCCAAGGTAATATCACCTGGAGTCCGTCAGTGCGCGCGCACTATGCTGAGCCGAGCTGGTTCTCCGGCTCGATCAGCTACAATGGCAGCATCGGCGACCTCGACTATACCGTCTCGCTCGAAGACAATACCAAGCGCGGTGCGATGGGCGGCCACGATTATCGCGTGCTCTCGCCGGCCGGCGCGGTGATCGAGCGCCGCGATCAGGTCAACTGGGACAGCACCGATGACGCGAAGTTGTCGACGATTTTCAAATATACCGGCAGCGGCGGCCTCCAGGCCAATCTGACGCTCGATTACGACCCTTATTGGGAGCGCGGAGCCAACGATCAGCGTCGCATCCGCACCGACGGCAACGACAATCATTGGACCAGCATCGATCACACCAGCGGATTCAGCTACGACGTCGATGGCGACATCTCAGCGCCGCTCGGCAGCGGCCGGCTCAAGCTGATTGGTTTGCGCCATTTCGAACACGCCCCCGCGATCACCGACCAGCGCACCGACTACGACAGCGGCGCGCCCAGCGACGGCTTGCTCTACGGCCAGGACGCTCGCACCAGCGAAACGGTCGGCCGGCTCGAATATCATTGGAAAGGGAGGCGCAACGAGTGGACAGTTTCGCTGGAACGGGCCGACAACAAATATGCGCAGGTAAGCACGCTCGCCGACCTGGAGCCCGATGGCAGCTATCTAACTGTTCCCTATCCGCAGGGCAGCGGCATCGTCGCCGAGACCCGCTATGAGGGGCTCGTAACCCTCAGCCGCGCGCTATCGCCCCGGCTCGATCTCCAGGCTGTCGCGGGCGACGAATATTCCGCGCTCGGCGAGCGCAACATCGGGCAGCAGCCGCGCCACTTCTTTCGGCCGAAGGGCAGTATCCTGCTCGGCTGGCGCCCGGCTCCCGGTTGGGATGCCAGCTTAAAGCTCGAACGCAAGGTCGGGCAAATCAGCTTTTCCGATTTTCTCGCCAACCAGGACATAACCAACAATCGCGGCAACGATGCCAATCCCAACCTCGTGCCGCCGCAAAGCTGGGAAGTAACCGGGGAGGTCGGTCATGATTTCGGCCGTTGGGGTAAGACGCGGCTTAGGTTCTATCGCTACTGGATCGAGGATATCGTCGACCACATCCCGGTCGGTACAGATGGCGACGCGGTCGGCAACCTGCCGCATGCGACGCGTACCGGAATCGAGAGCATCAGCACGATCCAGTTCGACCCGCTCGGCTGGCACGGAGCGAAGCTCGACGCCGATGTCGGCATTGAGCGCGCCCGCGTCCGCGATCCACTGACCAGCCTGCTGCGCGAGATCAGCGACACGCACGATCGCTGGGCGGAACTGACATTGCGCCACGACGTGCCGCACACGCAGTTCGCCTGGGGCGCCGGGCTACAATTCGATCATTACGGGCCGAGCTGGTTCCTCGACGAGATCAACCAGCAATGGGAGGGGCCCTACGCCAGCGTCTTCGTCGAATTCAAAAACGTACACGGAATGAAGGTCAATTTTCAGATCTTCAACGTCAACGACGGTCATGTACGCTATTGGCGCGACGTCTATTCGGGTCGTCGGAACATCGCGCCTTTGTCGTTCATGGAGCGCCAGCATCAGATGGTCGGCCCGATATTCACGCTGACCCTGAGCAGGAGGTTCTAATAGCTTGTCTTTAGCAAGGGGTCAGCGCGCTCGATCAATCTATGTTCGGCGATCGAATGATCGACTGTTTGCACATCGAGTTTGAAGTCCGGCAAACGAACGCCGTTGAGGCGCATAACCGCCGCGGCGCAACGCCGACGCCGTGGCACGAGCTCGAGCCCCCAATAAAGCGTTCTCGATCGCCATCAGACGGACTGTCACATTTCCCCATTACCTGCGGCCCGAATCGGCGCGGCATCCTGAGTGGCAGCAGCACCGTGGATGCTTGGACCATTTGGCGACGGATGCGGGATGAGCGGCTTCGACCGAGAAAGAACGTGCTGGTTTCTTCGCAATATCCTGCCGCATGAACCGGCATTGCGCGGCTGGCTATCGCGCTTCGCCGTCACCGGGATCGATCCCGACGACATTATCCAGGAAGCCTATGCCATTTTTGCCGAAATGGACTCGGTGGCCGCGATCCGCATGCCGCGTGCTTACTTGTTCCAGGTCGCGCGGTCTTTGATCTCACGTGATGTACGTCGCGCCCGCATTGTTCCCATCCACGCCGTCGAGGACATCGATCGGCTTGACCCTCCCGACGGAGCTGCGTCGCCGGAGCAATGTGCCATCGATCGCGACGAATTGCGCGAACTCGCCCGCGCGATCGCGGCCATGCCCGACAAGACGCGCGAAGCATTCACGTTGCGGCGAGTGCATGGGTTACCGCAGAGAGACATCGCCACGCGGATGCTCATTTCCGAAAACACGGTCGAAAAGCATATTTCGCGCGGCATTAAATTTTTGATTGAGTGGTTTGGGGATGGCGGAAAAGAACGGCCCCAAGCCTCTAAGGCCGGGGACGTGGAGATCGCTTGGTTTAATGTCGATAGCCGAATCCAGTCGAAGCATTGATGAGGCGGCGTCCGACTGGACGGCGCGGCTGGATCGTGGTCCGCTCGCGCCCGAGGAGGAAGATAGACTGCAGTCGTGGCTGAACGGCGATCCACGTCGGCGCGGCGCGCTACTGCGTGCGCAGGCGCTATCGATGATGAGCGAGTTTGCGGACATATTGCGTCCGCGATTTGATCCAACCCCCGTTGCCGAACCCGAACCGATCCGCTGGACGAAGCTGTCACGCCGCCACGCGCTGGCATGGGCCGGCGCTGCAGCCACGGCAGCTTCGCTGGGCGTCCTCGGGGTTAGCATGCCGGCGGCCGGCGCCATCATCCGTACGCGACGTGGGGAACTGCGGCTTATTCCGCTCAAGGACGGCTCGACCGTGATGCTCAATACCGACACGAGCGTTAGGATCGACGACACCCAAGGCCGGGAGCGACAAGTCACGCTCATCGGCGGCGAAGCCTATTTCTCGGTCACGCGCAACGAGGCAGCCCCGTTCGTCGTCCACGTGGACGGGCGTCGGCTGTCTACCGTCGAAGCCCGGTTCCGCGTCCGCAAACTGGGTAAAACGCCCGTTGATTTGCTCGTCAACCAGGGTCGGGTCGATTTCGCATCGCTGGGCTGGACGGACCGCCGACCCGTCGCCGTCGGATCGAATATGCACGTCGCGCTGGACAAGCCGGGCCTTTTGCGGCGCTCATCGCCGGAGCGCCCCGCGGCGGTGCCGCCCGACGTGGTAGCCCGCGAACTCGCCTGGCTGGAGGGCAAGATCGCCTTCGAAGGCGAAACCTTGGGACAAGCGGCGGACAGCTTTGCCCGCTACAGCGATACCCGCATCGTCGTCCGCGACCCCGATCTGGCGCGCGAGCCGGTAACCGGGCTTTTCGCGGCAAACGACCCCGTCGGGTTCAGCCGCGCGGTCGCCGGCGTTTTCAATGCCCGCATGGCGCGCAGCGGCGACACGATCGTCCTCTCCCGAGGTGCCGCGGTGCGATAATAATTTTGCAAAGCGATGGCGGAAGCCGCGCGCCGAACCCTCTCAGTCGCGACTGCGCAAACAGCGTGACATGGGGGATGACCACTGTGAAATTCTGTCGATCGGTTCTTTGTGGCGCGGCGGTTTCCGCGATCATCGTCGCCATGCCGGCGCTCGCCCAGGAAAGGGATTTCGACGTGCCGGCACAGCCGGCAATCCACGCAATTCCGGCGCTGGCGCGCCAGGCCCAAGTGCAGATAGTCGCCCCTGCGCGCGATTTGGCGAGGATCAGGACGCCCGCGATCAAGGGACGAATGGACATTCGCTTCGCGCTGCAGCGGCTTATCGCCGGCACGCCGCTACATGTGGCATCGAACGACGGCCAGACGATTACGTTGCGCTCGTCAGGTGGTCCGAACGGCGCCCGCGGGTCGAGCCAAGAGGTGAAGTCAGACGGCGCGTTGTCCTCGCGAACACAAACCGGAACGATTTCCGGCGTGGTCGCAACTGCAAATGGCGATACCCTGCGTGACGCCACCATCACGATCGACGACGGCGGCAAACACTACGCCGCCAGCACCGCCGACGACGGTTCCTATACGGTGCACGACGTCCCTGTCGGCACCGCGCGGGTGACGGTTAGCTTCGTCGGCTATGTTTCCACGACGCAGGAAGCTGCAATCCTGCCCCACGGCACCGCCAGGATCGATTTTTCTCTCCAACAATCGGGCCGCCACGGCCAGGCTGCGGTGACCGGGGATATCGTCGTCAATGGCGAACGTGAGGGCGAGGCCAGCTCGATCATGGCCCAGCGGCGGGAAATGCAGATCGCCGACGTGATGTCCACCGACACCTATGGCGACATCGCGGGGGGCAACCCGGCTGAATTTCTCAAATATATGCCTGGTGTCGATGTCGACGGCACCAACGGTACCGCGATTACCGCCTATCTGCGCGGGCTTCCGGCGGATTACACCCGCACGCAGTTGAACGGGATGGATCTGATTTCCGCCAATGCCAATACCGGCGCGGCCTCAGCGCGCGTCTTCAGCTATGAATCGCTGTCGCTGGCGGCAATCGATTCGGTCACGATATATAAGACCACTGGCGCCGATCAGGATGCAGACGCGCCAGCCGGCATCATCGACCTGCGCACCAAACACGCTTACGACCGCAAGAAGCCGCTTCTGACCTTCTCAATTGACGGCTTCACCCACGAGAACATGCTGGACGGAAACACCCGCACCGGTCCGCAATCGCACGGATGGGGCGGACAGCGCTTCCTGCCCGAAGGCTCGCTGTTTTTCGCCGACAGCTTTTTCAATCACCGTCTCGGCGTGATGTTCTCGCTCGGCATTCATAATCAATATTACGAGCGCGAGCAGATCACCATGAGCCGCAACTACAAGCCCACGACGAAGAGCCCGGATCCGCTGGCCTACTCGTCGCTGGCGGCCTATCTAGAAGCGCGCCAAACCACGCGCCGCAGCGGCTCGGTCCAGCTTGATTTCAAGGCCAATGATCACCTCAGCTTTTCTTTGCTGTCGGTGTTGTTCCGCAGCGACGTCCATGCGAATGACAACACGATTACCTTGACGACGGGAGCGCGCACCAACGGGGTTAGCGGGGATCCACTCCAGGATTTCACGACCCTCAATCCGGCGACGACCAAAACAATCGAGAGCGAAACGTCGGACCCGTACAAGGTCAACAACGGCAATATCATCGCCCCGCGGTTCGACTACGATAACGGCAATTGGCACCTGGACGGCTACTTCGCTTATTCCGACGCCAATAGCTATTACGACTCTCCCCACGCCGGCCAGGTCGGGTCCTTCATTCCAACGGTGACCTCTACTGGCAATTTCAGCATGACCAGGGGCAGCGAAAGCCTGATGTACACTGACTGGGCGGTCGCCCAGACCAGCGGCCCCGATTGGAGCAGTCCCGGCTCATACAATCTTTCCGCAACGCCGGAAATCCGCACGACGAACGGCAGCACCGCCTTCATTTTCGAAAAATCGGGCGGCCTGAACGCCAGGTACAATGCGCATCTCGGGAAGGTGCCCGTGACCTTCCAGGTCGGGTTCAAGATCGCAGACACGATCTATCGCTATGCAGATACTTCGGGCGACAATCTTTACACCTACACGGGGCCGCTGGCCAACGCCCAGCTCCTCGCCGCGGTAACGAACCCGCCGAACGTTGCGCAATGGAAGAAAACGGGCGTTTCAATCACCTCGCTTTCCGGCTCGAGCTATATCCCGACGATCGATCTCTCCAAGCTCTACCAGATGTACGTAAACGATCCGGATCAATGGACGCATACGCTTAGCGCCGCCAATTACGCCGCTTCCACCTATTCCAATAACACCCGGTTCGAGGAAAACATCAAATCCGTCTACGCGATGGCGACCGCGGACTTGACGCCGAAGCTGAAACTGCGCGCCGGCTTGAGGGCCGAATGGACCAACAACACCTCGTTCAGCTACGTGCCGCTGCCGGCCGATCAGGTGAGCGGCGCGACCGTCGACGGCACGACCTGCGCCGTCACCAAATCCACAGGCATCGCGACCACGATCCCTTGCGTCGATTACCAGTTTTCCAACGGCATTCAGCGGATCAAGGGCAACTATTTCAACCTCTTTCCCAGCGCCTCTTTGAAATGGACGATCGGGCGCAGCGTCGACATCGACGCCGGTTACAGCCGAACAATTTTACGGCCGGAGCTGGACGCCACCAGCGGAACCGCGACCATCGACGACGTCGACGAGACGATCACCATCCCCAACCCCGGCCTACAGCCTGCGCTTTCGGATAATTTTTCAGTTCGCGCCTCGCGCTATTTCCGATCGGTCGGCCTGGCGTCGGTCGGCTTCTATTATAATCGAATCAAAGGCCTTGCCGTTGAAAACGAGGGCCTGACCGCCGACCAGGTCGGCTCCGCGGCGGCGCCGTTTGCCAGCAATCCCGAATATGCCAATTATACCTATTCGACTTATCAAAAGCTCGGCACCGTCACGATCAAGGGCATCGAGGTCTCTCTCCAGCATAGCTTCAGCTGGCTTCCACCGCCGTTCGACGGCCTCTCGATCCGCGGCGGATTCATGCACAACGAGCCCAACCAATTGATCCCTCGCATCGGCAACAACATCGGCTCTGCCGCGGTGATCTACGAAAAGGGGCCGGTGCGGCTTTACGTCAACCTGCTTTGGAATGACGACAAATATCGCTCCACCACCCCAAGCTGGTTCCAGGCGCGCTCCGACCTGACGATCTCAGGCCGGGTAAAACTGATCCGGCATTGGGAAGCCTTCTTCTCGATCAATAACGTGCTCAATCAACCTTATAACGTGGTGGTACCGGGCAGCCTCGCCACTACCGCTACTGATTTTCCCAACCACAGCGCGATCTATGTACAGAACGGCCGGACCGGCACCCTTGGAATTCGGGCGCGCTTCTAAACCTCTCGAATCCAGGCACTTCAACAACAGGAAAGCCGCCCATGACCAACGCCCCGATGTTTACTCGCCGCCGGCTGATCACCAATGCTGCGCAACTCGCATCGCTGGCGGCGGCATCGACGCTAATGCCACCCAATGTCCAGAAGCTGATGGCACAGCCTCCGAAGCGCGCCGGCACTCTGAAGGACATCAAGCACGTCGTCCTGCTGATGCAGGAGAACCGCTCGTTCGATCACTATTTCGGCACGCTTTCTGGCGTGCGCGGTTTCGACGATCCCGATGCGATCACGCTATCGACCGGAAAGAGCGTGTTCCATCAGCCCGATGCAGCCCATCCTGACGGCTACACCCTACCCTTCCACCTCAACAGCTTGTCGACCGCCGCGCAGAAGCTGCCGTCAACCAGCCATGCCTGGGCGGTGCAGCATCAGGCGTGGAGCGGTGGCGCGATGAACGAATGGCTGCCCGCGCACCGGGCGGTCGACGGGGTACACGGGCCCTACACGATGGGCTATTTCAAGCGCGAGGACATTCCGTTCCATTATGCGCTGGCCGAGGCCTTCACTATTTGCGACGCCTATCATTGCTCGGTGCTGGGACCGACCTGGCCAAACCGCCTCTATTACATGACTGGCATGATAGATCCCGAGGCGACCGGCGGCGGCCCGGTGATCAGCAACAAGGCGCCGCCAGAAGGGTTCGGTTGGACTACCTACGCCGAAAGGCTCGAAAAAGCCGGGATCGACTGGCGCTGCTATCAATATGGCGAAAAGGGGCAGCGCGCTCACAACATGTTCAAATATTTCGCGCAATTCCGGAATGCGCCTGCGGGTTCATCCCTGGCGGTACGCGGACTGCCAGATTCGGACGAGGCGCGCTTCGCCCACGACGTCCGGCATGATCGCTTGCCAACCGTCTCCTGGATTTTTCCCAGCGCTGAAGCGAACGAACATCCCGACCATTTCCCCGCCGCCGGTGCCGACTTCATCGGCCGTCGACTTAACGAGCTCGCCGCAAACCCCGACGTCTGGGCCAAGACTGCATTCATTCTCAATTATGACGAGAACGACGGCCTGTTCGATCATGTACCGCCACCCGTCCCGCCGCAGGGCACGCCCGGCGAATTTGTCGCCGGCCTTCCGATCGGCGGGGGCTTTCGCGTGCCATGCATAATCGTCTCGCCATGGACGGTTGGCGGCTGGGTGTGCAGCCAGCCCTTCGACCACACCTCGGTACTTCAATTCGTCGAGCATATAACCGGTGTACGCGAACCAAACATCACCGACTGGCGTCGTCGGACATTCGGCGACCTGACCTCCGCCTTCCGCTTCGACCAGCCGGCAAGCCGGGCACCCGACCTGCCGGGCACCACCGACATGCTTGCACTCGCCATGAAAAATGCCGCCACCATGCCGTTGCCGCCGGTTCCCGCAACCGACCAGCAGATGCCAGTTCAGGAACAGGGCAGCCGCAAGCGCGTGTAGCTAGATCGAAAGGCCGCCAAGCGAACTGAGGGCAAGGTGCCAAGCTTGCGCTAGCTGCAAATTTCCAAGCTGCTCGCGGACTATATCTGATGCGTGCATATCGACGGTAGCCGCGCATATCGACGGTAACGCCCCTTACTGCTCGAGGTTGAGCCCGTCGCGCATCGCCTTGGCCTCGGCAAGTCGCACGGTATAATCGGCATTCCCGCATTCTTCGCCGTGTATCCTTCCTTCCCGGCATTGGGCGACCACCCGGCGCGCTTCCTCGAGATGCGCGCGGAAATATTCTTCGCTGCGTGGTGGGCGGCTGCACCCGCAAAGGCCAAGGAGGCTGCAGATCGCGACCAGGGGTGTCATCTCTCGCATCATTGGCACTCCGGTGCTGTCGGTGAGGCTGCGTGCTTGATTGCTGATCTGCATCAGCTGCCGGTCGGACGGCCAGTGGCGTCCCGGCGGATGCCCATTTCCAGAAGACGGACGTCGTCGCGGGCGTGCCGCTGACGGCGGGCATGATAGCGAGCGAGAATTGACACGAGGTTCGAGGCATCGTCCCGCTCGTCAATCGCCCGCTCCAGCGCCTGGAGTTCGCTGTCCGGCTCGCGCAGCACCGTTGCGTCGAGAAGCCGCACTGCTGCCAAATGGTCGTTGATGTGCGAAACGGCGCCGGCGAGCTCACCATTACCCGTCGCCTGCGCGAGTTGGAGAAAGCGGTGGGCGGCCTCCGGCGAGCCGGACGCCGCCACGAGCGCCGCAGGATAGACCAAGCGATGAACGGCCGCGACCGCGAGGCAACAACTGACTTCGAGCAGGTCGTGCAGCTGCTTTTCGTCGAAGCGCGGGACCTGGAACCCCGCGCCCGGTTCGAAATCGACCATGCGTTCGCCCGCAAGCCGGTTGAGGCTGTCGCGGATCGGGCTGGTGCTGACATCGAGATCCTCGGCCAGCCGGGTGGTATCGAGATGAAATCCCGCGGGCCAATAGCCTTGCATCAAGCGGCGCTTGACCGCGAGGTAGGTCGGCTCGAGGACATGCGCCGGGCTCATGGTCAACCCTGCGCAAACTCGGCCAACATCGCCTCCTGCTCGGGGCGAAGCGCGTCGACAGCACCGATATGGTCGGGGACATCGTCGCCGAGCAAAATCGACGGACATTGGCCTTCATAGTTTCCGAGGTTGGGGCGATGCTGCGCGTAGCCTGCCAGCGCGGCCAGCTCGGGCGAGAAGGTCCGAGCGACCCCTGGAGGGTAAGCCAGCCAGAGATTCTCATATGGCTTAAGCCAGCCGAGGCTGTAGCCAATGACGACGCCGCGACGAACGGCCTTGCTCACGTTGGCACCGGCACCATGCGCAGTCGAACCGAGAAAGCAGATAGCATCGCCCGGCATGCATGCTGCAACCACCGCTTCGCCGAGATCCTCCCTCGCCATGCCGGCGGGACCGTGGCTGAAGGGATAAATGCAGGTCGCGCCGTTCTCGCGAGTAAACGGCGTGAGCGGCCACATCACGTTGAGCAGATATTCGTGGCTCCCCTTTTCGCCCTCCCACATGTCATGGTCGCGGTGCGGCAACTGCCGCGGCTCGCCGGGGTGAATTTCGATTGCCTGCGCAACATTGAGCTGGATGCGGTCGCATGCTCGCCCCAGGATCGTCTCGGCAATGCTCAAGATCGTCGGCGCCATAACGAGCGCCTCTGCATGGCGTGATCGCTTGAGAAGGCTGCCAAACCGCTTGGTGTGGTAGCCGTAAAACCGCCCCTGGCCAAAGGGCGTCGCGGCAAATACCGGATCGAGATCGGCCTCGAGCTCGGCGATCGTCGCCGTCGGCACGGCACCCGGGATAATGCAATAGCCTTGGCGCCAAAGCTCGGCCACCCAGCGGATCGCGGTGTCGGCGCTCATGCCATGCCGCCTTCCGCACCAATCAGATGCAATCTTACGGGCTCGAACACGCCCTTGCTTGCAAGGCCACCGATCGTCTGGTCGTCGATGTGAATTTGAAGCGCGGCGAGCGTGCGCGGGCCCTCGCGTTCGACCAGGCCGAGCGGCACGCACCGCCAGCCGAACTGCAAAACCTGCGTTAGCCAGGCGAGTTGGGCGACTCCGGTGTAATCGGTAATCCCTGCGCGAAGCGCGTGCTGGACAAGCGCGGTAACAAGCTGGTTGCGTGCTGATCGCCGCTCGCATGCACTTTGATGGCGATCGAGGCAGAAGCGAGTGATTTCGCGGATGGTGGGCCCGGCGGGAACGGGACCCTCGCACAAGTGGGGATAGAGATCGCCGAGTAGGTGCGGTCGGTCCGTCCGAAGCAGGCGCGTCGAGGCGCGGTGACGGCCCTGGTCGTCGACGAGGACCAGATATTCGGCGTAGCTATCGTCGAACTGGTCGACCTCGTAGGCGCCGGCGAGCACCGGCAGATCCCATTTGAGCAGGTCGACGAACACTTCCTTGCGCGCAGCAAACATCGCGCGCAAGGGTGCGTATTCGGACGCCAGCGACGCCCGGTGTGAAGAAGGCTGCATTGTGGCGACTCCCCCAGAAAATCATGGAGCGCCAGTTGGATCACGAAGCGGGCACGTCGCCTATCTCAAGAACTTGGGATGCTTCGCCAAAAACCCGCTGCGCCATCACCCTGCCAGGATAAACATCGTCTGCTTCACGCGTGGATAGAGATCCGCCAGGCATAGCAAGCCATCGAGCAACGAGCAGACGAGCAGCGCTTCGGCGCAATGTACGTCGTAGCGCTCACGCGCTGTCCGCAGATGATGGATGACGGTGCCGGCGCTGATCCCCAACCGCTTGGCGATCTGGACGGCGGTCAAGCCGCGTGCGGACCAAAGCACGCAGTCACGCTGGCGGTCGCTCAGCACCGGCTTCTTCTTGGGCAAGGCTATTCCGGCGATGCGCCGCGCGACCGTCAACGCGAACGCCCCGACCCCCTCGGCGACGGCAAGAACTTCGACTGGCAGTCGCGACCGGGGCCCGACGGCAAAAGTGCAGGCGGCACTTGCCTGTCCCGGCAAATGCCGGGGAACGGTGTAGCCATCGGCGATACCATGGCATTGGCCGACGTTGAGCATTTTCCGGTCGTCGCGGGTGAGGGGGATCAACTTGTCGATTTCGTGCCAGACAAAGCCGTGGAAGCTTTGCGCACACGCGCGGCGAACAGGATCGCGACCAGCGAGGTCGAGACCGACATAGGCGTTTGCCCACTCGTCCGGGTAATCGTGCACGAGCAGGCTTGGGCCGGGTGTACAGCCGATCCACTGGTCATAGGCGATGGCGAAATGATCAAAGCCTAATTGCCGGGTCACGCGGGACATTGCCTCCGAGAGGCCACGTTCGGTGGTGGCGCACGACACGTCGTGGCCAAGCTCTTCCAGAAGTCTCAAACGCATTGGCTCGATCGATCGCCGGTGCGTCCCCAACCCGCTTGCCGGGCTGATCGTCTCCCTTTTCTTGGAGCCGTCAGAGGCAGTTTCCATCTCCCTCCTCGGGCGTTGATGGATGGGCGCTTGCGGCGTCTCGTGCCGCAACGGCAGCCCGCTTACGGCGGCGTATAGCGATTACGACCCATGGCTCGCCCCCCGATGACCTTGCGATTGCCTGGACGATCAGTTTGTAGCCAAGCCAAGGCGATAGCCAAGCAATAATATCGTGTCACGATTAGGTCTGCGACCCGATCCCGCCCTCAGGAACCCGAGCGTCCCACTTGAGAAGTCCAAGTGCCAGGAGGCTGGTTCGACCGGGGCACCAGCCGGTAATATAGGCAGCTCCCCGCCGCCTAGTTCGGCCGCCTGTGTCGGGTTAGAGGTAGGAGCTATCAGCAGCCGTGATCGTCGCGGCACGGGAAACGTAGCAGGCGCCGCGCAGCAAGCTCGATGGGCAGCTGGAAACTATGCCGGGGCCGTGCGATCACAGCCCCACCCCGTCGTCTGGGTCGAGCGCGGCGTTACGGGCTGCGCTTGCCATCAGCAGGCCTGGGTGCCGAGCGCACTCCGCCGCGCCATCATCGGCATCGAAGTCGAATTCGGCTTGCGGCACGCGGGGCGATCGCACGATTTCCTCGCGAGCGGCCAATTCCGGTTCGAGCCGGATTCCGCCATTGGCGGCGTCGGCTGCTTGTCGTGCAGCAGGCGCTCCGCTCGCCCGCAGCGTAGCTCGCGGCCCAGTGGCGGCGGACACGCTGCGAAGACAGGCAAGGGCCGACGGCGAAGATTGCATGGACGCGGCGGCTGGCGCGCGTGCCCGCTCTTCGGCAGGAGAGCGCGGTTCATGCGGCGGCCTCGGCTGCGGCGGCGGCAGGAGGCGGGCGGTAAGGCGGCGGTCGGTAAAATAGCGCGCCTTTCCGGCGCGGATCGGCCGATTGCCGGCGATCATGACGATTTCTTCGTGCGCGGGAAGCTGCATGACTTCTCCCGTGGTAAGCAGCTCCCGCGCGGTTTCCTGGCGTGAAACCATCAAGTGCCCGAGCCACGGCGATAAGCGGTGGCCGGCATAGTTCTTCATCGCGCGCAATTCGGTCGCGGTACCGAGCGCGTCGGAAATCCGGCGTGCTGTTCGCTCGTCGTTGGTCGCGAAGGCAACGCGCACATGGCAATTGTCGAGGATGGCATTGTTCTGGCCGTAGGCCTTCTCGATTTGGTTCAAGCTTTGCGCGATGAGGAAGGCCTTGATGCCATAGCCTGCCATGAAGGCGAGCGCGGATTCGAAAAAGTCGAGGCGGCCGAGCGCCGGGAACTCGTCGAGCATCAGGAGCAGGCGATGACGTCAGGCGCTTGTCTCGAGGCTTTCGGTCAGGCGCCGCCCGATCTGGTTGAGGATGAGACGGACAAGCGGCTTGGTTCGGCTGATGTCCGACGGCGGCACGACAAGATAGAGCGACGCGGGCGCCGGCCCCTCGACGAGGTCGGCGATGCGCCACTCGCAAGCGCGAGTTACCTCGGCGACGACGGGATCGCGATATAGCCCGAGAAAGGACATGGCGGTCGACAGGACGCCGGATCGCTCGTTCTCCGATTTGTTGAGGAGCTCGCGCGCCGCCGATGCGACGACGGGATGAACACCTTCCTCCCCGAGGTGCGGCGTCGTCAACATCGCCCGGAGCGTGCTCTCGATTGGGCGCCGCGGATCGGACAGGAAGGCGGCGACGCCCGCCAGTGTCTTGTCGGGTTCGGCATACAGCACGTGAAGGATTGCGCCGACCAGCAAGGCGTGGCTGGTCTTCTCCCAATGATTGCGCTTCTCCAGGCTTCCTTCGGGGTCGACGAGCACGTCGGCGACATTCTGGACGTCGCGCACTTCCCATTCGCCCTTTCGAACTTCGACCAGCGGGTTGTAGGCGGCCGAAGCGCGATTGGTCGGATCGAACAGCAGCACGCGGCCATGGCGTGAGCGAAAACCAGCAGTAAGCCGAAAATTCTCGCCCTTGATGTCATGGACGATCACCGATTCCGACCAAGTCAGCAGCGTCGGCACGACGAGGCCCACTCCCTTGCCCGAGCGAGTGGGCGCAAAGCACAGCACGTGCTCGGGCCCATCATGTCTCAGATAGGCGCGTCCATGGCGGCCAAGGACCACGCCGGCGTCGTTGAGCAGACCAGCCTTCGCGATGTCGCGGCGCGTCGCCCAGCGCGCCGAACCGAAGGTCCGGGCTTGCTTGGCTTCCCGAGCGCGCCACACGGCCATCGCACCGGCAACGAGCGCCGCGCCAACTCCACCCGAAGCGGCAATATAGCCGCCAATGCTAAAGATGTGCGGCGCATAGCCATCGAAAGCGAACCACCACCAAAAGAATGCCGGTGGCGAATAGATTGGCCAGCGCCCGAGCCAGAACCAGGGATGGCCGAGCGCGGCCTGGTAGGCCAGCGCTTGCGCCGTCCATTGCGTTGCTGCCCAGACCGCCGCCAGAACGATGGCAAGGACGACGCAGACTTGCCCCCACAGGATCTTCATCGGCGTCTCCGATGCTCCAGAACGCCCCTTCGCCAGGGCACGAGTTAAAGCCCGGCAGCGTCGTCAACCAGGGCGATGCGTTCGGAGGCAAGCCTCGCCTTGGCCGCCGATGCCGCCCGTCGCCCAATTTGAGCGGCTCGGTCGGAAGCCCGGGCGAACAAGTAGAATCTCATCCCGCCGCTTGCGCAAGCGATCGATGACCCGGTGTGTGTGCCGGTTCGGGTGATGACGATCATGACCGGTCGCCATCAAGCGGGACAAAAACGCCGGCGAAGGCCCCCTCGGCAGCAGCCCGATTGTTATTGTCGACCGGCCGCTCCGCCGCGAAAATGCGACCGCTATCGCCATTGGTGGGCGCAACGCGCGACACGGCCTTGGCTATCGAAACGCTTGTCGGCTTGATGGAGGATCGCGTTACGAACAGCGGCGCGCCAGCCCATGCGATCGGGTTCGCAAGCCGCTTCGCCGGGAGCGCGTTCAATCTGCTACCTGCCAACACCGGCGCCAATCTTTCGAGGTAGGCGAGGGTTTCAGCGGGGAGCCTGCTCTCGCCGCGCCGGTAAGCATCGTAGCGGCCAGGCCCGGCGTTGTAGGCGGCAAGCATGCCGGCCGTGCCGTAGCGATCGCGCATCGCGCGGAGATAATCGCTGCCGGCAAGAATATTGTCACGTGCGCTGAAAGGATCGGCGCCGAGTGCAAGCCGCGCCCGCTCGAACTGCCAGGTGGCGGGCATGATCTGCATGAGCCCAAGCGCGCCCGCAGGCGAAACAGCAAATCGATCGCCGCCGCTTTCGGTGGCGATCACCGCGCGAATCCAGGACGCTGGCAAACCGAAGCGATTCGCCGCTTCGGTGATGAAAGCTGTGTAGCGGGCCGCATCAGCGCCACGGGTTGCACGCGGCAGCCGCCGTATCGCAGCCTCGGCAGCGCCGACGCGCGGGCGGATTGAAGCTGCAACGAGCGCACAAAGAGCGAGCCCGCCAGTGATCCCGCGCCGTAGCGTAGGGACACGCGGCGCGAGCATTTCATGCCTCTTTTGGGCTGCGCGGCCCTGGTGACCACAACAGGACGTGCTCACCGTTCTCGCGCGTCGAGGGCAGCAGGTTAGCGCGCAAGGGCCGGGGAAAGCTCGGGCAGTGGAGTTGAAGCTTGATATATTGTTCACCGGTTTGCCGACTGTGCGTCCAGCCGGCGCCCACCTCGGCACCGATCCCGTCCGGCAGCATCGTGTCCTCGAGGTGGACACGCCAGTCGGGCACATTGCCATGATCGATCGCGCCGGTTGGAACAAGCCGAACGGCAACGTCGAGCGTGAGAGTCCGAAGGCGTCCAGCGAACCCGTCACCTTCGACGCGGAAACAACCTATTTGCATAATGATGGTCCTTTCAGTCGGGTAGATGAAGCGTGATCGAAGGCGAGACCGCGCCAGCGCAGCGGTTCGCCAGGTCGGTTGCGGACCAGGAGGGGCGTCGCGCAGCCGAGCAGGCCCGAGGCAGGGATGGAGCCGAAATAGCGACCGTCCATGCTGTCCGGCGCCGGGTTGAGAAGGAAGAGTTCGCTGCGTCCAACGATACGACACCCACGCCACCTTGGCAGAGGGCGGCCCTGTCGATCGCGATCGAGCGCGAAAGCGGCAAGACGACCATTAAGCGTGATGCGCCGGCCAAATCGGCATACCCGGGAGCCATGTCCGGCAGCGACATGCTTGAGAAGCGGTACGCCGAGCGGAAGATAGCGGCGTGCGTCGAGATAGCGGCCGAACGGCGCTGGCGGCGTTATCGCGACCAGCATGCCAACCGTCGGATGCGCTACCGGGGTCAAGTGATAGAGCCCGATCGCCGCGCTTGCGCTGGCATTCCAGATAAAGCGTGGCCGCGGCGGGAACAGCGAAATCGCGATAATGCCGAGGGTGGCAATGCCGCCAACTGCGAGCGTCGCAGGCGCGCCGAGCGAGCGCCCCGCAATCGCGCAGCCTTGCGTCTGAGCCAGGAAGGTGGATCGCACCATATTCAGGCCTTGGCTGACAGACGCTTGGCCGGATAGACGATGCCGATACCGGGATCGGAGGTTGACCGTCGAGTTCCGCAGGCTGCCCAGGCATCAAGATCGTCGATTGAATAGACAATCCGACCGCCGAGCCGGCGATAGATCGGCCCAGTGCCGAAGCAGCGGTGCTTCTCGAGCGTGCGTGGCGACAACCCCAGATGGGTCGCGGCTTCGGGGGTTCTGAGATAGCGTTGCATGACGGGCGACAGGCTGGCGGTCACAGGCGTCCTCCTTGGTCGGACCGGCCGGGTCGGGACCGACTAGATCGGCGTCGGGAACGTTGTCGGAAAAACGTTGGTTGGGTGGAGTGGCAAGAATCGATCAGAAGCCCCTGTCACCCTCTTACGATACCGCGCAGCAGGTCACGGTAACCTCCATTGGCAAGGCGGCGGGCCTGCCCGATCAATCGCATGGCGTGGCGTCGCTCGCTGGACGATTTCCAATCGATTCCACGTCCTATCTTGAGGTCGGGGTAAATAAGCCGCTGGGCAATATCGTACGACGTCAGGGGGCCATCTGCCGTCCCCATGATGTCGAGTATATCGAGCAGCCGATTGAGCCGGCGCCGCTGATAACCGGTCGGCCGAGATGCGCCGATGTGGCGCGAGGGCGGCGCGCCGGCGAGGCGACGGTCGAGACGCGATGCTGCTTGTCGTCGCGTCTCGGCTGCCGCATCGCGGACGATGACATAGGCCAATGGCTGGCGAAGCAGAGTGTCGCGAATCCACAGGTGGTGAAATCCATCGACGTCGCTCAGAACGAGGTGGCGACCGTCGGAAAGCAATCGATCGGCGACGATGATCGGCCATTCGGCAATCTTGCGCGGCGTGATGCCAGTGCATCCCGGTGGGGCCGCATCAAGGATAACTGTCGCGGGCGAGACCGCTGCCAGCCAGAGGGCAGGTTCAGCGGCGGGTTCCTTCTCAGGCGTGCACGGGAAAGCAAAGGCCCCAGCGGCGGGCCATCTCCTCCTGGCGATCGGGCGACGGATCGGTTGCAGCGAGTGCACGATACTCACGCCTATAGTCACTGTTGCGGCGAAGGAATTCCTGCGCGAAGCCGGGAAAATCTAGATCGGCGCGATTCGAATTTGCCGATCGATTGTCTGCCATGATCGCTCCCGCCCGGTGGCGGTCCGAGATTGGGGCCGAGCGGCCGAGCGTGGAAATTCCCAGGTCATGGCAGGACCATCCCAAAAAATGAGGAGACCTGTGCGATTTGGTCGGGAGCCCCGACTACTGGGTGGCGAACTGCGTTCGGCCGGACCAGCTTCTCGGCGCGCAACGATGTAATGAAGGAAGGCGGCGGTTACGCTCAGCCGGCGGCCAGAGGTTCATAAGCGGACTTCATGCGGAATTCCGCTCTTCTTAACTAGACCAAGCGGTATTCCGCTTGGTTTATGTTGGCGCTCTAGGCGATGATCCACAGCAAGGTTTGCGGCAAATAGCAGTGAACCCCGCTATTAAGCGAAAGGCCGCCCCGAGGGACGGCCTTTCCATTGTCAGCCGAACTCGGCCGGATCAGGCGAACCGGACCCCCGCAGCGGCGGTCCTGCTCACACAACGAGCCGAGATCGGCTTTTGACAATGAGACATCTGACCACCTCCTTTCCGTAATTGAACATGGAATTGAATATGGCGACGATCTCGCTGAGAACAACTGCGCGCCGAAGCTGCGCAATCGTCAGGGAAAGGGTTATCATGAAGCGCACGTTGCTCGGTTCGGTCGCATCGGCTTGTCTCGTGCTCTCGCTTGCGGCGGCTGCCCCGCCCCGCCCCGCCTCCCCCCCGCAAGATCATCGCATCACTTATGACCGCTACAGCTTCCTGATCGATGGCAAGCGGACCTACCTCTGGTCGGGCGAATTCCACCCCTATCGCTTGCCCAGCCCGGCCCTATGGACCGATATCTTCCAGAAGATGAAGGCGGCGGGATTCAATTCCGTGTCGATCTACTTCTCCTGGGGATATCATTCGCCGCGAGAGGGCGTTTACGATTTCAGCGGCGTCCGCGATCTCGATCGGCTGCTCGACGACGCGCGCGACGCCGGCCTTTACGTCATCGCCCGGCCCGGTCCTTACATCAATGCAGAGGTCGACAGCGGCGGT
>Ga0164242_10000520_pt1 | contig 46133 bp, 40 predicted proteins | sample OricomgcompostMG_FD_108783 | JGI IMG/M metagenome (GOLD analysis project Ga0164242, IMG submission 108783) | Miracle-Growth compost microbial communities from Emeryville, California, USA - Original compost - Miracle growth compost (MG) ... | reverse complement strand
GGCGTGAAGTTGGTGATCGGCCGACCCGGACGACCCCGACCGGCCGCGCCCGACTGCTGAGCCTTGGCGTCCGGGGCATCACAGCCCCGGGCGCCGGACCGCCGACCCGCCCGGCGCTGTTGCTCCCGCACCGGCTGGTCGGTGGCGCACCGTTTGATCGGCGCCGCACCGGTTGGTCGTTCGCGCACCCGTTGCATCCGGTGCGCCGACGAGTAAAGGTTGCGGCGCCGAGGTACTGGTGCGGGACGCGGTACGGGGGCGTCCGGGGGCGTCCCGGAACCGGACCGCAGATCGCCGTGGCGATCGCCCGGCCGGGGCGCAGCTCGCCATCGAACGTCCACACAGGACGTCGCCACGACAACGACCACCTTGTTGGAGGAACCCCACCATGCAGGCAGCCGGCGATCAGGAGCTCGACAGACTCGTTGCGGCCATCCCGGAAGGCTGGTCGCGGACGACGGTGCTGGGTCAGTCGTGGAGTGTGTCGCGGACTACCCACGCGGGCGGCAAGGTGGTCTCCATCACCGCGGAGCGCCTCGCAGACAACGAACAACTCGGTGCCAACGTCTGGATCACCTCGGAGGGCACCGTGCTGAAGCCGTGTGAGATCCCGGCGGAGACGATCATGGAATTCCTCCGCGCCGCGGCAGCCGAGTACGCAACGAACACTGGAAAGGTACCACGATGACTTCCGAAGCGGATCAGCTCAGAGTACGCAAGGACGAAAAGACCCGTCTCTACGAAGCCGTCCTCGGCGATGAAGTGATCGGCAGCCTCGCCTACGAGACCGTGGCCGGACAGACGGCACTGACCCACTCCTTCGTCGATCCGGCCCACCGCAACAAGGGCGTCGGCTCGGCGCTGGCGGAGTTCGCGCTCAGCGACCTGACAGGTTCGGGCGTCCGACCGCTCGTCTCCTGTGGCTTCGTCTCCGACTACGTCGACGCCCACCCGGACTGGACCGACGCGGTCGACATCTCCCGCTGGGGAATGATCCCGACCCGGAGCACGTCTCTGAAATCCCACGGCACCGCCGAGCCTGACCCCGCCGAGGACTGACGTCCCGTCTGACCCGCCCGCCCGCCGGTAAGACGCTGCAGAAGGCCGGCCACTGATGATCATGATCGGCGCAGCTGCCGCATCCGGCAGACCAACGACCGTCGATCATCCAGTGACCCACAACCACGGAGGAGACCGATCGTGATGAAGGCGATCGTTGTGACGGATCAGGCGGACGGCCTGGCTGGAATGAAACTGGCGGAACGACCCGAGCCCACCCCGGCCATCAACGATGTTGTGGTCCGGGTCCATGCGTCGGGTTTCGTCCCGACCGAGATGGAATGGCCCTCGACCTGGACCGACCGCGCCAACCGTGACCGGACCCCGTCGATCCCCGGGCACGAACTTGCCGGCGTGGTCACCGCCCTCGGCTACGGCACGACCGGGGTGTCCGTCGGCCAACGCGTCTTCGGTCTGGCCGACTGGCACCGCGACGGAAGCCTCGCCGAGTACGTCGCAATGGAGTCACGGAATCTCGCCCCACTGCCCGGTGATGTCGACTTCACCGTCGGCGCCAGCCTGCCGATCTCGGGGCTGACGGCCTGGCAGGGACTTTTCGACCTGGGCCGGCTGCAAGCCGGTGAGACCGTGCTGGCCCACGGCGCTGCCGGAGCGGTCGGCACCATGGTCACTCAACTCGCCCGCGAATTCGGCGCGTACGTCATCGGCACCGGCCGCGCGGCCGACCGGGAGAAGGCGATGGACTTCGGAGCGCAGGAGTTCGTCGACCTGGAGAACGACGATCTGGAGGACATCGGCGGTGTCGATCTTGTCTTCGACGTCATCGGAGGCGAGGTCCAGAAGCGGTCCGCCGCGCTGATCCGCCCCGGCGGGCGACTGATCTCGATCGTCGGACCGACCGAAGCACGACCTGCCGACGGCGCAGCGATCGACTTCGTCGTCGAGGCGAACCGCGGCCAGTTGTCCCAGATCGTGCAGCGGGTGAGAGATGGTCGGCTGCGCACCAACATCGACACCACCGCACACCTGGATGATGCCGCCGCCGCACTCAATCCCACCACCCGGCGCAAGGGCAAGACGATCATCACCATGCTTCCCTGAGAACGTACCGTTCGGCCGCCGATCCCATCACGTTGGGACGGCGGCCGTTCCATCTGTTGCGCCGGGAATGGGCGACAGTCGACACGAGTCGATCATCATCCCGCGGCGGCAGCGAATCCCTCCGCGCTCAGGGCCAGGCGGACCTTGCGCCGTGCGTCGAACAGCGCCTTGTAGATCGCGTTCCGGTTCGATCCCAGCCGCTCAGCAAGATCATCAGCAGAGGTGTGCTCCACGACCGAGCCGATCAACACCTCACGTTGCCGCGCGGTCAGGTCTCTCATCACCACCCGACGGAGGACCGCACCCAACTCCTTGGCAGCGAAGTCGAGCTCCGGCTGATCACCACTCCGACCCGGGGAGTCCAACCACTCCTCGACCCGGAACGGCCGATCATGCCGCTGCCAGGGATGTCTTCTGATCTTGGATCCGACGATCAGTGCGACGAACCGGTAGGCCCAGGTCGTGAACCGGCAATCTCCGCGGAACGTACCGACCTTCTCCACGATCACCAGCAACGCATCTGCCGCGGCCTGATGCGCCAGGTCGTCCAACTCGGGCCCGTTCAGCACGCCGTACGGACTACGCCAGCGGGCCTCGACGGTGGCGGTGCGCAGCAAGAAGTCGAACAACCTCCTGCGCGACTGATCACCCGCCACCCCGTCGGAAGACAGATCGCGAACCCAGGCCGCGTTCTCTGCTGCAACGTCGGCAGACACGACGGGCCTACCATGATCACCCTCTGCTTGCCGGGCCGGCGTCCTGTTCATGATCACGATTCCTCTCCTGGCGGTGGATGACGTCGACTCTGCCGCCGCGCCGGCCAGGTCGGAATCGCCTGCACCAGAGACTTCGTTCCGAAGGAGAGGACCTGCACAGTCGGGATCACCTGGCGCAGATCTCGGGTTGTCCCTACCCCACGCGTGCACCGCGGGTGGGATCATCGGCTGATGGGCTTGACCGTGCTGGTGGTTGACGACGACCCCTCGTTCCTCTCCTTGGCCGTACGGCTGCTGGAGGACCTGGGTGTCGCCGGAGTGCTCACGGCGACGAGTGCAGCCACGGCGATGACCGAGGCGACCGCAGCTCGACCGGACGCCATCCTGGTCGACGTCGGGCTGCCCGACCGCGACGGCGTGGATCTGGCCCGGGAGCTTTCGATCTTGCCCTGGTCGCCGCGCGTCGTGCTGACCTCGACCGACCGGGACGCTCTGATCACCGCGACGGACCCCGACGTCCGGCGCCGGTTGCGCTTCGTCCCGAAGGACGAGTTGGCCGACGGTGCGCTGCGCACCATGTTGCTCGACCGTTGAAAATGCCAGGGCATCCAGTGCTGGATCGGTCACCGAATCCTGCGTATCGGGGATCTGCCGTGGGTGTTACGTTGGCCGTTGTGGCGGATCCGGTCAGGGTGCTCGTCGCGGAGGACGACGTACTCATGCGCGAAGGAATCGTTCGGCTACTCGCCGAGGCCGGTTTCGATGTGGTCGCGCAGGCCGGTGACGCCAGGGATTTCCTGGGCAAGGCTCTCGCATACCGTCCCGATGTCGCGGTGGTGGACATCCAGATGCCACCCGGCAAAGGAGACGACGGCCTGCTGGCGGCCCTCGAACTGCGGAGGCGCCGACCGACCTCGGGCGTACTCGTCCTTTCCCAGTACTACGAGGATCAGTACGCGATCGACCTGATCGGAGACAGCGCCGAGGGTGTCGGCTACCTGCTCAAGGAACGGGTCGGCGATGTCGACGCCTTCACCGACGCCGTCGCCCGGGTGGCCGCCGGCGGAAGCGCCCTGGATCCTGAGGTGGTCGCCAGAATGCTGGGAACGCGGCGGCGCGGCGGCCCACTGGACAGCCTCAGTCCTCGGGAACGCGATGTCCTCGCCCAACTCGCCGAGGGCAAATCGAACCAGGGAATCGCTGCCGCATTGACGGTGACCACGGCCGCCGTCGAGAAGCACGTCACCAGCATCTTCGCCAAGCTCGGGATCGATGCCAGACCAACCGATCACCGCCGCGTCCTGGCCGCACTCGCCTACCTGCGGGAGTCGCGCCGACCTTAGGCCGCAAACCCCGATCGGGTGGATCCGGGGACCGGGCGCGCTCCCGCTGGAAACACCGGGGCCGGTGATCGACGGCGGGAATTCGGCATGCCCGGCACCCGATGCGGCATCTTCAACGCCTGCGGTGAATTGGGATAGGGATGGTCGACGATCTCGCGATCATGACTCATCTGGAATTCGGTGTATCGCGGCGAGTTCATCGTCAGTTGCCTCGCATCATGATCGTGGGTTCGGACCTTCTTGGCGCCTGGGAAAAGCCTGCCGGTGCAACGACGTCGAAGGAATCGGCCGCACCCGAAACACCGCGTCCGAGAATCCGACACCGATGTCGGGTCTCGCGCCGCCCATGTCGGGTTCGCCCTACCCGGATCAGCACACCGATACGACCCGGGAAGTTGATCACGGAACTACTCCGGGCCTCTCGGAAAGGCACATGGCTCACTGGCGGCTGCAGCTCCTCCGGCGCTACCGTCGGGGTGGAGGTGCGACGGATGGCCGGGGAGCATGCAGCCTTGCGGCGGGTCGCGACACTCGTCGGGCGGGGGGAGCCGCACGACATCGTTCTGGGCGCGGTGGTCGAGGAGGCCGGACGACTGCTGCCCGTCGCAGCCGTCGGCCTGTACCGATTCGAATCCGACAGAACGATCTCCATGGTCGGCCGTTGGGGTCGGTCGACCGACGGTCTGCGGGACGGCAACCCGCTCCCTCCGGAGGCTGTCGCAGCCGCCGCCGAGGTGGCCCGGACCGCGGAGTTCGCACGGCCCGCGCCGACCGTGGCCGGCACTCCGCTGGTGGTCGACGGACGCCTGTGGGGGGCCTTGGTCGCCGGTGCCGTCGACAGCAGTCTGCCTGCTGCCGACCTCCGACGCCGACTGGCCGAACAGGCCGAGATGGCCGCCACGGCGATCACCCAACTCGGGGCTCACGTCGCACTCAACCGGCTGGCGGACGAACAGGCAGCGCTGCGGCGGATTGCGACGCTGGTCGCCGAAGGGGCACCGGCCGACGATTTGTTCGCCCAGGTCGCCGAGGACGTGGCCAGGCTCCTGGGGCCGCCGGTGCAATCCGCGATCTTCCGGTACGACTCCGACCGGACGGTGACGTGCATGGCGGTCTGGGGCGACTACACCGGCAGCGGCATCACCGTCGGTGCATCAATCCCGTTCGCCGGGGACAACGTGACCGCACGGGTGTTCCGGGAGCATCGACCTGCCAGGTACGACGACTACCGGCAGGCCACCGGTGACATAGCGGAGCGGGCGAAGAAGCTCGGCATCCGCTCCGCGATCGGCAGTCCGATCCTGGTGCGGGGCAGGGTGTGGGGGACGATCGTCGTCCGTGTCGCCCCGGGCAATTTCGCTCCGGATGCGGAGCAACGGCTGACGCGGTTCACCGAGTTGATCGCGACCGCCATCGCCAATGCCGAGGCCCATGCCGAGCTCGCCCGGCTGGCCGACGAACAGGCAGCGCTGCGCCGGATCGCGACGCTGGTGGCCGAAGGCGGCGCCGCTGAGAGGTTGTTCGCCCAGGTCGCCGCCGACGTGGCGAACCTGTTGGGACCGACAGTGCAATCGGCGATCTTCCGGTACGAGCGGGACGAGACAGCGATCTGCCTCGCCCAATGGGGCGAGCCGGTCCCGGGTGGCGTCCGCGTCGGCGCGAAGGTGCCGGTACGCGGGGAGAACGCGACCGCAAAGGTGTACCGGGACCGCCGTCCGGTTCGCTTCGACGATTACTCCGTGGCGACCGGCGTGGTCGCCGAGCAGGCGAAGAGACACGGGTTCCGTGCTGCGATCGGATGCCCGATCCTCGTCCAGGGCCGACTGTGGGGAATGATCTTCGTCGCTCACGACGTACCCGAACCCTTCCCGCCCGGCACTGAGGGGCGGCTGACGCGATTCACCGAGCTGATCGCCACCGCGATCAGCAATGCCGAGGCACACGCCGAACTCGAGCGCCTCGCCAACGAGCAGGCCGCGTTGCGCCGGCTGGCCATGCTGGTCGCACAAGGCGCCCAACCGGCCGAAGTGTTCGATGCCGTCGCGGTCGAGCTTCATGCTCAGACGGGGGCGGCCGAGGTCGGATTGATGCGGGTCGAGAGTACGAACGAGCTGACCATCCTCGCCTATCACGGTCAAGCGCCCGGGCTCATCTGGCCGGGAAAGCGGGTCAAGCTCGATGGTGACAGCGCCAGTGCCAAGGTGCTGCGTACCGGCCGCTCGGCCCGTCACGTCGCCACCGCGGACGGCGCCGCGGCCGACGGCGAGATCGCCCAACTCTCCCGGCAGGGCATGATCGCAGTGGCCATCGGCGCGCCCGTCGTGGTCAGCGGCCAGGTCTGGGGCATCCTCACCGCATCGTGGCGAGCAGGTGCCGAGCCGCCGGTCGATGCCGAGGAGCGGCTGCTTGAATTCGCCGAACTCGTCGACACCACGATCGCGAACGCCGACAGCCGGAGCCAGCTCATCCGATCACGCGCCAGGATGCTCTCTGCCGCCGACGATGCCCGGCGCCGGGTGGTGCGGGATCTGCACGACGGCGCCCAGCAGCGACTGGTGCACACGATCATCACGTTGAAACTTGCCCGGCGGGCCGTCCGGGACGATCCGGGGCGCGTCGAGTCGTTGCTGTCGGAGGCACTTGAGCACGCCGAACAGGGCAACGTCGACCTTCGCGAACTGGCTCACGGGATTCTGCCCTCGGTGCTGACCCGCGGAGGGCTGCGGGCCGGCGTGGAGAGTGTTGTTGCCCGGCTCGACCTGCCCGTCGAGGTCGACGTGACCGCCATCCGCCTGCCGCCGGAGATCGAGGCGAGCGGTTACTTCATCATCGCCGAAGCATTGACCAATGTGGTCAAACACGCCCGAGCCGGCAGAACGGTGGTGTCGGCGACGGTCGACGACTCCGCACTGCACATCCAGGTACGCGACGACGGTGTCGGCGGCGCCGACCCGGAAGGACACGGGCTGATGGGAGTCAGTGACCGGGTGGCCGCGCTCGGCGGTTCACTGCGGATCGACAGTCCGACGGGCGGCGGAACAGCGCTGACCGCCCACCTGCCGATCCTGATCTAGCGATGACCGGCCAACCTCCACAGCCGAGGTAAGACCTTCCGATCACGGACAACCAACCCATCGGGAGCACGGTTCGCGTGGCGTGACAGCGCTCGCCCGCCCCCGACCACTGCTGATCATCCGGAGGACTGAATGACCAAGGCCACCTACTTCACCGCGACGAACGATGAGGGCGCTTCCTATGCGCTGGAGAGCACACCGGACGGTAACGAGGTGCTGAGCACCGTGATCGCACCGGGCAGTGATGCCTTCGCCGCATTGATTCGGTTGATCGTCGGCACCCAGCCCGATGACCCGGGCACCGATCCAACTGTGGTCCACCGGGTCGCACAGAACGCCGACCGGAGTGTGGTCCGACTCAGCGCCGACCTGATCGCCGAGATCGCGGATCGGGACGCCGATGAGTTCGGCGATCTGACGCGCCCGTGGCAACGATCCGGTGTCCTCGACAGCGGCGAGACCGATGTGGCCGACTTTCTTATCGACCTGCAGCATCTTTCCCGCAACGCCGTCGCGACCAAGGGCGCGGTCTACGCGGTCGAGAGCCGCTGAACACAAGAGGGCGCCGGCCTGATCCAGGGTGCCTTCCCTGCCGATACTGTCGGTGTCATCGAAGCTTTCCACCGGCCCGATGCTCGAACCGGAGACCATGATGTCGAACACCACACGAGGCTTCGTCGGAAGACGGCGGGACCGAAACCCTGATCTGCCGCCCGGTCAGCACCTCACCGACGGCTTCCCCGTCCTTTCCACCGGGCCGACTCCCCGGGTGTCCACCGACGCCTGGACGTTGATCATCCGGACCGGAGTCGATATCTGGAAGCAATGGACCTGGGAGGAATTCCGCTCGCTGCCGAGCAGTACGTTCACCACCGACATCCACTGCGTCACCAGTTGGTCCAAGCTCGGCACCCGGTGGCGCGGGGTCTCGCTCGATGTCCTGCTGGACGGATTGCCGACCACCGACCGGTACGTGATGGCACGCTGCTACGGCGGCTACACCACCAACCACGCCCTGCAGGATCTTCTCGGCGGAAAGGCCTGGATCGCGTTCGAGTACGACGGTGCCCCGTTGACGCCGGAACACGGCGGCCCGGCCCGACTGCTGGTACCCCACCTGTATTTCTGGAAGAGCGCGAAGTGGATCTACGAACTCGTCACCCAGGAGGACAACGAACCCGGTCTCTGGGAACGTAACGGTTATCACCTTCGCGGCGACCCCTGGAAAGAGGAGCGATACTCCCGATGGTTCTAGGCGAGGCATCATCGCCGGCCGGCGACGTCTCGACGGCGCCCGGCCCGAGCTGGCGGCCGGCGACGATCGTCGGTGCTCGGATGCTCACCGAGCACAGCCGCAGCCTGGAACTCGAAGTGCCCGGATGGCCGGGAAATCTGCCGGGTCAACACGCTGACATCCGACTGACGGCGCCCGACGGATACCAGGCCGTCCGGTCCTATTCGCTGGCCAGCAGCGGGGCCGATGAACGGATCGAACTCGGAATCGATCGGCTGCCGGACGGCGAGGTGTCGCCGTACCTGGTCGATTTCGCCGAGATCGGAGACACCGTCGAGGTACGCGGCCCGCTGGGTGGCTGGTTCGTCTGGCGGTCCGGCAATCCACAGCCGGTGCAGCTGATCGCCGGCGGGTCGGGCGTCGTGCCGTTCATCGCGATGATCCGCGCCCGCTCGGCGGCAGAGGTCCGGAGTCCGTTCCGGCTGTTGTATTCGGTCCGCTCCCCCGCTGACGCGATGTACCGGGACTACCTGGAACAGCCGCCGGCCGGAACGGCGGTGAACTGGATCTACACGCGCGAAGTTCCCGCCGGGGTGAGTCGTCCGGCCGGACGGGTGACCGCTGATGATCTTGCAGCAGATGCGATTCCGGTTGATCAACAGCCATTGATCTTCGTCTGCGGGGCAACCAATTTCGCAGAGGACGTGTCCGCGTTGCTGATCGATCACGGCTATCCGGCATCGATGATCAAGATCGAGCGATACGGAGGCAGCTCATGACCCAACGACTCGACGGCAACTCCCTCGCCGGTCCACTGTCGACGCTGTTCCGGTTCGATCCGACCGTCGCCATGGAGCGCTGCAATGGATGCGGCGACGTCCGCAGCCTTGCTGCGTCGATCGTCTATGCGTCGGAGATGGGCACAGTGGTGCGGTGCGCGATGTGCGACGGCGTGTTGATGGTCTTCGTACAGACACCGAACGGCACGTATTTGAGTACGCAGGGACTCACCTGGCTCGGCATCACCGCACCGCAGCGGTCGAGTTGATCGCCGAGGATGCCCGATCGGGAAGTTGTGCCCGACACCACACTGCTGACACGGCCAGCAGGACCAACGCCGTCAGGGAGAGCGCGGCGGAGATGGCGTGGGCCATCTCCCACGTGTTGCGGTAGGTGGTCCAGTCCGGCGGCAGGGTGGCCGGTGTCCAGTGGGCGACGAGGGCGTTGACCGGGCGGTTTCCGACGAAGTACGCGACGAGGGTGCCCAGCAGGGCGGCCGCGGCGATCAGGGCACGAACGGCGTCGGCGACGTAGCGGCGGCCGATCAGCCAGGCGCCCAGGGCGCCCGCGGTGATCACGCCGACGATCTCTCCGACCCCTCCCAGGACGGCGAACCCACCGTAGAAGGTGTGTTGCACCGTGAGCCAGGATGCTCCGTCGAGCCCGCGACTCCCCGGGTCCTGCAGGACATGGGTCAGCGTCAACCCGGAGACGAATGCGCTGCTGATCAGGGCGACGAACAGCAGCGCCTTCATCCACCTCGTTCCGGCATCTGTGTTGCTGTACGACATGGTCGCATCGTCCAATGCGTGACATCTGGGCTGCCACCGGCAATCCCCTGAGGCGCTCACCGGAAAATCCCGGAATGGTCCCCGGGTGACCAGTAGCCGGAGATGATCAACTTCTCGGTCCCGAACCAGAAGGCGTCGGCGAGGCTCGAGTCGGGCGAAGATCGGCGAGGCCCGGCAGAACGAACGCAGGTCAGGCAAGGTAGGGGATCGTCTGCGGACCTTCGGGGAGCACACACGCCCGCGCCCCCTCGCCGGCACAGGCGAGGCCGGACTCAACACTCCGCGAGATGTCGCTGGTCGCACCGAGGTGGACGTCGGCAAGCTGATCGACGGTCAGCACGTCGTTGTGCACGACGACCGTCGCTCTGTCCAACACCCTGGCGAGCACCTGGACCTGCCACTGGTCCGGTCGAGCGTTCGCGCCGTCACCGAAGGTCTCCACCAGTTCTGCAAGGTTCGGAGCACCGCTCAGCAGCTGGTAGAACAGGCCGTGCTCGGGAAAACCGTCGCGGCACTCGCCCGCGGCGATGATCAAGCCGCCCGGTCGGACGATCGTTGCGGCCGCGGACATGCCCTTGACCAGCTGATACAGGTTCTGGTCGAGCGGATAGCCGGAGTTGGTGGTGATGATCACGTCGAACAATTGATCGACCGGCGCCATCGCGACCCGGCGGGCGAACTCCCGGGCAGCCGCGTGCATCGCCAGCACCTCGCCGCCGAAGGCGGCGACCACTTCATGATCACCGTTCAGGACGACGTCGAACGCATAGTCCACCCCGGTTGCGGCAGCGATCGCCCGAACGTCGTCATGGACCGGATTGCCTTCACACACGCCCCAGGTCGCCCGCGGATCTCCGATCCGGGACGCGTCATGCAGCGTCAGTACGGTGTCCAGTCCGGCAAGCCCGGGTGCCACCATCTTCGGACCGCCGCTGAAGCCGGCGAAGAAGTGCGGCTCGACGAATCCGGTCGTGATCCGCACATCGGCCTCGCACCAGCGCGTGTTCAACCAGACCGGCACGTTCTGCCCGTGCACACCGCACCAGGTCAGCGACGACGGGGCCCGAGCATCATGATCAATGATCTCCAGCGAACCGGCCAACTCCGCGCCGACCATGGCCCGCAGTTCTTCGGCGGTGGTGCCGCGGTGCGTCCCGGTCGCGACGATCACGACCACATTCGCGGGGTCGGTGAGTCCGGCCAATTCCTCGAGCACGGCGTGGAGCATCGGCTCCCGGGGTTGTGGTCTTGTGACGTCGCAGATCGCAATCGCAACGGTCTGGCCCGGGCGGACGACCTCGCGCAGTGGAGGTCCGGAGACGGGTTCTCGCAATGCGCGGCGGAGCACGCCGCGGACATCCTTCACCCCGGCCATCGGCTGCGGCGTGATCACGGCCGTGTCCTCGGGAACGCTGACCTCGAGGCGTCGCTCGCCGTAGGCAAGACCCACCTGCTTCATGCCTGACCCGTTCCGACAGCCGCCTTGTACTCGGCGCGGCGGCGGTGCAAGATCAACTCGGTGTACCCGTTGGGCTGACCGGCACCCTCGAGTGCCAACTCGACGGCGGTGTTGAAGGCGATGCTCGCCGTGAACCGCGGACCCATCGGCCGATATTCGGGATCGCCGGCGTTCTGGCGATCGACCACCTGCGCCATCCGCTCGAAGCTTTCACGCACGTCCTGCTCGGAGATCAGCCCATGCTGCAGCCAATTCGCCAACAGCTGGCTGGAGATCCGCAGTGTGGCACGGTCCTCCATCAGGGCGACGTCGTCGATGTCGGGGACCTTGGAACACCCGACACCCTGCTCGATCCACCGAACCACGTATCCGAGGATCGACTGGGCATTGCGATCAAGCTCCCGGGTACGTTCCGGCCCGGAGAGGGTCGCCGGATCGACCAGCGGAACAATCAACATCTGTTCCCGCCCGGTGCGCCGCCGTTCTCTCAGCTCGGTCTGACGCTGTCGAACGTCGACCCGGTGATAGTGCAGCGCGTGCACGGTTGCCGCCGTCGGCGAAGGCACCCAGGCGGTGCTGGCACCCTCATGCAGCTGGCCGATCTTCTGCGCGTACATGTCGGCCATCAGGTCCGGCATGGCCCACATGCCCTTGCCGATCTGCCCCCGACCGCTCAGCCCCGAAGCCAGGCCGATGTCGACGTTGCTGTCTTCGTACGCAGTGATCCAGGCCTGTTGTTTCATGTCGGCCTTGCGGACCATCGGTCCTGCATGCATGGAGGTGTGGATCTCGTCGCCCGTCCGGTCGAGGAAGCCGGTGTTGATGAACACCAGCCGGTCCGCGACGGCGTTCAGGCAGGCCGCCAGATTGACCGAGGTCCGCCGTTCCTCGTCCATCACCCCGACCTTGATCGTGTTGGGCTGCAGCCGCAGCAGCTCTTCCACCCTGGTGAACAGCAGGTTGGCGAAGGCGACCTCGTCGGGGCCGTGCATCTTGGGCTTGACGATGTAGATCGATCCGGTGCGGCTGTTGCGATACGGGTTGTCCGGTCGCAGGCCGGGCAGTGCGGCCAGACTGGTGAACACCGCGTCCAGGATGCCCTCCGGTACCGGACCGAGGTCGGGATCGGTCACCATGTCACTGAGCATCAGATGACCGACGTTGCGAACCAGCAGCAGCGATCGCCCGGGCAGCACGAGTTCGCCGCCGTCGGCTGCGGTGTAGTGCAGATCCTCGGCCAACCGGCGGACGAATTCGCGGCCGTTCTTGGTCATCGGCGCGGTCAACGTGCCCCGACTCAAGCCGAGCCAGTTGCGGTACGCCGCGACCTTGTCATCGGTGTCGACGGCTGCGACGGAGTCTTCGAAGTCGACGATCGTGGTGACGGCCGCCTCGATCCGCACATCCGCAATGCCGGCCGGGTCACCGGCGCCGACTTCCGTCGATCGATCGATGATCAGGATGACGTGCAGGCCGTTGTTGGTCAGCACGATCTGGCCGGGATCGTCCCGATCACCCAGGAAACCGTCGAACTGACCAGCGTCGCTGAGTCCCGTCACAGAGCCGTCGACCAGCCGGACCTCGAGCCCGTCGGAGGTCACCCGGTGACTGCACGCATCGGCGTGACTGCCGTCGGCGAGCGGGAAGCTTTGATCAAGGAAGTCACGGACGAAACCGATGACGCGCCGGCCGCGTACCGGGTTGTAGTCGCCACCCCGGGTTGCTCCGTCCGACTCGTCGATCACGTCGCTACCGTAGAGAGCGTCGTACAGCGATCCCCAGCGGGCGTTGGCCGCGTTCAGCGCGTAACGGGCGTTCAGCACCGGCACGACCAACTGCGGCCCAGCGATCTCGGACAGCTCCGGGTCGACGTTCTCCGTCGTGATCGCGACGCTCGCCGGTTCCGGGACCAGATAGCCGATGTCCTCGAGGAACTGTTGATATTCCGCGGCCTCGCCCGGCCCGTGGTGGGCACGGTGCCAGTCGTCCAGCGCAAGCTGCAGCTCATCGCGTCGGGCCAGCAGTTCCCGATTGCGTGGCGTCAGCTCGCGGATCAGGGATGCCAGACCGGTCCAGAAGTGGTCCGGGCCGAGTCCTGCCTCACCCAGTAGTTCGCCGTTGACGAAGTCGTACAACGGTCGGGCAATCGACAGTCCGCCGGCCGACACGCGAGCCGTTCGCTGATCCTTGACGGTGTCCGTCACAGCCTCACTCACCTCTCCGGTACCAGTCCGGCAGCCTCAACGCCCGCTGCGCAACATGCCGCATCCTCATCGCCCGTACCTCCACTGGCCCCGACTGCGCCGAGCAGCGAACCGTCGGTGCCCCTGATCAATACTGCGCCCGGCTGGGGCAGCAGCCGTCCGGCGCTGGTCGGGCCGAGAGCATTGAAGAAGTTGGGGTTGTCGGCCGCGCGGGCCGCCAACGCCGCGCTCGAGCAGCCCATCGCCACGGCACCCCACGCCTTGCCCCGGGCGATATCGAACCGGAACATGCTCGCACCGTCCTCGCGTTGTGCGGCGACGATGTGCCCACTGAGATCCAGGACGACCACCGTCAGCGGCGGGATTGAATCGGTACGGGCCTGGGAGAGCGCGCCGGCGATGATCGCGTTGGCCTGGTCGAGGCCGAGCGGGATCGCCGACCCACCGGCTGCGGTACCCGTCATCGTGCCACCTTCCCGGCTCGATCGGTCGGCGTCTCCCACGCCTGTGCGGCCTCGGTCCGGCCCCATGCCTCGAGGTCGAGGAGTCCGAGCCCGCGGCCGTACCCCGCCTCGTCACCGTTCAGGGCGACCATGTACGCCAGCCATCGGCCGTCCGGGCTGACATTGGAATTCGTCGCCTTCCAGGTGTGGTCGGACGGCATCGACGTCATGCGCACCCGCTGCTGCGAGCCGTCGAGTTTCAGCTTCCACAGGTCGCGGGGTGGGTAGTGCGGCCACTGCGTGTCACACGAGGACTCCAGGCAGATGTAGTCGCCGTCGGGGAAGATCCCCTCGCACTCGTTGTGCACCAGGGATTCGGCGATGTAGGTCCGGTGGGTGCGGTCGGCCAGCGTGACGCCTTTGACGACACAGTTGGGCGTGGGAGAGACGCCCTGGATCCGGCCGGTGGTGTATTCGGCCATGATCACTTCGGAATCGTCGTGGCGGAAATCCTGTGGTTCGGGTGCCACTCCCCCGCCGGTGCGGTAGAAGATCTCGTCGTCGCCGAGGACCGGCCCCTCGTCGGTGTAGTCGATCCGGGTGACGTGACACTCGAAGACGTCGGGGCCGCCGAGCGCCGGGTCGTTGCGTCCCGACACCGCGTAGGTGATCTTGGGCTCGTGCACCGAGACTCCACACCCTTCGAACATGCGCCGACCCAGCGGCTTGGGTGGTTGCCGCAGGTTCTTGTCCAACACCCACAACTCTGATTCGACGTGCCTGCTGATGTCGCGGTCGACGAACCGACGCGGCCCGATCAACAGATAATCACCGGTGGACAGGACCAGTACCCGCAAGAAGCTGTGATGATCACCGAGGTCGCGGGTCAGGTTCCGGACCTCACCGGTGCCGACGTCGAGCTCACAAACGTCGCCATAGTTGCCCTCGACGAAGGCGATGCGGGTCCCGTCGGCCGACCAGTAGGGCCGTTCGCCGTAGTCGAGCAGTTTGGAGTGGAACGGCGGCGGATCGTCCAGCACATGGGCGACGGTTGCAGCGGGATTGGGCATGGTCGGCTCCTCAGGGCTCGATGGCGCGGGCGGGTGGGCGTAGGGATTCGGCGATCATGCGCCGAACTGCGGGGTCAGGACGTGATAGGGCTGCCGGTCGAGCCGCACGGGGTCCAGTCCGGGCGCAAGTCCGACGCGCGCGGGCCGGTCGTCCTCGCCCGGTTGGACGGCTACGAAGCGGTACTGGATCCGGTATCGGCCGGTGACGGCCTCGGCCGGGATGTCGGCGGAGCGCTCGCAGTCGTTCACGGGCGAGGACGCCATCAACAGCTCCGACCAGGGTTGCGATTGATCGACCTCGCGATAGCGCAGGAAGAGCTCGGTGCGAGGATCGGCGACTGTCGCGACCACCGGGATCGGCTGCCCGGCAAGGAAACCTTCGACCGGACGATGGTCCACCTCCGCCGGAACGGTCACCCAAGGGGATCGGGCCGGCTGGGACGTCGGGCAGTCGCAGCTCCTTCGGTGCGCTTCGACGGCCGCCAGATCCCGGTCGATGACCGGCAGCCGGTCCTGCCAATGTCCCCGCTGGTACGACATCTGTCCGAACGGCAGGTCGTCGCGATAGGCCTTGCCCACTTCGGCGAGCCGGCGCCAATGCTCGCGGGCGGCGCGATAGTGGCGGATGCACTCAGCAAGATCATCGGCGGCCCCGGTTCGCCGGTGGAGTGCCCAGCTGACCGCGGAACGGAGCTTGGCGGCGAAGTGTTCTCCGAGGCCCGCGGCAATCTCGGCGTCGATCATCATCCGCTCCAACTCCGCGGGATCGGACGCTTTGTCGGCGACGGATCGCGCGCGTTCGAGGTGTGCCCGGGCGGAGGTCGCCAGACTGTCCAGCCACTCCGCGACGTCGACCGGTGTGTAGCGCGGCAGCGTTGTGCCGTCGATCACTGCAGCGACGAAGTCCTCGGGCGAGGCGAAGAGTTCGGGATCCAGCGGACTGGTGTTGCCGAAGGAATACGGGGGATCCATGTCGAAGGTCGGATCGAGGTGCCAGCCTCGGTCGGCGTACGGGTTGTCGGTCTGTGGCGCGAATTCGATCAGTGGCAGCGGCGTATCCATCTCGGGCCAGTAGATGTTGCCGGCAACGGACGGTGCGTGCACGGTGGTGATCAACGGAAGCACGCGACCGGCGTAGGCAGCGGCAGCCGCAGCGTCCTCGGCGGCTGCGCCGAAGCGGCTCCGGCACCAGCGGTGCCAGCCGTCCGGATCGGCGTCGGGGTTGTACGCGGCGCGACCGTTCACTCTCAGCCAGGGTGCGTACTTGCGCCAGGTGTCGGATCCCGCAAGCTCGAGCCGGTCGTCGGCGTAGAGTCCTCGCTCACGGATCGGCCGGCCCGGCAGGGGGCTCTCCGCCGAATCCTTCTTGCCGAGGAAGGTCAGCGCGTCGAACCATTCCACGCCACGGGCGCCGGGGAAGGTCGCGTTACGGCCGATCCCGGCGGCGGTGACCGGGTCGGGTGTGCAGAGCACACGCTGGGTGCCAGGCCAGACGCGGTGGAGCAGCTGATATCCGGCATCGAGACGGGCGAAGTCGGCATAGCCGTACCGGGTGAAGCTCCGCTGCCGGGTGATCTCTGCACCGAAGTGGCCACCGGCTTCGGGTGCCGACTCCGCGCGCGACCGTGTGCGCCGGTGGCCATGGAACTCCCGTGCCCGGATGCCGGCCTGGTGGTAGGGCAGTCCCATGTGCTCGCCCCAGTACTTCGTGGACAGCGTCACCGGGCTGTCGGCTGACTTCAGCGCGTCGAGCAGCTCGTCGTTGATCCCCTTGGCGTGGGCGTCGATGCTGATCTCCCGGTCGACGCGGGACACCGCGCTCATCACCTCGGCCCAGAACGCGTGGGTGGGCTCGGGAACTCCTCCTTCGAAGTGCACCCGGAAGGTCAAGGTGGTGATCTCGGGGATCAGGCCGAGGAGCAGTTCCAGAGCGTCGGCGCAGTAGCGGGCATGGTTGTCCTGTGACAGCCCCTCCACCAACCAGCGCTCGGTGGCATGCAGCGGTTCCAGGCGCGGGGCATGGTTCCACAGGCCGAGACCGAATTCGATGCCCCGTTGGACGGCTGCCTTGGCGGCGTATTGCAGGGCGGCGAGATTCGCCTGCCGATCCTGGTCGTCCAGGCCGGTGACCGAAACGCCGTAGCCGGGGACGTCGAGGACGAACGGGTAGAGGAAGCACAGGTCGTTGTCGACCACGCGCTTGTCGATCAAGAAGTCATAGCCTAGGCCGAAGGCAATGGTGAAGCGGTTGAACCGGTGGGTCGCGAGCTCGGTCAGGTACGCGTCCCAGAACGAATGATCATGCAGCCAGCCGTGATCGAATCGGTGGGATGCGTACAGCCTGGTGATCCCTCGGGTGGGCACCTGCGGGTGCTCGTAGCGGATCCGGACAGCATCCATCGCCTGCCGGAGATCAGCGGTGTGTTGCACGATGTCGGCGAGATCGCGTACGGCATAGGTCAGGCCCCGGCTGTCACCGGCGCCGACCAGAACCGTGCGGGTGCCGTCGGCGGCAGATGGCCGGGTGGCGACGGCGAAGGCCTCGGACGGGAACCGTTCCGGCGCGCCGGTGAGCGACAGCAGCTCGTCCCAGCTCCGACTGCCGGGACGGCAGATGATCACGTCGACCGGGTGGTCGTCGGACGACGTGCGCGATGTCAAGACCTCGGCAAGGCTGTCCGCAGCCCATCGGGCGGGCGCCCATCCGCGATCAACGGCGTCCGATCCCGCCCCGTCCTTTGCCGCGGAATCCTCGAAGGTGATCATGCTGATTCTCCCCCGGCGGGGTCGGCTGGACTCACCACTGACGCCTTTCTACTTGACGGTTGCTTCATCCCGGGTTGTGGAGACGTCCCCTTCGGCTCCCAGATCGCCGGCCTCCGGAATACCGATGTCGAGGACACCGGCCAGGTTGAGATCTTCGCTGTAGTGACAGGCGGCCGCGTGGCCGGGGACCAGCTCACGCAGCGGCGGCGGGGTGTCGGTGCATGCCTTGCCGTCGGCGTAGATGCAACGGGTGTGGAAGAAGCAACCCGACGGTGGGTTCGCCGGATCCGGGAAATCGTCCGACAACCGGATCCGGCGGCTGGTGCCGCGCAGTTTCGGGTCCGGGCGCGGCACCGCCGACAACAATGCCTCCGTGTACGGGTGCTGCGGGTTGCGGTAGATGGCATCGGTGTCCGACAGTTCAACGATCTTGCCCAGATACATCACGGCAACGCGATCACAGATGCTCTCGACCACCGACATGTCGTGGGAGATGAACAGATAGGTGTGTCCGAGTTCCTCCTGAAGATCACGCAGCAGATTGAGGACCTGGGCACGAACCGAAACGTCCAGGGCAGACACCGCCTCATCCGCGATCACCAGCCGGGGGTTGGTGATCAACGCGCGCGCGATGTTGACCCGCTGCCGCTGTCCCCCGGAGAAGGCGTGCGGGTACCGGTTGGCCAGGCTCGGCGACAGGCCGACGCGGCGCAACATGTCGGCGACCCGGTCCTCCAGCTCCGATCCGCGGGCGAGGCCGGCGGCGACCAGCGGATCACCCACGATCTGGGCGATCGTCATCCGCGGGTTGAGCGCGGAGAACGGGTCCTGGAAGACCTGACGGATCTGACGCTGGTAGGGCCGCAGTTCCGCAGTCGACATCGTCGCCAGGTCGACCGTCGAGCCCTCGGCGGTCCGGTACAGCAGCCTGCCCTCCGACGGTTGTTCGCTGCGCACGATGCAGCGGCCGAGCGTCGTCTTGCCGCAGCCGGACTCACCGACGAGTCCCAGCACCTCTCCTGGCCGTACCTCGAGGTCGACACCGTTGACCGCATGCACCCAGCCCGTCCGGCGCGACAGGATACCCCGGCGCCTGATCGGATAGCGCATCGCCAGCTGCTCGATCTTGAGGATCGGCTCGGGCGTGGTCACCTCGGGTTGCTGGATCTCTGCCGTGGTGATCATCGGGCAGCCTCCGCGGCGGGTGCCTTCTCGGCCAACAGGTCGGGGTCGTGCAGGACACACCGGGATCTTCTCCGCTCGCCGAGCCAGACCGTGGGCGGTTCGACGGTGTCGCAGACGCCTTCGATGGCCTCCGGGCAGCGTGGGTGGAACGGGCAGCCGGTCGGGTAGTTGAAGGGGTGCGGCACCTGGCCCTGGATCGCCGCCAGCCGCTGCCGGGCTCCGGATCCCATGCGCGGGATCGATGCCAACAGTGCGCGCGTGTAGGGGTGTTGCGGGTGTTCGAAGACGTCCTCGACGGGACCCTGTTCGACAACCGTTCCCAGATACATCACCACGACCTCGTCGGCGATCTCCGCGACCACGCCGAGATCGTGGGTGATGAACATCATGGCCATGCTGGTCTCCTGCTGCAGATCGCGAAGCAGGTCCAGGATCCGTGCCTGGGTGGTGACGTCCAGGGCCGTGGTCGGCTCGTCGGCGATGAGCAGCTTGGGGTTGCAGCACAGCGCGATCGCGATCATGACACGCTGGCACATCCCACCGGACAGCTGGAAGGAGTAGGAGTCCATGGTGTGGCTGGGCCTCGGGATCCCCACCTGGGCCAACAGGCCGAGTGCCCGCTCGGTGGCTTCGGACTTGCTGACGGCCGAGTGCAGCCGGATGGCCTCGATCAGCTGATTGCCGACGGTGTACATCGGGGACAACGAGGCCATCGGCTCCTGGAAGATCATCGCGATCTCGCCGCCCCGGATCTCGCGCATCTGGTCACCGGCGGAATCGAGCGCGATCAGGTCGAATCCCGATTCCTCGGCACCCCGATCACCGGCCTGGTTGCGCATCCGCCTCCGGGACGACCGACGGCCGGCCGGCTGGCCGCTGTCGATCGCGGCCTGGGACCGCCACCAGATCCGGCCGCCGGTGATCTTGCCCGGCCGGTCGATCAACTGGAGGATCGACCGGGCGGTGATGCTCTTGCCGCAGCCGGATTCGCCGACGACGCACACCGTCTTCCCGGCCGGCACACTGAGGCTCACGCCGTCGACAGCTCGCACAACGCCGTCGTCGAAGACGAACTGCGTGTACAGGTTCTCGATCTCGAGAAGATCCACGGTGGAAATGGCCTACTCCTTCAGGCGACTACTGCTTGTACGGGTCGGCGGCGTCCCGCAGCCCGTCTCCGACGAAATTCAGCGCGAGCACGGCGATGACCACCATCAGGCCGGGCAACATCAGCCAGGGTGCCGATGCGACGACCCGGACGTTCTGCGCCTCCTGCAACAGCACGCCCCAGCTGACCACTGGCGGCAGCAGCCCGAGCCCGAGGAAGGACAGTGCTGTCTCAGCCAGAATCATCGCTGGAATGGACAGGGTCAGGGACGCGATGAGATGCGAGGTGAACAGCGGAACCATGTGCCGGAAGATCAACCGAGGTGGTCGGTTGCCGTCCAGCTTCGCGGCGGTCACGAAGTCCTCCTCCCGCAGGGCGAGGAAACGTCCGCGGGTGACCCGGGCGAGTTCGGTCCAGGCGAACAGCGCGAGGATGGAGGTGATCGCGAAGTAGCGGTTGATCGGTCCCCAACCCGGCGGCAGTGCGGCGGCCAGCCCCAACCACAGCGGCAGTGTCGGCACCGACATGAAAAGCTCCACCAGCCGCTGGATCAAAAGGTCGACCTTGCCGCCGGCGTATCCCGAGATGCCACCCATCAGCACGCCGAGGAAGAACGCGATGGTCACCCCGACCAGGCCGATGGTCATCGAGATCCTGGTACCGAAGATGATCCGCGAGAACTGGTCGCGACCGTTGCGGTCCGAACCGAGCAGATACATCGGGCGGTTGTCGTCGACCGGGCCGATCAGATGGACATTGGTCTTGAACAGCCCGAACAGCCGGTACGATTCGGAGGATCGGTCGAACAGCCGGACCGGGATCTTCTTCGTCGGGTCGACGGTGTACTTCACTGCCAGCGATTCGTTGTCGAGGGTCTGCTTGAAGTCGTACACATAGAGGCCGATCCGGGTCCCGCCCCCACTGTGGTCGATCAGGTGCAGCCGCTGCGGGGGCGCGTACGGGTACTGATCATGGAACATGGACGTGTTGAACGGCGCCAGGAACTCCGCGAAGATCACCGTCAGGTAGAGCAGGGCGGTGACGACGGCACCGGCCATCGCCAGCCGGTGCTTGCGGAAGGCACGCCAGACCAGCCGCGATTGACTGGAGGTCGATACCTTCTCATCGCCCCCGGTGGCAGTTGCCGCCGCTTCGGCAGGTGGATCGAGTGGCTGCCCCGGATGCACCGCGGCGACTACGGGATCAACCACGCGTCACCTCGCCATCCGAAGTCGTACCCGGGGGTCGAGCCAGGCCAGGGCGAAGTCGGAGAGCAGGGTACCGATCACGGTCAGCAGGCTGGTGACCAGAATGATCGACCCGGCCAGATACATGTCCTGGCTGGTCAGCGAACTCAACAACACCGGACCGGTCGTTGGCAGCGACAGCACCTGGGCGACGATGACCTCACCGGCGACCAGGGCCGGCAGCACCCAACCGATGGTGGAGATGAACGGGTTCAACGCGACCCGGAGCGGATATTTCAAGATCAGCTTCCGTTCCGGAACGCCGCGGGCACGGGCTGCGACGACGTAGGGCCGGCGCAGCTCGTCGAGCATGTTCGCGCGCAGGATCCTGATCAGGCCGGCGGTGCCGGCACTGCCGAGCACGATGATCGGCACCCACAGATGGGACAGCAGATCCAGCAGCTTGCCCAGATTCCATCGCGCGTCCACATAGTCCGGCGAGAACAGTCCGCCGACGCTCTGCCCGAAGTAGCGGTACCCGATGTACATCAGCACCAGCGCGATCATGAAATTGGGAACGGCGAGGCCGAGGAACCCGATCGTGGTGGCGATGTAGTCCCCGATCTTGTACTGCCGGACCGCGGAGTACAGACCGACCGGCAGCGCGATGATCCAGGAGAACATCAGCGTGCAGAACGAGATCACGATGGTCAGCGGGAGCCGCTGGGCAAGCACGCTGGAGACCGACCGGTTCAACTGGAACGACTCACCGAAATCGCCGGTGAGCACACCGCCGATCCATTTGAAGTACTGCACCCACAACGGCGAATCGAGTCCGTACCGCAACTGGAGCGCCGCGATCCGGGACTGATCGACCTCGCCACCCTGGGCCCGCATCTGCGCGATGATCGTGGTCAGGTAGTCGCCCGGTGGCAACGAGATGATCACGAACGAGGCGACACTGATCAGGAACAGGGTCGGGATCATGTAGAGCACCCGACGAACGATGTAAGCGATCATGACTGCGGATCGAGGTAGTACGTGGTGACGTTGGTGACGGCCGGGTACGGCGCCTTGAACGAGACCCACATCTTCCCGTCGCCCGGAACGTTGTGGGTCCGGTCGGACACGATGCAGAACGGGTCGCCCGGCAGCGAGACGCCGATGGTCCAGAACTCGTCCTTGGCGATGTCGATGATCTCCTTCAGCGCCGCGTACTGTGTCGCCTGGTCCGAGGACCCGATGACACGCTCCCGATAGATCGACATCTGCTTCTGCATCGCCTGTGGCGGTGCCTCCTTGGGACTGCCGCCCTCGTACCAGTTGGACCACAGCGGCGCGTAGGACGAGCCGCCGGTGGAGAACAGCCACCGCGGGTCGGCGATCAGGTCGACGTAGCCAAGCTCACCCTTGTCCAGCGTGCAGTCGTAGTCGTTCGCAGTGAGTCGCTCCGACACCAGTTCCGGGCTCGCCGTGTCGATCCGCAGCTCGATCCCGACCTTCGCCCAGGTTCCCTTGACGAACTGCATCGCATCGATCATGTCCGGGTACCGGGACTGGCACAGGACGGAGATCACGATCGGCTTGCCGTCCTCGCCGATCAGCTTGCCGGCGGAGTTCTTCCGGCTGTAGCCCGCCGCCGAAAGATGCTGGGCCGCCTTGTCCAGATCGAATTCGGTGTACTCGGTGCCGAACTCCTCACCGGAGTAGAACGGCACGTCGGGCCGGGGGGCGGTCTGCCAGGGCCGTCCCTGCCGCTGATAGACCAGATCGATGATCTGCTGCCGGTTGATGGCGTAGGACAGGCCGATCCGGAAGTCCTTCTTCTGGTACATCGCCCGCTTGGCCGAGTCCTTGCTGGTCAGGTTCAGACAGATGCCGATGGTGTTGTGGTTGGGATCCTTGACGCCGACGAGCTTGTACTTTCCGGTCTTCTGACCGTCGCTGAGCACCGGCCGGTTCTTGGGGATCGTGACCTCTTGGCGCATGTAGACGTCGACATCGCCGTTCGCGGCCGAGAGCAGCAGCGGGTTCGGCTCGTTGAAGAACGTGAAGGCGACCTCGTCGACGTACGGCAGTTGGCTGCCGTCGGTGTCGACCTTCCAGTAGAAGGGATTGCGCTCCCACACCTGCCGCCCACCGTCCCCGTGTGGGTTCTTCGGCACCCAGGCGCTCAGTACCGGAAGATCAACATTCTCCAGGTTGTCGATCTTGGCCAGGAACGTCTCGCTCCAGTCGTCGGGCAGGTCCGGGTTGAACTTCTTGTGGAACTGCTTCAGATAGTGCTGCGGCAGAAGCCAGAACGGCGGCCCGTGCGGTGTCAGCTGTTGCAGGAACAGGGCCTGGGGCGACGGGAAGGTGAAGGTGACCTGCCAGTCGCCGTCGGCCGTGACCTTCACCGGCTCGTCACCGATCTTGAGCGCGCTCGGGATGACCGGGGTGAGCTCCTTGTTCAGGAGGACGTTCTCGTACCACCACGTCAGGTCCTCGGAGGTGAACGGCTCGCCGTCACTCCAGCGCATGCCTTCCCGGAGGTGGAAGACATAGACCCGACCGTCCTCGAGAACCTCGAACTTCTCTGCGACGTTCTCGATGATCCTGGAGTACGACGGATCCCAGGTGACCAGATGGTCGTTGGTCACCGTCATCCAGAGCCAACTCGGATCCGTGCTCTCCAACACGGTCCGCAGCGTGCCACCGTAGATGCCGACCTGCTGTAGTGGCGTGATCACCCGCGGGTTCTTCGGAAGCCGTTCTGCGACGGGTGGAAGATCGCCGGACTTGACCTTTGCGGCCAGCATCGGCGCTTCCTTGCCCTTGGCCTGCTTCGGGGCGTTGTCGGAACCCTTGTCGGGATCGGTTGAGAAGAAGCTGCAACCGCTCAGTGCGGCGAGCCCGGTGACAGACGCAGACCCCATCAGGATCTGCCGGCGCGACACGGACATGGACATCGCAACGACCTTTCGTCCTTGGAAGGTGTCCCCAACTCTAGGGGAAATACTCCATTTTGTGAGAGGTAAATTTCATACTTCGGATGAAGTGCGGAGTTGATCTTGGTCTCGGAGTGTCCACCCGGGGGAGGTGTGTGCGAACCTTGGGCGTTTACCTTGGGCGTTTACCTTGGGCGTTTACTGGCGTCAGTCGGAGGCTGCCGTGACGACGTAGTACGGCTGATTGGCCAGCGCCTCGTCGAAGCCCGGATGCCGGGTCACCGCACCACCCTCGTGCTCGACCGTGAAGCTGTACATCAGCGGATAGCTGCTGTCGCTGTAGTCGCCCGGGATCTCTGCCCGGAACCCTTGATCGCTACGTTCCATCTCGGTCGACTCCCAATGCTCCGCCTGGTTGACGTGTCGGTAGTTGAGCAACACCCGGTCGACGGCTGCGGTGGTCGACACCTCCAGCGGCACCGGTTGTCCGGGCGTGAAGTCGCCGGGTTGGGTATGCACAAGCCCGGATTGTGTGGGACGCGCCGGCACCGCTGCGGTGAAAGTGCCGACGGCCTCATCGGTGGCGTTGCGGAGTTCGGCCCACATGGCGTCGACATCGGCCTCGATGCCGGGGCGTCGATCACTCCACCCGCCGTGTTCACTGCGTTCCGGTCCGAATCGCAGATTCGCCTGATAGATGCCTTCGACCAGATCTCCGATCTCGGTCCACACGGCGCAGGCCAACTTCAGCTGGTCGTAGGCCCGGGCCAACAGGTCCCGGTCCTTGCTCCGCTGCCACAGCGCATAATCGGCGGCCGACCGGAACTTCGCCGCGAAGAACCTGCCCAACCGCAGCAGGATTTCGGCGTCGACGGCGGTCCGTCGCAATTGTGCCGACGGTTGCTGGACTGCGGACAACTCGGCTACACCGTCGGCCGCCTCGTCAACGAATCGCTGGATCCAGTCCGCGACCTCCAGGGGTGTGTAGCGACCGTCGAGCCGGCCGGCGATCACGTCGTCGGCCCACTCGTTGATGATGTAGAAGGTCTGGGGATCGAACGGACTGACCGTCCCCCACATCGGAGGGGCCTCGGTGTCTCCGCCATGGTGTCCGGCATAGGCGCCCTCGGTGACCGGGAGGTTCGTATAGACCTCGGGCCAGTTGCCGTTGTTCGACCCACCGACACCGTGAACCACTGTGACCAGCGGCAGGATCCGGCTCAGCGGCGCGAGTGTTCGTTCGACGGTGTCGCCGTACTCGCCGTACGTCCGCTGCAGATAGCCCGCCCACTCCCGGCGTGGTGCGTCGGGGTTGTAGAGCTTCCGGCCCCAGATCCGGTACGTGTAGGCGTACTTGGTCCAGTCCTGCAGCCCGAGCTTCAGTTCGGGATCGATGTACGGGTCGCGACGACCCGGTGCCCCGGAACCCTTGCGCCCCTTGAAGAACAAGGGCTCGCAGATGTCCACACCCAGTGCTCCGCCGAACGTGGACAGTCGGCCGTATCCGGCGGCATGCTCGGGATCGCCCCACAGCAGCAGCTTCTGGGTACCAGGCCACACCCTGAAGATCAGGTCGGCCCGACGATCCGAGCCCAGGAAGTCGGCGTACCCGTAGCGGGTGAACCTGCGCGCGAACTCGGTGATCGCAGTCAGCTCCCGGCCCGGCGGCACCGGCTTGGCCTCCTCACGCCGGCGGATCGCTGCCTGGTGGTAGGGGAGCCCCTGATGCTCGGCCCAGTACTTGGCGCCGAGCACCGGATGCAAGCCCGGTTTGTTGACCGCATCGAGCAGCGCGTCGTCAACCCCCTTGGCGTGCATGTCGACCTGCAGTTCCTTGCCGCTCCGGGAGAGTGCCTCGAAAACGGGATCCCAGAACTTCTCGTGCCCCTCGTCGGGGATGCCGCCCTCGTAGTGGACACGGAAGCTGAAGCCGTCGATGTCCGGGCAGACACGAAGGAGTTCGGTGATCGCTGCCGCGCAGTAGTCGGCATGCGTTTCGGGGGTCAGTCCGGTGATCGGGAACCGGTGCACCGAGTTCCGACCGTAGTCGTAGGCGTGATTCCACAGGCCCAGTTGGAAATCCATGCCACGGCGCTTGGTCTCCTTGGCGATGAACTGGAGCATCCGAAGGTTGGTCTCCCGCTCTTCGTCGGAGACCCCTTCCGCCGCGACGTCCCAGCCGGGGACATCCAGCAGGAACGGGTAGGCGAAGCACAGGTAGTTGTCGGTGGCGCCGTTCCGGTCGGCGCCGTAGTTGTACTGCATGCCGAGTGCCAGGTGGAAGCGGCTGAAGCGTGCCTGCGCGATCCAGTCGAGGTACTCGGTCCAGAACTCTGTCGAGGTGAACCACGGAAGATCCTCGTCCACACTGGAGAAGGACCGCATGATGCCCCGTACCGGCATCGTGGTCGACGACGCCACACCATCGAGACCCTCGAACGCACCCGTCAGGTCGCCGACGGTCTCCAACTCGTCGGCGAGCCCGACCAGGGCGTACGACGCGCCGACGACATCGGTCGCCCGGATCTCCAGCCCGGCGTCGGTACTGGCGTAGGAGTAGCCCTGCGTTCCTTGATCATTCCGGTGGAGCACGACCGACGGTTCGTCAGCCTTCGGGTCACCGACGTCGACCCGGACATCCCCGCTCGACCGGCTACGCAGCAGGTCGAGGGCCCAATCGACGGCGGGACCTCGAAGCTCGGGGTCTACCTGCACTCTCACCGTCAGCGTGTTGTCGTCCATGACACCTTCCAGATAGTGGAGATCGCTGCTCATATACTGGAGTAGTTTGGAGGCGTCCGCAATGGTCTGATCGAAGATTTGAGGAAACGGATGCTGATTCATGACTGAACGACGGTTGCGCTCCATCGGTTCTGGCGCATACTGCGCCGGGGACCCATGTGCTAACTTCACGCTGGCTTGACTCCGTCGCGCGCAGGCAGTGATTGATCAATAGGGAGGATGGCGGCCGTGACGAAGAAGGCCGGAGGCGTTCAGTCGGTCGAGCGAGCCTTCGCCCTGCTCGAGCTGCTGGTTGACCGGGGCGACCAGTCGCTGACCGAGTTGTCGCAGGCGATGGACCTGCCGGTCCCGACCACTCACCGCTTCCTGCAAACCCTTGTCTCATTGGGATATGCGCGGCAGCGCGAGAACCGTCGCTACGGACTCGGCCTCGGACTCGTTCGCCTCGCAAGCCCGGTCGACACCCATTTCTCGCCGATCGCCGAACCTCACCTGGCCAGCCTCGTCGCTGAGCTGGGCGAATCTGCGAATCTCGCCGTCCTTGACGGCAGCATGGTCGTCTACGTCGCCCATGTCCCGTCGCCGCACGCCATGCGCATGTTCACCGAGAACGGTCACCGAGCGCACACCCACGCGACGGGGGTCGGCAAGGCGATCCTGGCGCAGCTGACCGAATCACAGGTCAATCGGATCCTTGATCGTGCCGGCATGCCGGCAGCAACTTCCCGGACCATCACCGACCGCGCGAAGCTACACCGGGAGTTGGCGAAGATCCGGCGCCAGGGGTACGCGACCGACGCCGGCGAACAGGAGGACGGTGTGTTCTGTTACGCCGTTCCGGTGCTCGGACTACCCATCTCCATGGCCGTCTCGGTATCCGGCCCCACCTTCCGGATGACCAAGGAACTGGGCGCCCGGGCGATCCCACTGCTCCAGGCCAAGGCCGAGGCACTCGGTGCGGATCTGGTCGACCCGCTCAGTGAGCCGTCTTCGTAGGCCGAGCAACTGTGTCGTCGGTGTTGATCATGACGACGCCTAGGGTGCAGATCGGTTCTCCTGCGATTGCGCAGCCGGCTCACTTTGCGAGGGATAGGTCAGTACCGAGTCGTCGCCGATCACCGGCGGCGCTCCCCACCGGCCAAGAACGTGTCGACGGGGAGGATCGTCGCCCATCAGATGCCACACGACCCAACCGCACGCCGCCAATGTGTTGGAGATGAGCAGCCGATGGCACCGCCAGGGCATCGGCTCGCCGCACATGATCACCAAGCTCCGGGACCTGGCGAGGCCGACCAGACGCGCAATGCCCTCCCGGTACGGCGCAGTCTGGGTGTAGTCGGCATAGTTCTTGAACGACGGCTGGCTCCAGCCCGCGTTCAGGTCCGGATCGACATCGGGTTGTTTCGGGCGGCGGCCGCCGAGCTCGGCGAAGTGGACGTAGTCGATTCCGGCACCGGCGAGCCAGCCGGGCAGCTGGTCCAGGCCGAACTGTGGATTGCGCCGGGATCCCGGGTGAGCGCGGACATCGGCCAACACCTCGATGCCGTGGGTGTGCAACGGACGAAGGAAATCCGGCTCCGGGCAGGTCCAGTGGCCGATTGTCCAGACCTCTGGGGCGCCGCCGGTTGCCGAAGCGTCATCTGCGCAAGGTGCCATGGTGGTTCCCAGCATGCCTCGCCGATCAGCGATCGACTGCCTCGCCGGTCAGCGCACCCGCTCCTCCGCCTGCTACGGGGCCCACCCGGTGAAGCTGCCCGGAGCCACCGACAGGCTCTGGTACACCGCTCCGCGAACAACCGGATTCTGCGGGATGACGCCGGCCAGATACTGGATGTACCGGTCGCGCTGCGGCTTGTCCGCCAACGCCCGGGCCACCTGATACTCCTGCGCCAGGCGCTCCAGCCAGGTGATGGTGAAGTCGCCGTTGGCATCGAATGCCACGACGCCGCCGGGATGGGTGGCGGTCCTGGTTGCCGCGATGATCGCGGTGCCGATGTCGCTCCTGCGGATCAAGCCGCCGTGGGAGTTCAACCGATCGACGAGATGGCCCGGCGCGTTGATGTGAGCATCGAGCAGCAGAGCCGCGCCGTACTCAGAGGTGAAGAGCTGGCTGACGGTGAAACGGGGAACGGGGGTGCCGGCCTGATGCGGGGCGTCGGGCACGGTGAAATCACCGGCGTCGTGGGTGTCCCGGAGGATCCGATCGAACCGCTTCGCCGCGGTTTGGGCTTCCGCGACGCAGTATGCCACCGAGCACAGTGCCGCCAGCCGTACTCTGGCCGACCAGGTCTCGGTGAAGGTGTAGATGCCGCCGGCGCCCCGTCCCTCGAAGTACGGCAGCCGTGGACCGGCGGGCACGCTCCCGGCCGAGGTCGGCATCCGGACCGGCGGCTGACCGGCGTCGATCCGCAACAGCGTGACGAACCGGGGAAAGTGTCGGTCCGGATCCGCGGGGAGCGACTGGGGAAAGGCGAGGACGTTCGGATCGGCCCACGGATTGGCCGACTGGAGATCCGGCGGCGTCGGTGTCGGGCTGGCGGCATTGTCGTTGGCTCCCCAGATCCGCGTCCGCATCCCGTAGAGGCCGAGGAAGAGATCGAAGTCATCAGGATCGAGACCGCGGAAATGCTCCCAGAGCACCGTGGCTTCGTCGTCGCCGTGCACCGTCCACTGCTGAATGCCGGTGGAGACCATGCCTTTGTCCCGTAACCGGGCGCCGTCGAGCCAACCTTCGTTGTGGGTGATGGCCTTGACGACCTTGAGTCGGTCGTCCATCACTGCCTGCGTCGGTTCGGAACCGATGGTGTCGGTGTGGTTGTCGATGAAGTCCACCGGATCGAGCCGTCCGCCGTACGACGGGCCGACGAACACGCCGTACCTGTCGATACTGCCGCCGCTGAGCTGCCGGCCGAGGACCATCGCCTGCTGACCGTCCGGACTCTCGTGCGCCGCGACCGCGGCAACCTCCAGCGCGGGGGCCCGACGCCGAGGTGAGGCGGATGCGGGCAAGGTGAACTCCCGCGGGATCACGGTCGGTCCGACCTCGAGCGGCCCCTGCCAGGTGTCCGGCCCTGTTCCGGCCGCCAGGCCGAGCGCCGTGGCGACCAGTCGACGGCTGCGCAGCAGATCAGCCTGTCGGGCGGCGGGCAGCGCGGCCGCTGCCGGTGTGGACAACGCCGACCAGAGCCGGCGAAGGACGGCAGCTCCCCCGGTCGTCGTGGCCAGCAGGTTCGTCTGGTGCTGGACCAGCACCGCCAGGATCGCGATTGCCAGACCGGGTTCTTCGTCGGTGCGGTCGGCGTGCACCTGGCGGAACAGTTCGTAGAGATAGAAGACCGGCTCGTACGGGTTGCGGAGCACGCGGGCCGCCAGCGCCGGTCCGAGGGTGGTCAGGTCCGGGACGCCGGCCAGATCCGCGGCGACCTGAGTCTCTACGTCGTCCGGATCATCGATCGAGAGGCGGGCGACGGCGACGTCCCGGGCGGCCTTCAGGAGATCGGACGCCAGCGGACGCCATCCCTGGATCGTCTCCAGGTTGGTGACCCAGGTTCCGCCGGCCTCGTCGATCTCGACCGGCAGCGGCATCCGGAAGCCGACCCGTAACCGGTCTGTCGGAGTGTTGGTCAGGTGCGTCGCACTGTAGGTGAGCAAGGCTTCCAGCACGTCGTGTGCCGAAGGAATGGGCGCCGTTGTCGTCCGATCGGTGATGTCGTCGAGCAGGTCGGCGAGCAACGTTGCCACACCGGCCAGAGTCGCACCCGGCCCCAGGATGGCGCTGACGCGTGGGCGCAGTGCGTTGTCCCGGGTCAGGTCACCGGTGGGGTGGGCGAGTACGCCCTCGACCAGTCGTGGGTGCCAGCTCGCTACCGGTGCGGGCGTCGGCGGCGGCCAGAAGAGTACGTTCTTCGCCTCCTCCGGGACGTACAGCAGTCCGAGTGAATCCAGGACGTCGGTGAGGATTGACATGGTCCCCCGCCTCTCGCGACCACACCGTCGAGGCATCTGCGCCGGCCGGCGGCTGCGGGACTCCTCCCGCACAATGATCTTGACCCAGCAGTGCGGCGGTCCGGAAGGGCCGGAAGGGCAGACCTGAGCCCGCTTCTGCGGCTGGCACCGGCGGCGGCTCCCGAGGTATCGATCGAGGGACCGCCGACGAAGGCGGACAACGCTTATCGGGCAGGTCTTGCAATAGGCAGGTAACTGCCTGCATGATGGTGGGGTGGATGCAGACAAGGTGTTCCGGGCCCTGGCAGACCCTGGTCGCCGTCGGCTGCTGGACACGCTGCGCGAGCGCACCGGGCTCACCCTGGGCGAACTGTGCGAGGTCCTCGACATGCGGCGCCAATCAGTCAGCCAGCACCTTCAACTCCTGGAGGCCGCGAATCTGGTCACCTCTGTGCGAGATGGCCGACGCAAGCTCCACTACCTGAACCCAGTACCGATCCACCAGATCCAGACCCGATGGATCCGGAAGTTCGAGGAACCGCGGCTTGCGGTTCTCGAGCGGGTCAAGAACCGAGCGGAGGAGCACGCGATGACCGAATCACCCGAGTCACAACCATCGACCCGGTCAGGCACAGTTCCGGACTACGTGTACACGACCTACATCCACGCCTCGGCCGAGCAGGTGTGGAACGCCCTGACTGACCCGGACATCACTGCGAAGTTCTGGGGACATGCTCAGGTTTCCGACTGGACCGTCGGCGGCCGAGTCGAACACATCCGGGTCGACGGATCGGGTATCGCCGATGCCGCGGGGACCGCCGTCGAAGTTGATCCTCCGCATCGGCTCTCTTTCGGCTTCGACGATCCCACCCGCGCTGACGATCCGGCCGCCCAGCAGAGCCTGGTGACATTTGCGATCGAGTCGCACCGCGACATCGTGAAACTCACCCTGACCCAGTCTCGGCTCCGCTCCGTCACGGACCGGGAAGCGATCGGACAGGGATGGCCGACCGTCCTCGCCAACCTCAAGACGCTGCTCGAGACCGGCGACGTGATGCCAACCCCTCCCTGGGAGTTCCACGCCGACGAGCGCGCCGCACAGATGGCCGGGCACGGATAACACCGACGCACCCACGCAATCCAAGACCCGCGATGAGGTGCTACCCGAACGTGCCCCGGTCCGCCAGAATTGGTCCATGATCGATGTCCCGGCCGCAGTCGTGCGAATGATCGAGGCCACGAACGCCGGAGACTCTGCCGCGTTCGTTGAAGCCTTCGCCGATGATGCCTATCTCGAGGATTGGGGACGGAAATATCACGGCCGCGACGGTGTGCGGTCATGGGACGCCACCGACAACATCGGGAAGCACGCCCACTTCGACGCGGAAGGTGTGCGTCGTGACGGAGACGACTGGATCGTCACCCTCCGAGTGTCGGGCGGAGGCTTCAACGGCACGAGCGACATCAGGTTCGGGATCATCGGCGACCGCATCGCCCGAATGATCATCGCCCCGTAGCCGCATCGGCCACCGAGAGGCTGCGCACTGCTGATGGTCGCTGGGTGCTCGGGCCAGGCCGGTACGGCGCCGAACACCTCGATCATCAGATCGCTGAACCAGTCACCGCCGGCTGCTCGTGGAAATCGTCGGCGCTGTTGACGAAACCGAGTGCCTCGACGAGGTGATCAAGTTCTCCCTCTGTCGGTCCGGAGGGCATCGAGCACGGCCTGCAACACCAACGCGTCCTCCCCGGGCTGGAGAGTCTGCGGATTGAGGGCCACGGCGTCATCGCCTGCGATGCCCACCGCGATCCGGGGATCGCGGTCCCACAGCGCGGCCGCGAGCTCGTCCCGGCCGAGCCTCGCACCTGGGCCGAGGTGCACCACAGCCCGGCCGTGCGGCTGACCCGCCTCGCTGGGAAAGACTCGCTCGGCGCGGACACCGGGGAGACCCGCAAGCCCGGTCAGCCAGCGGGCGACCGTCGCCTCATATCCGGCGATGACTTCCGGTTCGTCCTGGCCCAGTGCCCATTCCACGGCGGCGAGGAGACCCATCAACTCCTCCTTGCCGACCTTCATCGGCCGTCCGATGCCGTGATTGGGACTGCCGTTGGACCGGCAGCCGTCGATGAGGTCCCGACGTCCGAGGATCAGCCCGCTGGCCTGCGGTCCGCGCAACCCCTTGCCCCCGCTGAGGATGACTGCATCCGCCCCGTACTCCGCGGTGAATCGCCACAGCGTGGAGATCGGCGGGATCTGTGCGGCAGCGTCCACAATGACCGGAACACCCCGCCGATGAGCCGCCATCACGACGGCCTCCAGCCCGAGGGAGCCGACCGCGAGCACGCCGGCGAAGTGGAGCACTGCCGCCGTCCGCTCGCCGAGTGCCGACTCCAAGGAATCCGCGGTCGGCTCGATCTCCACCACCCGGGCGCCGGTCTGACGGACGGCGAAGTCGTAGGCGTTGCGCTGGCCGCGTTGGATGATCACCTCATTGCGGGGCAGGGCCGAGGTGTCCGGCAGCATGGCCCGTCGCCGCGGATCCGTTCCCACCAGGCAGGTGGCGATGGTGACCGCGATGCCTGCCGTTGCTCCGTTGGAAACGAAGGCCGCCTCGTTGCCGGTCAGGTGCGCAAGCCGCTCGCCGACCTTGCGATGCAGCTCGTCAAGATCGACGAAGCTGCCGGCGGCGTCCGCCATGGCCTGCACCACGGGAGCGGGCATCACTGAACCGCCCAGCCGGGTCAAGGTGGCGGAGGCGTTGATCACGCCGCGAACCCCGAGACTCCGGTAGCCCGATCCCAGATCGAGCGTGGTCATCCGATCATCCGCGCAAACCGGCTCATCACCGGGACGCCGAGTTGTTCGGCGACCATGGCGTCCAGACGATCATGGTCGGTGCCGCCGGCGAAGGTCAGGTCGTAGGTGCTGACCGGCCCCCCGAGCGCCCGAAACAAGGGGTCCAGGAAAACGGCGCCGCTGCTCGTGCCTGAAGCACCCACGCTGATGATCGTCCGGGCGGTGATCCTCGGCGCATGGAACAGCGGATCGACCAGTGCCAATGTTCGTCCGACCGATGGCTCCAGCTCCGGATGCAGGCGCAGAAGGTCGTTCAGTTCCTCGATGGGATAGTCGCCGGAGAGCTGTCGGGCCTCGAGCGGCCGATAGAGCATCGGCACCGCATAGCGGATCAGAGAGAATTCTGGGCGTCGGGAGGCGGTGATCAGCGCCAGATCGTCCCCGGTCACCGCCACCCTGTGCGGATCCACCTCCGGACGGTTGAGCAGGAACTCCGCCCCGCGCAGGCAGTCGGCGACGATCGCCCGGTAGATGTAGGTGGCCGGATCCTCGATGCCCAGGGTGAGCAGTCCAGGGTACGGCGCCACGAAGGGCGAGTCGGCCAGCCGCTGGCCGCGGTGCATCACGACGAGAACCGCATAGCGCAGCCGATCCAGATGATCCGGGACGTGGTTGACGCTGCCGTAGCGTGGCACCTCGTACACGGCCGGGAACGGGCCGTCCCCGGTCGGGACGCTGTAATAGGCGAAGAGCCGGTACGGGCCGATGCCGGTCAGCCGCACCCGATACACGGTGTACTCGTCACAGGACCGTTCATGATCGACTTCGAACGTCGGTCTGGGCGGAATGGCCGCCAATTCTTCGTCGACGGCCTGCCAGTAGGCGTCGAACTCTTCGGGCTGGGTGGCTTTCCCGGTCATGCGACCGGCTCCACGGCGACCACCGGACTGGGCTGCAGTTGCTCGGCGAGGAACGCCTGCACCTTCGCGGTGACCCAATGCGCCCCGGCGTCATGAGCACAGCGTGGGGTCGCGATCAGCTCTTTGGAACATTGCAGCGCGGAATAGACCGCGAAGCCGGTCTCCGGCGGGCAGACGTCGTCCTCCAGTCCGATGTAGAGCAGCATCGGCGCTGTGATCAACGGCGCGAAGTTCAGACCGTCGAAATACGGCAGTGTCTCCTCGATCGCTTCGCGTTGTTCGGGGTGAGCGCGCAGCCGTTCGGTGATCTCGTGGTACGGGTAGGACGTCGTCAGCCGGGCAGCATCGAGAAACCCGCACAGGTACGGCGCTCCGGCTGCACCGCAGGTGATCAGATCGTTGCGCAGGGCCGCCATCACGATCGTCAGCGCTCCGCCCTGACTCGATCCGTGGACGCCGATCCGATTCTTGTCCACTTCCGGTCGTTGCGCGACGACGTCGACCGCCCGGCAGGCGTCGGCATAGAAGGCGCGGTATCCGTAGGTGAACCGGTCGACGCTGTTCTCCACCAAGAGCCCCGGATAGTTGGCGTCGACCTGCGAACGGGAGCGGACCTTGCCCCTGGGTGCGACCGCGAGCGCCGCGTAGCCCAGTTCCGCCCAGTTCTTGGGTATCACCGGGTCGGAGATGTAGCCGGGAACGATCAGCAGGCCGGGATACGGCGGGGCCACCCATTCCTGGCGTGGACGCGCGTACCAGGCCGAAAGCCGGACTCCGTCCAAACTCGTGTACTGGACGTCGTAGACATCGACCCGATCGGTGCTGCGCAGGTCGTCACGAACGAATTCGGCGTTGATCGGAAACCGGGCGAGTTGGTCCAATACGTCGGTCCAGAAGTCATCGAAGTCGTCGGGGTGGGGCACCACGACCTGGTAATGCTCCGGGTCCCTGGTTCGTGTCATCGATTGCTGACTCCTCCTTGATCAACACCGAGCTGTCTGCTCAGCGCCCAGGTACCGATGCAGCGCGTCATCGATCAGCTCGGCATAGCGCACCGGACCGTAGATCTGCCGACCGTGATCACAGAGGCGGGCCGCGCTCGCCTGGTTGGCGCACAGATGGATCGGGTGATACCGGCCGTTGCCGGTTCTCGTCGCAATGACCCACACCTCTCCGGAACTCGATTCGCCGTCGGCACTCTTGTCGACGTCAAGAACCTGCTGTGCAACCCGCTCCGGCTGCCCGCCGGCAGCGTCCAGCGCTTCTCGCTCCGTCCGGAACACGGCCTGCATTTCGAACGATGCCGCGTCCTGGAAGAGGACCCACACGCGACGGTGCACGCTACTCAACGCACTCCTTTCGAATAGCTGTTATCTACATCCCTGCAGGGCATTCTGGAACTCCTTGCGTGCCGTGTCCCCGCCCTGGCTCTTCCACTTCGTGATCGCCTCGTCGAGATAGGACATCGGCTTACGCCCGACGGCGATGCTGTTGAAGGCGTCCGTCTGGATCTGCGTCAGCGTTCCCGACTTCTGCGCCCAGGTGGGCGAATACAGGCCCATCGTCGGGTCCTTGATCGCGTTGGAGATCAGATCGTCCTGGAAGTGTTGGATGCGTTCCACCTGGCCCGGTTGGCCCGGGTAGAAGTAGTTGATCTCGGTCTGCCCGCACAGGTAGTTGATCCCGTCGGCCCACGTGCTCGGCGCTCCGGTGACCGATTTGGGCGAGCCGTCGTCGTCGTAGTGGAACATCGTGCCTTCGATGCCGTAGTAGACGTAGGTGTACTCCGCACTGCCGTACGGTGCTGCCCAGTACTCCATCAGATGCAGCAGTTCCAGGATCCGCTTCTCATCCTTGATCGAACTGGGGATCGCCCCGAACCCGTACGACGCGGACCCGAGGGCCATCCTCGGGCTGCCACCGTCATAGCCGGGCGGCAGCCAGGGCTGGGAATCGGCCTTCGGATCATGCTGCGTCGTCAGTGCCATCACCGAGTTCGGCGCCGATGAGAAGTATCCGGGGCCACCGCCGAGGACCAGGCCGGTCTTGCCCGACTCGTACTGCTCCAACCATTGGGTCGAGGACATCGTGAGGGTGTCCGGGTGGATCGTCCCGCTCTTCCACAACTTCTGGGTGAACTGCAGCACATCCCGGTACTCGTCGGACTCCCAATCCTTGGACAGCGTGCCGTCCTTGTTCAGACGCCAGTTGTTCGGACAGTGATACATGCCGTTCCACAAGCCTGTCACCATCTCGGCCATCCCGTACATCGGTTTGCCGTCACCGTTCGGGTTTCCCTTGTGGAAGGCGGTGAACATCTCCAGAACCTCGTCCGGCGACTTCGGGTTGTCGACGCCGAGCTTCTTGGCCCAGTCCTTGCGATACAGGGCCAACAGACCGTTGACGGGTTGGATGGGGTACGGCACTCCGAAGAGCTTCCCTTGGAAGGAGCTTCCGACCCAGGTCAGCTCCGGAATGCGTTGGAGATTGGGAAATTCCTTCAGGCCATCGCCGCTCAGATACTGCGTCAGGTCGTGGAACGCGCCCTCGGACACCGTGCGCTGGAAGCCGGCCGCACCCGACACCGTGAAGTTGACATAGGTGATGTCCGGGAACGATCCGCTGGCCGCCAGGGTCAGCAGCTTGGCACCGTAGTCCTGGGCCGCGGCCAGCGTCGGTTGGACGGTTACCCCGAGCCGCTTGTTGAGGCCTTGCCACCAGGGGTTCTTGCCGACGCCGGGCGGCGGGGCGCCCCACAGGATCTGGTAGGTCGACACGTTCCCGCCCTTGCCCGGAGGCTCGGGGACGGTGACATAGGGCTTCGGGTAGTCGTGCCAGCCGATCGGCGTGCCCGCCACTTTGGGGATGATCGCCGTGGATGCCGGCGGTTTGGGGCTCGGAAACTTGAGGGCTGACGTGCAGGCAGCGGTCGTGCTGCTCTTGCCGCTACTGCTGCACCCGGCAGCGGCAGCCAGCGCAGCGCCGGCGATGCCCGATAGCAGCAGTCGCCGACCAACGACGGGCCGGTCAGGGTCGATGCGGGTCTGCAGTGGGGGTTCGGCAGTCATGGCGAGTCCTTCAGTTGCGTGATGGTTTCTGGGAGAGGGGTTCAGCCCTTGATCGCTCCGGACAGGACGCCTTGGGTGAAGTACTTCTGCAGGAAGGGATAGACGATGATGATCGGCAGGGTGGCGATGATGACCACCGCCATCTGGACCGTCTGTGGCGGCGGCAGGGGTTGGCCCGACTGCTGCGTCGGGTCGGCGGAACCGAGGCTTTGACCCTGTAGCACAAAGAGCCGCAGCACCAGTTGGACCGGCCACTTGCCCGGGTCGTTCAGGTACAGCAGGGCGTTGAAGAAGTCCGACCACAGCCCGACGCCGTAGAAGAGCGCTATCACGGCGAGCACCGCCTTGGACAGGGGCAGGACCATGTACCAGAAGATCCGTATGGTGCCGGCGCCGTCGACTCGGGCGGAGTCCAACATCTCTTCGGGAATGTTCATGAAGAACTGCCGGACAACGACCAGGTTGAACGCGCTGATCATGCCCGGAACGATCAGCGATGCATAGCTGTTCAGGAGCCCGAGATAGCGCACCAGCAGATAGTTGGGAATGATCCCGGCACTGAACAGCAGCGTGCCCAGGGCGAGCAGCAGGACGAGCCTGCTCCCGGGCACATCCCGGGTGCGGGTCAGGCCGTACGCCAAGGTCGTCGTCATGATCATGCTGACCAGGGTTCCAACGACTGTGATGCCGATACTGACCTCGATGGAGCGGATGACCGCTCCGTTGCGGAGGATCTGCCGGTACGCCTCCAGCGTGGGGTGCTTGGGAATGAGCGACACGGTCGAGCCGTTCAGGTCGCCCTGGGACGACACACTGACCGCCAGCACGTAAAGGAACGGGAAGAGCATCACGGCTGCCACCACGAACAGCGTGATGGCCTTTGTGACGCTGACCGGGATCGTCGGCCGCTCCATCCAGAGCGGACGGGAAGTGGTTGATCTGGTTGGCATCAGAAGACACCCGCCTCACCCATCATGTGGGCGATCTTGTTCGCACTGATGACCAGGATCGATCCCACCACCCCCTTCACCAGGCCGACTGCGGCCGCGAGCCCCCACTGTCCTCCGACGATCCCTTCGAAGTAGACGAAGGTGTCAAGTACCTGTCCGGCATCGGCGCCGACAGCAGGTTCCTGCAGCAGTATCTGCTCGAAACCGGTGGTGAGGATGTTGCCGAGGTTGAGAATGAGAAGCAGGATGGTGATCCCGCGGATTCCGGGCAACGTGATGTGCCACATCCGCCGCAGCGAACCCGCGCCGTCCATCGCGGCAGACTCATAGAGCGCCGGGTCCACTTTGGAGATGGCGGCCAGGAAGATGATGGTGCCCCAGCCGACGTACTTCCAGATGTACTGCAGCACCATCATCGGCTTGAACAGGTCCGGGTTGCTCATCAGGTTGATGGGACTCATGCCGTGGCTGGTCAGCGCCTGGTTGAGCAGACCGTCGCCACCCAGCACCGACTGCCACACGCTGACGAGTACGACCCAGCCGATGAAGTAGGGGAGGTAAACGACCGTCTGGATGACCCGTTTGACCGTTTGGCTCAGGATGCTGTTGAGGAGCAGAGCCAGGGCGATCGGTGCGGGGAAGAAGAAGATGATCTGAAGGCCATTGATGATCAGCGTGTTCTCGACGGCCGTGACGACATCGGGATTCGTCACCAGGTTGAGGAAGTTCTGGAGCCCGATCCACTGACTGTGCAGCACACCGAGAAACGGCGAGTAGTCCTGGAATGCGACGACATTCCCCAGCAGCGGGATGTAGCGGAAGACGACGAAGAAGAGAAATCCCGGAATGATGAACAAGTACGTTCCGCGCTCGTACCAGACCCGGGACCAGAGCGATCTTCGTCGTGGCCTCGAAAGCTCCACCGAGACAGTCGGCGACTCCGGGCCGATCGGCGTTGATTCGGAGCGTACGACACTCGTCATGCGAGGGATCCTCCCTTCGCTGGATCGCCGATGGGCCTACTCCCACGGATCGACGCCGAGCAACTTGCGACCGAGTTCGGTCAAGTGCGCGGGTTCCGGACGTGCTTCTTCGATACCGCGAGGATCGCCCGGGAAGGCCTTGCCCGCCGGATGGGTGTTGCGCTGCCAGATGTCCACCCGCTGCCGTCTGACGTCCGGATCATCGGTCGCCGGGTTCATGCTGATGTATTGGGCAAAACGCGGCTTCCCCGACGTGTTGTGGCCGTTGCCGTGCAGCAACATGTTGGTCCACACGATCAGGTCGCCGGCAGCCAGGCGTGGATGGGTGATGCTGTAACCGGTGTAGTCAGGGTTCCTCGAAGCGATCTGCTCCGGCGTCTGGGTCTTGAGGAAGTTCTCCAGGTCCTGGTAGGTCTCGGGGATGCACTGGAACCCACCCATGTCGGGCTCGGTATCGGTGAGCGCAAGCACTCCCTGGACGTGGAACGGGATGTCCGGGAACGACTCCATGTCCGCGTCCCAGTGGATCATCCCCTTGTGGTTGTACTCGGGATGTGCCGGGTCAACAGGCGGCTTGAACCCGACCCTGTCGATCGATACCGACAGCCGGTCGGTCCCGTGGATCGCCCGGAAGATCTCGTACAGCCGTTCGTTCTGCCGGTTGTTCCACATCGACTGGTAGTGGTACATCTCCACCATGCCGCCCGGGCGGATGATGTCCGGCTGGTACCAGGAGTCGCGGTCGTCAGGACTTGCTCCGGTATGCGCCCACAGATCATTCAGGACGGCATCGAGATTCTCCTGCGGAACCGCGTCGTGGATGATGACGTAGCCGTAGGTCTTGATGTGGTCGTGCCAGGTCGTCGAGTCTTGCGGGTCGTGGACGGTCGCGGTGCTCATCGCGTGCACTCCTTGGGATTGTGGGGGATTCGAGGTCCGAGCGGCGGCCTGCAGTCGCGCCCTCCGAACAACGTCTACTGATAAAGCTTCGATGGACAGCTCCGTGACTGGCTGATCAGACCAGACGCGGACCGTGCGTGATCTTCGGTGTTTCCGTCGCGCGGGCGCTGACGTCGGTGGCGATCGTGATCTTGGGCTCGCGCAACCCGGCATGCTCCGGTGCAACCCAACTCGGCCTTCGGCTGATGCTCATCGGCCACTGCTGTCCGCTCCTTGGACGTCATCGACCCGATGCGGTTAGATACAGTATGCATAAAATGGCGAAGCTGCGCTAGCCTCTTCTCAACCCCTTCCGATGTCTGACATTTGCGGGGTGCTCGCTGCTGGCCGGCAGGTCTGCCCGACAATCGGACGTGCCTTGTGCAGCTAGGCCGCAACGCACACCTGGCCCAAGAAGACGGAGTTCGCGATGGAGCGACCCAAGATCGCGTTGATCATCACGACGTATTTCGACGCGTCCCATGCCGACGTCATCGGCACGCGGCTGATTCAGGGATATCCGTGGCGGGGCACGCTGCAGGAACCCCGGGTCGAGGTCGTGTCGATGTATCTGGAGCAACTCGGTGACTCCGGGTGCCGGGACGGTGCCGTGCGCGATCGCCCGGACATCGGCGTCGAGATCGCCCGGAACGCGGGAGTCCCGATGTTTCCCACCGTCGCCGAGGCGATCGGGCTGGGTCGCGGCGGAGTCCAGGTCGACGGAGTCGTGATCATCGGTGAGCACGGTGACTACGAGGACAACGTCCTGGGCGAGAAGCTGTATCCACGCCGGCGTCTGTTCGACGCCGCGGTGTCGACCATGATCAGCGCCGGCCGGTTCGTTCCGATCTTCAACGACAAGCACCTGGCCTGGTCCTATCAGGATGCGCGGGCCATGTACGAAACCGCGCAGCGACTGGACATTCCGCTGCTCGCCGGATCCAGTATCCCGTTGGCCTGGCGGGTACCGACCGGTGCTCAGTGGCGTCTCGGGGCGCCGATGTCGGACATCGTGGCCGTCGGCCACGGCCCTCTTGAAGCGTACGGATTCCACAACCTCGAAGGCATGCAGGCACACGCCGAGCGCCGGGCGGGCGGTGAGTCCGGCGTGGTCAGGGTCCGAGGACTGTCCGGAGCCGACGCAGCTGCAGCGGTCGCCGACGGCAGCGTCGACCATGAGCTCCTGCAGAAGGCACTGGCGATGTTCGATCTTGATGATGATCAACGACGCCGCGCCCTTGCCGAACCCCAGGACGTGTTCCTCGTGACCTACGCGGACGGGTTGCGGGCGGCCGCAGTCAACTGCACGGGCTCCTTGACCGGCTTCGGCGCCTCCGCCCGTGGACCGCAGGATGAGCTCACCTGCAGGACGTGGCTGCAGAGTGGGCCGGAACACGGCCACTTCATCTTCCTGACCCGGCAGATCGAGTCGCTGATCAGCTCCGGCCGGTCCCCCTATCCCGTCGAACGAACCCTGCTCACCGGCGGAATCCTCGACGCCTGCCTCCGCTCCCGACATGACGGCGGCGTTGAACGCGCCACACCCGAGCTGGACATCTCCTACCAGCCGGCCGGCGAGGTCGCCGACACCGGCGTCCACCTGGAACTGCCGGATCCGCTCGAGTCCGGAGTCTGAGCGTCTTCAGCCGGCGAGCCGTCATACATAATGTATGATCCCGAGTACGGCTCAGGAGTGTTCTGCGAGCACCTGCTCATCCTGCGCGGATCGTCCGGCTGGTCGAGGGCGGGGTCGATCATGGAGGTTGAAATGGTTGCTGCGCGAACTATCCGGTTCGACGAACTCACCCGCGAGGAGCTCGCACTCCGGGCGCCCGATGCCACGGCAGTGGTTCCGATCGGGTCGATCGAGCAGCACGGACCGCATCTGCCGGTCTGCACCGATACCGAGATCATCACCCAGGTGGCTCGCTCTGCTGCCGAGCTCTGCGCCGAAACGGTGCCTGTCCTGGTGACACCCACTCTGCCCTTCGGCCTCGCGCAACATCATCTTCCGTTCGGTGGGACGATCTCCTTCTCCTCGAAGGTCTATCTGGAGCTGCTGACCGAGATCGGCACGAGTCTGGTCAACGACGGTTTCCAGCGCATCCTGTTCCTCAACGGCCACGGCGGAAACGTCAGCGCCGCGTCGATGGCTGCCGACCGACTCTCCTACGAGTACCGTCTGGACGCTCACATCGGAGCAGCGTCCTACTGGGAGTGTGCCGCGGACTCCTTGGCGAAACTGGATCTCGACGGAGCACCGGCGCCGGGGCATGCGGGGTCGTTCGAGACGTCGTGCCTTCTGGCGTTGCGTCCCGAACTGGTGCGCACGGATCGCGTTCCACCCGCAGAAGTGGGGCTGCAGCCTCTCGCTGAACAGGCGGCATTCACCTCGACCGTTCGAATTCCGGGGATATGGCAGCGCAGCGACGGCAGGACCGATGACTCACACCGCGCGTCGTCGGATCTCGGCAGGATCGCCTTGAAGATGATCACTGCGGACGTGGCTGATTTCATCGTGCGCTTCCACCGCACCCGATAGCCACGGGCGGGCCGCTCCCCCGGCCGGCCGGCATCTGATCAGCGCGACTGCACTTCGTCCATCTGCGCCAGCACGGCGTCCCGGGTCCACTCCAGGTGCTTTCGCATCAGCGACTCCGCTGTGTCGGCATCGCCCGCGGCGATCGCCTTGAGGATCTCTTGGTGTGCCTTGTGTGCTGCGTTGCGGCCGCCCGGGACCACTGCGCCGACCCGGGCCTGCACGGCTTCGATCTGCCGGGTCGCGTGAGAGGCCAACTCTGCGATGACAGGATTGCCCGCCAGAACGGTGAGTGCCTGGTGGACCTCGGCATCCAACGGCGCGGTGTGCTCCTGATCGGACAGCGATGCCTTCTGTCGCCGCAACATCTCGCGCGCCTCGGCGAGTTCGGCCTTCGCCGGCTTGCGCTCGGCACCCTTGCGAACGGCATAGCACTCCAGAACCAGCCGCGTCTCGTACAGGTCGGCGACTTCGTTCGTGCTGAGTGAGGCGACCTGTGCTCCACGCCGGGGATAGATCTTGACCAGCCCCTCGTGCTCCAGGCGTCGGATCGCTTCCCGGACCGGGGTGACCGAACATCCGAAATGGGCGGCAAGCGCCATCTCGCGCAAGCGATATCCCGTCGGAAGCTGCCCCTGCGAGATGGCGTTGCGCAACGCGAGGTGGATACCGTCCACAACCGTCGGCGAGGAGGTCAGCGTCGACGGGAGTCGCTCGGTCAGATCGGTCATGTTCACATTATGTAGGATGTGCGGCACGCAGCCCGGCTCGCTCAATGCCGCCGGCTCGCTCAATCGGTGGGCTGCACCGAAACGTCTGCTGGTGGGCGCGGGCCCGGGTGTCGCACAACGGCTCCGGACGAGATCCAAGGGGCGTGATCATCGGCCGTGATCACCGTCGTTGTCACCGAGCCGCTGTTGTCGAAGATTGAGACGGCTCCGACAGAGCGCGTTCCGGTGCGCTCTGATTGTTCCCCCGACCAACCGAGCCTGCCCCCGTCGCGACTCCATCAGAGCCACCGGTGATCATTTATACCCGATCGGCTTCCGGAGTGATCATCGGGGTGGTGTTCGCAGTTTCGCGGGATCGCCCCTCTGTCGCTAGGCTGTCGGCGGGGCAACCGCCCCGAATGGATGGAGACCCTCACAGACGCTTCCCCCCAGAAGATCTGAGGTCTCGTCCCTGTTGCCCCGTCCGGCCCGATCGTGGACCCCCGACCGCGACCCGTGGCCGGGCGGGGACAGCAGCACCTCCATCCCCGTCGGGTCGGCCTATCGGAACCGCTGGTGACGCACCTGAACCGCACCATCGTCTATCGCAAGCCCGGCCGGTTCGCCGGGTGGCCGGCGAATTACGGCCTCTGGCACTGGGGTGAAGAAGCGGTGTCGATCTTCGTCTCCGGCTGGGTCGGTGCGGATACCGGATTGCATCCCAGAGACAGGTCCCGGCCGTTCATTCCCGTGGTCGCGCGGAGCCGCGACGGTGGACAGACCTGGTCCCACGAGACGTTCACCGGAAGGATTCCCGGCGGCTCACAAACCCTGTCCGGCGACGAACACGTCGACCCGGAGCTGCAGATCGGTCCACACCTGAACGTCCGGGACTTCGTGCGGCTGTCCCGGCCGATCGATTTCACCGATCCGGAGACGATCGTGCTCGTCGGTCGGACCGGGATCGTTGCCGGGGCGGAGTCCTGGTTCTACGTCAGTTCCGATCGAGCTCATACCTGGGATGGTCCGTATCCGATCCCGTCGTTCGGTCAGGCGGCGATCGCCGCCCGGACCGACATCGTTCCCCTCGGTCCCGGCAAGGCGCTGTTTCAGTTGACCACCGGCAAGCCGGACGGATCCGAGGGTCGGATCCTGTCCACCTGGACCGGGGACGGCGGCCTCACCTTCGAACCGCGAGGCTGGATCGGAGACACACCCGCCGGCTACGCGATCATGCCGTCCTCGGTCATGATCAACGACGGCACGGTGCTGTGTGCCCGGCGCTGCGCCGGCGAGCAGGCCAACTGGATCGATCTCTATGCCAGTACCGACAGTGGTTACCGCTGGCAGCTCGTGGGCCGTCCGGTGCCGGATACCGGCAATGGCGGCAACCCACCGGCCCTGGTCCGGCTGACTGATGATCGACTGGTCCTGCTCTATGGGAGTCGGGCCGAGCCGTACGGTTTGCGCGCCGTCATCAGCGACGACGGCGGTGACAGCTGGTCAAGCACTGTGCTCACCGACGACATCGCGACCCGCGACGTGGGGTACCCGAGGGCCATCGCGATGGACGACGCCACGGTCTTGGCTGTCTACTACGCCAACTCGGCGACCCGTTCCGAGCGCTACATCGAGGCCGTGCGGTGGCGTCCGTGACCGGACCGAGCGGTTTCGAGGATCACCACCGTGAGCTTTCCGAAGATCACGTTCAGGACGCTTGACGGCTTGCCCAGCGAGCGTTGGAGAGGCGTCGGCCCGTTACCGGGTGAACACCACGTCCCGGAAGTAGTTGGAGTTCTGCCAGGAGGATGTGGGATACGACCCGACCGGGCCGTACCGGCCGTTCGACCCGACGACGGTCTTCAGGTCCCCACTGGTGATCTGCGAGCCGAGTCCGCCGTCGGTTGTCGCGTAGTAGCGATTGCCGGTGTTCACCGTGACCAGATACTCGGTGTTGGCCGTGATCGCCAGCGGCGTGGCGAGTGTCTGTTGTTGCCACCCCGATGCCGACTCCCCCGTGAACACCACCGAGGCCAGTTGCTGACCTGAGGCGCTCCAGATCCGGCCGGTGTGGGTGCCGCTCTCGTTGGCCGCCTTGTAGAACCGGATCGCGGTGATCTTCCCGGCCG
>Ga0164242_10000519_pt1 | contig 46142 bp, 38 predicted proteins | sample OricomgcompostMG_FD_108783 | JGI IMG/M metagenome (GOLD analysis project Ga0164242, IMG submission 108783) | Miracle-Growth compost microbial communities from Emeryville, California, USA - Original compost - Miracle growth compost (MG) ... | reverse complement strand
CCATGTAATCGGACGAGTGGTAGCCCATCTGCGCGGTGCGCGAGCGGTGGCCGAACGAACGCAGGTCGTTCACGCCGTACCAGCGGTAGCTGCGAAGCTGCTCGGGGGTCTTCTTGCGGGTCGTGTTGTTCAAGCGGATCCTCTTTCTCGATGAAGGCGACGTCGTGGCGCGGCGCAGGGAAAACGGTATCCCTCGCGGTCCATAACCGTCAATGATAGCGTTACCATCGAGCTTGCGCGGTAAGGGGTAACCCCAGGGAACGGCGGAAAAAACAGGTGGAATGGAGGACGGCGAAGCCGCCGCAAGCCCGTGGCGCCAGCGTGTCGGCCACGGGGCCGCTCACGCGGTGTCGCGCGATACGATCTCGAAACCGACGTCGACGCTGCTCTCGCCCGACGCGCCGCGCAGCCGCGCGATCAGACAGTCGGCGGCCGCGGTGCCGATGCGCTTGCCGTCGACGCGCACGCTCGTCAGCGCGGGCCGCATTTCGGCCGCGAATTCGAGGTCGCCGAAACCGCACACGGACAGCGCGTCGGGCACCGCGATGGCGCGCTCGCGCGCCTCGCCGAGCACGCCGAGCGCCAGCAGGTCGGAGCCGCAGAACACGCAGTCGATGTCGCCGCCCGCGTCGAGAATCTCCGCGAGCTTTTCGCGGCCGAGCGCGACCGAACTGGGCGGCGACACGCTCACGTCGGCGACGCTCGGCACGCCGTGGCGCGCCATCGTCTGCACGAAGCCGTCGTGGCGCGCCCGCGCGCGCGCGTCGTTCGCGGACACGATCGCGGGCCGGCGCCGGCCGCACGCGATGAAGTGCTGCGCGACCGCGACGCCGACGTCGTAGTGCGAGAAGCCGACCAGCATGTCGACCGGCAGATCGGTGTCGTCCCACGTCTCGACGGTCGGCAACTGCAGGCTCAGGAGCCGCGCGCGCAGCGGCGCGGTGCGCGCGACGCCGACCAGCAGCACGCCTTCCGGCCGGCGCGACAGCGCGGCGTCGAGCACGCGCAGTTCGTCGTCCTCGCTATAGCCGGCGAGACCGAGCAGCACCTGATAGCCGGCACGCGACATCGCATCGCTGAACGCCTGGATCGACGTCGAAAAAAGCGAGTGCGCGACGGTCGGCACGATCGCCGCGATCAGCCGCGACTTCGACGACGACAGGCTGCCCGCGAGCCGGTTCGGCACGTAGCCGAGTTGCTGGACCGTCTGCTGCACGCGCCGCAGTGTCTCCGGCGCGACCACTTCGGGATTGTTCAGTGCGCGCGACACCGTGATCGGCGACACCTGCGCGAGCGCCGCGACGTCGGTGATGCGAATGTCGCGTACGCCGCCGCGCGCGCGTCTGCCGCTCGGGGGGACTGCTTTCTGTTTCGGTTTGGCCATCGCTCGAATCGTTAAACGACGCGACGGCGGCCCGCGAAACGCGGACCGCCGTCGGCGCTGTGCATCACGCGGAGTGTACCCTACGCCGATCGGGCGGCTTCAGTCCTCGCGAAGCTGCACCGGCGTCATACGCGGCATCAGCACGTGCATGATCGCGAGCGCGACGATGTACGCGAGCGCGCCGGCCGCGAACAGCGCCCAGTACTGGCCGGTGCGCTGCAGCGTTTCGCCGATCACGCCCGAGAACAGGAACGAGCCGACCATCCCCATCACGCCGCCGATGCCGATCACCGTGCCGACCGCGCGCTTCGGAAACACGTCGCCGACGAGCGTCACCAGATTCGCGGACCAGCCCTGGTGCGCGGCGGCGGCAAGGCCGACCGCGAGCACCGCGAAGGTCAGCGTCTGCACCTGCGAGAGCAGCGCGATCGGCATCACGCACAGCGCGCAGACCAGCATCGTCACCTTGCGCGCGAAGTTCGGGCGCTGCGTGCGCGCGAGCAGTTTCGACGACACCCAGCCCGCCACCACGCTGCCGACGCACGACATCACGTAGATCACCATCAGCGGCACGCCCATGTCCTGAATGTCGATATGATTCGACTCGTTCAGCCACTTCGGCAGCCAGAACAGGTAGAACCACCAGATCGGATCGGTCATGAACTTGCCGACCATGAACGCCCACGTCTCGCGGTAGCGCAGCACCGACAGCCAGGCTACCTTCGGTTCGTCGGGCGTCGCGACGCCGGCATCCGAGTTGATGTAGTCGAGTTCTTCCTTCGACACGTTCGGGTTCGATGCGACCGGACGGTAGATGACCATCCACACCACGAGCCAGATGAACCCGCTGATGCCGCCGAGCACGAACGCCGCGCGCCAGCCCCACGTCACTGCGACGATAGGCACGAAAGCCGGCGCGATGATGCCGCCGACCGTCGCGCCCATGTTCCAGATGCCGGTGGCGAGCGCGCGCTCCTTCTTCGGGAACCACAGCGCGGTGGTGCGGATCGCGACCGGGAAGTTCGATGCTTCGGAGAACCCAAGAAAGCCGCGCACCGCCGCGAAACCCGGCACCGTCGACGCGACCGCGTGCAGCATCGCGGCGACGCTCCACAGCGCCATCGCGGTGCCGTACACGCCTTTTTCAGCGACCTTGTCCGCGATCCGGCCGAATACCGCGAGGCCGATCGCATACGTAACGGTGAATACCATCACCGTTTCCGCGTACTGCACCTGATTCCAGCCGATGTCCTTCTGCAGCAGCGGCGCGAGCAGACCGAGCATCTGCCGGTCCATGTAGTTGATGGTGGTCGCGAAAAACATCATCGCGCAAATGGTCCACCGGTAGCGGCCAGATGCCACTCTGGCGGCGACTGAAGTGCTGGCACTCATGGCTTGTCTCCGTCTCCAACTTCGATGTTATCGTTATCATCGGGCGGATGATAACGAAACCAGACTACGAAATCAATCCGCGGCGGCGCGCCGGGCTCAGAACAGCACCGTGACGCCGACCATGCCGACGAACTGGTTGCGCGTCGACGACGGCGTGCCGTTTTGCGAGTCGCCGACCGATGGCGCGGCCATCACGACGTCGCCGTTCGCATCGAGCGTGCTGCCGCTCGAACGCTGGAATGCCTGCAACGCGTAGAGCGTCGTGCGCTTGGACAGGTGATACGCCTCTTTCAGCGAGTACTGCTGGTAACGCGCGGCGTCGTCGATGCCGTTCGCCTTCGACGCGAGCGTATAGCTGATGCCGCCCGCGACGTCGAACGCCGGCGTGAAGCGATAGATGCCGACGAGGCCGTAGGTGTTGAACACCGCGGTGTCGGTGAAGATCGAATGACCGCCCGGCAGATAGCGGACGTTCGAATAGGTGAAGCCGAGCGTCGCGCTGCCGAACGTGTAGTTGCCGACCGCCGCCGCATGGCGCACGCTGCGCGCGGACACGTAGCCCTGGTTCAGCGCGGACACGCCGAACGACGCGGTCGACGCCGCGTCGAAACCCGGCGTCAGCGTCGTGTTCGCGTTGTCCATCTGCAGATAGCCGGCCGCGAGCGCGACCGGACCGTTCGAGTAGCGCAGCGCGGCGCTGAACGTCTGGCCTTTCGACGTGCTGCCGGCGAAGCCGCCGAGCGCGTACATCGCGCTCGCCTGGAAGCCGGCGTAGGTCGGCGACGTGTAGGTGATCGCGTTGTTGATGCGCACCGTCGTGTCGAGACCGTCGATATCGCCCGGATGCGCGCCAGTGGCGCCCGTCAGCGCCCAGCTCGACGACAGCGGGCCGACGAACAGCAGGTACGGCGTGTATTGCCGGCCCATCGTCGCGGTGCCGTAGGCGTTGCTGCGCAGGCCGACGTACGCCTCGCGATTGAAGATCAGCCCGCTCGACGACGCGGCGCCGGTATTCGGATCGAAGCCCGCCTGCAGATCGAAGATCGCCGCGAGTCCGCCGCCGAGATCCTCGTTGCCGGTGAGGCCCCACTTCGATGCGGCCAGGTTGCCCTGGCGCAGATAGACGTTCGAGTGACCCTTCTGGTTGTTCGCGAACACGAATGCATCGTCGACCGCGCCGTACAGCGTGACGCTGCTTTGTGCCGCTGCGTCTGCCGCAGCGAGCATCGCGCCGGCGGCGACGAGTGCGCCGGTCACGAGAGTGGAAGTGCGGGTTGTGGTTTTCTTCATTGGGCATCCCCTCTTTTTTGGGTCTGCGAATCTTACCGGCGGCCCCGTGCGCGTCAATCGGCCGAAGCGTGCGTGCAACGGATCGCGCGCTGGCCCGGCGGATCGTTTTCACTGCGAAACGACGTCGTGATTCGCGCCGGGCAGGCGTCATTCAGGGAAACATTTTTCCTCGCGTTTCCTTTGCCGATAAAGGCCGATCGGGTTGCGCGCGCACCCGATGCGCGCAACCGGCCGAAACGCATTAATGCGGTTTTCTTCGCGTGACAAAAGAGCGGCGCGCTTTTGCGAGATAAGGGAAAACGATTACCTTCCAAGCGTCCGCCTGTGACATTTTTGCATCCAGGTGTATTCCCGGACGGACAGCGCCGCGATGATAGCGTTACCATCGCGCCCAGGTATTAAACAGAAGCGCGCCGTGCGCCGCGGCGCGCGTGCTGGAGGAACGACTTGAACACTGCCGCGCCGACGTTCGACGAACACCGCCTGATCAACCGCATCGCACTGCGGTTGATGCCGCTTCTCGGCCTGCTGTATCTGGTCGCGTATATCGACCGCGCGAACATCAGCTTCGCGAAGCTGCAGATGCAGGGCAGCCTCGGGCTGTCCGAGGTCGCGTACGGGCTCGGCGCGTCGCTGTTCTTCATCGGCTACCTGTTGTTCGAAGTCCCGAGCAATGTGCTGCTGCACCGCTACGGCGCGCCGCGCTGGCTCGCGCGCATCATGCTGACGTGGGGCATCGTGACCGTGCTGCTCGCGTTCACGCGCAACGCGCCGATGTTCTACGTGCTGCGCTTTTTGCTCGGCGCGTCCGAGGCCGGCCTCTATCCGGGCGTGATCTACTACCTGACGCTGTGGTTTCCGGCGCGGCATCGCACGCGGATGCTCGGCTATTTCACCGTCGGCAGCAGCCTCGGCAACATGATCGGCGCGCCGATCTGCGGCTGGCTGCTCGACCAGGGCGGCTTCGCCGGGCTCGACGGCTGGCGCCTCGTATTCGTCGTCACGGGCCTGCCGCCGATCCTGCTGACGCTCGTCGTGCTGTGGTGCCTGCCCGCGTCGCCGCGCACCGCGTCGTTTCTCGGCGACGACGACAAGGCGTGGCTCACGAACACCCTCGCCACCGAAGCCACGCAGGCCGCGAAGTCCGGCGCCCGCATGCACGGCTCGCCGTTCGCCGCATTGCTCGAACCGCGCGTGATCGGCTTCGCGATGTACTACATGATGCTGTCGATTTCGGTGTACGGCGTCAGCTACTGGCTGCCGACGCTCGTGAAGGGCTTCGGCGTCAGCAACACCGTGAACGGCTTGCTGAACGTGATCCCGTGGCTGCTCGCGACGATCGTGCTCGCCACGCTGCCGTCGCGGCTGCGCGCGGGGCGCCATACGGTCGGCGCGATGTTGACGGCCGCGCTGCTCGGCGTCGCGTTTTTCGTCGGCTCGGTGTTCCTTCCGAACAACGCGCTGCGCTTTGCCGCGCTGTGCGCCGGCGCGCCGTGCCTGTATCTGCTGATTCCGTGCTTCTGGACGCTGCCGCCGAAGTTCCTGACCGGCGCGCGCGCCGCGGCCGGGATCGCGGCGATCAACTCGATCGGCAATATCGGCGGCTTCATCGCGCAGAACGTCGTGCCGTTCGTCAGGGAAGTCACCGGCAGCGCACGCGCGCCGATGCTGGTGCCGGCCGTCTGTCTGCTGGTGTTCGCGGCGCTGACCGCGGTGGTGCTGTCGAGCGGCGGCGGCCCGCGGGCGCGACGCGCGCGCTTCGCGCAGGCGCGGGCGCAGGAGTGACGCAACGAGGTTTCGCGGACGGCGTCGGTCGCCCTTCCTCCTTCAATGCCTGTGCCGGTGATGAATGTCCGGATAGTGCGCATGCGTATGCGTGATCGGCGCATGCCGATGCCGGTGCCGGTGAGGCTCCGTGCCGTCCCACGCGAAATCGTGCGCGTGACGATGGTGTGCGTCGTGGCGATGCCAGTGCGTGTGCTCGATCGGTTCGTGCGTATGCCGATGCCGGTGCCGCTCGCGCAGATGCAGCACGATGCCGAGCGCCATCAGCGCGGCGGCGGCCCAGAACGCTGGTGACGGCATCTGCGGCCACAGTACCAGCGACAGCACGACGCCGAACAGCGGCGCGACCGAGAAGTACGCGCCGGTCCGCGCGGCACCGAGGTCGCGCAGCGCGAGCACGAACAGCACGAGGCTCACGCCGTAGCCGGCAAAGCCGGTGAGCATCGTTGCGACCACGTGGCCCGCCGCGGGCAGCGCCGCGCCGTGCAGCAGCGCGATCGCCAGATTGACCGGGCCGGCCGCGAGCCCCTTCACGCACGCGAGCAGCACCGCGTCGTGCATCGACACCTTGCGCGTCAGGTTGTTGTCGATCGCCCAGCACGCGCACGCGGCGGCGATCAGCAACGCGCCGGGCGGCACGCTCGCCGCGCCGGGCCGCCACGACAGCAGCAGACCACCGGCGACGATCGCGGCCATCCCGGCGAACACCCGGCGGTCGACGTTCTCGCGGAACACCACCCATGCGATCAGCGCGGTGAACACCGCTTCGAGATTCAGCAGCAGCGCACTCGTCGCGGCCGGCGTGCTCGCGAGGCCGAGCATCGACAGCGCGGGCCCGGCCACGCCGCCTGCTGCGATCGCACCGGCGAGCCAGCCGAGTTCGGCGAGCCGCAACCGGCTTTCATCCGGCCGACGGTCGGCCTTTCCCGACAGCCGGCGTATCAGCATCGTCGCGGCGAGCCCGACGCCGCTGCCCAGATAGAACAGCCCCGCGAGCATGAACGGCGACATCGCGCCGAGAAAGTGCTTCGCGAGCGGCGTCGTCGCGCCGAACAACGCGGCGGCGGCGAGCGCGACGACGGGAGCCTTCATGCGAGCGGGCATCGCAGGGAAACAAGCGAAAAGGTTCTCGCCATTGTAGATATTTCTGCCGGCACACTCGCCCGCCGGCATGGATGGCGCAGGCCGCGTCGGCACGCTGCCGCCGCGGCCTCGCGTTGAAGCGGCGCGACACTCATTCGTGCGCCACGTCCGCGTTCTGGACGAGAGGCTTGCTTAGCTTCCCTATCGATTGCGTGCCGAACGGTAAACGCGGCAAGGCGACCGATACATCGTACGCATCCCTGCGCCCGAAAACGTGGCCGCTGACGAAGCCCATCGGCTCGCTGGCCCCGACCGGCGGGAACGGCCTTTGCGTACGAGCCGACAAACGAACTCCCCGCAATCTCACCCGCCTGCCGGCCGCGTTCCGGCCATCGACGCCATGTCCGACACCACAACCTGCACCCTGTCGTTCGACGGCCGCTCGCTGAGCGGGCCGCCCGATCTTCCGCTGATCGACTTTCTCGCGCTCCACGACATTCATCTGCCGCACGTCTGCTACCACCGCGCGCTCGGCGCGCTGCAAACCTGCGACGTCTGCTGGGTCGAGATCGACGGGCAACTCGTGCGCGGCTGCACGCTGAAGAGCGCCGACGGCCTCGTCGTATCGTCCGCGGCGGACATGGCGAAGGCCGCGCGCGAGGAAGGCATGGACCGGCTGCTCGCGAAGCACGAGCTTTACTGCACGGTGTGCGAGCACAACAGCGGCGACTGCACGCTGCACAACACCATGTCGGACATGCATCTGCCGATCCAGAAATACCGGTACCAGCGCAAGCCTTACGAAAAGGATACGTCGAACCCGTTCTACACGTACGACCCGGACCAGTGCATCCTGTGCGGCCGCTGCGTCGAGGCGTGCCAGAACGTCGAGGTCAACGAAACGCTGACGATCGACTTCACGATGGAACATCCGCGCGTGCTGTGGGACGGCGGCATGTCCGTCGACCATTCCAGTTGCGTGAGCTGCGGCCACTGCGTGACCGTGTGTCCGTGCAATGCGCTGCTCGAAAAGACGATGCAGCCCGACGCGGGGCCGTTCACGTCGATCCCGGAATCGATCAAGCGGCCGATGATCGACATCGTGAAGACGCTCGAAAACACCATCGGCGCGCCGCCGGTCACCGGCCTGTCGCTGATGGACATGCACTGGCGCCAGCCGGAAATCAAGCGCACGAAAACGGTCTGCACGTACTGCGGCGTCGGCTGCTCGTTCGAAATGTGGACGCGCGACCGCCATCTGCTGAAAGTGCAGCCGGTGGTCGACGCGCCGGCGAACGGCATTTCCACCTGTATCAAGGGCAAATTCGCGTGGGACTTCATCAACGACCGGCAGCGCCTGACGAAGCCGCTGATCCGCGACAACGGCCGCTTTCGCGAGGCCAGCTGGGACGAGGCGCTCGGCGTCGTCGCGCGGCGCCTGCTGCAGATCCGCGACACCTACGGCCCCGAGGCGCTCGGCTTCGTCGGTTCGAGCAAGGCCAGCAATGAGGAAGCCTATCTGACGCAGAAGATCGCGCGGCTCATCATCGGCACCAACAGCGTCGACAACTCGTCGCGCTACTGCCAGAACCCGGCCACCGAGGGCCTGTTTCGCACGGTCGGCTACGGCGGCGACGCCGGCACGATCGCGGACCTCGCCGCGTCGGACCTGATCGTGATCGTCGGCAGCAACACGGCGGAAAACCATCCGGTGATCGCATCGCGGATCAAGGCCGCGCAAAAGCATCGCGGCCAGAAGCTGCTGGTCGTCGATCCGCGCCGGCACGAAATGGCCGACCGCGCTGATCTGTATCTGCGGCCGAAGGTCAGCACCGACCTCGTATGGGCGTCGGCGATGTCGCGCTACCTGTTCGATCACGGCCTCGCCGACGAAGCGTTTCTCGCCGAGCGCGTGAACCAGGTGGACGAATACCGCCGCTCGCTCGAACCGTTCACGCTCGACTTCGCGGAGCGCATCACCGGCATTCCGAAAGACCAGTTGATCGCGGCCGCCGAAATGATCGGCCACGCGAAGAGCATGTGCATCGTGTGGGCGATGGGCATCACGCAGCACAGCCACGGCGCCGACGCGAGCACCGCGTTGTCGAACCTGCTGCTCGTCAGCGGCAACTATGGTCGCCCGGGCACCGGCGGCTATCCGATGCGCGGTCACAACAACGTGCAGGGCGCCAGTGACTTCGGATGCCTGAAGAACGTGTATCCGGGCTACGAGAAGGTAACCGACGAAAAGATCCGCGCCAAATGGGCGAACGCGTGGGGCGTCGAGCCGGAGCGGCTGTCGGACAAGGTCGGCGAAGGCAACTTCATGATGGTCGAGGACGCCGCGCAGGGCAAGATCAAGGCGCTCTACGTGATCGGCGAGGAAACCGCGTTCTCCGACGCCGATTCGGAAAACGTGCACAAGGCGTTCCGCGACGTCGATTTTCTCGTCGTTCAGGACATCTTCCTGAGCCGCACCGCGCAGTTCGCGGACGTCGTGCTGCCCGGCTGCCCGAGCGTCGAGAAGGACGGCACGTTCGTGAACACCGAGCGGCGCATCCAGCGCTTCTACGAGGTGATGCCGCCGCTCGGCGACAGCCGCCCCGACTGGCGCATCCTGACCGACCTCGCGGCGCGCATGGGACACGACTGGGGCTACACGCATCCGTCGCAGATCATGGACGAAGTGGCCGGCATCGCGAAAATCTTCAAGGGCGTCAGCTACGCGCGGCTCGAAGGCTGGCAGTCGCTGGTGTGGCCGATGAACGACGACGGCACCGACACGCCGCTGCTGTACACCGACCGCTTCCACACCGACGACGGCAAGGCGGTGCTGCATCTGCTCGAATGGAAGCCGCCGGAAGAGGACAGCGACGCCGAGTACGACCTGATCGCCGACAACGGCCGCATGCTCGAACAGTTCCAGTCGACCAACCAGACGGGGCGCGGACCGCGCATCTGGCGCGAGGCGCCGAACTGGTTCGTCGAGATCAGCCCCGAACTCGCGGCGGAGCGCGGCATCGACAACGGCGCGTGGGTGCGGCTCACGTCGCGCCGCGGCTCGGCCGACATGATCGCGCTGGTGACGGACCGCGTGAAGGGCAACACGCTTTTCCTGCCGATCCACCAGGGCAAGCCGGGCGTGAACGAGATGACCGGCGAACATCACGATCCGGACGTCAACACGCCCGCGTACAAGGAACTCGCGGTGCGCATCGAACGCCTGCCGCGCGAGAACGGCGGCGATCCGCTGCCGCCGAACAACTACCGCAACGCGACGCGCACGCCGGCGCCCGGCGTCGAGGTCGAGGTGAAATGGGCGCGCGCCGACTACGTGCCGCCGCCCGACGACGCCCCACATCCGGAGAGATTCTGATGGCCAGCAGGATTGACTACGAACCGCCGCCGCCGAAGCTCGGCCCCGACGCACGCGAGGAACTCGACCGTCTGCTACAGACGCTGCACGAAAGCGGCGTGCTGCGCTTCGCGAACGACGTCGCCGGCGCGAAGACGCGGGTCGCGCAGGTGATCGTCGACGGCCTGAACCAGGAAGGCACGCTGAACGCGATCCAGAACCTGTCGGTGCTGCTGATGGCGCTGTCGCGCATTCCGCCGGCGGACTTCTACAAGCTCGTGTTCGCGATGACGAGCGGCATGAGCCGCGCGAGCGCGTGGAAGCCCGACCACGACGGCGACGCCGCGCCCGGCGTGAGCGGCGCGTACCGGATGCTGCACGACGAGTCGCTGTGGCATGCACTGATGCCGCTGATCGAAGGGATGAAAGCGTTCTCGGCGGCGCTCGACGACGACGTGGACAAGCCGATCTCGGCGTTCAGCGGCAAGGCGAGCAACGCGTAGAACGAAGCCGGCGCGCGGATCATCCGGACTGTCGCCGCCGTCGAAACCGCCCGGCGGCGGTTCGCGTTCGCGATCGATCAGGATGCACCGCGCGCGCCGCCGATGCCGATTCCCGCGATTCGATGACCCACGCCACTTTTCCGCACTGGTTGCACGTGCTGTCGATCGTCTCGGTCGGCGTGGGCGTCGCGTGCGCCGCGGCGGTCGCGCTCGACGAGACCCGCCATCCGCAGAAGATGCGGATCATGAATCTCGTGTGGCCGCTGACCGCGCTGTTCGGCACGGTGCTGTGGCTCGCCGGCTACTTCGCGTGGGGGCGCGACGTGCCGCAGCGCGCGAACGAACCCAGGCCGTTCGCGGTCGCGGTAATGAAAGGCACCAGCCATTGCGGCGCCGGCTGCACGCTCGGCGACCTCGTCGCCGAGTGGGCGGCGTTCCTGTTCCCCGGCTTCGCCGCGCTGTTCGGCTGGCATACGCTGTTTCAGGAAAAGACCTTCGCGGTCTGGATTCCTGACTTCATCCTCGCGTTCGTGCTCGGCATCGTGTTTCAGTATTTCTCGATCAAGCCGATGCGCGATATTTCGCCGGCGCAGGCCATCGTCGCCGCGCTGAAGGCCGACGTCGCTTCGATCACCGCGTGGCAGGTCGGTATGTACGGGCTGATGGCAGTGATCCAGTTCGGGTGGTTCCGGCATGCGTACGGCGGCATCGCGAGCGTCGCGAGCCCCGAATTCTGGTTCGCGATGCAGCTTGCGATGCTGGCCGGCTTCGCGACCAGCTATCCGGTGAACGGGTGGCTGGTACGCCGCGGCATCAAGGAGACGATGTGAACGACGCCCGCCGCCGCGCCGCGGGACACGCGCCGTTCACCTTCACAGTTCGCCGCGCGCCGCGAGCGCGCGGATGCGGTCGGCGGTCCGGCACGCGACCGCCTGGATCGTCAACGACGGATTGACCCCGCCGACAGTCGGAAACACCGAGCCGTCGCAGATCCACAGATTCGGGATGTCCCAGCTTCGGCAGTCCGCATCGACGACGCTCGTCTCGCGCGTGAAGCCCATTCGCGCGGTGCCGTTCAGATGGCAGGTGTCGTCGTCCTGGGTCCAGATATCCGACGCGCCGGCGGCCGCGAGCGCGCGGCTCATCTGGTCGAGCGCGTGGCGCACGAGACGCCGGTCGTTGTCGCACATCGACCACGTGACGCGCGCGACCGGCAGGCCGAGCGCGTCCTTTTCGTCGGCCAGCGTCACGCGGTTGCGCTCCTGCGGCAGCGTTTCGCCGACCATCTTGAGCCCCGCCTGGTAGTCGTACTTCGCCATTTCGCGCACCAGCGCGTCGCCCCACAGACCGCGGCTCGTCTGCGTCGCGGCCCACACCACCGGCAGCGGCCCCTGGCTCATGTAGCAGTAGCCGCCGAAGAAGTCCTTGCCTTCGTCGGTGTAGTTCCAGTGCTCGGTGAGGGCCAGCGACGGCGGCCCCTTGTACCAGCGGATTTCCTCGTCCATCGTGCCCCATGCGGCCTGGTTGGTCTGCACCATCAGGTTGCGGCCGACAAGGCCCGAACGGTTCGCGAGGCCGTCCGGAAAGCGGCCGTTCGCCGACATCAGCAACAGCCGCGGCGTTTCGATCGCATAGCCGGCGACGACGACGTGGCGCGCGCGCTGGAACTGCCAGCGCCCTTCACGATGGAAATGCACGCCGCTCGCGCGGCCGTCGGCGCCGACCTCGATGCGGCCGACCATCGCGAGGTCGCGGATCTCGGCGCCCGCGCGCACCGCGCGCGGAATCCACGTGACGAGCGTGCTCTGCTTCGCGTTGGTCGAGCAGCCGCTCACGCAGAAGCCGCGATACACGCACTGATGCGCGTCGCCGCGCGGCGCGGACAGCGTCGCGAGCGGCGTCGGCGTCCACGGAATGCCGAGCGCCTCGCAGCCGCGCGCGAGCACGAGCCCCGCCGCGTTGACTTCGTGCGCGCGGTACGGATAGCGCGGCCGCTTCGGTCCCCACGGGTAGCGCAGCGGACCGGAGATGCCGAGCGTGTGCTCGACCTCGGTGTAGTAGCGCCACATCTCGCGCCAGTCGAGCGGCCAGTCCTCGCCGTAGCCGAGCTTCGTGCGCGCCGCGAACCACTCGGGGCGAAAACGCAGCGACACCATCGCGAAGTGCACCATGCTGCCGCCGACGGCCTTGCCGCTGTTGTTGCTGCCGAGTTGCAGCGGGTTGTCGCCGTCGACGATCCGCTCGTCGGTCCAGTAGAGCTTCGCCTGATGCGTCTCGTCGGACGCGAAGTCTTCGAGCGGGCGCCACCACGCGCCGGCGTCAAACGCGACCACGCGAAAACCCGCCTCGGCGAGCCGGCACGCGAGCGTCGCGCCGCCCGCGCCGGTGCCGACGATCGCGAAGTCCACCTCGTCGTCGTTCGGGTATTCGCGCATCGGGATCCAGCCGCCGCGGCGGAACACGTCCGGCGCGCGGCCGTTCCTGCCGCGCGGCTCGTGCTGGGCGTCAGCGGCCATCGTCGTCCTCCCGCGTGTCGCGCGCGCGCCCGGCGGGCGGCGCATCGGGTTCCCAGGGGTCGCGCCGGTCGAAGCCGAGGCGCACATAGCCGCGCGGATTCGCGGGCCCGCCGAAGCCGATCGCATCCCACGTGTACGGATGCGAGTAGTACGCGGAGCACACGTCGTGCAGCACGCGCTTCGCGAAGAACACGTCGGACGGCATGTCGTGCCACGAACGGCCGGTCAGTTCGCCGCGCTGCATCCGCTCGACCATCGTGCGGCGCGCGTCGTCGTCGAGGTCCGCGAACGGGTGGCCGAACGCGCGGCGGCTGTCCGCGTCGAGCGCGGCGAGGCCGGTCGCCCACGCGTCGCGCAGCGGCGGCAGGCGCGCGTCGCGAAAGCCGTCGCGGCGGTCGTCGAGCAGTTTGCCGTCGACGAGCGCGGCCACCGGCACGCGAGCGCGTGCGTCGTGCTGCGGCACGACGCACGCGCACAGCGCGACGAGCGTGCGCCACTGCGTCGGCCCGAGAAACCGCGCGGCGTCCGCGGTCGCGACGCGTGCGTCGATCACCTCGCGCGTCGGCTCGTCCCACGACGGAGTGTGGCGCTTCGCGAGCACCCCGCCGTCGCCGGCCGCCGCGCGCGGGCGGGCGGCCGGCGCGGCGCGCAAACGTCGGATGCCGCTCATGATTCGGTCTCCCTCAGGCGCAGCGCGGCGAGGCCGGCGAGCGCGAGCGCGCTGAACGCGGGCGGCGCCGGCAGCGGCGGCCCGGCGAACAGGTTCTGCGACCAGTTGCGCCAGCCGCCCTGCGCGCGGGCGATGCCGCCCGCATGGAAGCCCGCGCCGGCAAAGCCGAGCGCCGTGGTCACGCGCAGCCACAGGCGCGCGAAGCCGCTCGCGCGCCGCGCATGCGCGCGCGGCGCGCACGCCGCATGAACCAGCAACGCGGCGCCGATCGGCGCGACGGTGACCGGCGCGACCATCGCCGGATGCTGCCACGCGCCGCGCAGATGCAGCAGCGCCGCCTCGGCCGCGGTGCCCGCGAGCCCGGCCGCGGCCACGAGCGCGAGCGCCTTGCCCGCCGGCATGCCGAACAGGCGCGGGTCGCTCGCCGGTTCGTCGCGCAGCCGTTCGGCGATCGCGCCCAGCGCGCCCGCGAGCAGCAGCGCGAACGGCGCGCCAGCCGGCGCGCCGTAAAAGAGGTTGTGCCAGCTCAGGCCGCCCGGCCGCTTCGTTACGTTGTACAGATGGAACGCGGTGCCGGCCGTGCCGGTCGCCGCCGCCGCGATCTGCACCGCGTGACGCACGCGATGCGATGCCGCGCTGCGGTCCGCGCCGCCGTGCAGGCTCGCGGCCAGCGAGCCGGTCGCGACGACGAGCGGCGTGTACATCGCCGGGTTCGCGAACTCGCCGCGATAGTGTTCCATCGCGCTGTCCGCGAGCACCGACAGCGCGAGCAGCGTCGAGCCGCGATTGAAACCGCGCGCGGCGGCGACGTGCTTGCGGTTTTCATCGGCGTCGGTCGCACTGCGCAGCGTGCGCGTCGCGAGCGCCGCGAGCGTCGCGCCGGCGGCCACGCTGACGAGACCGACGGTGAATCTGGCTGCCTGCGTCATCGGCAATCCTCCTGATACAGATAAGCAATCCGAAAGGCGTCAACTCGCATAGCGCTGCGCATCGGCGTGCCGGAACACGAGCCCGCAACCGGGCCGCGACAGGTCCGGCTCGATGTGGCCGTCGCGCACGCGCGGCGCGCCGTCGAACAGCATCGCCTCGATGCGTACATGATCGTGGAACCATTCGATGTGTCTGAGCCGCGGCGCCGCGCACGCCGCGTGCAGATGCACCGCCGGCGCGCAGTGGGCCGAGAACGGCAGGTGCGCGGCGTCGCACAGCGCGGCCGCCTGCAGGAAGCCGGTCACGCCGCCGCAGCGGGTCGCGTCGGCCTGCAACACGTCGACCGCGTCGGCGTCGATCAGCGCGCGGAAGTCGTCGGGCGTGTAGCCGTATTCGCCGGCGGCGAGGTCCATGCCGGGCGGCAGGCTCGCGCGCAACGCGGCGAGGCCGCGCCGGTCGTCCGACGACAGCGGCTCCTCGAACCAGCTCACCTGCTGCGCGGCGAACGCCTGCGCGAGGCGCGCCGCTTCCTTCGCCGCATACGCGCCGTTCGCATCGACGAACAGGCCCGCATCGCCGATCGCGCGACGCGCGGCCCGCACGCGCTCCGCGTCGTCCCCGGGATGGGTGCCGACTTTCATCTTGACCCACGCGCAGCCGTCGTTTTCGACCCAGCCGCGCAACTGGTTCGACAGCGTGTCGAGGTCGTAGGTCGTGAAGCCGCCGCTGCCGTAGACCGGCACGCGCTCGCGCTGCATGCCGAGCAGCCGCGCGAGCGGCACGCCGAGCAGCTTTGCTTTCAGGTCCCACAGCGCCGTATCGACTGCGGAAATCGCGCACGCGGCCACGCCCGCGCGGCCGATGTTGCGCACCGCGCGCTGCATCGCCAGCTGGATGCGCGCGATGTCGAACACGTCGTGCGCGCGCACCTCGGCGGCGAGGACGCCGTCGATCACGACGGCGGCGCTGCGGTCCGCATACGTGTAGCCGAGGCCCGTCGCGCCGCGCGCGTGGATCTCGACGACGACGAGCGTCGTCGCGTTCCAGTGCGCGGTGCCGTCGGCCTCCGGCTGATCGGTCGGGATGGTGTACGCGCGGGCTTCGACCCGGGTTGAACTGGCGGCGTTCATGGCATTCGTGTCGGAAAAGGAAGGCGCCGGTTCGCGGCCGGCCATCGTCGGCCGCGCAAGTGCCGCGCCCGTGGCCTGCAGTTCGCCGACGCGGCGCCGACAGTTGGCCGACGCGCGGTTGAGCGAGCCGCGCATCGACTCGCAACGCGGCAACGCCGTCGAACGCCGGGTACGACGCGTGCGAGCCGGCTCACGTGTCACACAGCGGTGAAAACGACCATGACCACTTCGACCGAAGCCCCGGAAGCCGACGCGTCGGCCCCCTGTCCCGCCGACGCGCCGCGCGCGGCTCGCGAGCGAAACGGCGCGCCGGTCGCCGTGATCACCGGCGCGGGAGCCGGCGTCGGCCGCGCGGTCGCCGACGAATTCGCGCGGCACGGCTACACGCTCGCGCTGCTCGGGCGCGAGCCGGCGCGCCTGGAGCGCGCGGCCGCGCAACTCGCCGACGCGTACCGGATTCGCACGCTGCCGATTCCGACCGACGTCGCCGACGCGGATGCCGTCGAAGCGGCGGCGGCGCGCGCCGAACAGGAACTGGGCCCGATCGCGGTATGGGTCAACGTCGCGATGGCGACCGTGTTCGCGCCGGTCGCCGAACTGACGCCGCGCGAGATCGAGCGGGCGACCCAGGTCACGTATCTTGGTCAGGTGTACGGAACGATGGCGGCGCTCGCGCGGATGCGCGCGCGCAACCGCGGCACGATCGTCAACGTGGGCTCCGCGCTCGCGTATCGCGCGGTGCCGTTGCAGTCCGCGTATTGCGGCGCGAAGTTCGCGATACGCGGCTTCACCGCGTCGCTGCGCGCCGAACTGTTGCACGAACGCTGCCGCGTCAAGGTCACGATGGTCGATCTGCCAGCCGTGAACACCCCGCAGTTCGACTGGGCCGCGAACCGCACCGGCCACCGCGCGCGGCCGGTTCCGCCGGTATGGCAGCCGGAGGCGGTCGCGCGCACGATCTGGCATGCGGCGCGCCATCCGCGCCGCCAATACTGGGTCGGCTGGCCGTCGGTGCGCGCGATTCTCGCGAACCGGCTCGCGCCCGCGCTGCTCGACCGCTATCTGGCACGCGCCGGCTACCGCGCGCAACTCACCGACGAACGTCTGCCGCCGGACGCGCCGTCGCGGCCGCCCGGCAACCTGTTCGCGCCGGTGCCGGGCGACTACGGCGCGCACGGTCGCTTCGACGCCGAAGCGCGTTCGGACGACCCGTGGACCACCACCGGCGCGCCGCTCGTGCTGTCCGGCGCGCTCGCGATCGTCGGCGGCCTCGCGTGGCTCGGCTGGCGCACGTGGCGCACGCAACATGCGCCACGCACGCAACCGCGCGGCACGCGCGGCGCGCGAACGGCGATGCACGACGAGCGATGAGCCGCCCGCTCGAAGACTACGCGCTGATCGCCGACGGACGCTCGGCCGCGCTCGTGAGCCGCGACGGTTCCGTCGACTGGCTCTGCTGGCCGCGCTTCGACTCCGACGCCTGTTTTGCCGCGCTGGTCGGCACGCCGCTCAACGGCCACTGGTCGCTCGCTCCCGAAGGCGACGTGCTGCGCCGCGAGCGCCGCTACGAGCCGGACACGCTCGTGCTGCAAACCGACATCGAAACCGCGGACGGCGCGGTGCGCGTGACCGACTTCATGCCGTCCGCGACGCCCGCGCACGCGAATCCGGCTGCCGACGCGCCGGCGCTGGTCCGCATCGTGACCGGCCTGCGCGGCACGGTGACGATGCGCTCGACGCTCGCGCCGCGCTTCGCCTACGGCATCACGACGCCCGCGTGCTCGCACGAACGCGGCGCGCTGGTCGCGCATGCGGGCGCGTCGTGCGTGACGCTGCACACCGACCTGCACGCCAGCGCACACACCAGCGTCCGTGATGGCACGATCGAATCGGTATTTCGCATCGACGCCGGCGAGCGACGCAGCTTCACGCTGCGTCACGGCCGCGCGGACGCGCTCGACGTGAACCGCGCGCTCGACCTGACGCGCGACGACTGGCGCCGCTGGATCGGCGCGTTCGACGACCGCCGCACGCCGTGGCCCGACGCGGTGCGCCGCTCGCTGCTGGTGCTGCGCGCGCTGATCTACCGGCCGAGCGGCGCGATGGTCGCCGCGCCGACGACGTCGCTGCCGGAAGCGCCCGGCGGGTCGCTGAACTGGGACTACCGCTATTGCTGGCTGCGCGACGCGAGCTTCGCGCTCGACGCGCTGCTCGACGCCGGCTTCCATCAGGAGGCGCGCGCGTGGCGCGACTGGCTGCTGCGCGCGATCGCCGGCTCGCCGGAACGCATCCGGATTCTTTATCGCGTGGATGCGACCGCGCTGCACGACGACGAGCGCTGCATCGACGCGCTGCCGGGCTGGAACGGCGCGCGTCCGGTGCGGGTCGGCAACGCGGCGACGAACCAGAGCCAGTTGGACATGCTCGGCGAACTGCTCGACTGTCTGCATGCGGTGCGCAGCGCCGGCATCGCCGACGCGCCGAACGAAGCCGAAGTCGGGCGGCGCATCGTCGAATATCTGGAAGGCGCGTGGAACAAGCCGGGCTCCGGCATCTGGGAATCGCGGTCGGCGCTGCGCCGCTATACGTTGTCCGACGTGATGGTGTGGGTCGCGCTCGAACGCTTTCTCGCGCGTTCGCGCGGGCCGTCGGCGCACGGCGGCGAGCCGCTCTTCGCACGCGCCCGTGCGTTGTGCACGACGATCCGTCACGAGGTGTGTACCAACGGCTGGAACGACAGGCGCGGCGCGTTCACGCGCGCGTATGGAAGCGACGAACTCGACGCGAGCCTGCTGATGATGCCGCTCGTCGGCTTCCTGCCCGCGCGCGACCCGCGCATGCGGGCGACCATCGACGCGATCGGACGCGAACTCGGCGAAGGCGGCCTCGTGCGCCGGCTCGCGCGCGGCGGCGACGGCCCGCAGGAAGGGACGTTCGTCGCGTGCTCGTGCTGGATGGCGGACTGCCTGCTGCTGCTCGGACGAACCCGCGACGCGCGCGAACTGTTCGAGCGCGTGCTCGCGACGTCGAGCGACCTCGGCCTGCTGGCCGAGGAATACGACACGGACGCCGGACGGCTTTGCGGCAACTTCCCGCAGGCGCTAAGTCACCTGGCGGTGGTGCGTACGGCGTTGCGTTTCGGCAAGCGGCTGGGGAAAGGAGGCGACGGCAATCGAGGCGGTGGCGCACGCCGAAACCGTCGCGGAAACGAAGACGGTAACGACGGAACAAGCGATAGCGCAAGCGGCGAGGCCGCCGCCGGGTGAGCCCGGCGGTTGCGCGCAGTGGAAACCGGGCGCCGCCGCCCCTACTCCACCGTCACCGACTTCGCCAGATTGCGCGGCTTGTCCACATCGGTGCCGCGCTTGCACGCGGTGTGATACGCGAGCAGTTGCAGCGGCACCACGTGCAGGATCGGCGACAGCGGTCCGTAATGTTCAGGCATCCGGATCACCTGGATGCCTTCCTCGCTGACGATCTGCGTGTCCGCGTCCGCGAACACGTACAGCCGGCCGCCGCGCGCGCGCACTTCCTGCATGTTCGACTTCAGCTTTTCGAGCAGCGCGTCGTGCGGCGCGACCGTCACGACCGGCATCGCGTCGGTCACCAGCGCGAGCGGCCCGTGCTTCAGTTCGCCGGCCGGATACGCCTCCGCATGAATGTACGAAATCTCCTTCAGCTTCAGCGCGCCTTCGAGCGCGATCGGGTAATGCAGCCCGCGGCCGAGGAACAGCGCGTTTTCGCGGTGCGCGAACTCGTCGGCCCACGCGATGATCTGCGGTTCGAGCGCGAGCACGCCGTTGAGCGCGGCCGGCAGGTGGCGCAGCAGCTTCAGGTAGTCGGCTTCCTGCGCGTCGCTCACGTGGCCGCGCAACTTGCCGAGCGTCACCGCGAGGATGAACAGCGACACCAGTTGCGTCGTGAACGCCTTCGTCGACGCGACGCCGATCTCGACGCCCGCGTGCGTCAGGAAGTTCAGGTCGGTCAGATTCACCATCGCGCTCGTCGCGACGTTGCACACCGCGAGCGTATGCGGCTGGCCGAGCGAGCACGCATGCCTGAGCGCCGCGATCGTGTCGGCGGTCTCGCCTGACTGCGAAATCGTAACGACGAGTGCGCGCGGATTCGGCACGGAGTCGCGATAGCGATACTCGCTCGCGATCTCGACGTCGGTGCGAATCTTCGCGATCGACTCGATCCAGTACTTCGCGGTCAGGCCCGCGTAGTAGCTGGTGCCGCACGCGAGGATCAGCAGGCTGTCGATGTCGCCGAACACGTCGCGCGCGGTGTCGCCGAAGCGCTCCGGGCTGAACGGATCGACGGCCGGAATCGTGTCGCCGATCGCGCGCGGCTGCTCGAAAATCTCCTTTTGCATGTAGTGCTGGAACGGCCCGAGTTCGACCGCGCCGCCGTATGCGGCCACCTTCTTCACGTCGCGCTCGACCGCATGGCCGTCGCGATCGGCGATGCGCACGCCGTCGAGCGTGATCTCGCAGACGTCGCCTTCTTCGAGATACGCGAAGCGGTCGGTGCTGCCGGCGACCGCGAGCGCGTCCGACGCGAGAAAGTTTTCGCCGTCGCCGTAGCCGACTACGAGCGGCGAGCCGGCGCGCGCGCCGACCACCGTGTGAGGCTCGTCACGGTGGATCACCGCGATCGCATACGCGCCGTGCAGTTCGCGCGCGGCCGTCGACACCGCCTCGAACAGGCTGCCGCGATAGTGGCTGTGAACGAGGTGCGCGATCACCTCGGTGTCGGTCTGCGTGACGAACTCGTAGCCCTTCGCGCGCAGCGCGTCGCGCAGCACCTCGTAGTTCTCGATGATGCCGTTGTGGACGATCGCGAGCGCGTCCTTCGACACGATCGGATGCGCGTTCGCGACCGTCGGCGCGCCATGCGTCGCCCAGCGCGTGTGCGCGATGCCGGTCGCGCCTTCGAATTTCGCCTCGCGCGTCTGCGCTTCGAGGTCCGCGACGCGCTCGATGCCGCGCACGCGCTGCGGGCCGCCGTCGCCGAGCACCGCGACGCCGCACGAGTCGTAGCCGCGGTATTCGAGCCGTCTCAGCCCTTCGACGAGGACGGGGACGATGTTACGTTGCGCTACCGCGCCGACAATGCCGCACATGGTGAGTGATCCTTTGCGATGAAGAGGAAGGCGCCGCCGGCGGGCCGCTCGCGGGCTGCCGACCGGCCGTCATTTTTTCTGCCTGACCGGCCGCACGTAGCCGCGCTTCGCGGTCTGGGTCTTGTCGTTGAGCACCAGCACGCCGTCTTCGACGTCCTTCCAGACCGTCGTGCCGGCCGCGATCGTCGCGCCCCGGCCCACGCGCACCGGCGCGACCAGTTGCGTGTCGGAGCCGACGAACACGTCGTCGTCGATCACGGTGCGATGCTTGTTCGCGCCGTCGTAATTGCAGGTGATCGTGCCCGCGCCGAGATTCACGCGCGCGCCGACGTCCGAGTCGCCGACGTAGGTCAGGTGGTTCGCCTTCGAGCCGTGACCGAGATTCGAATTCTTCACCTCGACGAAGTTGCCGACGTGCACTTCGTCCGCGAGCTTCGCGCCCGGCCGCAGCCGCGCGTACGGGCCCAACTGCGCGCGGGCGCCGACGCTCGCCTGCTCGATGTGCGTGTACGCGTCGATGCGCGTGCCGGCGCCGATGGTCGCGTTGCGGATCACGCAGTTCGGGCCGATGCTCACGTCGTCCGCGAGCGTCACGTCGCCTTCGAACACGCAGTTCACGTCGATCGACACGTCGCGCCCGCACGACAGCGTGCCGCGCACGTCGATGCGCTCCGGGTCCGCGAGCGTGACGCCGGCGACGAGCAGCCGCCCGGCGATGTCGCGCTGGTGAACGCGTTCGAGTTGCGCCAGCTGCTGCTTGCTGTTCACGCCGAGCGTTTCCCACGCTTCGTCCGGCTGCGCGGTGACGATCGGCACGCCGGCCTCGATCGCGTGTTCGACCACGTCGGTCAGATAGAACTCTCCCTGCGCGTTCTCGTTCTTCAGCGCCGCGAGCCAGCCGGCGAGCGGCGCGCTCGGCACGACGACGATGCCGGTGTTGATCTCGGTGATCCGCCGCTGGTTGTCGGTCGCGTCCTTCTGCTCGACGATCCGCACCACGTTGCCGAGCGCGTCGCGCACGATGCGGCCGTAGCCGGTCGGATCCGCGAGCGTGACGGTCAGGATGCCGTAGCCGTTCGCGCCGGCCGCGTCGACGAGCCGCTGTAGCGTCGACGCGCGCGTGAGCGGCACGTCGCCGTACAGCACGAGCGTCGGCACAGACGGGTCGATGAGCGGCAGCGCCTGCTGCAGCGCGTGGCCGGTGCCGAGTTGCTGCGCCTGGGTCGCGAACTGCACGTCCGGCGCGCCGGCGGCTTCGCGCACCTGGTCGCCGCCGTGGCCGACCACGACGACGAGCCGGGTCGGTTTCAGCGTGCGGGCGGTATCGATGACGTGAGAAAGAAGCGGACGACCTGCGAGCGGATGCAGCACTTTCGGCAGCGCGGAGTGCATCCGCTTGCCCATGCCGGCCGCGAGGATCACGATGTTCATGGCATCGACGAAAAGACGGGAAAGAAGCGCTGAATTCTAGCACGCGGGCTCGTTGCGGCTCCCGTTGCGCGGCCGCGAAAAAGCCCCGCCGCCGGCGTCCGGCGGGGCTTTCGTCGATGCGCAGCGGATGCGCTCAGGTCAGAAAACATCCGCGCGAAAGCGCGGCGGCGATTCAGTCCGGGTCGTCGAAGCGGACGATCGAAACCGGCATCGCGCCGTCGCGCGGCGGCGCGTCGGTCGAGCACGGTTCGTCGTCGAACGCGATGTCGCCGTGCGGATCGGCGACGCCGCTCGCCCGCAGCCCCGCGAAGTCGAACAGGTTCGCATCCATCAGATGCGACGGCACCACGTTGCCGAGCGCGTTGAACATGTTGTCGACGCGGCCCGGAAAGCGCTTGTCCCAATCGCGGATCAGCGCCTTCATTTCCGCGCGCTTCAGGTTCGGCTGGCTGCCGCACAGGTTGCACGGGATGATCGGAAACGCGCGCAGTTCCGCGTATTTTTCGAGGTCGACTTCCTTCACGTACGCGAGCGGACGGATCACGACGTTGCGGCCGTCGTCCGATTGCAGCTTCGGCGGCATCCCCTTCAGCTTGCCGCCGTAGAACAGGTTCAACAGCAGCGTCTGCAGAATGTCGTCGCGGTGGTGGCCGAGCGCGATCTTCGTCGCGCCGAGTTCGCCGGCGACGCGGTACAGGATCCCGCGCCGCAGCCGCGAGCACAGCGAGCACGTGGTCTTGCCCTCGGGCACGAGGCGCTTGACGATGCTGTAGGTGTCCTGAGTCTCGATATGGAACGGCACGCCGCGCGCAGCAAGGTACTCGGGCAGCACATGTTCCGGAAAACCCGGCTGTTTCTGGTCGAGATTCACCGCGACGAGATCGAAATGAATCGGCGCGCGCTCGCGCAGGCGCAGCAGGATGTCGAGGAGCGCATAGCTGTCCTTGCCGCCGGACACGCACACCATCACCTTGTCGCCGTCCTCGATCATGCTGTAGTCGCCGATCGCCTGGCCGACCTGACGCGCGAGCCGCTTGAACAGCTTGTTGTTCTCGTACGCGTCCTTCTGCTCGCGGCGCGTCAGCGCACGGCGGCCGGCGGCTTGCGGTGCGTCCGGTGCGACGGGCGCGGTCGTCGTGGCATCGCCGTCGAGCGGCAGCGTTTCGGGAGCGTTCATGAATCAGTCCTCTTTGATGCGAAAGACTTCGACGCCCACCGCGTCGCAGTCTGGATAAACGTCCGGCTTCTCGGTCGAGACGCGCACCGCCCGCACCTGCGGGTTCGCGAGCAGCGCGCTCGCGAGGTCGTCGCAGAGCGTCTCCTGAAGATGGATGTGCCCACGGCCGACGCGTTCGGCGACGGTCGCGCGCATGAAGTCGTAATCGACGACTTCGTGCAGCCGGTCCGCGCGCGGCGTCGATTCCGCGAGCGGCACGAACAGGTCGACGTTGATCACGACGCGCTGCTCGCCGCGCTTTTCGAACTCGTGCACGCCGATGTTGATGTGCACTTCGTAGTTGCGCAGAAAGAGCCGGCGGCAGTCGGCGAGCCGGGGATGAGCCAGGGTGGCGAGGGCGGCGGGCATGTTGGTTCCAGTCGTTCAAGGGTGTGCGCTTCATGCGCACGACGGCGGGCGCTCCCACGCCCGCGACTACTGCACAGCTTCGATCGCGGCCGGTTTTGCCGCGTTGCGCGCACGCGGCGTAACGCTTGCGGCGTCGCCGACGATTTGCGCCGACACTACGCGCCGGTCAGGAACATCACGTCGCGCGGCAGCGGCACCAGGTGCTGGCCGCCGTCGACGACGAGCGTCGTGCCGGTCACGCCGGCCGCACCGGCCAGATACAGCGCCGCGTCGACCAGATCCTGCGGCCGCGATGCGCGACCGAGCGGCGTCACGCAATGCGCGGCCGCGAAGCCGTCGGGCGTCTGGTCCGCCGATTGAAGCGTGAGGCCCGGCGCGAGGCCGACCACGCGCACCTTCGGCGCCAGCGCCTGCGCGAGCGCGACGGTCGCGTTCTGCAACGCGGCTTTCGTCAGCGTGTACGACAGGTAGTCCGGGTTCATGTTGTACAGCTTCTGGTCGAGCACGTTGATCACGACCGCGCGCCGGGTTTCGTCGTGCGCGGCGGCGTCCGGCGTCGCGTCGTACAGCGTGCGCGCGAGCACCAGCGGCGCGCCGACGTTCACCGCCGTCAGCCGCAGCAGCCGTTCGTAGCCGACGTCGCGGGCGGTGTCCTCGTCGAAGCACGACGCGTTGTTCACCACGCCGCTCAGCCGTCCGAACGCTGCCACGCATGCCGGCACCAGCGCGGCGACCTGCGCTTCGACCGCGAGGTCCGCGTGCAGCGCGAGCGCGCGCCGGCCGAGCGACTCGATCTGCGCGACGACTTCGGCCGCCTCGTCGCGCGACGCGCCGTAATGCACCGCGACGTCCCAGCCACGCGCGGCGAAGCCGAGCGCGAGCGCGCGGCCGATGCGCCGCGCGCCGCCCGTGACCAGCACCGCGGGCGCCGGCGCGTCGCGCGGTCCGTCGAAATCAGGGGCGGGATCGGAGGCGGCCTCGCCTCGCTGCTTGCCGGACAGGGCGCTCATTTACAATGCCGGGATGAACCCGAAAGCTCACGAACCCGATAGTTTACCTGTTCCGGAGCCTCGCGCGCTCGCGCAGTCGGACGCGCTCGCGGCGACGATCCGCGCGGAGATCGCGGCGGCCGGCGGCTGGCTGCCGTTCGACCGGTACATGGAGCGCGCGCTGTACGCGCCGGGGCTCGGCTATTACAGCGGCGGCGCGCCGAAATTCGGGCGGCGCGGCGACGACGGCAGCGACTTCGTGACTGCGCCGGAACTGTCGCCGCTCTTCGCGGCGACACTCGCGCGCGCGATCGGCGACGCGCTCGCCGCGAGCGGCACCACGCACCTGATGGAGTTCGGCGCGGGCACCGGCAAACTGGCGGCAGGGCTCCTCGCCGCGCTCGACGCGGCCGGCGTCGCGGTCGATTCGTATTCGATCGTCGAACTGTCCGGCGAACTGCGCGCGCGCCAGCGCGAGACGATCGGCGCGCACGCGCCGGCGCTCGCCGCTCGCGTGCGCTGGCTCGACGCGCTGCCGGAGCGGTTCGACGGCGTCGTGGTCGGCAACGAAGTGCTCGACGCGATGCCGGTGCGCCTCCATGCGCGCCGCGACGCGGTGTGGCACGAGCGCGGCGTCGCGGTCGCGGCCGACGATGCTCACGCAACGACGTTCGCGTTTTCCGACCGTCCGCTCAATCGCGCGCAGGACGCCGCGTGGCACGACAGCGTGCTCGCCGGCATCGAAGGCAGCGACGACTACGTGACCGAAACGCACGACGCGGCGCTCGCGTTCACGCGGACCGTCTGCGCGATGCTCGCGCGCGGCGTCGCGTTTTTTATCGACTACGGTTTTCCGCGCCGCGAGTACTATCACGCGCAGCGCACGCAGGGCACGTTGATGTGCCACTACCGGCATCGCGCGCACGGCGACCCGTTTTTGTACCCGGGATTGCAGGACATCACGTCGCATATCGACTTCACCGGCATCGCGGAAGCGGCGGTCGAGGCGGGCGCCGAACTGGTCGGCTATACGTCCCAGGCGCGCTTCCTGATGAACGCGGGCATCACCGACGTGCTGGCGGCCCTCGACCCGCGCGACGTCGAGCGCTTTTTGCCGGCCGCGAATGCGGTGCAAAAGCTCGTGTCCGAAGCGGAGATGGGCGAACTCTTCAAGGTGATCGCGTTCGCGCGCGGCTTCGACGCCGCCGCCGCGCCGCTCGCCGCCTTTGCGCGCGGCGACCGCTCGCACACGCTCTGATGATCCGCTGGCTCTTCACCACGTTCATCGCGGTCGCGATCCTGTCGAGCGCGTCGCCGTGGCTGCGCAAGATCGGCATCGGCCGCCTGCCCGGCGACGTCACGCTGCGGTTGTTCGGCCGCGAGTATCCGCTGCCGTTCATGTCGACGCTGGTGTTGTCGCTGGTGTTGTCGGCGCTCGTGCGGATGCTTTGACCGACGTCCGGAAGACGGACACGACGAAACCCCCGGCCTGATTCGGCCCGATGCGTTGCCGTGCATGGCTTGCGCCGCCTGTGCGCTGCCGTTCTGCTTTTGCCTCTACCTTTGCGCCGCGCTCTCCTTTGCCGGCCTTTCTCCCGTGACAATTCGTTCCCTGTCTGATTAATCAGCGCGGAAAAAACGGAGCTTGGCCAAGATTTCTCCTGCAAAGGCGAAATTCTGGGAGTTGTCCCATTTGATGCGCCCGGTCCCGCCAATAGCATTCGTGGCATCCAATCGCCCGGGTATATCGCCGAACCATCCAATCAATCGTTATCCAGAAACCGCTGTCCGATAACGGCCGGGACGCAAGTCATCGATCCCTGCTGATCTCCGCCTGTCCCGTTATGCAACAGCCATAGCAACGAGCATGGTTGCCACCATGCCCATGGTGTCGTTTTGTTTTTTTTCTTAAAGGAGTCGAAATGAAAAAGCATCTTCTTACCCTCGCGATCGCCGCCGCACCGGTTTTCGCATTCGCCAGCGCGAACACGATCAATTTCCAGGGCGAAGTCACCGATCAGACCTGCGACGTCGCGATCAACGGTAACGCGGCGAATCCGACCGTGCTGCTGCCAACCGTGTCGTCCACGTCGCTGGCCACCGCCGGCAGCACCAACGGCGTGACCACCTTCACCGTCGGCCTGACCAACTGCCAGGCGCCGACCACGACCGCCCAGGCCATCGGCACCGTGTTCGTCGGCAACCAGGTCACGTCCGCCGGCAACCTCGGCAACACCGGCACCGCAACGAACGTGGCGCTGCAGCTTCTCGATCCGGCGACGCCTACATCGCCGTTCGACCTGAGCAATACGGCCGGCGTGACGGTGCCGGGTCTGTCGCTCGCCGCCGGCGATACGACCGCGACGCATGACTTCGCGGTCCAGTACATCTCCGAACAGGGCGGCGCGACGGCAGGCTCCGTGCTCGGCAGCGTGCAATACGCGGTGACGTACCAGTAAGCATCACCACCCGCGCGATGCCGGCGCCGCCCGGCCCGGCATCGCGACGTATTTTCGCCTGCCACCCGGCCCTTCGTTCTGTGTAAGGCCTGCTAATGATTTCGCGTCGCATCGCCGTTTTATCCGCCCTCGCTGCCGCCGGATCCGTGCTGACGGGAACCGCCTCCGCCAGCGTGACGCTTCCGGGTACGCGCGTGATTTACGATGCGAACCTGTCCGAACGCAGCCTGCAATTCACCAACGGCGACACCGCGCCGAGCGTGATGCAGGTGTGGGTCGATTCCGGCGACGAACGCTCGACGCCGAAAACCGCCGACGCCCCGTTCGTCGTCGCGCCGCCGATCTTCCGCATCGAACCGAAGGCCGGCCAGACGGTGCGCGTCGTCTTCACCGGCAAGGACCTGCCGCAGGACCGCGAATCGGTGTTCTACCTGAACACGCTGCAGATTCCGTCCATCAACGCGGCCCATGCCGATCAGAACCAGATGCTGGTGATGCTGCGCAACCGGCTGAAACTCTTTTATCGTCCCGCGGGCATCGAAGGCCGCCCTCAGAACGCGCACGAAAAACTGTCGTTCCGTCTTCAGGGCAGCGGCAACGGCACGCGGATCACCGCGAGCAACGGCTCCGGCTATTACCTGTCGCTCGTCGGCGGCACGCTGACCTGCGGCGCGCGCACGTCGACGTTCGCGGCCGGCATGGTCGCGCCGCGCGCCGACGCGCAATGGGACGTGCAGGGCACGTGCCCCGCGAACGCCGCCGACATCCGCATGAACGTCCGCTACGTGGACGACTACGGCGCGGTCCGCCAGGCGGATTATCCGGTCGGCACCGGGAGCGCGAAGTGACGCGGCGACGGCCCGGCGCGCCGACGCGCCCGCACGCCGGCGCGCGCCGCGCACCGACCTGGCGCGCGCGCATGTCGCTGATCGGCGCGGCACTCGGCTTCGCGGCGATGCCGTGCGACGCCGACGCCGCGCCGATCGAAGCCGACCGCCGCGCCGACGACACGACGCTCGCGTACAGCTTCGACAGCAAACTGCTGCTCGGCTCGTCGCTCGGCGTGGCCGACATCGAACGGTTCAACAAGGCGAACACGACCGAGCCGGGCAACTATCGGGTCGACGTGTTCGTCAACGACGTGTTCGTGACGCGCGAGCCGATCGAATTCCGCAGCATCGGCGACGACGTCGAACCGTGCCTGAGCGATCGTTTCCTCGCGTCGGCCGGCATCGGCGTCGAGCCGGCGCGGGACGCCGACGCCGACGCCGACGCCGATACCACGGACCCGGCCGCGCCGACGGATCGCGATGCGGCGGAGCAATGCCTGCCGCTCGCGAGCCGCGTGCCGGGCGCATCGGCGACGTTCGACCAGTCGCGCCTGCGGCTGGACCTGAGCGTGCCGCAAACCCAGATGAAACACCGGGCGCGCGGCTCGGTCGATCCAACGAGCCTCGATGCCGGACAAACCGTCGGCTACGTGAACTACGACACCAGCTATTTCACGGCGTCGTCGTCCGGCTTTCGCAGCGATTCGCTGTATGCGGGCATCAACGCCGGCGTGAACGTCGGCCTGTGGCGCCTGCACGAGCAGTCCGCCTATACGTGGGGAAGCAGCGCCGGCGTCAGCCGCAGCCGCTGGAACAACATCCGCACCTATGCGGAGCGGCCGCTGCTGTCGCTCGGCAGCCGCCTCGTCGTCGGGCAGAACTACACGACCGGCACGCTGCTGAGTTCGGTCGGCTTCACCGGCATCCATCTGGAAACCGACGACCGCATGCTGCCCGACTCGCTGCGAGGCTATGCGCCGGTCGTCAACGGCGTCGCGAACACCAACGCGCGCGTCGTGATCAGCCAGAACGGCAACGTGATCTACCAGACCACGGTGGCGCCGGGCCCGTTTTCGATCCGCGACCTGAACCCGACCAGCTACCAGGGCGACCTGAGCGTGCAGGTGATCGAGGCGAACGGCCAGGTCTCGACGTTCATCGTGCCGTTTTCGGCGGTGCCCAATTCGCTGCGCCCCGGCCTGTCTCACTGGAGCGCGACCGTCGGCCAGGTGCGCCAGATCGACCATGAAAACGCGAAATTCGCGGACCTGACCTACGAGCGCGGCCTGACGAACACGGTGACCGTCAACGGCGGCGCACGCGTGTCCGGCGACTACCAGTCGCTCGTCACCGGCGCGGTACTGGCGACGCCGCTCGGCGCGGTCGGCGTGAACGCCGCCTGGTCGCATGCGCTCGACGTGAGCGGCGGCCACGTGAGCGGCTGGCTCGGCTCGATCAACTACAGCCGCACGATCCAGCAGACCGGCACGACGTTCACGCTCGCCGGCTACCGCTACTCGACGGGCGGCTACCGCGAGTTCATCGACGCGTTGAGCGCACGCGCGTCGGCGCGCCACGGCCAGACCTGGTCGTCGAGCACGTACCGGCAGCGCGACCAGTTCACCGTCAACGTGAACCAGACCTTCGGCCGGTTCGGTTCGCTGTCGGGCTCGGCATCGACGAGCACCTATTACGGCGGCCGCTCGCGCGACACGCAATTCCAGATCAGCTACAACAACCACTATCGATCGATCAGCTACAACCTGTCGCTGATCCGGCAGCGGACCGGCACGCTGTATGGCGACGGCACGCCGGGGCTGATCGGCGTCGGCGGCGCCGCGATGTCCGCCGACCAGACGCCGCACTCGACCACCGCGCTGATGGCGACGATATCGATTCCGCTGGGCTCGGGGCCGCGTTCCGCGTCGGTCTCCGGCAGCTTCTCGCGCAGCAGCGACCAGGGCGCGACGTGGCAGACGTCGGTGAGCGGTATCGCCGACGAGGCGCAGACGCTCAGCTACGGGCTCACCGCATCCGGCGAAACGCAGAACGGCTCGAAGAACGTTGCCGGCAACGTGCAGAAGAATCTGTCGATGATGACCGCCGGCGCGAACTATTCGAACGGCAGCGGCTACTGGCAGGCCGGCGCGAGCGCGCGCGGCGCCGCGGTCGCGCATGCGGGCGGCGTCACGCTCGGGCCGTATCTGAGCGATACGTTCGGCGTGGTCGAGGCAAAGGGCGCGCAAGGCGCAACGGTGCGCAACACCCAGGGCACGCGCGTGAATCGCGCCGGCTATGCGATCGTGCCGTCGCTCACGCCTTACCGCTACAACGAGATTTCGCTCGATACCCGCGGCATCAACCGGAACGCCGAACTGACCGGTGCGCAGGCGCGCGTCGCACCGTACGCGGGGTCCGCCGTGCTGCTGAAGTTCGAGACGCTGACCGGCCATGCGCTGCTGATCGGCGCGACCGAGTCGAACGGCGAGCCGCTGCCGCTCGGCGCGGACGTGCTCGACGATTCGGGCGCCACCATCGGCGTGGTCGGACAGGGCGGCCAGGTGTACGCGCGCGTGCCGTCCGCGCACGGCACGCTCACCGTCAAGTGGGGCGGCGGGCCGGCCGACCGATGCTCGATCGCGTACGACCTCGGCGCGCAAGACCCTGCGCCGCGCGCCGATCTGCCCATTACCCGCTTCGACGCCGCGTGCACGGCCGCACCCGTCGCAGGCGAAGCGGAACCCGTCGCCCAGTGAACGCCATGAACCTGTCAGACCATCAGCCCACTCTCATGCCGGGTCCGGCCGCGATCCGGAAGCTTCGTGTCAGGTCCGCCCGAGCGTCGAACGGGTCGCGGTTCGCGCGGTTTCGACGGGCGAGCGTCTGGTGCCTGATGCTGCTCGTCGCCGCGTACGTCGCGTTGCCGATGCACGCGCACGCGGTGTCGACCAAAAAAGGCTGCTGGAAAATCACGGGCGCCACCAACAACGTGAATTCGGAGAAGTACACGGACCCCGGAACCATCGCATCGAGCTGGAGCGGCTCGACCGATACGGCCGGCCAGCGCGCGTTCCCGATGACGCTCAACATCAGCGCGCCGCCGTTCGTGCCCGACGGCACGCTGCTCGGCAGCGCGATCTCGCCGATCTACAACCTCGGCAGCAACGGCGTCGGCAGCTACAGTCCCGAGCAGGTGCTGTTCCGCTGTTCGCCCGATGCCGCCGGCACCCTCTACGAATACTATGCGACGAACGGCGACGCCGACTATGCGGGCAAGACCGACGTGAGCGCGCAGTCCGGCATCGACGGCACCTACCGCGCGTATTACACGGGCGCCGTTTCCCGCGTGACCAACCTCGACACCGGGGAGTTCGCGTCGCGCTACTGGAAGGCGCGGCCGCTCACCGGGCTCGACACCGATAGCCAGGGCTGGCTGCTCGTCAAGGCGAAGAACTTCAGTCAATACAAGCTCGAATACTTCCAGTGCACGACCTGCCCGTCCGGCGGCACCAACGACACCGGCACGTGGAAGCACACCCAGCCCGCCGCCTACGTGGCATTCGTCGGCGGCGCGAGCGGCAACGTCATCAAGGGCAACCTGTCCGTCGGCGCTGACTCCCTGAACCACTATGACGGCTGGTACGACAAGTGGCCCGGCGCGATCAATCCGTACAACACCGTCATCGTGCGAAGGACCGCGACCTGTGCGGTCACGAACACCACGCCGATCGTGCGATTCCCGCCGGTCACGGTGCCCGCGCTGGCCCAGGGGCGAACCCTCCAGTTGCCGGTCACGATCCAGATGCAGTGCCAAACCACCAAGCCGTCGAACATGACCGCGTTCGCGAGCGGCACCGCGGCCAGCCAGACCGCGCTCGGCGTGCTCGCGCTGCCCGCCAACGCGCAAAGCGCGATCGACGCGGGGCTCACGACGACCGGAAGCGGCGTCACGTACCTGCTGTCCGACGGCTACGGCACCGATCCGAACGTCACCACCGGCGTCGGCGTCGCGTTGTCGCGGCCGGACGGCACCGTGCTGAACTTCCTGACCAACCAGTACGTGACGACGGGCGGCGCAAAAGACGGCTGGGATCCGGTGCTGAACGACGCGACCGCCGACGGGTCGCCGGCCAGCGGCATCACCGCCTACACCCGCACGATCAACGCGACGTTCAAGGCGTTCGCGCCCGGCGCGACGCCCGTGACGCCCGGGCGCTACAACGCGACCGCGCAGGTCATCGTGCGTGTGCAATAAGCGCCGCCGATGCGCGATTGCACCGCCCACCCCGTCGTGACACGCACGCCCGCCGCGCGCCGCGAGCGTCGGCCGTTTTTGCCGTTCGCCGCTTTCCGGCTGCGCTGGATGGCCCGCATGGAGCGCGTGACCGGCCTGCTGCTGATACCGGCCATGCTGGCGATGCTGACGTGGCACACGCACGCGGCCGCCGGCGTCACGCCGGAAATCTCGCGCGTCGTATTCAGCGCCGGCGCCGTCGAGCAGTCGTTGCAGCTATTCAACGTCAACCGCTATCCGGTGCTGGTGCAGGCGTGGGTGGACGACGGGCGAATCGACGCGTTGCCGCAGGAGTCGAAAGCGCCGGTGATCGCCCTTCCGCCCGTGTTCCGGATGGGAGCCGGCAGCCAGACGAGCCTACGCCTGATCAATGCGGGCGCCCCGTTGCCGGCGGATCGCGAGTCGCTGTTCTGGCTCAACCTGTACGAGATTCCGGCGACGCCGAAACATGCGGCCGCCGACGACGTGAGCGTGACGGTCACGATGCGCACCCAGATCAAGGTGTTCATGCGGCCCGACGCGTTGCCGTATTCGTCCAGCGCGCTCGCGAAGCACCTCGCGTTTTCGCTGAGCCGCAGCGGCGGCACGCTCGCACTGTCGATCGACAACCCCACGCCTTATCACGCGACGATCGGCATGCTTCAGGTCGCGGTCGGCGAGCGGTCGGAACAGCATCAGCCGGACATGATTGCGCCGTTTTCCGGCGCGACGGTGCGTTTCGACACGCTGCGCGACGCGCCGGGCGAGCGCGCGACGCTGCTCTACTCGCTGATCGGCGACGACGGCAATCCGGTCGTGGACGAGCGTCGCGTGTCGATCGGCAGTGCCGATCCGGCACGCGACGCGAACCCGGCGGCGCCGGCATCGGCCAGCGCGGAAGTCACTGCGCCGCCAGCGCTTCCTCCACCGCCCGCACCCGCGCGCGATGCACGGCTTCCTTGATCTGCTCCGACCCGCCGTCGCACTCGCGCGCGATCGCGCCCGCATCGACGCCGCGCGCGGCGACGAGCGCCACGCGCAGGCGCTCGGCCTGCGGATACGGCGCGTGTTGCCAGCCGAGCCGTCCGCGCAGATCGCATTCGCACGCCTGCAACGCCTCCGCGAAACGCGCGGGCTTGCGCAGCGCGTCGCAGCGTTCGAGCATCCGCACGAGCGCCGCCGCGCCCATCTCCATCACGCGATGCACGTTGCCGTGCTCGCGCGCGACGAGCACCGCGAGGTCGCGACAGTCGTTCGGCACGCGCAGTCGTTCGCATAGCGGTTTCAGCAGATCGACGCTGCGGCCTTCGTGGCCGATGTGGCGCGGCAGTACGTCCTCCGGCGTGGTCGCCTTGCCGAAGTCGTGCGTGAGCGCGGCGAAGCGCACCGGCAGCGTATAGCCCTGCGCGGCCGCGTGGTCGATCACCATCATCACGTGCACGCCGGTATCGATTTCCGGGTGATAGTCCGCGCGCTGCGGCACGCCGAACAGGCGGTCGACTTCCGGCAGCACGCGCGCGAGCGCGCCGCACTCGCGCAGCACGTCGAACATCCGCGACGGTCGGTCTTCCATCAGCCCGCGCGACACTTCCTGCCATACGCGCTCCGGCACCAGCGCGTCGGCCTCGCCGGCGTCGACCATCTTCACCATCAGCGCGCGGGTCGGCGGCGCGACCGCGAAGTCCGCAAAGCGCGCGGCAAAACGCGCGACGCGCAGAATCCGCACCGGGTCTTCCGCGAACGCTTCGCCGACGTGACGGAACACGCGCGCGCGCAGATCGGCCGCGCCGTCGAACGGGTCGATCAGCGGGCCGGTCAGCATGCCGCCCGGCTGCACCTCGCGCGCCATCGCGTTGATCGTCAGGTCGCGCCGCGCGAGATCCTGTTCGAGCGTCACGTCCGGCGAGTAATAGAACTGGAAGCCGTGATAGCCGGCCGCGGTCTTGCGCTCGGTGCGCGCGAGCGCGTATTCCTCGTGCGTCTGCGGATGCAGAAACACCGGAAAGTCCTTGCCGACCGGCCGGAAACCCTGCGCGGCCATCTGCTCCGGCGTCGCGCCGACCACCACGTAGTCGCGGTCGCGCACCGGCAGGCCCAGCATCTCGTCGCGAATCGCGCCGCCTACGACATAGATTTTCATGCGTCAGATTTCGTCCTGCGGGATCACGTGGGTCTCGCGCCGCGCGGCGTCGATCCACGCGGCGACGGCGGGCAGCGCCGTCACGCGCGCCGCGTACGCGGCAGCCTCGGCCGACAGCGCCGGCCGGTAGCTGTTCACGCGCATCACGACCGGCGCATACATCGCGTCCGCGATCGTGAAGTCGCCGAACAGGAACGGCCCGCCGCTCGTCGCGACGCAGTCGACCCACAGCGCGTCGATCCGCGCGATGTCCGCGCACGCGTCGGGCGTCGCGCCGGCGCCGGGCTTCGACGCGCGGATGTTCATCGGCATCGCGCTGCGCAGCGCGGCGAAGCCCGCATGCATCTCCGCGCTGACGCTGCGCGCGCGGGCCCGCGCGTTCGCGTCGCGCGGCCACATCGCGTGCTGCGGATGGCGCTCGGCGAGCGTCTCCGCGATCGCGAGCGAATCCCACACGGCGACGCCGTCATCGGTGATCAGACACGGCACCTTGCCCGACGCCGAGTGCGCGAGGATCTCGCGCTTCGTGTCGGGCCGGTGGAGTTCGATCAGCCGCTCGTAGAACGCAATGCCGAAATGGCGGAGCAGCACCCACGGCCGCATCGACCACGACGAATAGTTTTTGTCTCCGATTACGAGTTGCATCACGGCATACCGAACGGTGAAGGGACGAAAGCGCCGCCGGCCTAGCGGCCGGCGCTCGCGCGGAAGTTGTTGAGCCGCGTGCGCAGCGACGCGTTGCCGAGGTACAGCGGCGCGATCGTTTCGATGCTCGCCGGCTCGATCCCGAGTTCCGGTGCGAGCGGCCCGGAGAGCACGCTGTCGACTTTCATCGAATCGAGATTGTCGCGCGACAGCATCGGCTCGCCGGGCGCGAGTTCGAACGACAGCGCCTGCAGGCGGGCGAACGCATTCGGCAGCCGCACGATCCGCGCATGCCGGCCGACCACGTCGCCGCAGTAGTTGAACAACTGTTCGAGCGTATAGACCGTCGGCCCGCCGAGTTCGTAGACGTGGCCGCTCGCGGCGTCGAGGTCGAGCGTGTTGACGATCGCCTTCGCGACGTCCGCGACGAACACCGGCTGGAACTTCGCATCGGGCATCGCGAGCGGAATCACCGGCGCGAGCTTCTGCAGCAGCGCGAAGCGGTTCAGGAACGTGTCCTCCGGACCGAACACGACCGACGGCCGGAAGACCGTCGTCGCGAGCGACGCGCTCGCGGCGATCGCCCGCTCGCCGTCGCCTTTCGAGCGCAGATACATGCTCGGGCCGCGCGGGTCCGCGCCGAGCGCGCTTACGTGGACGAGCCGGTGCACGCCCTTGCCTTCGCACGCGGCGACGAGCTTCGTCGGCAGTTCGACGTGCAGCTTCGCGAAGCCCGGTCCGTACGGCGTGCCGCTGCCGCCGTGCAGCGTGCCGACCAGATTGATCACCGCGTCCGCATTCGCGACGAAACTCGCGAGCTGCACCGGATCGAGCACGTCGGCTTCGATCACGTCGATCGGCAGCAGCGTGAGGTGACGCGCGTTCGGACGCCGGCGGGTCGCGACGCGGACCTGCTTGCCCGCCTCGACGAGCGCATTGACGAGATGGCTGCCGATGAATCCCGAACCGCCGACAACCGCGATGGTTTGATGTCGCATCTACGCCTCCCTGGTGCAGGCGGCGCATCGCCCATGCCCGGCAGGTGCGCCGGGCGCCGCCGCGCATCGCGCCGCGCTTACGGCGAGATATAACCGAGACGCGCCTTCAGCGATTGCGGACGGCCTTCGAACAGCGCCGCATAGTAGACCGTGTTCGACAACACATTTTTCACGTAGTCGCGCGTTTCCTTGAACGGAATGGTTTCCGCGAAGATCGCGCCTTCGACCGGCTGCTGCAACGTCTGCCGCCACGCGAGCGGGCGGCCGGGACCGGCGTTGTAGCCCGCGGTAGCCAGCACCGCGGAGCCGTCGAACTGATTGTAGATCATCGCCAGATAGTTCGTGCCGAGCAGAATGTTCGTGTTCAGGTCGTTCAACTGGTCGCGCGACAGCGGCCCGAGACCGATCTTGCGCGCAACCATCCGCGCGGTCGCAGGCATCAGTTGCATCAGTCCGCTTGCGCCGACGCCCGAGCGCGCGTTCAGGATGAAACGCGACTCCTGGCGGATCAGCCCGTACGCCCATTCGACGTCGAGACCGGTGGACTGCGCGTTGCGCTCGACGATGTCGCGAAACGGCGCGAGGTAGCGCAGCGAAAAGTCATGCTCGGTCTTCGTGCGGTCGGCGGTGTTTACCGTGCGGTCGTACAGCTGGATGCGGCGCGCGTATTCGGCGACCGCGAGCAGTTGACGGTCGGTCATGCCGCGCAGCGGCCAGTTCCATTCGCGATTGCCTTCGAGCCGCAGGTTCAGCGCATAGAAGCGGCGCGCGAGGTCGAAGCCCGGCGTATTCGCGACCTGCGCGATCTCGGCGTCGGTGACCGTGGTCTTCGGCGGGATCGTCGTCTTGCGGCCGAGTTCCTCGGCGGCAAGCTGGCCGTAGAAGTCGAAGTCCTGCGCGATCTGCGCGAACTCCTGGTTCGCCTGCGCGGTGTCGCCGCCCTGCTTCAGCGCGCGCGCGTGCCAGTAGATCCACGACGGCTTCGCGCGCAGCGCGGCCGGCATCTGCTCGATCGACCAGCGCACCATCGTCCAGTCGCCGCCGAGCAGCGCGGCGCGCGTGCGCCATTCGTACGCGGGGTTCGACAGCGGCGCGTTCGCCGACAGCCGATACCAGCCGAGCGCGCCGGGCAACCGCTTGAGCGCAGCCTGATAGCCGATGGTCCCCCAGCCGATCGCGCGCTCGGGCAGCGCGAGCGACGGCGCGACCGCCGCGAACGTCGACGCCGCGACGGACGGATCGTTGCGCGCCATCACCGTGACGGCGAGAAGCGCAAGCTGATGCGACAGCGGATCGGGGCCGATGCCGCGCGCGAGCGCGAGCGGCGGCGTGCCGACCGCTTCGGCGAAACGCGCGGGGTCGGGCTGCTGCGGGCCGAGCGCGTCGAGCAGCTTGCTGCCGGTGTCCGACTGGTTCTGTTCGTACGCGAGACGGATCTGCTGCCACACGTCGTCGGACGTGAACTGGCCTTTGAGCGCCAGCGCGGTAATCAGGTCGACGCAGCCGTCGCCGTAATAGCGCGGCGCGACGAGCAGCGCGCGCGCGTCGTCCGCGACGTTCTCGCCGCGCGCCGCGCGCGACTCCAGCGCATAGCATTTCACCTGGGTGTCGTCGTCGAGCACGAACTTCGGGTATTGCAGATCGAAGTTGCGCCAGTCGTGACGCGCGCCGAGCACGAGCAGGTAGTCGTTGCGCATGCGGTCCGCGATCGCCTCGCCGCGATGACGGGCGAGAAACGACAGCACCGGCGCGTCGGGCGCATCGGGCCGTGCGTGGCCCTGCTGGTCGAACAGCTGCGGCTTGATCTGGAAGTATTCGAGGTACGACGGCGCCGGATAGTCCGGAATCATCGCGGCGAGTTGCGCGGCACGCACCGGATCGTTGACGCGGGCGGCTTCGCGAAGCTGGATGAAGGTCTGGTCATCCGGCGACAACGCACCCGCCTGCGGTATTGCGACCGGACGGACGGCATCCGCCGGGGTACATGCGACGAGTGCTACGGCAGCAAGCATCAAACCGGCTGCACGATATACTCGGACAAGACGTTTGGACATCGTTGTTTCTGGAGCGCGAGGTGAACCCAAGCATAGCATGCAACCCCAACGCTGAATCCAAACGGGCGCTGCGTACGAAGCTCCTTGCCACGCGCGTCGCGGCGGCCGCGGACCTCGCGCTCAACGAGGCGCTGGCGGCCCACATCGGCGCGCTGCTCGCGCGCATCGAGCCGGTCTGCGTCGGCTTTTACTGGCCGTTGCGCGGCGAGTTCGACGCGCGTGCGCTCATCGCGTCGTGGCTCGCCGGCGATCACCGGCGCCGCGCCGCGCTGCCGGTGATCCGCGAGCGTCACCACGCGCTCGACTTCCATGCATGGACGCCTGACACGCCGATGCGCGAAGGGCATCACCGCATTCCCGAGCCGCAGCACGCGGCGAGCGCGTTGCCGGACCTGCTGCTGGTGCCGTGTGTCGGCTTCGACGCCGACGGCTACCGGCTAGGCTACGGCGGCGGCTATTACGACAGGACGCTGGCTGCATGGCCGGGCGCGACGGCGCCGGTCACGGTCGGCGTCGCTTACGAGGCGTGCAGGATCGACGCGGGTCTGCTCGAACGCGAGGCGCACGATCTGCCGCTCGACGCGATCGTCACCGACGCCGGCTGCCACCTCGCGCACCGGCTGCCGGGGCGCCGGTAGTGTCGGTCGCGCTGGCGTCAGTCGCGCGGGTCGCGCCGGTAGTGCCGCTCGCCGGTCAAAGCGAAGCCGCCGCCCGCGCGGCGGTGTCGTAAAGCCCGGACGCGTTGCGGATCAGTTGCGCGGTGTCGCCGATCTGCTGGTTCGTGAGCCCGCTTTCTTTCAGCGTCTCGATCAGGCAGCTTTCGCGCACTTCGCGATAGCGCGCGCACAGCGCGCGTCCGTCCGGCGTCGACGAAAAGAACACTTCCTTGCCGACCTTCTCGCTCTTTACATACCCTCTCGACACCAGCTTCTTCAGCGCATAGGTCGCGACGTGGGTGTCCTCGATATTGAGCACGAAGCAGATGTCGGCGAGCTTCTTGCGGCGCTCGCGGTGGTTCACGTGATGCAGCAGCGACACCTCGATCGCCGTCATGTCCTTCACGCCGGCCGCCGACATGCAGCGCACCATCCAGCGGTTGAACGCGTTGTGCACCATGATCAGCGCGTACTCGAACTCCGACAGTTCCGCGCTGTGGTCGGACACGAGATGCTCGGACGAAACGATCCTGGTCGGCGCTCGCGACATAGAGGTAAACCTGTTGCAGATAGATGAATCGTGGCCGGAGTGTACGGGAAAGCGCCGCCGTCGCGCTCCTGGCACAAACTCTTATTGATAAATTGCCAATAATTTATTGACAATATACCGTCTCGAAAGACCGGCGATGCGGCGCACGACGCGCCGCGCCGCTCCACCCGTTCAACCGCCCATGTCGATCAGCCCCGTTCGCATCTATCCCCTCGGCGACGAAGCGCTCGTCTGCGAATCGCCGCCGCCCGCCACGCTCGACGTGCAGCACCGCGTCTGGGCGGTCGCCGCGCTCGCGCGCGACTGGCCGCCGGTCCGCGAGGTCGTGCCCGGCATGAACAACCTGACGATCACGTTCGATCCGCTGAGCGCGGACCCCGACGCGCTCGCCGCGCAGCTGGCGCACGCGTGGCAGCACGCGGACGACGCGCCGATCGCCGGCCGCGACGTCGATGTGCCGGTCGAGTACGGCGGCGCGTTCGGCCCGGACCTCGAAGCCGTCGCCGCGCATGCGAAGCTCACACCGCAGCAGGTCGTCGAGCGTCACGCGGCGGGCCGGTACATCGTGTTCTTCGACGGCTTTCAGCCCGGCTTCGCGTACATGGGCGGCCTCGACGCGTCGCTGCACACGCCGCGCCGCAAGGAGCCGCGCGTCGCGGTGCCGGCCGGCTCGGTCGGCATCGGCGGCGAGCAGACCGGCATCTATCCGGCCGCGTCGCCGGGCGGCTGGCAACTGATCGGCCGCACCCAGCTCGCGCTGTTCGATCCGTCCCGCCAGCCGCCCGCGTTGCTGCTGCCCGGCGACCGGGTACGCTTCACGATCGCAGGGGTCCACGCATGATCGAAGTCGTCCGTGCGGGCCTGCTGAGCACGGTCCAGGACCTCGGCCGCAGCGGCTACCGGCATCTGAGCGTCGCGTCCGGCGGCGCGCTCGATGCGCTCGCGCTCGAAGTCGGCAACCGGCTCGTCGGCAACCGGCCCGACGCCGCCGGCGTCGAAATGACCTTCGGCCCGATCGCGCTGCGCTTCGCGCGCGCGACGCGCATCGCGATCACCGGCACCGACTTCGGCGCGACGCTCGCCGGCAAGCCGGTGTGGTCGTGGTGGAGCCTGCCGGTCGCGGCCGGCGACGAACTCGTGCTACAGGGCGCGAAGCGCGGAATGCGCGCATACCTGTGCGTGGCCGGCGGCGTCGACGTGCTGCCGGTGCTCGGCTCGCGCAGCACCGACCTCGGCGCGGGCTTCGGCGGTCTCGCGGGCCGCGCGCTGAAGGACGGCGACCGGCTCGCGGTCGGCGTCGCGGCGCGCGAGCGCGCGTCGTTCGCGCCGGACGCGCCGGCGTTCGGCGTCAAGGCGCCGGTCTGGTGCAGCTTCGCGCTGGTCGACGAGCCGCCTCACCGGCGCGGCAGGCATCCGGAGGGGCTGCCGTGGGCGGTGCCGGTGCGGGTGCTGCGCGGTCCCGAGTACGACCATTTCACGCCGGATGCGCAGCATGCGTTCTGGTCCGACGAGTGGCTCGTCACGCCGAACAGCAACCGGATGGGCTATCGGCTGTCCGGCACGGTGCTCGAACGCGGGCCGGGCACGGACCTGCTGTCGCACGCGGTGCTGCCCGGCACGGTCCAGGTGCCGCCGAACGGCCAGCCGATCGTGCTGATGAGCGACGCGCAGACGACCGGCGGCTATCCGCGGATCGGTTCGGTGATCCGCGCGGACCTGTGGAAGCTCGCGCAGGTCCGGCTGAACGGCGGCGTGCGCTTCGTCGAGACGACGCGCGCCGCCGCGCGCGCGGCGCTGGCCGAGGAACACGCGTATCTGCGGCAGATCGATGCCGCGATCGCGATGCATGACGAACGGCTGGCGGCCCGCACGCGTGCGGCCACGGCCGCCTGACTGGAGGAATATCACGATGTCCATCGACTTGAACGCCGATCTCGGCGAAGGCTGCGGGTCCGACGAAGCGCTGCTCGACCTCGTCAGTTCCGCGAACATCGCGTGCGGCTGGCACGCGGGCGGCGCCGGCATGATGCGCGAATGCGTGCGCTGGGCGGTGCAAAAGGGCGTGTCGATCGGCGCGCATCCGAGCTTCAACGACCCGGAGAACTTCGGCCGCAAGGAAATGGCCCTGCCCGCCGACGAAATCTACGCGGGCGTGCTGTATCAGATCGGCGCGCTCGCGGCGATCGCGAAGGCCGAGGGCGGCCGCGTCTCGCACGTGAAGGCGCACGGCGCGCTGTACAACCAGGCCGCGCGCGACGAGCGGATCGCGGACGCGATCGCGGCCGCGGTGCGCGACTTCGATCCGTCGATCGCGCTGTTCGCGCTCGCCGGTAGCGCGCTCGTGAGCGCCGCGAACAACGCGGGCCTCGTCGCGATCGAGGAAGTATTCGCCGATCGCGGCTATCGCGCGGACGGCTCGCTCGTGCCGCGCAGTGAGCCGGGCGCGCTGCTCGACGACGACGACGTGGTGCTCGCGCGCACGCTGCAGATGATCCGCGAGCAGCGCGTGCAGGCGGTGAGCGGCGAGTGGGTGGCGCTCAACGCGCAGACCGTCTGCCTGCACGGCGACGGACCGCACGCGCTGGCGTTCGCGCGGCGCATCCGCACGGCGCTCGACGAAGCGGGCATCGACGTGCGCGCGGGCGGCCGGCGGTAACGGCCGGGAGGTCCGCGAACGGCGACGTCTTCGGACGTCGACGGCGCGGCCGCATCGCCGGCCGCGAAAAGCAGCACGAAGCAGCAACAGGTAGCAACAGGTAGCAACACGCAGCAGACGCAACGGGCAAACAAGCACGACCGCAAGCAACCGCAAGCGGCAACAACCACGAAGCGGCCACCAGAAGCCGCCGAACCGGGGACGACCGGCACGCTGATGCCGGCGCCCTTTCCTCGGCCGCCGCGCACGACGCGGCGGCCGGCACCATAACAGCCTGGAGAACAGAGATGCAGACCGCAGTCAACCTGTGGCCGCTAATCGGGGTGGCCGTCATCATCGCGGGTTTCGTTTTACGCTTCAATCCGATGCTGATCGTCGCGGCCGCGGCCGTCGCAACCGGCATCGCCGCCGGATTCTCGCCGCAGCACATCCTCGCGGCGATCGGCACCGGCTTCATCAAGACGCGCAACATTCCGCTCATCATCCTGCTGCCGCTCGCGGTGATCGGGCTGCTCGAACGGCACGGCCTGCGCGAGCGCGCGCAGATGTGGATCGGCAACATCAAGGCGGCGACCGCCGGGCGTCTGTTGATCGTCTATCTGCTGGTGCGCGAACTGACCGCGTCGGTCGGGCTGACCGGCCTCGGCGGCCATCCGCAGATGGTGCGTCCGCTGATCGCGCCGATGGCCGAAGGCGCGACCGAGAACCGCTTCGGCAAGCTGCCCGACGCGATCCGCTTTCGCCTGCGCGCGTTCGCGGCCGCGACCGACAACGTGGGTCTGTTCTTCGGCGAGGACATCTTCGTCGCGTTCGGCGCGATCGTGCTGATGACCACGCTGCTGAAGGAGGCGGGCGTGGCGGTCGAGCCGATTCATGTCGCGCTGTGGGGGATTCCGACCGCGATCTGCGCGTTCGTGATCCACGCGACGCGGCTCGCGCTGCTCGACCGCCGGCTCGAACGCGAACTGGGCAGCGCCGGCGCGCCGCGCAATCCGCGCGACGCCGACGCGAACGCCGCGACGACGCAGACCGGAGACGAAGCATGACGATCACGCTCAACTATCTGTTCTGGCTGACCGGCATCGTGCTGCTGATCGTCGGCGGCATGATCGTGATCGATCGCGAGCATCCGCGCCGTTTCACCGCGGGCGGCTTCTGGCTGCTGTACGCGCTCGTGTTCCTCGTCGGCGACCGGCTGCCGCCGGAGGTCGTCGGCGTGATCGTGATCGCGATGGCGCTGATCGCCGGCTTCGGCGGCGTGACGGCCGCGAAGCCGAAGCTGCTGCCCGAAGCCGAACGCCGCGCGAGCGCGCGCCGCCTCGGCAACCGCCTGTTCCTGCCCGCGCTGACGATTCCGTTCGTCACCGTCGTGCTGACGCTCGCCGGCGGCCATCTGGTATTCGGCGGCGTGCCGCTGATCGAGAAGGCCAACACCACGCTGATCGGCTTCGGCATCGGCTGCGTGGTCGCGCTCGGCTTCGCGTGCTGGACCACGCGCGACAGCGTCGGCCAGTCGATGAAGGAGGCGCGCCGGCTCGTCGACGCGCTGTCGTGGGCGGCGGTGCTGCCGCAACTGCTCGGCATGCTCGGCCTCGTGTTCTCCGACGCGGGCGTCGGCAAGGCGGTCGCGCACCTGAGCACCGCGTACATCGACATGGACCTGCGCTTCGTCGCGGTGGTCGTCTATTGCGTCGGCATGGCGCTGTTCACGGTGATCATGGGCAACGGCTTCGCGGCGTTTCCGGTGATGACGGGCGGCGTCGGCGTGCCGGTGCTGTACGGCGTCTTCCACGTGAATCCGGCGATGATGGCCGCGATCGGGATGTTCTCCGGCTACTGCGGCACGCTGATGACGCCGATGGCCGCGAACTTCAACATGGTGCCGGCCGCGCTGCTCGAACTGCCGGACCGCAACGCGGTGATCCGCGCGCAGGTGCCGACCGCGCTGTGCATTCTCGCCGCGAACATCGTGCTGTTGTACACGCTCGGGTTCTGACGCCCGCGGCGGCCCGTCGAGCCGGCGGCCGCGGCGGCCGGCGTCGGATCGTCAACCCGGTTCGACCGTGAAGCCGCGCTGCCGCAGCAGCGCGAGCACGCCGCGCGGGCCGCCGAGATGCAGCGCGCCGATCGCGACGAACAGCGGCCGGTTCGGCGCCGCGATCTGCAGCATCCGCGTGACGAAGCGGCGGTTGCGCTCGTACAGCACCCGGTTGTCGATCGACGCGGCGACGCGGCGGTTGTGCGCGAGCCGCTCGGTGCGCGCGGTTTCCCACGCGGCGATCGCGTCCGCGTCGCCGATCCGCCACAGACGCACCAGCGCCTCGACGTCGGCGACGCTCTGCCTCGGCGTCTGCGCGACGTCCTGCGCGAGCATCTCGCGCTGCTGCGCGAGCGTGAGCCCGGTGAACGCGCGCATCTGCTCGGCCAGCGTTTCGAGACCGACCACCTTGCGTCCCTTCAGCTTCAGAAACACGTTCTGCAACTGCGCCTCGGTGCCGTACTCGGTCTGCAAGCCGGCGCTCAGCGAGTCGTAAGTCTCGACCAGCATCGACGCGAGCCACGGGCGCATCCGGCGGATTTCCGCGAGCGCTTCCGGGTTGCCGCGCATGCGCGCGACGAGCCGCTGCCACAGCGACGTCGGCAGCATCCGCGGCAGGCACGGCGAACGGCAGACGCCGTACTTCGACACGTCGTCCTGCGACACGAGCAGTTCGTCGGGCGACAGTTCGAGCGCGAGCGTCGGCGACGCGTTCAGCGCGGCGAGAATCGGCTGGCGAAACGGCTGGTTCGGCGGAAAGTCGTACGGATCGCCGACGTGCAGCGTGCCGAGCAGATAGATCGTGGTCGTGCCGCGCGTCGCGACGTAGAACGGCATCCGCGCGGGCTCGCGGCGGATCGCGCCGCCGGCGGTGGTGCCCGACGCGTAGTTCGGCTCCGGCGGCGGCGAATGGAAGCCCGGCAGCGCGTCGCCCGGCGGCGCCATGCCGGGCGCGTCGGCGGCGACGCCGGCCGCAGCATGGGCGCTCGCGATCCAGCCGCCGCGCCCGGCGCCGAACATCGCGCCCGACGGCCGTTCGAACGGCGGCCCGAGCGCGAGCGCCAGCGCGAGCGCGGCGCCCGTCGCGGCGCGCGCCCACGAGCGCGGGACAAAAGCGGCCAATGCGCCGCCCGCCCGCAAGCGGCGCGCAGAACGACACGCCGCCATCGCTTCAGGCATCCGTCTCCCCTACCTCCTCAGCACGATGGCAGGATACCCGACGTCCGTCCACTTCGCGCAATTCGGGCGCCTCGCGGCGGCAGCGCTCGATCGCATACGGGCAGCGCTGATGGAACGTGCAGCCCGAAGGCGGATGGAGCGGCGACGGCAGTTCGCCCTGCAAGCGGATCGGCACGCGGCGCCCGGCCGCGAACAACGCGGGCGTCGCCGACAGCAGCGCGCGCGTGTACGGATGGCGCGGCCGGCCGGTCACGACGCGGCGTTCGCCGAGTTCGGCGACGCCGCCGAGATACATCACCATCACGTCGTCGGCGACGTGCTCGACGACCGACAGGTTGTGCGAGATGAACACGTAGGTCGTGCCGAACCGTGCCTGCAGGTCCATGAACAGATTCAGGATCTGCGCCTGGATCGACACGTCGAGCGCGGACACCGGCTCGTCGGCGACGACGATCTGCGGATCGAGAATCATCGCGCGCGCGATCGCGACGCGCTG
>Ga0164242_10000518_pt1 | contig 46178 bp, 67 predicted proteins | sample OricomgcompostMG_FD_108783 | JGI IMG/M metagenome (GOLD analysis project Ga0164242, IMG submission 108783) | Miracle-Growth compost microbial communities from Emeryville, California, USA - Original compost - Miracle growth compost (MG) ... | reverse complement strand
CCGAGGCGACGAGCGCGCCGTCCTCGTCCTCGCCGTACTGCTCCAGGGCGGCCGCGAGAGCCTCGATGGAGTCCGCCTCGACGACCTCCACCTCCGCGCCCATCTTCTTGGCCTTCTTGTCGTCCTTGTCGTCGTCGTCATCCTTCGCCGACTTCTTCGCGGCGTCCTTGCGGGCAGCGAGCTGCTCCGCGCCGGTGTCGCGGGTGGCGGCGAGGGTGACGCGCTCCTCGATCGCAGACGAGAGGGTCTCGATGTCGGACGTGAGTCCTTCGAGTTCGGTGTACGCCTCCGCGGACAGCTGGCTGCCGTCGCCGTAGAGGGTGTCGAAGGCGGCGACCGCCTCCGACTGGAGCTTCTGCAGGTCCTCGTCGCTCAGCGCGGCGAGGTCTGCGGGGAGCTGGAAGGCCATGATGTCTTCTCCTCGGTTCGTTGGGGCTATCTCAAGAACGAAAGTCTGATTCGTCCGAGGCCCTACCGAGGATGCGCTGCATCGCCATGCCGTACTAGCGCCGATGGTAGCACCACCGAAGCGTTCAAGCGCAAGCGCGCCGGTCAGCGCGTGTCGCGCTCGCTCTCCTGCAGCGCGGCGTCGCGCCGGGCGAGGTGCGGGTGCACCTGAGCGTGATGCTTACGGCACGCGACCTTGCCCTCGTGCGGGTGGCCGAGGCGCCAGCAGCCCTTCACGTGGCAGTTGTGATGCCAGAGCCAGCCGATGACGGCGGCGAAGATGGTCAGATCACCAGCGAAGCCGGACCAGAATCCATATCCTGGCCCGGCTTCGTTGACGATGCCGAAGAAGTCCAGGACGTGCCAGAACCACCCGTGCATCTCAGCCTCGATGTGCTCGCTGCCTACTGGCAGCAGCTGGTGTCTTCCATGAGGTCCATCGGGTCGACGGGAGCGGCGTAGCCGCCCACCATCTCCATCTCCTGCTCCATCACTGTCTCCTTCTCGCTGTGCCGACGTCGCTCGAAGTCACGGCGGTCGGCGCGCCGTGCGAGAGGAACGCCCGGCGTTACGGGATGGTGAGGTGCCAGCCGGTCTCGATGTGGTTCTCGTCAGGCCCGATCAGCGCCTTGTTGGCGGCGTAGAGCGCGGCGACGGAGACACCGAAGCGGGCGGCGATGGTGGTGAGGTTGTCGTTCTTCTGCACCGTGTACGTCCTCGCCGCGGGCTTGGCGACCGGCGCAGCCGAGGCAGCCCCAGGCAGCTTGATCACCTCGCCGACCTTGATCTCGCCGGGATCGGCGATGCCGTTCAGCGCTGCCAGAGCCTGGTAGCCGCCAGCCACGTGGAACTCCCCCGCGATGCCCGAGAGGGTGTCCCCGGCCTTCACGACGTAGGTGCTGGCGGCGGCCGGAGCCGGGGCCGCGCCTGAAAGCTTCAGCACCTGGCCGACCTTGATCAGGTTCGGATTGCTGATGCCGTTGGCGGCCGCGAGGGCTGCCACCGTCGTGCCGTACTTGGCCGCGATGCCGGAAAGCGTGTCGCCGGACTTGACCGTGTACGTGCCGGACAGGGACGGAGCGGGCGCCGGAGTCGCGGGAGCGGCCGGGGCCGACGGCGCGGCAGGCACGCCGGTGCCGGAGGTGTCCTCGTCGAGGTTGCCCGAGTAGCCCGCCAGGTGGCCGGTGGAGGTGAACTGCCAGTAGACGTAGGCGTCCCAGTACTTCAGCGCCGGGGTGGCCGTGGTCGAGTAGAACGCGATCCACAGGCCCTGACCTGCGGCGGCGTTCGGGGCCCAGTTGTCCCCGTTCAGCAGCGACTCGTTGAGGTAGACACCCGGCAGCGTGCCGAGCTCCGCCTTCACGGCCTGCGCGATGGCGAGGGCGGTGGCAGCAGGCCAGGCGTGGAGGGAGCCATCCGGCTCAATGTCCAGCCAGAGCCGATCGCCGGTCTGGAAGGTGCCCTTCACGTCGGCGACGAACGCGGCGGCGAGGGCGGCCGTGGTGCCGGGGCCGTTGAAGAAGTAGTGGTCGACGCCCAGGCCGTGCTTGCGAGCGAAGCCGACCGAGGCGTCGTGCGCGGCGTCCTTGTAGAGGCCCGCGTCGGCGCCACCGGCCTTGATCGCGACGCGCTTCACGCCGTCTGCGGCCAGGGAGGCGAAGAAGGACTCCGGCAGGTTCCCCTGCCCGGCGTGGCTGACGTCAACGACGTCGACTGTCGCCATTACGCCTTGTCCTGGTTCGCCGAGCCCGCTGCCGCCGACTGGCCTGCCTTCACGTGCGTGCCGCCGTGCGAGGCGATGGCGCGCTTCGTGACGGACTTCGCGTTGACGTTCGCGTCACCAGACACCTTGTTGACCTTGGGCTTGGGAGCCCCGCCGGGAAAAGCCATGATGATCTCCTGTCTCGTCGTGCTGTGATGCTAGTTGACGCGGCCGAGCGCCGCATCTGCCGAGTGGTGGAAGCTGCTCAGAACCGGATGGTCGCGCCGGAGCGGGCGGCGCGCGCCTGTGCCTCGATGAGGGAGCCCGTGAACTTCGTGGTGGAGCCGTCCGGCGCCTCCAGCGAGTAGGACTGGGTGCGCGCGCTCAGGCCGCCGCCGTTGCTCTGGGTCTGCGCCTGGCCGGGCTTGGGCCGACCGAGGGGCTGGCCGGGCTTGGGCTTCCCACAGTTGCATGCCATGGCTACTTCTCCTCGTCCTTCTTGACCAGTGCGCGTCCTGCGCGCGCCCGAAGCTGCTGGGCGCGGGCGGCGAGCGTGGCCTGCTGCTTCAGCGCCACCCGGCGCTGGTAGCCGAAGGCGGCCACTCGCGCGGCCGAGGCGGCCTCCACGGCACGAGCGTGAAGCTCCTGAGCGCGAGCGGACAGCTCCGCCGTCTCCGCAGCCTCCTTCTCGCGCTGGATGATCGACTTCAGGTACCGCAGGTCCTCCACCGAGAACGCGCCCGGCTTCCCCGGCTTGATCACCTGCTTCGGCGGGAGCATCCCCGCCGCCACCAGCGACTGCAGCGCGCCGGAGGCCACCAGGCCCTGCGGGCGAGGGATCGGGAAGCCCGGCTGGTTCACGGCCAGGGCCATGACCAGCTCCATGGAGCCGCGAGGGGTGCGGCGCCAGTCGCCGGACAGCGGGCTGGCCTTCAGCGCCCGCAGCTGCGCGGGGGTGGCGTCCGGGCGCACCGCGCCCGCCAGCCAGATGCCGAACTTGCCGTTCTTCGCGTGCACGTCCGCCACCGCCAGTCCAGTGTTCTCGTAGTGGGCGATGGCGCGGCGGGAGTTGTAAGCGTCCCCGGCGTGGGTGGTGTTCATGGTGATGCGGCCCACCGGCACCTCCGCGCCCTCCTCGGTCTTGACGACGCCCAGGTGGAAGAGGGAGTAGTCGGTGTCGGACTTGGGAGCCGTCACGCACTCGTTCACGCCGTTCGGCATCGCGAGGTGGCACACGTCCCAGGTGGCGAGGTGGCCGTAGACCTGGCCGTCGTCGGTGATGGTGAGCGGGGTGGGACCGTCGGCCTCCTCGCGCGTGAACCACGCCTTGGGCGGGGCGATGGGCGCGGCGAGCACCTCGGCGCCCGAGGCCACCAGCGCGCGCTGCTCCGGCTCATACTGCTCGCCCGAAAGATCGGAGTCGAGGAAGGTGAGCTCCAGCTCCTCGTCGATCTCGCTCTCTGTCGCCCACGACGACGGCACCTTGTCCGTCTGCTTCAGTGCGCGGGCGCGCTTCATGATGTGAGCCTTGGCCTTGGCGGGGTTCTTCGCCCGGCCCACCGACTTGATCGCGTTGGCGAGGTCCTTGCCGTTGGCGATGGGGAAGCTGCCGTCCGGGAGGGCGATGCCCTTCTTCGCCTGCTTCTGACGGGTGGCGTCGGTGTAGTCGCGCCAGTACTCGACCGAGGCGGCGAGCTCGCGCAGCTCCGCGATCTCGTCCTCGTCCATCTCCACCTCGGCCTCGCCGTCCGCAGTCAGGGTGCCTGCGGCGAACGCCTGCACGCCTTCCGCGGCGGTGGCACCCGGAGTCTGCGGCTGGCCGACCTGCACCTGGTTGCCGGGCGCGGCGGGCTGCTGCAGCGGCTGCACCGCCGACGCCTCGACGACGCCGATGAGGTTGCCGTCCTTGTCGTAGACCGGCACCATGTTCTCGGTCGCCGTCGCCGCGATGCCGGTGGGCTTCGCCTTGGCGAAGGACTCCCGGATCGCCGCCGCGAACTCGAAGGTGCCGTCAGCGGCCATGGCCGGGGTGGCGGCCGGAGGCTGCGGGAGCGGGTTACCGTTCGCGTCCACGGTCTGAGTCTGCATGCTGGGGTCGATGGGGTTGCCGTTGGCGTCCACCGTCGGCACCGGCGCGGGAGCTGCCGGGGCGGCCGGAGCTGCTTGAGCGGCGTCCGCGGCGCCGGAGTCCTCGACCGGGGCAGGCGGGAAGCCGCCCGCCATCGGGTTCTGCATCGAGGGCTCGATGGTCTGCACCTGCTGGATGTTCTTCGCGTCCACCAGGCCGAGGATGTTGCCCACCTGGTCGAAGGCCAGGACGGGAGCCGCCTTCTTGGAGGCGAAGGTGTCGGTGCTCATGGCGTAGTCGTCGTCTCCCGAGTCGTCATCGTCGTCATCGTCCGAGTCGTCGTCGGAGTCATCGTTGTCGTCCGGTGCGGCGATGACCACGACGCCGGAGGGCGAGTCGTCCTCGCCGGAGTCCTCGATGATGCCGCCGAGCAGCTTGATCAGCGCCGCGACGTCGAGGTTGTCGAGGTCGAGCGCGCCGGAATCCTGGTCGTCATCCTCGTCGCCCGAGTTCTCGTCGTCGTCGTCATCGGTGTCGAGACCGAGCGGACCTGCGGCCGGGATGACTGAGGCGTCGATGTCGCCGTCGTTGTCGGGGTCCACGTCCGGCACCTCCTGCTTGTTGGCGGCCGAGAGCGCAGCCTCGGGGAATGAGTCCTCGTTGCCGCGCAGGTTCCCGTCCGCGTCGTAGATGTTGAACGAGGGCGGCACGTCGCCGCGGCCCGGGTCCAGGCTGATCTTCCAGCCCTCGTCGTCGGTGAAGCAGGTGCCTGCTGGGCAGCCGTCGTCGCTCGGCTTCCAGCCCACCGCCTCCGCCGCGCCGGTGTTGGCGAGGAGGAAGATGGCGCCGCGCTGGTGCGGGTCCAGGTCGAACTTCTGCGTGGACATGCCACTCCCTTCCGGCCCTGACGACATAGTAGAGCCCTCAGGGCGAATCTGTGAGGCGTGCTTGCCGGAGGCGGCCTTCCCGACCTTCTTCGCACCGGACTTCGCGTGCGCAGCGGCGCGGAGTGCCTCCCAGCGGGCGATGGTGGCGACGGCTTTGGCGCGTGTCTTAGGCGTCACCTTGCCTTTGCCCTCAGCCCAGTTGCGGATGACGCCGACGGCCAGCTGTATTGCTTCGCCCTCGGTCTTCCCGCTGCGCTCCAGTGCATGCGCGACGGCACGGATGAACGGCGGCAGGCCGACGCCCTTCGGCAGGCCCCAGAGCTTGCCGGGGCCGAGCGGGGTGGTGTCGTAGAAGGTCTGCAGCTCTTCGGCCGCGAGCACAGCGTGCGCGTAGGAGCCAACACGATCCACGTTGCCCGGGTCGCGGGAGCCGTCCGGGGTTGAGTGCTCGGCGTCGGACACGGCCTTGGCCTCGTGGTTGGCACAGAAGGGGATGTACGCCATGCCCTCCGCGTGCAGCACGTAACCGGTCGCCCGCTTCTTGCAGTACTTGCAGGCAGGAGCGGAGCCGTCCTTCAGCAGCCCGGGTCCAGCCATCAGAACGCCCCGATCTTCTGCCCGCTGAGTTCGTAGGCGCGTCCGGCGTGCACGAGCACCGGGTTGCCGGAGGCGTCCGTGAAAGTGCTGATCCCCGCCGACGCCAGCGATCCGTTCGCCGAGAGGCCGCGCGAGGCTGCCGCCTGACGGAGGGCGGAGATGAGCGAGGACGAGCCACCCTTCGCGAGGTAGTAGCGCAGCGCCTGCAGGAGGTCCGCGTCACTCATGCTGCCGAGCTCGGAGCTCAGCGCGCCGGAGTTCAGCCGGTCAAGCGCGGTGCCGGTGGAGTCGACCGGAACGCGCCCGGCCGCCCGTGACTGCGCAGCGGCGGCACGCGTCGCCGCAGCCTTCACGCGCGTCTCAGTGCGTGTGCCGGGCTTCGCCGTGATCGAGTGGCCGAGCTTCGGGACGACCTGGTGGGTGTGATCAGCTGCGTCCGTCACCTCGTAGGAGCCGAGGTTGCCGTCGGCGTCCTTGTAGACGTTGGTGACACGGCCCTCCACCTGACGCATGTGGCCGGTGCGAGTGTCCGCGGTGACGGCGCGCACGGAGTCGCCCTTGCGGAACTCGGTGCCGGGGTTCGTCGAGCCGGTCGCCTGCGCCGAGACGCCTGCGGCCGCCGCCTGTGCTCGGGAGTTCGCGCGAACCGCGTCTCGGGCAGCGCCGTCGTTGACGATCTGCCGCGCACGAGCGCCTGCGCGAGCGTTCCGCTCCTCCCACAGGTCCTTCTCGGAGGACGACATGTCGTCCCAGTTCGCGGGAGCGCCTGCCGGAAGAGTGCTGCGCGGGGCAGCGGTGACTCCACGACCGGGAGCGCTGGGGGTGCCGTCCGTGTTGCCGAGCTGAGTCGATGAGTGGACCTGAGTCTTCCAGGTCGGCTTCATCGAGCGCGTCGTGACGTTGCCGTCGGCGTCCTGGTAGGTGACGCGCTGCCGAGTGGCGCTCGGGTTGGTCTCGTTCTGCAGCACGCGCACGTTGTCGCCCATGCGCGGGTGGGACACGACGTCACCGGGCTTCAGGTCTCGCGAGTTCACGAGGTTGTCGCCCGTGGCATGTGCCGGAAGGCTGCCGATACCGGTGGCTGCTGGAGCAGCCACCGCAGGCGATGGGTACTTGGCGTCGTACTCCTCCCGAAGGAGCCGGTCGTTCGTGGGTCCTCCCTTGAGGATGACCTGAGCGTTCGGGTCGAGGGAAACGCGCTGTCCCGGGGCGAGAGAGCTGAGACCCGCTCCCGTGCTCGTCGCTCGGATATCTCCGTTCTTCGTCACCGTCTGAACCTGCAGGGTGCTAAGCCCAGGGCGGCCCGGGTGATCGAAGATGTCCCCAGGTACCAAGTCTCCGAGGCGTTGATTGACCCAGTCGGGAGGCGTGTTTGCGACCCTCGTCGGCGCCGGAGCAACCGATGCGGCATGCTCCGCTACAGAGTCGTTCACGCTGTCCACGCTGTTGTGCAGCGGCGATCCCAGGGCGTTTGGAACGCTGTCGCCCTCAGGCGAGGTGACCTTGAGCTGGCTGCCGTCGAAGTCGGCCTGGTAGCCGTCCGGGTTGGAGAACCCGTTGCCGAGCTTCTTGCTCCAGCCGGAGTCGAGGAGGTCCTGAGCCTTGTCGCTCTTGCCCAGGTCGCTCTTGCCGAGATCACCTGCGAACGAAGAGTTGCTCGCCTGCTGGATGATCGCGTCGAGAGTGGTCGGGTCCTGAAGGGTGGAGATGCCCTGCTGAGCGTCAGCAAGCTGGCTGCGCAGGCTGTCTGCCGTCTGGGGTTCGCGGATGTCCTGCGCGGCGTTCTGCATGTCCGACAGTGCGTCCCGGGCGTCGCTCAGCGCCGAGGTGGCCTGGTCGATGTCGCCGCCGGTCACCGCGCTGTCGAAGTTCTCGCCCGCGGACTGCAGGTCACTGAGGCTGGAGTGGAACTGGCTGTCACTGGTGACCGACTGGAAGTGCAGGTCGCCAGCGATGTCGCTGATCTCCTTGAACGCCTTCGTCGGCGAGTCGATCCACTGCCCGTTCTCGGGGTCGCGCAGCTCCATCGGGTTGTAGGAGAAGCTCTGCGACTTCTCGCCCCGCAGCGCGGCGACGCGCGCCGCGAGGGTACGCGCCTTGACGGCGGCCATGCGCTCCGCCCGCTTCTTCTCCTGGCGAGAGAGGCCAAGCGCAAGCACGGCACCAGAGGCGAGAACGGTCTGCGTGCCGTTGGCGGGGTCGGAGGCCGTGAACTCGACGCCCGGCGTCGCAGACGGGGCGGTGTCCGAGGCGAGGCCGATGCGGGCGCCCTCGAAGGCGGGGATGGCGACCTGGGTGATGGCGCGGATACGGGCACCGGTGGTGACCATCGTGTCGCCCTTCTCACGACCCATCGACTCGCCCTCGCCGGAGAGCATGCGGCGCAAGCGGTCGGCTTTGGCCTCCTTGCTCATCTCCTCGCGGCGCACCTCGAAAGCCACGTCGTCCAGGTCCATCGAGACGCCAGTGGTGAGCTGCTTCTCGACCTGCCGGGCGGCCTCCTTGCCGAGCTCGGAGTCGTCGTCGAAGTCGCCTGCGGCCCAGATGCCGACGATGCCCTGCTCGTTCGGTTCCAGGCGCTCGATGCGCAGCACGTGGCCTGCGACCTGCGCGCCGTCGTGCGCGCCGTTGTCCTGCGTGACGTAGCGCAACGGCATGGGGAGCGAGCCCCACTTCAGCGCGCCGGGCTCGATGTAGCGGCCGTCGCCGGTCTTCAGGCCCTCATAACCGATGATCCCGGCCCAGGTCTTGCCCATCGTGTCTCCCGTCATCGCCAGTTCGGCAGAAGTCTAGACGGGGCCCCACCGTCATCGGCATCATAGCGCCGTGACGGTTCGCCGTGTCGACTAGCGCTCGGAGGCTGCCTGTGCCGCGCGCGAAGCTGGCGAAGCACCGGCCACGGTCACGCACCGACAGTTGTACGTCTCACCGGGGCTGCCGGTCGGGTCTCCGGGGTACTTCAGTGCCTCGCCGCCAACGATGAACGCTGCGGCGATGGGCACGGTCTGGCCTTCAGCGGCGGCATGCGTCGGGCGTACCTTGTCGTCGTGCCGAGTCACCCAGCGCTTGTTCATGACTCCCGCTGCGGCCAGCGCCATCATCGTCTGGTATCCGGCGAAGCCGGTGTATCCGCGCTCCACCGCGCGCTTGACGCGCTGCCTCTTCGTCTCGGTGAGGTTGGCAGCGGCCAGAGCTTGCTTCTGTGCCTCCTGCTTCGGCACCACCGGCTCCTGCACTGGTGGCTCCTGCACTGGCTTCTTCTGCGCGGGCGGCTTCTGAGCCGACGACCTGCTGATCCTGACCGAAGTCCTCGCAGACTCTTGCTCGGGCTCGGCATCGCCGGGCAGCTTGCTCTTCGTCACGCGCTCCCGGGGCTGCTTCCGGCCACCAAGTGACACGCTCGGTAGGACAAGTGGATTGGGAACCAGGCTCAGACTGGCGCGCGCGGTCTCGATGCCGAGAGCGACGTCCAACGCCACCGACAGCTGTTCCTTGGACGGCGCCGGGTAGGTCTGCGCGGACTTCTGCTGCACGGCGCGGATGTCGTCGTAGGCTTCGCTACCCAGGTCAGACTCCCGCAGTCGCGCACCGAGGAAGATGCCCTCCTCGGAGTCGAGGGGAATGCCGAAGCCTTCCACGGCGTCATCCACGGCCTGCGACCAGGCTTGCTCCGCCGACTTGGAGGTGAGGGAGTGGGCAAGCGCCTGCGCCTTCAGCGTCAGCAGCATCTCGTGCACCGCCGCCGCCAGCGCACGCTCCAGCGCCAACTCCTCGCGTTTCTGCGCGGCGATGGCGGCTCCGGGCGAGGTGAAGCGGGCGGCGAGCTTGACCGGCTCGTCGCCGGAGTCCTCCACCTCGCCCGTGGGCATTACTCAGCCGTCTCGGACGTGCTCTCCGAGGCCATCTCGCTCTCCACCGGCGCCAGAGCTTCGCTCTCGGCGACCGGCGTGGTGCTCTCCGACTCGACCGGCGCGACCGACTCGGACTCGACCGGAGCAGCGCTCTCGGACTCGACCGGGGCGTCGCTCGTCTCCGAAGCGACGGGCTCCGGCTCGACCGGCGTCACGCTCTCGCTCTCGACGGGCGCGGCAGGCTCGGTCGCGGACTCGGAGTCGGCGGTGGGCTCGGGCGCGGCAGACTCGGAGGCGGTTGCGTCCGGACTCGCGTCGACGACCGGCGCGGCCTCGCTCTCGGTCTCGCTGGCCGGGACGTCCGAGGTTGACTCGGACTCCGCGGTCGACGCGCTGTCTGAGTCGGAGGTCGGGACGTTGCGGTCGGAGAGCTTCGCGATCTCGTCGCGGGCGTCCTCGAACACCGTCTCGACCACGTGCTCGGCATCGTGGATGGCCTCCTTGGCGAGGCGTTCGGCCTCGTGCAGGATGTCCAGCTTGGGGTTGTGCTCGCCGTCGAAGACCGGCGCGGTGGGCTCGGCCGTCTCGGTGGGTTCCGTCGGCTCGGTCGGCTCATCGGTGGCGCCGCTGTCGGGCGCGGCAGTCTCGTCGCTCATCTCATGCTCCATTCGTCGCGGCCCGAAGTTGGGACACGGCAACACGATATACCGGCACCCCGGCGCGTGCATCGAGGCGGTAGGCCAGCTCGTCGATGTCGTGAGGCTGGCCGAGGATGGCGATGTCGTGCACGTACTGATCCAGCGCCTCGATTACCGTCGAGGAGTCGTAGTCGCAGCAGCCGCCGTGCCGCTCCAGCAGCGCGGGCACCACGTCCCACGCGCCGCGAAGGGCCTTGTCCACCATGGGGTCGGTGGGTCGCCAGATGGTGTGGGCGAGGGCGTGCGGCTTGTCGAGCGCAGTGATGGCGTTGAACCGGGCACGCTCGGCGCGCACGATGTAGTTGCCGAGCTTCTCCAGCGCCTTCACCACCAGCACGTCAGCGACGGCGAGCAGCGCGGAGACGTTGGCGTCAGGCGCCAGCGAGTACGCGCCGCACACCGGGCACTCCGAGGGGATGCGATGCGACTCCGGAGCCAGGAAGCGGATGCTGTCGGTCATTCGCCCTCGAATCCGGTCTGGTCCAGGACGGTGGCGTCGAAGTCGGTGACCTTGCTGCGCGCCCGGGTCTCCTTCTCCAGCTCCGCGTCGAGCTCGGCGAGGTGCTGCGAGAGGGAGCCCCGCACGCCGGTGCGCCGCGAGTAGGCGCCGACCTCGGCGAAGCGCGTGGCGGCGTCGCTCTGCGCGGCGGCAGCGGCGGGGTTGGTCGGCATCGGCTGCACGCCACCCTGAGGCACGCCACCCGGAGGCATGGCACCGGTCGGTCGGGGCTGGAACCCCGGAGCGCCCTGCGGTTGCGGCTGAGGCTGTGAGATTGGGACGGCAGGAGTCGCCGGTGCGGCAGGCTGTGCGGGACCAGGCTGCTGGCCGGGCTGCTGCGGCCCGGCGCCGCCCTGCGCGACGGTGGCCTGCGCGTTGGCGACGGCGGCCGTCGGTGGGGCTGGCGTGTTGGAGCCGACGGCTTGCATCGGGTTGCCCTGGTAGAGCGCCATCATCTGGTCGAACATGACGTCCAGTCCCGGCCGCTGCATCAGCCCCGGGTTCGCCTCCACCATGACTGCCACCGCCGCGATGGCCTTGGATTCCATAGCCGAGCGGTCCAGGGTGCCCGCGTAGGGCGCGTCGGACTCGTCGAAGCCGTTAGCGGCGCGCAGCGCCGTGCCCGAGAGCTCGCCTGCGGCGTAGAGGGCCTGAGCGTCGCCGGTCTTGTTCGGGCGGACGATGAGGTCGTCCACGTCGTACCAGACCATGTACTGCTCGGCGATGTCCTTGGGCACCCCGTTCTCGATGAGAATCGGGCGGAGGTACTGCGTCGTCAGCGCGTCACACATGAGAGCCAGCGGCGGCTCGATGTGCGCGGAGACGACCTCCTCGGCCGTCAGCCACGCGCCCCAGTGGTTCGCGTCGGTCTGGCCGAGCAGCAGCTCCGGCGGCGCATCCTGACCGAGGGCGAGGCGGCGGATGGCCTCCTCGCGCAGGTTCTGCGCCTCGGAGTCAAGCTCCTTGCTGAAGTCCAGGAACTTGAACTCCGCCACGGTGTCGTCCGGCACGGTGATGACGAGCGGGACGATGGCGGAGGCGTTGGAGCGGTCGCCGATGGGCGTGATCATCGACTGGATGAGCGCGTCGGTGAACGGGTCCTCGTCGGAGTCGTCCGGCAGCCCCATAGCGCGCTTCAGGGCGATCGAGGCCGAGGAGGGCACCAGCAGAATGCCCGCGCCCGCCAGGCGCGAGTCGATCTGCGCGGAGACATGCATGGTCAGCCCGACGAGCTCCCTCAGCACCGGCAGCGAGGCGCGGGTCGGGGAGTCGGCGTGCCACCAGTAGCGGGGATGCGGCCGCCACACGCGAATCAGGTACAGCTCGTCAGGGCTGCACTCGATGATCTCTTCATGCGTCGGCCCGAGCAGGATGCGCACGTCGCCGCCGACGTTGAACGTGATCTCGTTCACCGAGAGCACCCGCCACTCCAGCTCATCGAGGACGGGCAGTGTGTAGTTGCCCTCCTTCAACTTGTCGCCTTCGGCGGTGCGGGTGGGGTTGGTGACCGTCGGCCCCTTCGGGGTGCGATCGACCGGGGTGGGCTTCGGCGGCAGCCCCTCGGAGTTGTCGGCCATGGCGGCGAGGGAGGTGGAGAGCTTCTCCTTCGGAATCCCCACCAGCCAACCGTCACCGGGCACGTAGAGGTTGATAAACAGGCGCTTGATCAGCTGGCTGAGACCGATGCGGCCGTCTCCGATGGCGTCCAGGAGGCCCGTCATCTGCGCGTCGTCGACCGGGATGGGCGCGTCACCGGCCAGGGTGGCCTGCTTGCCGACGTACAGCCGCGCCTTGCTCATGCGGTCGCCGAGGGTGTTGGCGAGGAAGCGGAACTCGCCCACCAGGTCGAACATGCTCCAGGCGTCGTCCTGCCACGTCTCGTGCGTGGTGCGGCGGAAGGTGGAGGAGGCTACCACCTTGGAGGTGATGCGAACGGCGGAGCCGAGGATCGAGGAGTTCGGCTTGGGGTGCTCGATGATGTGGCTCTTGCGATAGCCCGCCAGCCACGACGGCTCCTTCGGCTCGCTCGCCGACGCTCCGCTGAGGTTGCCCAGCCCGCGCGTGCGGCGTCTCGACCTTGGCGTCTCGTCGGTCATGGCGTGTCTCCCCGCTGATTGGCTCCAGCCGCCAGGATAGCGCTCGATGCCTCTACCAGGGCATCGGCATCAGTCGAGGCGTGAAGAGACGAAGCCGACCGCGTAGTTCATGCCGAGAGCGGCCAGCAGCGCTAGCCACCACTTCCGCGCCGGTCGGGGCATGGCGACGGTGGCGACGATGAGGACGAGACCGGCCCAGAACGGCAGGCAGTACGGGCAGTCGGCACCCTCCACCACGGCCTCACTGACCGAGCGGTAGGGCGGCGCGTTCACGCGCTGCCCGGCCTCCCACTGCTGTACCTGCCGGAACTGCTCGGGCGTCTGGTGGGAGATGGCGCGGCGCCGCAGCGGCGACCACAGCACCCTCTCGGTGAGACGGTCGGTGGTGATGAGACGTGCGACGCGCAGCGCCGCCAGCGGCACGATGACCGCGGCGGCGACGGCGTAGCGAGTGGAGAAGGATCGGCCCATACGCTGATCGTAGCTCTTGGCCTACTCGATCTCGTCGGCGGGGCGCTCGTCGAAGCTGACCGCGAGGTCGCGGCCCAGCTGCTCCTCGAACCATGCGGCGGACTCCGGATTACCGATGGTCATCGTGATCTCGCCATGCGGCGTGGCCGAGGCCCACTCGGAGTTGATCTTCCCGCGGCTGCCGCCCGAGGAGACGACGCGCAGCTTCACGGTCACGACGGGCTTGGGCTCCGCCCAGCCGGACGGGCTCGGGTAGGCGAACTTCTCGACGGACGCGACGAAGAACCGTGCTTGAACGCTCATGGCTGATCTCCTTGCAACTAGACGGCCCGCGCTGTTGCAGCGTCAGGGTCTGAGTGAAACGGGAGTTGGAGTCAGCCTGCGAATCCGCGGTCGTGCGGCATCCGAGCTGCCTCCAGTATGGCACTTCGCCTTCTTCAACCTCCACTTCTCCAACTTCCACTACTTCCCCTACCCCTATAGGGGTAGGGGAAGTTGAAGAAGTAGTGGAAGTGGGAAGTCGAGAAAGTTCAGGCCAGGTGCTTCTTGGCGCACACCGGCCCGTAGCCGAGCTCAGCGGAGCGGGGATCGGTGAGCGTCGCGCCGCAAAAACAGCACAGACCCCACGCGTGACCCCAGGTGGCGGCGATCTCCGCCGTGACGCGGTTGTCCTCGCTCAGGTGGAAGATGACGCCCGCCGCGTACTCCCAGCGCCCGCGGTGGCTGCCGTCGGCGGCCTCGAACACCTTCAGCACCTTCGCGTACTTCCGGCCGCTGGTCTTGGCAGTCACGACGCGGTAGATGTCGTCGTCCAGGACGTAGAACGCCTCCTCCAGCGCGGGCGTGACCGTGCGCGTGACGGGCTCGGCCTCCTGCTTCTCCTTGGGGTGGCTGAGCAGCTGGTCGATGAGCAGGGAGGCGTCGCGCTGCGAGAGGTCGCCAGCCCGGCAGGCGGCGAAGAGTGACGCGAGGGCCGGGACGCCGGAGTTGTCGGTGACGGTGACGAGGGACGGGCGCTCGGCGGCGAGCTTCTCGATGAAAGCGGCCTGCCTGGCGGTGACGAGGTTCATGATCGGTCTCCATTCGATCGGTGAATTACTGTCCTATAAAAATAACACACTAATTACAGATCGAGTGTACCTGACGCGACTATTTTGCGGCCAGCCCCAGCAGCTCTCGCACGCCGCCTAGCGGGTAGTTGTTCCCGGTGGACAGGAACGGCTCCCGGTCGAGGTCAGGGATGGGGTCGGGTGCGCGGAAGACCTTCACGTCCCGGCCGATGCCGAGGCCAGCCGGGCGCAGCTCCACCGGCGCCGGGAGCACCGTGTTCTGGTAGACCGAGCGCTTGGCGAAGCGGCCCCGCTCGACACTGCCAAGCACGTCGATCATCGCCTCCTTGCTCACGAGCAGCGGCACGTGGCGCTCGTAAGAGAAGGTGGGCAGCCCGCGGTCCACCAGCAGGCCATGCGTGCGGTGGGCGGTGACGCCGTACATGCCGCGCGCCGAGTGCTGGGTGAGCTGCCCCCAGGCGGTGCCGGACTGCTTCACGAGCTCGGGCAGCGCGACCGGGCGGCGCCAGTAAATGTCGTCGTTGCTCCACAGGAACGGGTCGCTGATCGCCTCGGTGCGGCAGGCGAAGAGCATGGCGTTGTCGGTGTTCAGCAGCGGCCGCGACGGCAGCTGGTCGAGGCGGAAGGCGAGGTCAACCCGCGCCGCCCAGGCGGCCGTGTTCCCCAGCAGCACGATGCGCAACTGCGGGGCGTGAGTGCGGATGGACTCGATGGCGAGAGCGAGGGTGTGATTCACGGGCTCGTCGGCCACGGGAATCACCACATCCATGCCAGCGAGACTACCGGTTCGCGCCCAGTGGCCGGTTCGGCCGTCCCGGTCGGCGCGCGATCAGCGCCTCGTGCCGCCGGGTGCGCGCGGCTCCGGCGCGGGCGTCCGCGTGGTACTGCCGCGCCTCCTCCACCAGTCGCTGCATCCGCTCGGGGTCGCCGTGAGCGTCCCGGTAGCGCTGGAACAGCGCGCGGTTCGGGGCGAGGCCCTTGCGGTTGTTCGAGGCGTGCTGGAACGCCGTCACCTCGCCGCGGTAGCGGATCATCGGCCCCACCAGCGTCTCGTGAGCCAGGCGTAGCGCCGTGTCCTCGTAGCCCCAGCCTGCGAAGCGCTCGTCCTCGCCGCCGAGAGCCAGCCACGCAGCGGGCTTGAACACCATCACCCCGGAGCACGCCCCGTCCACCATGACCGGCTCGGTGCGGGAGAAGCGGGCGATGTCCGGGCGCCGGTAGAGGTGGTAGGGCAGGTGGATCGAGTCGTCGTGCACGCCGTCGAGCACCGCGCGCACTGCCGCCACCAGCGGCTCGACCTGCGGGATGGTGTCGGCGTCCGAGAGGACCATGACGGCGTGGTCGGCGTTCGCCTCCACCAGCAGGTTGCGGCTGCGGCCGATGTTGAACAGCTCCGGAGCTCCGCCGCCGTCCAGCGGCTGCACGTCGAAGCCGAGGGAGGCGTAGAACTCGCTGACGCGCCGGAATGCGGCCTCCCGATCAGGCGTCGGGCGCCACGGGATGCCGACGACGATGGGCTTGCCGGGGACGCGCTCTACGGCGATCTCCGGGGCGTTCTCCGCCTCGGTGGGGTAACTACCCGCCCCGACGATCTCCACGGCGCGAGGCGCGCCCCAGAGCTTCTCCAGCTCGTCGTCGGAAGGTGCGGCGGAGTCCGCTGAGGCTGCCGAGGCTGCTGGCGCCGGTCGAGCAGCACCTAGCCGCCTAGTACCCACTACCCGATCTGACGCCATCGTGTTCCACCCTCTCCTCGGTCAGAAACGCGAACTCGTAGCCCTTCAGCCGCAGCCTCTCTCGCTGCCGGTTCTCGGAGCCTGCCCCGCGCGGCCAGCCTAGACGGGAGATGCCCTCCTGCCAGACTGAGGGGTTGCAGGTGAAGGTGCCGCGCTGCACCCACATGCTCGGGTAGAGCGCGCTGCCGGTCTCCTCCTGCCGCAGCTTCACCACCTGCTTTCCCAGCCGTCGCTCCAGCGCCGGGAGCAGGCCGCCGTAGCGCTTCTCGATGGGGAAGTGCGGCCCACGCAGCAGGGCGAGCTGGGCTAGCTCAGGATGGTCAAGAAGGATAGCCTCCATCGCGTCCAGGTCGACCGGCGAGGTGAGGATGAAGTCCTCCTCCCAGAACAGGAAGCGCGGGGCGGCGCGGCCGCCCGCAGCCTGCTCCTGAGCAACGTGGGCGACGGCCTGCATCGCTATCTGATAGCCGCGCTTCTCCAGCGCCACCACCCTCGGGTTCAGCCTCACCTTGTTCGGCAGCCCGTACTGGGTGGCGAAGGTATAGAGCTCGTCGCGCAGCGCCTCGGTCGTCCCGTTGTCGCCGGAGTCGTCGACGATGGCGATGTCGGTGATGCCGCTCGCGTTCTTCCTCAGCGACTCCAGCGCGCGGTGCACGAGCTCGACGCCGCGGTAGGAGCCGATCACCACCTTCATCCCAGCAGGCCCCTTCCCAGCTCCACCGCCGCGAACACGTCCACCGCCAGCGCCGCCGCGCCGAACAGCGCCGCGCAGCCGACGATGATGATCACCGCCGTCAGGGCACGATCGTGGCGGCGGTGGTAGCCCCGGCCGCGCACGTAGGGCTTGGGGTCGGTGAAGTCGGAGAGGTCGATGGCTCCGGAGTCGGTGCGCGGGAAGCGCTCGGCGGCGGGGTCGGTGGTGCGGTCGTTCATGACAGTTCCTTGCCGTAGTCGAGGCCGAGCGGGTGGCGAGAGGTGTCGACGGTGAAGATCGGAGAGAGCTCCTGCAGCGTGCGCTGCCAGTGCGGAGCGCGGTCGGCCTTCACGTAGGCGAGGGTGACGTGGGCCTTGTAGACCGGGAAGGTGTCGACGTGCGGGAGCAGCGAGAGGCGCTGGTGCGCCTCGATGAGCTCATCACTGAGCCGGATGACCGCCACGATGCAGGCGTAGGCGCCTGCGCCGTCGGGGTCGTCGGCGGGGTACGGCGACGGGAAGACCTCGATGTGATGGGTCTGCAGCGCCAGCGGCGGCTCCCAGCCCTCCATCACCGCGTCGACATGCTCGCGCTCGATGCCCCAGGAGTCGGAGCGGCCGAGAGGTGTCAGGCCGCGCTTCGGGCGCGGTGCGATGGGTCCGAGGGAGGACGGATCGTGGTGCCCGCGCGCGATGAGGCCGTAAAGGAGGGTGAGGTGCGCGCCTGCCCAGCCCGGCTCGGCTCCGGCGGCCTTCTCGGCCACCGCGCCGTCGATCCAGAAGTGGTCGGGGTTGCGGGCATAGTAGAGGTCTTCCCGGTTCAGCCCGTTCTCCGGCTGCACCAGCCCTCGCAGCGAGGAGACGGAGAGCATGATGCACCCGAGGGTGTCCAGCGAGATGCCGAGGTCCTCGTAGACCTCCGGGAACTGATGTGCGTTGAGACCGGCCATGCGTCGATCCTCTCACCCGCGAGCCGCCGCGTCCGGCCGGGAGCTGGCCTCATTCGAGGGGCATTGAGCGGGGAGTGGACGACCTCCCGACCTGGAACTCTGTGACGAGCTGGGAAGGGTCGGGAGGCCGCTGGGACGCACCGAGGCCGAAGCCTAGGAGACGATGCGCCTCGTGGAACGGGCAGGACTCGAACCTGCAACCTAGGAAGACATGTTTTATGCCGCGCGGCCCTCGCTCTGCCAATTGAGCTACCGTCCCATGACCCGTTCCACGGAGGGTTAGACCGCTGGCGAAGCCAGTATGAAGTTGTGGATCGAGCCTAGCGGCCCGCGTTCTGGTACACCTGCAGCACGTCCGAGATGGAGTCGTGGGTGAAGGCGGTGTTAGTCGCGTCCGTCGCCACCTGAAGAGTGGCGTCCAGCTCGATGGTGAGCGGCTTGCCCGTCGGGACGGTGATCCCGGCCTGGTAGCCGTAGGGAGGCGTCACGTCCCACTTGCCGGTGTCCGCCAGGACGAGCTTGCCGTCGATGGAGACGTCGAAGGCGACCAGGGTGTAGGCCCGTTTCGGCTGAGCTCCCTTGATCCCCAGGTGCACCTCGACAGGAATCGCCTCTCCCGGCTGCTCGCCTGCGGCAAGCTGCGGCGTCCACCAGGCGACGACGACCTGCCCGTCGCCGGTCGAGAAGGTATGGGTGGCGGTCCCGGTGGCGAGGTCGTCCACCGGCGTCGCCGTCGCCTTGGTCGCCGTCGCCTTGGGCTTCGGTGTCGCCGCAGCCTTCACGACGTGCTTGTCCTTGGCGGTCGGCATGCCGATCTTCCAGTGGCCGCCGATGTCGGAGACGTCGCTGGCCGAGCAGCCGGTGAGAGCGAGGGCGGCGAGCAGGGCCACGCCCGCCAGCGCCGTCCGGCGCCGCTGCACGGCGCTCATGCGCGGAACCCGCGGTGGCGCTGCAGCAGCTTGCGCAGCATCGTCACCGTCAGCAGCACCGTGACCACCGAGAGCATCGGCCACGCCACCTCCAGAATGGCGGACTGCAGCGACGCCTGCAGATGCAGCCAGGTGAACACCACGAACGCTGAGACGAGCAGGAAGCTGAAGGCAGGCCAGAGGATTCCCGCCGAGCCTCCCGTCCCCGACTCGCTGCGCGCCTGATCGGCCCAGTAGTCGTGCTCGCCTTTGCCGAGCACCTGCCACCACGCGACGACGAAGTGGATGATGCGCAGCACCATGTAGATCTCCGCCGGGATGAACAGCACTGAGTACACCCAGTCGGCAGCGGTGCGGTGCTTCATGGTCGCCGTCGTGCGGATGTTCAGCATCCACGCGACGACCGGCGGCACCAGCCACACTGGGTTGAAGGCGTACATGTGGCTGGAGAGCGACGCCGCGAGCAGCGCCAGGAACCCCAGCCGCGAGGCGATGTTGAACGCCATGCTCACCGTCTCGAACCAGCGCAGGCGCAGGTTGGGATGGAACGGGTGCTGCATCATGAGCTTCGCCGTACCGGCCACCCATTTCAGCTGCTGCGAATGCAAGGCACGGACGGTCGGCATGCCGCCGACGAAGGCGCGCGCCGAGGCGCTGATCTTCGTCTGGAAGCCCACCGCCTTGATCTGCAGGCTGAGGTAGCTGTCCTCCACCTCGGAGTCGCGGACGTAGGGCGTCTGCTGGTTGAAGCGCTCCATCACCCGCTCGATCGCCTCCACTCGGAAGATGGAGAGCTGGCCGCCGAGGACGGCCATCTGACGGTTGCGGAGCAGGTTCGCCATGTTGAAGGCAGCGAACTGCGCGTTTTGCCCTGCCACGAGCCACTTCGATCCGACGCCGTGGAACGCGCTGGCGTCGATGGAGTAGATGGCGGAGATGCCGCCGATGCGGCTGTCGGAGAGAATCTCGGCCTCCAGCTGCTCGACGGCGCGCTTGTGCGCCACGACGTCGGCGTCCATGCCGAGGACGAGGTCGGCTCCGGCTGCCCAGGAGTAGCCGTAGTTCAGCGCGCCCACCTTCTTGTCCGGGTTCGCGCCCATGTCGTGAACGATCACCTCGGTGGCGTAGTCGACGCCGCGGTAGGACATGATCTTCGTCCCCTCGCTCTCCTTCGCCACCCAGAAGGTGTTGTCGGAGGAGTTGTTGACGACGACGTGAATCACGTCCGGCACCCGCGTCTGCTCCAGGAGCGAGGCAATGGCCCGGGCGATGTGCGCCTCTTCGTTGTAGGCGGGGATGATGGCAGCGATCTGCGCCACCCTCCTCTTGTGGTGCTCCGGCTGAGGCAGCAGAGCCCCGGCGGAGATGTGTCGAGGAACGAGCACGATGCGCCCTGTCTCGACCAGCTGGTCGGTCATGTGGGGAATCCTTCGGGGTGAGGATTTGGAGGTGCGGGGTATGCGAGCGGCGGCCGGAGTCGTGTCCGACCGCCGCTGAGGTAGCCGTCTCGCTCGGGTCAGCGAGGCGTCAGTCGCCGAGACCGTCAGGGCAGGTCGCCATGGTGGTCGTGGCCTGGCCTCCGGCGACGTAGGTCTTGCCGGAGGGCGTGACGACGGTGCACTTCGCGTTGCCTCCCGAGAAGGAGACGACGTTGGCGTTGATGCCGATGAAGGGCTGCGCGGGAATCTTCTCGATCAGCGTGCCGGAGCTCGGAATGGTCTCCTGCTGGGTGCTGCCGTCCGCGCTGTCCCACGTTGCCGTGGAGCCTGCGGGGCCGGAGAAGGTGACGGTGTAGAGCTTGGAGGCCGGGCTCGGCGTCGACTTCGCCGGGGCGGACGCGGCCACGCTCGGCGCGGAGCTGGCCTCGTGGGCCTGCGCGGCTGCCGTGGTGTCGGTGCTGCTGGCGACGGCGAACAGCGCCGACCAGACGATCGAGAACACGATGGCGAGGATGAGGCCGACCGCTCCGAAGATCAGGCCGATGAGGCCCTGGCCGCTCCCTCGCTTCTGCACGAGGGCGATGATGCCGAGCACCACCGCGACCACGGCGAGGAAGATGATGAAGTAGCCCCAGAACGGAATCCAGACGGTCGCGAACGACACGATTCCGAGGATGAGGGCGGTGATCCCGAGGCCCCTGCCGCGCGAGGCGACCGGCGCCGGGATGTTGGGCTGACCCAGCGGGTCGGGGTAGTTGTTGCCGGTGGTGCTCATTGCTGTCTCCTTCAGCTTGGCGAGAGTCCGTCTCGCGGCGGTTACCGACGACGCTTCTGCACGTCGGCGTCGCTCCACTCGGACTGCGAGCGGAGCAAGATGGTGATTATCGTGCCGTTGTCGGCGCTGACCACGGCGAGGTCGCCGCGCTGGCTGACCGTGACACGACCGCGCGGGTTGAAGCTCGTCCAGGTCTGCTCCGGGTCCGTGAGGACCGTGAGCACCTCGGCCCAGCTCACGTCGCGAGCCGCCATCTTCTCCAGCACATGTCGGCTGGGGTAGTAGGGCGTGTTCTCGGCGGAACCGGAATCCTCGTACGCCATGACGTCTCCTTCGCTCGGCGTAATTAGTGTGTTATTACTGTAACACACTAACTCAGAGCAGCGGCCGATCCCCGGAGCGCTCCGTTGGGCGCCAGTCGCGGGGACCTGCGGCAGTAATCGGCACTGCAGCCGAGTGGCGCGGGGCCGAGCTTGTCGCGGGGCTCGTCGCAGGCTCCGCTGCAGGGTGCTCGGCGGCGCTGGCAGCCCCGCTCGCAGGCGTTGACGGCTTGGTGGCGGGGTTATCCACCCGGGTCTCTCTCGCCGCGCGAGCGGCGCGCAGAGCGCGGATGAAGCGCACGGTGACGTTGACCAGGCGGTAGAGCAGGATGGCGAGGAGCACCACGCTGATCATGGCGTAGTAGCTGAAGACCAGCAGGCCCCAGAACAGCTGGAACAGGCCGCCGATGAACCCCGTCATGCCACGGATGGGTCGGAAGCGGAAGCTGACGAAGAACGGGCCGGGCAGGCCCATGCCGATGCGCATTACTCCGCCGCCCTTCCGGCCTCGTTCATCTGCTCCAGCTCCGCCAGCATGGCGTCCGAGTAGCTCTGACGGCGCGACAGCACGAGCGCCTGCTCAACCATGGCGTCCCAGAGCGGGAGCAGGTCGATCTTCACGCTCCGGCCGTCGGCCGTCGCCAGCGAGGCAACGAGGGTACGGCCCTCCGGCGTGCGGCCGAGGTGCACGTCGCCGTCCTCAGTCTGGATGGTCGCTATCGGCTCCGTGAGGATCGCCTCCATCGGCCCGACCGAGCGGATGGTCAGCTGGAAGCCAGCCTGCGGCACCTGCTCGCCCTCATCCTCGGCGGCCGGGACGGGCGTCTGCTCGGTCATGCGGACACCTCCGCGGTCTGCAGCCCGGCGAGCGGGTCGATGCAGCGCACCTCGTAGATGGGCTCGGAGTGGGCGGGCTTCGCGGGGACGTCGCGGTAGCCGACGACCACCTTCTCACACACGCCCTGGCCGAGCTCGAAGCAGACGTTGGAGCCGTGCGCCTCGGCGAAGAGGTAGATGTTGCCGTCCTCGCGGAACAGCTGCAGCGAGGGCTGCGCCGTCAGGAGCGCGTCCGCGATCTCCTCGCGAGCCTGCGGCAGATCGTCGTAGCGGACGTCGCCCGTGGGCACGACGGAGACGATGACGTCGGCGTAGTACCACCTGTGTTCGCCGAAGAAGCGCTCGCGGTTGCTCTCCTTCGCCTCAGCGGTCAGGATGCCGAGGTTATAGGAGTTGGCGTAGGTGATCTTCGCCCCGGCCTGGTCGACGATGCGGTCGGCCCAGGTGGACGCGAGATAGCGGGAGTACAGGTTGCTGGTGTGGGTGCTCATGTGATCCTCTCCTTGGATGAGCGTGGCGGTGGGCGGTGGCGCCAGCCGGTCAGTTCTCGACGCGGCTGACGTTCAGTTCGAGGGTGGTGTCGAAGAACGCCTTGGCGCGCTCCGCGGGAAGCCACTTGAAGATGGCGGTCAGGTTCGGCACCCGCTTGTAGAACTTGCGGTTGATCGGCTTGGCGGCCGGGAACGCGAGCGCGAAGGCGTCGGCCTTGATCGTGCCGCGACGCTCGCGCACGGTGACGTTGAAGGCGCCGATCTGGTGCTCGCCCGGCTTCAGGCTGTCCTTGATCTGCGCGTTGAGCTTGTCCAGCTCCTTCTTCCGTGCGGCGATCTCCTCGCGCAGCTCGGTGTAGCGCGCCAGCATGGTGGGCGTGACAGCGGCGTGAGCCGCCTCGGTGGGGACGGCCGCGACTGCGGCAGTGGCGGTGCGTGCCATGATGCTTCCCTTCATCTCGACTTGCGATTACTTGGCGACCGGTTCGGAGGCGCGGTCGCGCTTGGTGGAGTTGAGCCCAGCGACCAGGCGGCCATACTGCCCGGGCTCGAAGCGGAAGGTGAAGTCGATGAACTTCCCGTCCTCGTCTCGCAGCGCTGCCATGTGGAGGTAGCCGAGCTGCACAAGCTTGCGCAGCCGAGCTTCGGCCGATGCGACGTCCGTGCCGAGAAGCTGTGCGGCCGTCTGCAGGTGCAGCACGTCCTCCGGCTCCAAGGTCGACACCAGCGTCCGCACGTCCTGCGCGGCGTAGGCGTAGCTGTCATCTCCGGACTTGCGGTACGAACCCTGACGAGGCATCTCGCCCTCCTTCTGTTTGCGTGTTATAAGAATAACACACTAACTCAGAGGATCGGTACTAGGACGTGGATCAAGCCCGCAGAGTGACGTTCTGCGGCACGCCCGCGATCTCCGGCACGTTGCCCAGGTCGATGAGCCTGGCGGCGAGGTTGGCAGGCGAGACGGCGTGGAAGGGTCGGCCGTCGTCGAACAGCTTCACGCCCGCCGCGCTCATCCCGGCGTCTGCCATAGCCGAGCAGAACCAGCGGTCGTCCTTGTCCAGCCACGTCTCCACCGCCCGGAACTCTTCATCGTGCCGCTTCGCCGAGCGCAGCCACAGCGCGTCCAGGCCCACGATGAAGTCGCCGAAGTAGTCGTAGCGCTTGCCGATCTGCGCCTCGCACCACAGCTCCAGCGCGTCCTGCTGGGTCGTGGTCAGGTCGACGGTGGCCGAGGAGTAGACGGTCTTACCTGCCCCGGTCCACTCCTCTAGTGCGCGGAATCGCACGCCGCCGGGAGCCGCCTCACAGATGCGGTCGGCGAGGACGATGTAGGAGTGGGCGAACTGCGACAGCTCCACCGCCTTGATCAGGTGACCCATCGGGCCGTTGACGTTGGTGGTGGAGGCGATCGAGTAGCGATGCTGAGCGTCCATGAGCCGGATTCTATCCGTCAGTCCTCGATGATCTCGCCCTCGATGGGCTCGTCCGACTCCAGCTCATTCTGCGTCTGGGCGATGGCGGGACGCTTGCGCAGCACGTCGCTGGCGCGGCCCTGATAGATGGTGAGGCCGTTCACCGTCGTCGCCTCGATCTCCAGGTGCAGCTCCGGGTCCGGGAACTTCAGCGTGGCCGTCACGTGGTCGACGACGAGCATCGCCGCATAGGTATTGCCGTCGGCGCCGTCGAAGATGAGCACGCCGGGACCGTTCGGCCGGGGCAGGTGGAAGTACGAGGACGCCATCAGCCGATCTCCCCGTCCGGCTCCAGGCCGTCGTCGTGGCGCGAGAGGCTGCGCAGGCGAGCCGTCTCCTCCGGGCTCGGCGCGCGCCGCGTAGCGGGGTGGGTGAGGAAGCGCAGGTCGTTCGGATAGGTCGCCTTCGCCTCCTGCTTACCGCCCGGCTTGCCGTAGTCGACCATGACGTAAGTCTCGCCGACGTACATGATCACGCCCACCTCGTCGGCCTCGCCGTTCGGGCGCCCGGCCGCCAGGTAGACAACCTTCGAGCCGATACGGGAGCGCGCCCGTGCCAGCGTGACGCGCGTCGGGTCTTCCTCGATCGCTCGCTCAGCGGCGAGCTCTGCTGCAGTCTTACGAGGCATCGTCCTCGCCCTCCTTCTCGTCCGGCTCGGCCAGCTTGGAGTCGGAGTCTTGCCACACGGTCGGAGTCCATTCCAGCGGGCCTCGCTTCTCATCGGCCACGGCCAGCGTGGCGCGAGCCTGCGCGGCCTGCAGGTGGTAGGTGACCTCCATCGGCAGCGGCGATCCGGGCTGGTACATGCGCGGGAGCATGTTCTCCGCCTGCGCCAGGTGCCACAGTGCCCACTGCCGGTTGGAGTTCAGCACGCTCGGGCGTCTTTGCGGTGCAGCCATCAGCTGACTCTCCTCACGATGTCTTTCACGTCGCCGGAGTATCCGGCCACGCCCTTCAGGTGCACGACCAGGCCGTAGTGCGGCTTCGGGTCGTAGGGCATCGGCGGCAGCTCCACAGTGTCGCCGACGGCGAGCTTGCCGCCCGGCCAGCGGTAGCAGAGCACCTTCGTCGTTTCGTGCCGCCACCTCCCGACGTGTGGCATATGCACGAGCACCGAGACGCGACGCGGCCGCACCTCCGGGCGCGGGTCGAGCTCGACGTAGCGGGACTCCAGCTCCTTGGCGCTCGGTGTGCCGAAAGGCGTCGCGTCGGCCGGAGCAGTCTGAGTGGTGGGCGAGGACGCCGCGTGCCTAGCCATTGAAGAACTCCTCGGGAGTCGGAAGATCGAGCAGGTCCGAGTCAACGCCGTAGCTCCATTCGTGCGGCGTCGGCTCCTTCGCCGGGCGCAGCTCTCGCTGCAGCTCGACGGCGAGGGCGTGCAGGTCCGGCTCGCCCTCAATCAGAAGCAGCCGGGACTCCAGCTCGGAGCCGTTGAACCTGACGTGCCGCTCGATGTGGGCTTCGCTCGGATCGATCGAGTGCTCCTGGCACAGCACGGCGAGCTCAGCGAGCGTGACGCCGAACTCCACCGGGAACTTCCGGCGCGGGTGGCGGATCATGCGACGTCACCTCGCACCAGCTGAGCGATGCGCTCCAGGATCGCGGGCGTGATGCACTCCTGGGAGCACGCATAGGTCTTGGGCAGGTACCCGCCTCCGCCGCCGGTCTCCCAGTAGCCACGCTCGAAGTGGTAGCCCGGAGCCGGGTCGTCCTTGGAGTGCTCGTACTCGTTGTCGCACGCCGGGTTGTCGCACACCAGCAGGGTCGCGCGTCGCGTTGCCATCAGTGGGCCTCCTTCTCGGCTGCTGCCTGCCAGGCGATCGCCCGGGTGTACGGCGGGAACTGCTCCCAGGTGCACTCCTCGGGCAGCTTGTCGTCGCGCTTCTCAATGATGCGTGGCTGCACCGGCGAGCCGTTCTCGCCGAGGTAGAGGTAGGCGATCTTCACCACGTCGCCGCGGGAGATGGTGAGGTCCTTGCCGATCAGCGAGGCAGCCCCGATCTTCTTCAGCTTGTCGCCGACGTATACCCCGAACACGGCCGAGCCCTTCTCGACCACCCCGTTCGGCTTGAAGGTGCGGGTGGCGTTCAGGACCACGACGTCGGCGTCCTTCACCAGCTTGTGCTTCAGCCACTGCTTGGTGCGCGCGCCGGGGAGGTAGGTCGAGTGGAGGTGCTTGCTCACCGCGCCCTCGACGCCAGCCTCCTGCACCGCCGCCCACATCGCCGCCTTCTCGTCGCTCGTCCAGGCGGTCGGGGAGAGCTTCACGTGCGGTCGCCAGCTCGCCTCCAGCCCGAGGCCATGCAGGAATGCGATGCGACCGGCGAGGGAGTGCTCAGGGGTGATGAGCTGCTGACGCGCGGCCCAGTCGTGCCATTCGAGCACGTCGAAGATGTGGTAGGTGCCGGTCTCGATGATCAGCTCGCCGTCGAAGGTGATCTGATTGGCGCCGGGCGCGGTCGCCTGCCGCCACTTCTCCAGCTCGGCTTCCAGCTGCGGCAGCACTAGAAGAGCGGCGGCGAACTTGATCGGCGCCACGCCGTCGTTCGTGAACGTCCACGTGCCGACCGCCTCTTCGGGCGTCTCCATGTAGATGGCCTGCATGCGCGCGCCGTCCAGCTTCTGCTGCATGATCCAGTCGTCGTCGGCGATATACGGCGCCACGTCCTCGGGGCGGCTGCCGATGTCGGTCAGCTTCATGATCTTCACGCGAGTCTCCTTCTCGGTAGCGGCTGTCGCTGCTAGTTAGCGTAACACACTAATAACACACTAATGCACCCGCTGAACCGGCGGGTCAGCGAGCACCGGACGACCCTGCGGGTCGCGGAAGTGCATGACGAGACTGCTGTCATCCTCGTCGCCGGTGCCGATGATCGCCCGCAGCCACTTCGCCCGCGGCACCGGCAGCAGGTAGGCACCAACGGTGGAGTGCAGCGAGCGGTCCTCGTTGTAGAGCGGGAGGTAGCCGCCGACCGTCTGCCGGTTCATCTCCACCTCTACCTGCAGGCGTACCGGCACCCGGCCGACGCGGATGTGCAGCTGCTTGGCGAGCTGGAACAGGGTCGGCAGGTCGTTGGCGTGGGTGAGCGGGGTGGCCGGGCGATCCAGCCCCTCCAGGTGCCGCGGCGGCAGGAACCGCGCCGCAGCCTCCTCGGCACTCTTGGCTCCGAGAGCGATGAACTCCTCGCTGGACAGGATCGTCCACAGCTGCATGATGTCGGACTTGGGGGCGCGCGCCTTCGGGCGCTGCTTCGTGCTCATCCGTTCATCCTGCCTGCTCTCACGTGGCGGAGTCGAGGGCTGGCCTTCACCAGCTTGTCGTTCACTCGCTTCATCGCCTGCATGCTGGCGCGGTCGAAGCGGGTCATCTGGCCGGTGACGGGATCGGCATTGTTCTGCTCCAGCTCCACCTCCAGCAGGTTCATGGCTTGGCGCACGACAGCCACCTCGGCCTCTGTCAGCTCGATCTTGCGGCCCATCTCGTTCTCCTCACGTTCGGCGTTCATCATTAGTGTATTATAAATATAGTACGGGAATTGCCCGCCGATGGAGGAGACATCATGACTCAACCCACGAAGGAGCAGCGCCTGCTGCTCCCGCCTACTGGGGTCAGCTGGGAGGCTGGCACCACCTTCCCGCTCACCGAGGAGCTCATCGCGCTGCTGCGCCGCGGCAACGTCGACTTCAACGACGACGCCTACGAAGGCGCGGCCGGGCTCGACCTGAAGCGGCCCTACGGCAACTCCGACGTGCTGACCGACGTCGCGGAGATCGTCTACGGCGACCGCCTGATCAGCCAGGACGACGAGAACTTCTTCCTCATCCAGCCGCTGAGCGACCGCGACCCGGGCACGGAGGCTCAGCTGGTCTCCCGCGTCTCGGATACCGTCCTGCGCCAGTTGCACCGTGCCACGGGCACCGCGCTGGCGATCGTGCTGTCGACCGGCTCCTTCCAGCCGGGCGTCTACCGGCGCACCCGCTCCTACTCGGACGCCTGGGAGTATGTCGGCCCGATCGAGCCGGAGGCGGCCGAATGAGCGCCGACTTCGACTCCCTGGTGCAGGCCGTCGAGGAGGCGATGGACTCGGACATCCGCCTGCTGCTCCTCCTCACCGGCGTCACGCTGAAGGAGTACGAGGAGGGCCTGGACGGGATCAAGACCGCCCTGGCGAAGCGCGCGGTGCGCGCGGTGTTCGACGCCGTGCCTGCAGCTGCTGGCGACCTCGACCGGCGCTGGAAGGTCGGCGATCGGGTGGAGTATTACCGTCCGTACGTCGCCGACTACGAGCCCACGGTGCCGGGCGTCGTCACGGCCATCGATACCGAACTCTCCCAGAGCAAGTTTCTGAGGGTGCGCTTCGACGAGAACGCCAAGCTGCCGGAGTGGATGGAACGCGAGCAGCACATCAACCCGAGCGTCATGCGGCACGTCGAGAAGAGGGAGAGTTGAGCATGGAGCAGACGATCCCCATCCCCGTCGACGTGCGCGACCTGGCCGAACGTATCGGTGCGAACCCGGATCACTGGCGTCACCAGTGCCACGTCGCCAGTCTGCAGATCGTACGAAGCTGGCTGTTCCCCGGAGCCCAGGTCGCTCGCGGCACGGCTCCCGGCATCCTCGGCCAGCACAGCTGGGTCGTAGTGCCACCCGACGATCTGCTGCCCTATGACCCGGAGCGCAACGGCCCGCTCGCCTACCATCCCGAGGCGCGAATCGTGGATGCGACGATGTGGAGCTACAGCCCGGAGACGCCGGGCATCGTCAGCGCGAGCAACTCCCGGATCAGCTATCGTCCGCATGGAGCGGAGTCGATCTGGGACGCCGGGCAGCCACGCGTCGGCTACGGCGAGCCGATCTGGCTGGGCCAGCCGGTCGGCGGAGACCCGCGCAGCCCCGGACAGCGATTCCTAGACCTCTGCGGCCCGCTCGACCTGCAGGGCTGGCAAGACCTTCTGTCGGGTCCGATGATGGGCTGGCCTGCGCGGGAGGTACTGCGAGCGGCTTACGAGCACCCGAAGCTGCGTGCTCTCATCCCCGTTGACCATCTCGGCATGGTCGCCGGAATCGACCCGGAGGGCCTGTACGCCTAACGGCAGCCGCCACTCATCCACGCACCAACGAAAGGAATCCCGTGGAGCAGATCAGCAAGAAGTTCATGAACTGGGCCAGCATCATCGACGAGGCCACCATGGAGCAGGCGAAGCTCACGAGCACGATGCCCTTCATCTTCCCGCACCTGGCGCTCATGCCGGATGCCCACCTCGGCAAGGGCGCCACTGTCGGCTCGGTCATCCCGACGCTCGGCGCGATCATCCCGGCCGCCGTCGGAGTTGACCTAGGCTGCGGGATAATCGCCGTGCGCACGCAGTTCACTGTGGAAGACCTGGAAAGGCCCGGGCTACGGCAGGCGCTGCGGGAGGTCATCGAGGCGCGCGTCCCCATGTCGGCCGGGAAATACAACGCCTACCTGACGGCGAGCGCGCGCGGGCGCATCGAAGTTCTGGAGCGAGCTGCCCTCAGCGGTACGTACGGCGGGCATCGATTCGACCCGTCGAGCTACGCCGGGAACTGGCGGGAGCAGCTTGGCACCCTCGGCTCCGGCAACCACTTCATCGAGGTGAGCGCCGACCAGGAGGACCGCATCTGGCTCTTCCTGCACTCCGGCTCGCGCGGCATCGGCAACAAGATCGCCCAGCACCACATCACCGTAGCGCAGGAGCTCGCGAAGAAGTGGTGGATCGACCTGCCGCACCCGGACCTCGCCTACCTGGTGCAGGGCACGCCGGAGTTCTCGGCCTACGTCGCCGAGCTGCAGTGGGCGCAGGCGTTCGCCCTGGCGAACCGTGAGGAGATGATGGATCGTGTGCTCGCCGCCTTCAGCGAAGTGGTCACCCAGTCGAACACCTCGGACGCGGTGATCGAGGAGATGCGGGTGAACTGCCACCACAACTACACCTCCTGGGAGCGGCACTTCGGCAAGCAGGTCATCGTCTCCCGCAAGGGCGCGATTGACGCCAGCGAGGGCACCTGGGGCCTCATCCCAGGCTCGATGGGCGACAAGTCGTACGTGGTGGTCGGCAAGGGCAACCAGCTGGCCCTGAACTCCGCGCCGCATGGCGCCGGACGCGTGCTCTCGCGGTCGGCCGCGCGCCGGACGTTCACCTCTGAGCAGCTGCACGACTGGATGGCGGCAGCCGGGACGGAGTACCGCGACACGGACGCCTTCATCGACGAGCACCCGATGGCCTACAAGCGCATCGACCTGGTGATGGCGGACGCCGCCGATCTGGTGGACGTCCGCTTCGAGCTTCGCGCACTGATCAACTGCAAGGGAGACTGACATGACTGACGAGCAGCCCGCGCTGGACGGCATCGAGGTGGAGACGGTAACGCCGCCGCCCGCCGAGGCGGAGGAGTCCGAGACCTCCGACCGCTTCGACCCGCTTCCTGACCGGCCCTACGGCTTCTGCAACACCTGCCGCGGGCTTCACCAGGAACGCAGCTTCGCCACCAAGGACGACGCCCAGGCCCACCTGGCCGAGACTCGGGAGGCAGAGCAGGCGCACGGCCGCAGCCATTCGATCACGGTCACGAACCCGGAGCGATCGAGGCTCATCGAAGGCGAGGTGGACTCGATTATACAGAGCGCGATCACCGACGCCATCGAGGAGCTCGTCCGCCTCACCGAGCCACGCATCAGCTCCTGGCGCAGCTCGGCCTCGGCCGAACTGCAGCGGACGCCGCCGGACGCCACCGTCGATGAGATCCAGGAGGCCCTGCGTTGGTACGACGACTTCCAGGAGGCGTGGAAGGACTACCTGGTGGAGGTCGCTCAGGACGAGGAAGCCGAGAAGGACTGGCCGGAGTAGCTAGCGCTCGCATCGCGCGGCTTAGGCCGGAGCGGTCACTGCCCGAAAAAGATTCGCGGGTTGTGACCGTTTCGGCCTAGTTTGTGTAATATAAGAATGTTACTGAAACTCAGTGACACCGAGCCGGGAAGCTCGGGTTGCGGGTAGGAGCCCGCGGGAAGGAGGCCATCATGGCCCGCAAGACCACCAAGGCGTCGGAGTTCAGCATCGAGCTGGGCGAGGGATGGGTCACCGAGTGCACCACGCACGGCGCCGTCTCGGACGTCGCGAAGAGCCGTGACGCGGCTCGCAGCATCAGCCTCGCGTCGTTCTGCGCCGACTGCGCCGCGGACGCCGCCAAGGCCGCGCAGTTCTCCGACGACCTGGCCCAGACCTACAAGCCGCTGGCTGAGCGCACCGACGTGGACGAGCCCGCGCAGGAGCCGGAAGGTCAGGCCATCGACCAGATCATCGTCGACCTGTCTACGGTACCGGAGGACGGCTCGGGCGTCGAGGACGAAGAGATCGAGATCGAGCGCCGCGCCGACTTCCAGGCGGCTGCCGATGCGATAGAGGTCCGCGAGGAGCTCGCCGTCTCCGGTGACCGAAATGCCAGCCTGGTCCGCCCGGCCGAGACCCCGGCGCAGACGAAGGCGCTCGACGAGCTGCGTGCGGCGGCCGCCGCCTACGCCGAGGAGAAGTCCCCGGCGACCATGCGAGCTCGCCAGCTAGCCACCATCCACGCCAACAAGCTCGGCATCCCTCGGGCGACGGTCGTCGACGCGGCGCAGGCGTCGTTCGCTTACGTCTACCGCCTGAGCCAGCGCGCCCGTCAGGACGAGATCGAGGCCCTGGCGAAGAAGGAGTCGCGCCAGGCCCGTCAGGCTGCCAAGCACTCCGAGTCGGTCGCTGCGTAGTCGGACGGCGAAGCCCGGGAGCCCTACGAGGGCGACCCGGGCTTCGTCGTGTCGCGGTGCTCGCCGTAGGCCCGGCGCAGCGCCTCGACGCGCGGGTCGCGCTTCGGAGCCATCGCCCGGCCCGAGCTGGCGGCGCTCGCGCGCGTCGCGGTGATGCGGAGATTCAGTGGGGTCAGGCTGCGCTGCCCCGACGGCTGCCCGGGAATCGAGATGCCCGCTATTCCTGGGTCACGCAGGTGGCTGAGAGCCTGCGTCAGGCCGTCCACCTGGTCATCGTGGGCGTCGTGCGGGAAATTGCGCAGCTCCGAGATGAGGGTGCGCACCCACTCGTTGCCCGCGTCCGTCGGGTGCGGCAGGTAGACGTTGCCACTCTCGATCTCCGGGGTGATGGAGCGCGCTCGCGCCTCCTTGCTCGTCGTCGGAGTCACCGGCTTGATCCCCGCGACGTGATCGCGGAGGGTGTCGATGATGGCGGGTCCGTTCGCCTTGTCCTCGATCAGCCGCACGTGCACGTGCTTGCCGTACGGACTGCCGATGGGGTCGTCGTGGCGTCCCCATGCGAGCATGCGCTCGATGGTGTGGGTGAAGGTCCACCGGCCGCGCTGCTGCGCGACCAGGAACCGGTTCGCCCCGATCTTCACCCAGCGCTGCCCGACCACGTAGTCGCTGTCGTCGGTGGCCTTGAAGGTGGCGTCCCAGCTGTCGACCCAGGTGCCGTTGGTCACCAGGTCCGGCTCCAGGTAGATGATATTCGGTTCGGGCACGCGGTTGTTCTCGGCGTCGGTGGTGAACGCCTTCTCGGGGTCGCGAGTCCAGTAGCGGAACTTGTCCATGTCGAAGATGGCGCCCTTCGCGGGAGCGGGTCGCTGCTGGTACTGCGCCGCCCAATTGTACTCACCGACGGCCGTGCGGATGGAGCTCCAGCGCGAGATGGCCTCTTCCTCGGTCTCCTCGGGCACCAGCGGGCTGAGCAGCGGCGCGCCTTCGGCGCGGCCGAGCACGTCCTCGGGCTCGCCGTCCTTCGGCTTCTCGGCGATGGCCGGGAACGAGATGACCTCCCACTCGTTCGGGTCGCCCTCGTATTCGTGGCTGAGCAGGCGGCCGATGAAGTCGTCCTCATGCCAGCGAGTTCCCACTGCTATCGCCAGCGACGGCGGCTCCAGGCGGGTGAAGGCGGTGCCGGTCCACCAGGACCACACGGCGTCGCGCACCGTCGCGGAGTGCGCCGAGGCGGAGTCCTTCACGATGTCGTCGACGATGAGCACCCGGAAGCCGACACCCGTGATCGGCGTGCCCATCGAGCGCGAGTGGACCTCGCCTTCCTGCGCGGTCTGCCAGTCAGAGACAGCACCGGCGTCCGGCGCCAGCCGCACGCCCAGCGTGTTCGAGTTGCGCTCGATCAGGCGTCGCACCTGGCGACCCCAGCTGGTGGCGAGCTGCGTGGAGTTGGAGACCAGGCCGATCTTCAGCGTCGGGTCGCGCCGCAGCAGCCACACCAGCAAGTAGATCGAGATGAGCAGGCTCTTGCCGGTGCGCGGCGGCATCGACACGGCGATGAACCGGTTCTTGCCTGCGGTGACGTCATCCAGCGCCACCGCCAGTCGCTTCGCGAGGTAGTCGAGGTGCGGGCGCCGCACGTACTTCTGATCGAGCTGCTCGGCCTGCTCGCCGGGATCAGCAGGGATGGCGTTCTTGTTCGCGGGAATCCGCGCCAGGATCGCGTCCACCACGGCCTCGGGCATGCCGTCGAGCACCTCGGAGAGCGCTTCGTCGGTGAGGCTGCCGATGAACTCGATGATCTCCGGGTCGAGGAAGTCGTCATCATCCATGGGCTCGAACTCAGGCATGCAAGCTCCTCTGCGCGTGCACGATCCCGGCCACTCGTCGCCCAGCGGCCTCGGGGGTGAGCTGCCCGGTGTCGAGGGCGAGCTTCAGCACTGCTGGGTCGTCGTGGAAGGCGGCGAAGGTGCGCTCGGCGGCGGTCTTCCGCCCGGCGCGCCAAGTGGCGCTCTGCGTGGAGCGGTTCAGCTCGCGTCGTTCCTCGGGAGCGGTGACGTGCACGAGCACAAGGTGCGCGCTCTCCTTCAGCTCCGTTAGGAATCCGACAGTGCCCAGGCGCGCGCCCTCGCCGACGATGAGCTCGGTGGTCTCCGGCAGGGCGGCTGCCCATGTCACGGCGTCGGGGTGGACGCCCATGCTCAGCGCGTCAGTGCCAGGGAAGGAGGGCCGCTGCTTCCCCAGGTACACTCCCGAGGTGCGGCCAGCCGGGCTGACGAGGGCCTGTCCGCGCAGCAGTCCGTGCAGGCGCAGCTCTCCCGGCAGCACCGACCACTCCAGCGCGCGCAGCGCGTGCTCGACGGTGGTGGACTTCCCGGCGCCGGGAGCTCCGATGACGTACAGCGCAACGGGCTTCATGCGGAGACTCGCAGCTCTGCGAGAACGGTGCTGAGGACACGCTGCGCCTCGATCGGAACCACGCCGAAGCCGGTGCGGTGGAAGCCGCTCCAGTGCCAGGCACCAGCTCCGAGCGGGCTGCGGCGCAGGCGCTCGCCCGGCTCACGCTGCAGGCGCGTCCCGCTGACCAGGTGCCAGCCGTCGGTGGTGCTCAGCCAGCCGAGGTTGAGCGCCTTCTCCATCAGGCTCTGCGCTTGCGTGCGCGCGGCCGCCAGCGTGCTCGCCGAGCTGGAGCCCAGACGCGCGCCCGAGCGGTATGTCACCCCGGCGAGCACCTTGTATGGGGCGATGTGGTGCAGGCGCAGCGTGCCCGGCGGCTGCCGCAGCGCCGTGGGGTCGTCGTGAAGCCAGGTGTGCCCGTAGGTGCGGCGGCCGAGACCGGTTCCCGTGCACCACACCACGGCGTCGCCGGAGAGCTCGCCGTCGGCAACGACGACTGAGGTGGGCACTGGCGCCGTCGTTACGGTGCTGCGCACGTCGGGCTCCAGCAGCACCGAGGACGGGTCGACGCCGTACCAGTCGGCTTGCCGCGCGGCCTCGGCGCCGGGCTTGCGATAGCTGGTGACAGAGCCGCCGCGAACCACCTCGACGCCGAGCTCTTCCCAGGCGGCGAGCGAAGGCGCCAGCATCGGGCGATCCTCCGCTGGCAGATGCCCGCTGCGCAGCAAGGCGATAGCCGCCGTGGTCGACGGCTGCGTATCGCTGACGAGAGTGACGGAATGCCCCACTGAGCTGGCGATGCGCGTCAGCGCGCTACCGGCGAGCCCCGCGCCGACCACGATCAGGTGAGCCATGCCCAGCAGTCTACAGCTCGGCGGCGAGCTCGCTCACGGCGACGAGCAGCTGCTGCAGGGCGCGATCGTATGCGGGCTCGCCGCCGAACGCTGGATCGGCGATGGGGCCGATCATGCGCACGGGAGCATCGTCGAACTGCAGCGCCTCCAGCCGGGCGACGTGATTCGAGGCCATCGCCAGCACCAGCTGCGGGTTGTCGCCGCTGCGCAGGGCAGTCGCAAAGGTGCGGCTGCGATGACGAGCGGCTGCCGTGGCGAGGCCGAGCTGCGCCATGCGGGTGCGCATCGGGCGAGCCATCGGTCGGCCATCACGTGCACGCTCGCCGACAGCAGCCGAGGTGACGCGCAGGTCGGGACGGTAGTGCCGCAGCAGAATCTCCATCGCCGGGCTCCGGGCCACGTTCCCGGTGCACACCACGAGGATGCGCTTCGGCGCCGTCATGCCGCGGCCGCCTTCGCGCTGCCGTGCGTGGCTTGCCATCCGGCCTCCAGGCGCGCGTCGAACGGCTCCTGCCGGGGCAGGCGACCGGCGAAGTCGTCGAGAAGGTGCCGAGGGTTGCGCTCCGCCAGCGCATGCTCCAGCCACTGCGCTGCGAACTCCGCTGCCGCGCCGACCTGCTCGGGGGTGCGCGGGGCCGCGAAGCAGCGGAACTCGATGGTGCCATGCTTGCGCAGCGCCCGCAGGTTCATCGCCTCACGGCTCTCCAGGTGCCACTGCGGAGCGCCAAGCTTCGCCGAGAACGGCACCTCGGCCGCCAGAGCTGCCTCCAGCGTCGGCGCGGCCATCCGGGCCAGGTGCCGCGAGGCCGGAATGAAGTGGTGCCGGGACTTCTCGCTGTGCTTCTGGCGCCTGCGCGCAGCCTGCAGCGCGGGCATCGTGGGCTGCCCGTCGAGAAGGGGCGTGAGCGGGTCGAGCTGCGGCAGCATCCCCGGCAGCCACCCGCGGGTGAAGTCGGCGATGCGCTTGACAGTCTCCAGCTCCGCTGGGTCCGTGAGGCCCGGGATGCCGACGTGCACGTGCAGGTTCGAGCGGTAGTTGTAGCCGGGCTGCAGCGCTTCCCACACCGGGACGATCGCTGCCACGAGCTCGTCCGGGCTGCCGACGACGGGCGTGTTCGTCTCGCCGCCGAGAGTCGTCCGGCGGCCGGTGGGGTCGTTGGCGGTGCCATCGGAGTTGACGATGGTGTAGTCGGTGCGAGACCACTCCCATCCCGGCGGCAGCTCCGCGCGGCTGTTCACGTCGGGCCATTCGAGCTCAGCTCCGAACGTCCACTGGCTGCGTGGTGCGGTCATCTCGCCTCCGAGGTGCTCATACGCGGCAGGTACACAGGCTTGTCGGCGACGCCCACCATGATGCCGCGGTCGCGGTACATTCGGCGCAGCTGCGGCCGAACGCCCTGCCAGCCGCCGTGCTCGCCGAGCAGACCGCTGGCGAAGCGCGCCTCGCGCGCGTCCCACGCCTCAGCCGGGATCGCTCGCGGCGGCAGGCGCGTGCTCAGCCAGTCGCCGAGCATGGAGTCGATGTCGTTGCCCAGGTAGTAGTGACCGGAGACGAGGCTGTGGAAGTCGCAGAGGCTCGTCTCCACCTGGGCCAGGTCGTCCTCGCCCAGGTACGCCGCCAGCAGGTCGGTGCGGCGGTTCAGCTCGGCGACAGCGGCGCTGTCGTTGCCGTCGACTCCCAGGCCCAGATCGACCAGGCCCTTCCGCGGACCCGAGCTGTACGCGTGCCCGGCATCGGCGGCGACGAGTGGCAGCCCGACGACCTTCTGCAGCATCTCGACGGTCTTGTACGCCGCCCAGCGCCCGTTGCCGCGCAGCGTCGTCAGGGCGTCGAACAGGCGCGTCCACCCGGCGGTACCGGCGGCGCCGTCGAGTGCAGCCATCGCCCAGGAGTGAGCTCCGCCCGCATCGCGATATACCTCGGCGACCTGCAGCAGGTGCGCGGCGAGCATGCTGCGCGTGCGGTGACCGCGGCGCTCAGTGTTGCACGGCAGGTCGAGCAGGCCCAGCTCGGCGAGCCCCTCGGCAGTGCGCGGCATCGCCGCCAGCGACGGCACCCGCGCGAAGGCGACGAGCGTGGAGCCGGGGTGGTACCACGCCACGTGCAGGAACACGAGCCATGCTCGCTCTTCGTTGCGCAGCCGCCAAGCCCGGGCGAGCTCGTCGAACACCGGATACACCGGGTCGATGTCGCCGGAGGTCACCTGCGCGGCGTGCCAGCGCACGTAGTCCTTCAGCCGCCGACCGTCGGCGCCGAGAGCGAGCAGGTCGCCGTACAGCTCGCCGCGCAGCAGCACCTGTCAGCTCTCCTGCTTGGAGCGGCGTGCTGCGGCGCGCTCCAGGGCCTTCGCCGACATCTTCATGCCGTCGTCGCCGCTGGCCGAGGAGATGTTCGGGATCTTCCGCTGGTCGGCGCTGAGGGCGGCGCGCCCGATCATCTCGTCCTCGCGCTGCGAGCGGCGCTCACGGGCGTACGCGGTCTCCTCGGCGTAGGTGTGGCAGTCCTTCAGGCCCTGCAGCGCGTAGTAGACGATGGAAATGCGGTAGCCGTCGGCCTTCGTCTTCTTCATCGGCGTCACCCCGTGCACCAGGCCCTTGCCGTAGAACGCCACGGCGTAGCCGTCGCGCGCGGGCACTGCGATGCCGTACTCCGGGATGTGCAGGAAGCCGCCGGTGACGCCGCGCCGGATAACGGGCATGACGGACCACGCCTCGAAGTTGTTACGGTCCTGGTGGTACGGCAGCGCGCTCTCTTTGTTGATCACGCCCGAGGTCCACAAGCTGGACTTGCTCAGCCGCCAGTCCGGCAGCACGCGGTCGATCACATCGCGGCCCATCACCTCGACCTCAGGGAACGCGGCGCCCAGCTGCAGCGCGAGCACCTCGCTGTAGTGCGAGAGGAAGTCCGCGGTGGTGGCGTAGTCGCGATTGAACGCCGTCAGCACGCAGCCTTCCTGGCCCATCATGGGCTTGCGCGGGCGGTAGCCGAAGGTGACGGACTTGTTGCTGAAGCCCATGTTGATTCGAGGGGTGTTCTGGCCGAAGGCGCCCTGGCTGGAGAGCACGGCGGCGCGCAGCACGCTCAGCTCCAGGCACGGGAAGATCGCCAGCACCGGCTGGCCGGTCTCTTCGTCGAGCCACAGTCCGCCGCCCATCATCTCGGCGGTGGCGTCCACCTTCGGCACGCGCTCGCCGATGAGCTCACGGGCCTCCTCAGCCGCCATCACGCGCCGCAGCGTGCGCCGCGGCAGCTTCGCGATGGAGTCCGCGGCTGCGGCGACCAGCGCCACCGCTCGCGGGTCGTCGGCCTGGCGAGCTTCGGCGGAAGCGGAATCCTGCGACTGCAGTTCGACCGGCACGTACGTCATGAGTTCTCCTCGTCTCCGCGGTGAGAGGTGCTGACCTCCACTTCAGCATAATCCGCGCCGTCACCGGCGTCGGGCGTGGCTTCCTCGCTGACGGCGGCGAGCTCCTCGTCCGAGATGAGCTTCAGCAAGTGCTGCATGATCGCCTCTGCGTTGGACGACGCTCCCAGGCGCATCCGCAGCGCGCGCACGCGCGGTGCCACCAGGTCGAACTCCTCCAGCGAGTAGTCCAGCACCACCAAGCGCCGTCCTTGGTCCTCGGCGCCGTCGGGCGTGCCGCTGTCGTCGTGGCCGAGGTCCTGCCGCAGCTCGGCGGCCTCCTCGGTCAGGTCACCCGAGAAGGTCTGCTCGTCGGCGGCCGCGCGCAGATCGTCCAGGTCTGCCAGGTCGAAGCCGACGCCCGCGAACAGGTCCTCGCCGGTCTCCGGCGCGTTGCCCAGGTCGGCCAGCAGCTGCAGCAGGCTCTCGTCCACCCAGCCGCCGAGCTCCGTCGTCCGGTTCAGCGCGATCAGCGCCGCCGCCGCCTCGGTGTCCGACTTGGACGCCCAGCCGACGGTGACCGGCACCAACCACCTCCCGGTCTTCGGGTCGACCCGCACGCCATCCGGCGCCGCCTCGCCGCGCTTATGCATGGCGCGGAGCGTCTCGGTGCGGCCGTGGCCGGAGACGATGAAGCCGGTGCGCTCATCGCGGGTGATCGTGTCGACGACGCCGAAGCGCGCGACGGACTTGTCGATCGTCTCCAGGTCGTGCGCCTTCGGGTTGCGCGGGTCCGCCTTCAGCTCCTCCAGCGGCACGTAGGCGATGCGGCGCTCCGTCGGCGCGGTCGTCGCGGCAGCCGCCGCGTCGGCGTCGTAGCCGCTCAGGTCCAGCTCGATCTCGGAGTCGTTGCTGTCGGTCATGTCAGTTCCTTTCCCAGGGAAATACGACCCAGATGCTCGGGTCCACCATCGCGTGGTAGTAGCGGGGAGTCACGACCGAGGAGGGCTTGTAGACCCACACGGCCGTATGGATGCGGGTGGCGGGGACGCCTTCATGCAGCAGGAAGTCCACCGTCTCCTGCAGCGAGGCGCCGGAGTCGGCGATGTCGTCCACCACCAGCACCGAGCCGCGGCCGTCATGCGTCTGTGAGTAGTGGCGCAGGGAGCGCTCGACGGCCTGCACCGTCACGCGAGAGGCCGCGCGGGAAGCCGAGAAGGCGTCGCGCTCGGTCGGCGTCAGGGGAGCGCCCGCCTTCGCGCCGCCCGAATAGCTCATGCGCTGGATGACCGAGAGCTCGCGGATGTCCAGCAGGTGGGCGAGGACAGTGGCGAGCGGGAGGCCACCGCGCGCGAGCGTCAGGATCGCGACCGGTGGCTCGTCGGACGACTCGGCGATCTGCTTCGCCAGCCCTTCGGCCGCCTCCACCAGCGCCTGCCAGTCCAGGACGTGCAGGGGGTGGGTCGGCTCCAGATGCTCGGCGTCGGCCGCGCTCGCCGCGTCGACCGGCGCCAGGCCCAGAGCCTCGGCCGAGAAGTCTGACAGGCCCGAGTCGAAGGCGTCGAAGCGCGGCATCAGACGTTCCCCTTGTCGGCTGCCTCGAACAGGGCGACCAGGGCCGCGTCGTCGCTGGCGTAGTCCTCGCGGAACCCCTTCCAGCGCTGAGCGAGGGAGGTGAGGGTGAGCTTGATCGTCGCCTCGGGCTTCACGCGCGCGGACGCGTTGGCGCCCTTGGCGCGCTTCTGCGCCTCCTCCAAGGTCTGCGGGGCGTCGTCCTCCAGGTCTTCGGCGTCGTCGGTCGGCGTGCCGTCGCCGTAGCCGTGGTCGGGGGCTGCGTCAGGGGCAGCCAGGCCGTCCAGGTCGATCCCGTCGCCAGCCTCGGCGAGCGCGGCGGCGAGCGCGTCCAGGTCCGCCTCCGAGAAGCCGACGCCGGTCAGGCCGTGCCCCATCGGCTCGTCGTCCAGCTCGCCGAGCAGCTCCAGGAGTGCGTCGTCGACCCACCCTCCCAGCTCGGAGGTGCGGTTGAGGGCGATGAGCGCGGCACGTGCCTCGTAGTCGTCGGCGGACGCCCAGCCGGAGGCGACGGGCACCGTCCACCGGCCGCCCTCGTCCACGACTACGCCCTCCGGCGCAGCCAGCACGGCGTCGGCGGAGGCAGCCTGCGCGTCCTCCTCCATGGCGAGCAGCGCCTGCACGCGGCCGTGCCCCGAGATGAGGTAGCCGGTGCGACCGTCCAGCACCACCGGCTCCAGGAACCCGAACCGCTCCAGGGACGCCCGGATGCTGCCCAGGTCATGCGCCTTCGGATTGCGAGGGTCGGCGGGCAGGTCCTTCAGCCTCCGGTACTCCAGCTTGCGCGCGGCGAGGGTGTACGGCGGGGTGCCGGTGACGGCGGAGTGCACGGTGGGATCGGTCGGCAAAGTCATGGTGGCCCCTTTCAACGCTCAGCGTAGCGGGTGAGCGGTCGGCTCGGCAGTCACGCGAGCGCAGCCAGCTTCGCCAGCACGCGACGGGCGTGGTCCAGCATCGCCTGGGTGAAGCCGCGCTCTTGACAGTACTGATCGCTCGCCCGGGCGAGGTCGAGCCACATCACGTAGGAATCCCAGCTGTCGCCCCAGTACGCGTCGTCGCCGCGGCTGGCGATGTCGTGGCGGTAGCTGACGAGGATCGGATTGTCCGGCATGTCGAACTTGCGGCGCGGGCGGTAGCGACCATTCCTGCTACCACCCCACCTACTCGGCGCATCTGTGCGACCGCCGCTCTCCCAGAGGTATGGTTCCGGGTCATGATTCGCCAGCGGCAGGCCGACGGCGGCACGGTAGCCGGAGTTGAACTCAGGCATCGGCCGCCTCGGCCAGGATGCGCAGATAGTCGAGCTCGCGCTGCAGGGATGCGACCGTCTTAGCCTGCGCGTCGATCGTGTCAGCAGCTCGGCGCAGGCGCCCGCTCGCCGGGTAGTGATCGTGCCCCTGCCAGCGCTGCAGATTGTCGGCCGTCAGGCGCAGGTCGTCGGCCTGACTGTTCACGAGGTGGCCTCCTGCTCGGAGCTGTCGGCGGTGGCAACGCCCAGCTGCAGCGCGGCGACGGTGGCCGGGTCGAGGCCGAGCTGCGTGGCCTTGGCGGTGACGAATGCCTCGATGTCGGCGCGGGCCTTGGCGGTCACGTTCTCGACGTGCTCTTTGAGGCTGGAGGCGGCGAAGGCGACGTTGCCATCGGCGTTGGTGATGGCAGCGTGCAGGGCGCGCAGGTTCGCCGCCGTCTTGTGCTCCTCGTACGCGGCGAGCGCGGCCTGGACGTTGGCGAAGATGCGGCTGGCAGCGTCGCGCACCTCGTCCATGCTCGCCTGCAGGCTTGGCTGGAAGGGCAGCTGTGGCACCTCGCCATCCTGGCGCGTCCAGCGCAGCGTGGCCGGGGTGCCTCCGGAGTTCATCGAGGAGACGAAGCTGGCCCACTGCGCCTCGGACAGCTCCAACTCGACGACGCGCTTGCGCTCGTGAATCCAGTCGCGGTGCAGCTCGCGCTTGCGCTCGGCAGTGTCGATGCGGATGACGACGGTGTGCTGATGGAGCACGTCCGAGTCGAAGAGGACGCGGCCGGAGCCCTGCACGCGGGCCGCGCTGATCTTGGCGAACGCCGGGTGCGACTCGTAGCCGTCATCGCCCTTGTCGGGGTGCTGGATGCCCCGGCTCATGCTGCCACCACCGTGTCGGTGTCGAGGAGGCGGAAGACGCGCAGCTGCGGGTCGGAGGCAGTGTGCCCGAGAAGGGCGTCCGGCCCGAAGGCCGTAGCGTCGAGGACCGTGTAGATTCCGCCGGTGGCGGTGGTGACGATGACGTTTCGCATGGGATTAGTGTAACACACTAATAACACACTAACTCAGGCTGGCCCGGTCGGATGGTTGCGCAGCCGCGCCGGTGAGCTCTCGGTAGAGCTGCTGCCCCGCGTTGGCGATGGGCCAGCCGCGCAGACCGGTGCCGTAGCGCAGCGACTCGGTGAAGCGGACGAACCGCTCGGCTGCCTTCTGCGCGGCCTGCCTCTCGACTTCGGCCACCGCCGCTTCGGCTCGCTCGACGCGCTCATGGACCTCGGTCAGCTGACGCTGCAGCTCAGCTTGCTCGGCTCGGAGCGTGAGGATCATCTCGCCGAGCGTGGGCTCAGTCATTGTCGTCGCCGCCTTCAGTACGGTTCTCCTCCGCGATGCGAATCTCGATCTCCCGGCCCACCAGATGATCGAGATCATGCTGTCCCAGCAGCTCGGCCTCGGCCCACTCCCGAAGCGAGGGAGCCTCGTCGCTCGAATCCTCAGGCTGGTCGGCTGCCGCTTGTACAGCCTCCGCCTTCGCCTCGGCCAGAGCAGCAGACGGTGCCTCCGCCAGGATCGCGGTGGCATGGATCGTCGCGCTCAGGTAGCCCTGCATGAAGTGCATCTGCGCCTCCGAGCCCTGCGGGGCAACCACGGCGACTGGCGCCCGAGCATCCGAGACCTCGTAAGGCTCACCATCGACCCAGGCACGCACCTTGGCGATGACCGCCTCGGCCGACACAGCACGCTCACGCGCCTCACGGATGAGCCGACCCGATTCCTTCGCGGTCTCGATACCCTGCCGCACAAGCGCCTGCCAGCCACCCACCGCGTCATCGACGAACTGGGCGATGATCGCTTCCTGGCTGTCGTCGCCGTCGTACTCCATCGGCAGCTTCGCCGCGAGCTCGCACTGCCAATCGAACTGATCCTGAATCTCCGCGTTCGCCTCCGCCAGCTGACGCTGAAGATCACGGATCGCCTCGACTGCTTGAGGAACAGGCAAGAACCCGTAGTCGTACGGATTCTCGAGTTGCATCAGCAGCTCGCTGTAATCAGTCATGAGTAGCCTCCAACGCTTCGGCCAGGGCGGCGACTGTGGGGCACGGCCAGGGAACGCCGTACTCGGCGGCGGTGCCGCACTCCGCGCAGACGCTAGACATCGTGCCGTACGAGCCGCCGTCATCCGGGTAGTAACCCATCCCCATTGTGGGCACGTGCAGGGCGAGCACCTTCTCGACAGCGTTGATTAGGGGCATAGCGTTGATGCCGTCGTACTGCAGCTCCCGGCGCCACTCGCTCAGGCGCTCGGCGATCGTCGGCTCAGACATCGAGCTCGTCCGGTCCAGGAATCGGCACGATCGGGTTGTAGCCCGGGCGCGGGTCCCACAGCAGGTCGACGCGCTCGTCCGGGTGCGCCTCCACGTAGCGGGTGCTCACCCGCAGCTTGCCGCCCTTCACGCGCCACGGGTAGTGATCGAGGCGGAAGCGCGGTTCCCGTGGTGGCTCTTCGATCGTCGAGTTCTCAGCGGTGGGCTCCGGCGGCTCGGCGTCCGAGGAGACGATCGCCGTGCTCTTCCCAACCAGCATCCACTCAGGCTTGGGCGCGGTCGCGGTCTTCAGGCTGGAGCTCGGCCAGAGCATCCGGTCGTTCAGCGCGTGCAGCTCGGCGGCGACGCGGCTGACCGTGTGGCGCAGCGGCACCTCGCCGTGCTCGCTCAGGCGCCGCTCGACCGGGAACACGATCGCGCGCAGTTGGCTGAGCGTGCTCGCCACGTCCTCCAGCTGTCGCACGCGCTCCTCCTGCTCGCCTGCCTGGATGATCAGCTGCGCGTTGGCGTCGGCGAGCACGGCGATGGCCCGCTTCAGCTCACGCCTGGTTCTCTTCGCCATGACGTCCCTCCTCGGTTGTGGTGCCGGTGTCGCCCGGCTCGTACTTCTCGATGGTGGCGCGGGCCTGCGCCCGCAGCAGCTCCAGGTCGAAGCCGTGGTCGCTGGCGCGCTCGGCGTGACGCCGTGCCTCCTCCAGCTCGCCCGGCTTCGGCCGGTAGGCGCGCGGCCGGGCCATCAGCGGCCTGCGCCGATGCGGACGAGGCGACCCGAGCGGGCGCTGGGCAGCTGGACGACCGGCACGTCGATGATGTCGTAGGCCCGGCGCGCCTCGGCGTCCGCGAAGCTCTGGGCGACGGCGGCAGCGGTCCTCGGGCTGATTCCGCGCAGGACGACCGGGTACGACTCGGCGACGCGCTCCCACAGCGTGCCGTCCTGAGTGACAGCCACCGCGATGGCGAGGTTGTCGTAGTTCTCGGCCAGCTCTTCCGCGAGCCACTCAGGCGTGACGTCTACGGCCTGGTGGCTCTGACCGGTGAGCGGGGCGGTCACTTGGTCGCCTCCAAGCTCGGACGGACCTTCAACGTTTCGAGGGTGCGGCCACCTGCGTCCGAGTCGAGCAGGGCCGCAACGATCGCGTCCAGCTCGTCCGCGTTGTCGGCGACGAGGGTGATGGCGTAGCGGGCCATGGGAGTCTCCTTCTCCTTGATCCGAACGTGCTTGGTCCTATTAGCGTAACACACTAATAACACACTAACGAGCCGCTGGGCGGATTTGACATCCGAGGAGGAGCGTGGCACGCGCGCGAGCGTTTATATAGCGTCAGCTGGCGCAGGCTTGTCGCTCGGGTCCGTGCTCGGGCGCCGATCCTCCATGAACCGGCACCACTGCCTGGCGCCACTCACGCCGCCGATGACGTCACGGTAGACGCGCCACTCGATACGCCAGCACTGCCTGCACACCGGGCACTCCCACACCAGCCACGTCCGCCGCAGCCACAGTCGCGGCACGCGGCAGGAGTGCAGCTCGACCGGCTTGATCACGCCGAGGAACATCAGGCGGGCACCGCGACGGGGGCGTCGCCCTCGTCGTCGTCATCGTCGTCATCCGAGGGGCTAGCGCTCGCCGCGTCGTGCGTGCCCGCCGCGTTCGGGTGCAGGACGATCGTGTCCTCCTCGGCGGCCTCGGCCTCCATCTGCTCGATCTCGTCCAGCGCCTCCTGTGCGCCTTCCGCTGCCGCCGGGTCCTCGTCGGCCGGGCCGTTGGAGGCGGCCAGCGCCTTCAGCCGGTCGACCAGCATCGCCTTCGCCAGCTCCACGTCCACCGAGGACTGGCGCACGATGCCCGCCCGGTCGAGGAGGGAGTTGGCGGCCCTCTGGCGGTCGGCGGACTTGTCGGCCGTCGCCATCTCTCGCGCCAGCACTGTGATCGCGGGCTCGACGAGAGCCGCCAGGCGCAGCGCAGCCTTGCGCTTGACCTGCGGCGAGGAGCCGCCGTGGAACTTGCAGACCGTCGCCCCCGGCACGGCGTAGTTGCGGCAGGGCTGGCCGTCGATGCGACGCGCCTTGCACTTCGGCGAGCGGTAGGAGCGGTCGTTGCGCAGGTCCCGCTGGCTGACGGGGCTGGAGGCGCCCGTGTCCATCACCTTCGGGCTGGACGCGCCGTGCTCCCGGATGCTGGAGGCGATGCGGTCCTGCAGCAGCTTCTTCAGCGCCGACTCGCGCCCTTCCGGCGTGTCTGGCATGCTGTCCTCAGCGCCCGAATCCGGAGTGCGCTCGTCGTCTGTCTCTCGGCCCATGCCCGCCAGTGTAGGGCCGGGACCGTCCGGCTGTCTTCCCAGCCCATGAGTCGGCGCCTCCGATTGTCTCATCCTCTGTAGCAATTGCTGCATCTCCGAGGCGCTCTGGCAAACGTTCGCCATCTCTTGCCACGCGCCGCCACGCTCACTTCTCGCCGTCCGAGAGTGGCTGCCCGTACTCCCATCGCGCTCACCGCCCGCTCTGCTTCCCTAGCCGGGCGATCGCCTCCTGGTGGTCGAGGCCAAGAAGCTCCTCCGCCTCGTCCAGCAGCTGCTGCATCCACTCGTGGTAGATCGCGTCCAGCTTCGGGTCCTGCAGCATCGCCCAGATGTCCTTCCAGGCGCCCTCCACCTCCAGTCGCTGG
>Ga0164242_10000517_pt1 | contig 46189 bp, 34 predicted proteins | sample OricomgcompostMG_FD_108783 | JGI IMG/M metagenome (GOLD analysis project Ga0164242, IMG submission 108783) | Miracle-Growth compost microbial communities from Emeryville, California, USA - Original compost - Miracle growth compost (MG) ... | reverse complement strand
TTCCTTGCCTGCTTTTTGGAAGGCGCGGATGCGCTCCTTGACGACATCAATTCCATACTCCTGATGCGCCGCATGATAACCGGCTATGCGTTGCGGCGTGATGGAATCTCCGTAGTCATGAAACAGGAAACCGATCCGCGTGTGCCCCAATTCCAGTAAATGCCGCGTTATCATCTTCGCGCCCTCAAAATCATCCGGGACAATCGAGGTGAAATCAGGACTGCGTTGCACCATTAAGGCACGCGGCAATCCCTCCGGCAGCCGCATCGCCAACGCCTCGGCGACATTACAAAACATCAACACCCCATCGACTTTGCCCGGTTCAAGGGAATTCTCCTCTTCATTCAACAATAGAATTTCCATGCCGCACGCCTTGGCTTCCTGGCGCATCCCCACAATCAAATCCATTTCTTGCGGATTAGAATATGTGTGCAACAATAGTCCGATTTTACCGGTAGATTTACGTTTTTGTTCGGCGACAAAAGTGCCGCGTCCCTGCTGCCGTTCGATCAGTCCTTCCTGTTCCAGCAAACTATAAACGCGTTCGATTGTTGTTGAAGTCACGCCATAATCAGAACGCATCGTGGCGAAAGTCGGCAATCGGTCTCCCGGCATCAATTCTCCCGATATAATTTGCTGGCGAATTTGCTGCACCAACAAACGATATTTGGGCTGCCCTTTACTGAGAAATTTCTTTTCTGATATCGTCATTTATTTTCCTACTTTTCGTGCCAAACAATTCAAATTCTACCGGTACAATTTCTTTATTCCCCATTCTCGCATTTTCTAAACATTTATTTTCTGAGAATTTCATTGACGCCAATTGTCCGCTGCTAATAAAAGTACTTTTCCCGTACCCCTTGCTATAATATCCTCTCCGAAGGAGAGTATTATCATGTGGAAAGAATTTAAGGCATTTGCCGTCAAAGGCAATGCGGTGGATTTGGCGGTAGCATTTATCTTGGGTGCGGCGTTTAATAAAATTGTGTCCTCGCTGGTCGATGATATTTTGATGCCGCCGATTGGCGCGCTGACATCCAAATTTGATTTCGCCAATTTGTTTATCAGTCTGTCGCGGCAGCCGGTGACAAGTGTGGCGCAGGCGAAGAAAGACGGAATTCCCATCATCGCTTACGGGCAGTTTGTCAATAATGTTATTACATTTTTAATCGTGGCATTTACCGTTTTTATCATCGTGCGGCAAATTAATCATCTGCATAAAACGGATAAAGAAGAGAAAGAAGTTACCACGAAAAAATGCCCGCGCTGTATTTCGGAAATTCCTATTGAAGCGACGCGCTGTCCGCAATGCACCAGCGAATTAGAAGCGGCGTAAAAGTACTTTTATAGCTATGCCTTCATTAAGCACAGCGGAGCGGCAATTACTGGATACCCTTCGCGATAAATTGATCCCTTGGGCAGATGGCGGAGCGTCTTTTGTGTTGCTGGGAGCGCCGCCCCAAATACTTGGTTCCAATACTGTTACGGAAGAAACGGCTGAAGCCCTGCCCGTCCTCAAAGGTACTGGGTTAAAAGTGCATGTTCAGGTATGGCGAAAGAAAAACCTCAATTGCATGACGATGCCTTATCTGGGATGCGTGGTGGAAGGCGAAGCGGACATTATCACGGCTACCACGGCGGCAATGTGCCGCAAACTTAAGATTCCTGGCAAGCGTTGGATTATTAATGCACCGGCAAAAAGTTTCTTGCTGACACCACCCCAAATCCCTCTATCCGGCGGAGAACGACCGCACTGGGAACGGCCGCATCCTGAAAAAGCTTATTCTAAAATCTTATGGCTGCAGTTTCATGCCACCGGCATTAGCTGGCATTTTTGCACAACGGATCAAGGGAAGCATTGGTCGCATCCGCATTATTTTATTTCCGGCGGCGAGTTTCTTCCTTTGTCTCAGAAATTGATCCAGGAAATGCGCGTACAATCATCGCAATATCTTCCCGTGGTTTATCATCATTTGAGCCTTTTGCTTCACTATATGGTGCGTGGTCTGCTGGCGAAACCTTCTATCCAAAACGAAGAAATGAATACGAGACTGTATATCGGCCAAGGTGATGACGTGACGAAACGAGCGATTGCATTTATCGAGGAAAACCTCAATAAACACTTGTTAAGCGTGGAAGAAGTTGCCGCCCACTTGCAACTTTCATCGCGTCACTTATTGCGTATTTTTAAACGGGATACAGGGATGTCCGTGCTTGCATTTATTATAGAACGTCGTATGGAAATGGCATGTGAATATTTGCTTGAGTCACAATACAGTATTGCAAAGATTGCCGGAAATATTGGTTATGCCACATCTTCATCTTTCGTGAAAGTTTTTATACGCCATTTTGGCGTTTCGCCCACAGCTTATCGCACAGCACGCCAAGGTGATGTCCGAAATAAACAGCGGATGGCTGATTTGGAAAGTGAAAAACGAAGAAAAACAAAAAAGGAACGGTTTGGAAAATGATATAAAAGGGTATATTGTATATAAGCAGGAACTGATATTGGAGGTTTAAGATGAAATGTACTTTTGGGAAGTTGAAGGGATTCACATTGATAGAATTATTGGTCGTTATTGCCATTATATCAATTCTTGCAGCGATTTTATTTCCCGTCTTCGCGCGGGCGCGGGAAAATGCAAGGCGCGCAAGTTGCATGAGCAATATGAAGCAAATTGGCTTGGGGATAATGCAGTATACACAGGATTATGACGAGCATTATCCGTTGTCCGCAGTGTATGCCGACCAAACGGATGCTTCAATGCCGGGAAAACTGTTTAAAGTCTCTACCGATATATGTTCTAGTTCCTATTGCATCACCTGGGCGGATCTCATTTACCCTTACGTGAAAAGTTCCCAACTTTTTTCATGTCCATCGGTGCGGAATAGTACATATCCCAGCTATGGTTATTCAGCAGCTCTCGGTAATCCGACCAACAAATACAAATTTAATTTTGCGATGTACGTATCAGGCGGAGCCTATCCGACTACCGCTCTGGCGGAAGTCCAACGCCCATCGGAGACATATGCCATTGTGGAATATAATTATAGTGCTGCTATTTGGGCTGGCCCTTACGCTCAGGGAGCAGCAGCGCGCTCTACGACAGCTTCCACTTATCTACGTGTAATTCCCCATCTTGGCGGCGGAAACGTTGTCTATGCCGATGGTCATGTGAAATGGGTCAATGCGGAACAATTTAAAAGTATTGGCGCAGACACCAGTTGCCACTTGGATAGCATCGATCAAAGTTCAGCCTATTGTGACCGAAATTGGAATCCGTTCATCCCTTAACATTCAACATTCTTATAAATCATATGAAAACAGGAAAAAATAATTCTGAATGTTCCCACCCCACGCGTCGCCAGTTCTTACAACTGATAGCATTAACCGGCGGAGTCGCACTTACCGGAGGATGCCGGCTATTAGCTTTTGCAAAAGATTCACCGCGCGATGACTGGGACATCAAACCGCTTGGCCCCAATGTGCCACCCTTGCAATGGAAACCTGCGGTAAATAAGCGTCCTTTAAAAAGCAATTTTAAATCTCAGCCGGTTAGCGGAAAAGTACTTTTACTGGCGCGCGATTCCCAGCCTTTGGCAACAATCCTGGTTCCAGATAATGATACTGCGATTCAAGAAGCAGCCACTGTATTACAAAGGGTGTTGGAAAAAGTCTCCGGCGCCCAAATTCCTATTATCGGCGAAAACGCGCTTAATGCCTCCCCGCAAAATCAAACTCTCATTTCACTCGGCGCAACTCAACTGGCTCAGAAAGCCGGTGTTAATGCGGCGGATTTGCAACCCGAAGGATACCGTTTGCGCACCGTCGACAATACGTTATTTATCATCGGTAATGATCACGGCAAGGGCGTTCACGGCACACGCAACGGCGTTTATGCGTTGTTGGAACGGCACTTCAGCTGTCGCTGGTTGTGGGCCGGGGAACTGGGAGAAGTGTGTCCGCATAAAAGTACTTTGGTATTAAATCCCATCAATGAGCAAGATGAACCTGCTCTCGAAGTGCGCAATTTACGCAACTCTTATCCCGGGGATTTTTATAACAACTCTTCTCGTTTGCCGAATCATCAACATAAAGTCGCGCTGGCGCAATTGGGGCGCAGCGAGGAAAGTTTTGTGGAAAAAACTAACGGCTCGGGCGTGTGGTTTGAAGCCATGGCTTTGGGGCAATCATTTAATTTGCAATACCAACATTCTTACGGATCGATGTGGGATAAATACGGAAAGAAACATCCTGAATTTTTTGCGTTGCAACCGGACGGCTCGCGTGATCAATCGGCTGCGCCACACCAGGCGCGTTTGGATGTTTCTAACGATGAATTAATAAAGACCATTGCTGCCGACATCGTTACACGTTTTGAAAAAGATCCTGATTTAGCGTCACTTTCCATTTCGCCCAACGACGGCGGTCCGACGGGATTTTGCATGTGCGAAGTTTGCCGCCGTTTGGATCCTCCGCAGGCACCGGAAATTACGCTTAATTTGGGAGAAGGGCATCGCACCGATAAATACGTATCGCTTTCAGATCGATATGTGACGTTCTACGCCAAAATAGCCGAAAATGTCCAAAAGAAATTTCCGGATCGCAAGTTAGGTGCTTATGCCTACAGCGCTTATAAAACGCCGCCGCTTTATGCCAAATTGCCGGCGAATGTTATTGTGGGATTTGTGGGTTTGGATTATTTGAGCGAAGAAAGACGACAAAGCGATTTGCAGAATTGGGATTTGTGGACCAGAGCGGCCAGCCATTTAATGTTGCGGCCGAACGCTTTCGACAATGGTCACGGCTTTCCTGTTTTGTATCCGCATCGGTTGGGAGCGGATATCAGACATTGTTACCAGACCGGCATGATGGGCGGCGATTTCGATTCGGTGCAGCACAACTGGGCCGGACAGGGATTGAACTATTACGTGCTGGCCAAATTATTATGGGATCCGACGCAGGACATTGACGCACTGATTAAAGACTATTGCGATGTGGGATTTGGTGCTGCCTCATCGGTTATACAAAAGTACTTTTCGCTGCTGGAAAAGCTGACTACTCAAATGGCACAAAATTCCGTCGATTGGGACTACGTCTCGGATGCGGTGGCCAATCGCACTCTGTATCGGAAATTACATGTATTGGTCGATTGTTTTACGGATGGCAATATAGATCAATTGCAAAAATTATTGGATGAGGCTAAAACACAGGCAGGTTCTGACGAAATTGTTTTGCAACGCATCGAATTTCTGGAACAGGCGCTTCGTTATGCCCGGGCCGAAGTCAGACCGGCGCGGCTTTTTTTGAAGATGATTTCGGATGAATCCGCTGGTGCCAATCCGGCAAATCGCCAACAGTTAATTCAGTATCTGCAAGAACGCGAAACCGTTTTTCAAGATATTTATGACCATCATTTCTACACGCAAAGTTTGATCGATACCTTGTATCGTGAAGGAAAGATGTGGCAAGAATTCGGTTGGAGATCTCCCAATGCGTAGCGAGAGAAAGTACTTTTACGAGCTGCAAGAAACTTTCGCCATAACTGGTTCCCGCATGCGCGGGAATGACAATCAAAAGATATTCGCCATGAAAATTATTTGTCATCTATTGTTTATTCTCAGTTGTATTTTTATGGGACAGGTTAAATCCGCAGAAGCAATCACAATTGTTAATAGCGGTAAAAGTACTTTTACCATTGTGCTGCCGGAAAAAGCTCCTGCTTCCATTGAAGATGCCGCGTTGGAATTGCAACGTGATATCGAGCAATCAACCGGCGCCCAGCTCCCCATTCAAAAAGACACCGAAAATATTAGCAGCCACATCATCAGTTTAGGATCAACCAAACAAGCTGCGGCCGCCGGAGTGACAACGAACGGTATTGCTGATGAAGGATTTCGTATTCTTACTCAGGCTGGCAATATTTATATTTTGGGGCCAGATACTGCGGCCAAGATCGGCTCGGAAAGTGTTGACACTTCATGGCGTTCCGATAATGTGGAATATCAGTTGCAGCCGAATATTCCCGGTCCGCAACTCACCAAAAACGGTGGTTTCAGCAATGGCACGGCTAACGGCGTTTATACCTTTTTGGAAGATTATTTAGGCGTCCGCTGGTTGATGCCCGGAGATATCGGCCGGGATGTGCCGGTTAAAAGTACTTTTACAGTACCGGACATCGACCGAGTGGAAGCGCCCGCTTTTATTTCGCGCGTGATGCCTTATTTGTATCTTGCGCGGCAAAAAACATTGGCGATCGAACAATGGGGGTTTCACCAAAAGCTAGGATTTTCATTTCGCTTGAACGCCAATCATTATTGGCGGAATACGGTTCCCGCAAAATTATTCGAAAAACATCCCGACTGGTTTGCCATGATTGACGGCAAGCGGAATAAACCGGCGAACAATAACTATAAACTGGAAACGACCAATCCCGCGTTAGTGAAATATTATGCGAGCAAGGCAATTGCGGCGCTGAAAACCGATCCCTATCAAAATACCTATTCTCTCTCGCCGACCGACAGCCGCGGCTGGAGCCAGAGTCCCGAAAGCAAGGCGTTATACGATCCGCCGCCACCGGGAAGTTCGTATCCTTCTGTCACGCCGTTGATTCTTAAATTTTATCGCGACGTGGCAAGTATCGTAGCGAAAGAATATCCCGAGGGCAAGCTGGCGGGATATATTTATCAGGATTTTGCGTTGCCTCCTCACAAAGGCAGTATGGAAATTCCGGAGAATGTCTATCCCGTAATAACCGGGCTTGGTTTTGGATATCGTTTCTATCGCGAAGAAGTGCGCGCTCAGCAAACGCGTGTCATGCATGATTGGGTGACAAAAAGTGGAAACGAGAATTGGTTTTATTACGGCATGCCGACACTTCTGCGCAACAGCACCGGGCTGATATCAACGGCGTCGCCGGATAATATTAATTTCCTGTTCAAGCTGTTGCGTGAAAATCACATCAAAGGCGTTTTGCTTTACGGCAGCCCGACGTGGAGCCAGGAAGCGATGGGAAATTATATCCAGGCCAAAATGATGTGGAATCCACAATTGGATGCCAATAAATTGCAACATGAATGGTTGGAGCGCGCCTATGGCTCTGCGGCCGGCGCGGTGATGGAAAAGCTCTATCACACAATGGACAACGGTGCTTTCGCCGATTATTTTCGGCAAGATCCTTCCCAACATTACAATATCAGGGAAAAGATGTTCCAGGAATATTATGCGCCGCATTATGCGGAAATCGAAAAATTGTTCCTGGAAGCAAAAGCGCAACCGATGACCGCGATTCAGAAAGAGCGTCTTAATCTCATGGAGCAGAATCTGATTGTATTGCAATGGCGACTGCGGAACGCAGGTTATTTGCCGGCGAAGTTTCATTCACCTTTAACACGTAATAATGAGGAAGTGGTTAGTTTAATCACTGCGGAACACGACGATTTCCAGCGTTTTCCCGGCGCGATATATACGGCGGGAATTAATAAAACCAGATCGGGAATTCCCGCCACGAAAGTGGAACTCAGCCAGGCGCCACTCGCAGCAGCTCAAAATTCATCGCTGCCCAATTCCGGGCGAATCTTGTTGTATTCTTCGAGGACTGGAAATATCGAATTGCAATTCGCCAACGTCCAGCCGGGTAGTTCTTATCTCAGTTATCGTATCATTGTGGCCGCGGACGGAACTGATATACAATCGGGAATTTTATATAGTGGCGAAAACGTGGAGATTAATGCGAAAGCGAATACGGCCTATTATCTGACAGTGACTCCCAACGGCATTGTGGGACCAAAAGTGAAATGGGATTTGACGGTTCCCACGGCTGTTTTGGCTCAAGCTGCTTTTAAGGATAATATCGTTTATCTGCACGGAAAACCCGCGCCGATATATTTATATATGCCTTCTGGCTTTTCCCAGGTTGCGCAGGAAAACGCAGCGGGAGTAAGGCTCCGCTCGCCACTTACCGCAGAAGAATCTATCCTGCAAAAATATCCCAACGCGAGAACTGTGCAAGAGCTTAACAACGATTGGTGCTTTCATCCTGATCCTCAAAAAACTGGTCTGGAACAGGGCTTTGCCAAATTCGATTTCGACGACAGGGCCTGGAAGCTCATCACTGCAACCGATCATTGGCAAAATCAAGGCTTTCCTGAATATCATGGCACGGCGTGGTATCGCAAAAATTTTGATGCTCCACAAATGAGTGACGATGATCCTCAAGGCGTAAATATGCAGCGGATATTATTATTCTTTGGCGGCGTGGATGGTGATGCCGTAATCTATTTGAATGGAGAAAAAATAAGCGAGCATTTATTGGGGCCAAATTATAAAGGTTGGGACGAGCCTTTTGTCATAGATATTACGAAAACAATGAAACCCGGAGAAAATTTGATTGCCGTGCAAGTGACCAAAGATGCATCTAACTTGGCTGGAGGCATTTATAAGGGAGTGAGTTTGCAGTTGGATGAAAGGTAAAAGTACTTTTGTGGGGGAGATAGTCGCGCATCTCTTACAAAAGTACTTTTACCTCTATACTAATGTAACCATGCCGCAATTAGATGCTTCCGGGCGACATCTGCTTGATACTTTGCGTAATTCACTCATTCCCTGGGCCAGTGATGCAGCACCTTTTGTCTTGCTTGGCGCGCCGCCGCGTGTTATCGGATCTATTCGCGTTACCGAACAACCAGGCAAAAAATTACCCGTGTTGCGTGGCAGGGGACAAAAAGTGCGGGTGCAACTATGGAGAGAAGAAAATCTCAATTCCATGACGATGCCTTATCTGGGTTGTGTGGTGGATGGTGAAGCGGATATTGTCAGCGGCGTCACAACTTCAATGTGCCGGAAGTTCAATATTCCCGGTAAAAGCTGGATCATCAATGCTCCTGCGAAAACCTTTTTGATGACGCCGCCTGAAGTGCCGTTATCTAGCGGATTTCGTCCGCATTGGGAACGCGCCCATCCTGAAAAAGCCTACTCGCGCATATTATGGATGCAATTTCAGACTACAGGGGCTTGTTGCCATTTTTGCACTTCCAGCAAAGGAGGACATTGGTCACATCCTGATTTTTTTATTCAGAGTGCGGAATTTTATCCGTTGGCGCAAAAGTTGATTCACGAGATGACCAATCAACCTCCGCAATATTTGCCGTTGGTATATTACCATCTGAGCGCGTTGCTGCATTACATGGTGCGGGCGCTGCTTTCCAAACCCTATGCGAGTGGAGAATCTGTATCGATGATTTCTCCGCATATCGATCGGGTGGATAATATCGTACAACAAGCGATTTCTTTCATTAATACAAACTTCAACGAACATACATTGACGGTGGGGCAAGTTGCCGCACATTTACATATTTCTCCACGTCATCTGGCGCGGCTTTTTCAGCAAGAAACCGGTACTCCAGTAATTACCTTTGTGTTTGAACGCCGTATGGAGCTGGCTTGCGATTTGTTGGCGCATTCGGAATTTAATATTGGCAAGGTGGGCGGACTGTGCGGATACGCTTCTTCCTCCTCTTTCGTGAAAGCATTTTTTCGTCATTTTGGTGTTTCGCCTACCGAATATCGTGTGTCACAAAAAAAGTAATGTCCGTCTCGCACAGTAAATGGCAGATTTGAACAGCAATATTGCCTAAAATCCAAGAATAAAATTGGTTTTAAAATCAGCGAAAGTGGGTAAAATAAAGATGTCCATAAAAGGTTCGGAGGTTTCGTAATGAAAAGTACTTTTAATAAATTTCGAGCATTTACGCTGATAGAATTATTGGTTGTTATTGCTATAATTTCAATTCTTTCTGCGATCCTGTTTCCGGTATTTGCGCGTGCGAGAGAGAATGCAAGACGCGCCAGTTGCATGAGCAATTTGAAGCAGATCGGTCTTGGTATGATGATGTATGTGCAGGATTATGATGAGCGGTATCCACTAAACGCCTGGATTCCCAGTGTGCCACAAACCGATTCCGCAATGCCTGGAGCAAAATTCGTTATTTCGCTTCCTTCGGCGACTCCCGCCTGCAGTGGCGGAAAATGTGTGAGCTGGATGGATTTGATTTTTCCTTACGTCAAAAGCGTACAGGTCTTTGCGTGTCCTTCCGAACAAGTGGGAGAAGGATATCCCGGTTATGGATATTCCAGCGGACTAAGCCAATATCATTGGTATCAGTACGATTTTTCCAAATATTCCGCAGGGGCAGACGTGGGCCGGGTGCCGGTGACGCTAGCTCAGGTGCAGCGCCCTGCGGAAGTTTTCGCGATCATGGATTACAATGCGCAGTATTCCGTTTATGCGAATCCCAGTGATTTTGGCAGCGCCGCCCGCAGCACAACGCCCTCTACCTATCTTCGCGTATTGCCGCATTTGGACGGTGGCAACGTTGCTTATGCGGACGGTCACGTTAAGTGGATCAACGGAGCTCACTATAAAACGTATAGCGGCGGTTCAAGCTGTGATTTAACCGCTATCGACACAAATTCTATTTGGTGCAACCGCGATTGGAACCCGTTTGTTCCTTAAATAACAACTATGAAACGACGTGAATTTCTTCGTAAAAGTACTTTTGCCGCGTTGATGACTTCGACTGCGTCATTCAGTTTTCTGAACCTGGCGAATGCGGAAGATCTACAGGATTCTCCACACAATAAATGGGGCACCAAACCGTTAGGCCCAGATGTGCCACCATTGCAATGGAAACTGGTGCCGAACAAACGCGCGTTGAAAAGCAATTTCAAATCATTGCCGGCCAGCGGAAAAGTACTTTTACTGGCGCGTGATTCCCAGCCGCTGGCGGTGCTGGTCATTCCTGATAACGATACCGCAATTCAAGAAGCAGCCACTGTGTTACAGGTGATGTTGGAAAAAATCTCCGGCGCCAAATTTCCTATCATTGCAGAAAGTGCGCTTGATTCATCACACCAAAATCAGACGCTCATTTCTCTCGGCGCCACTGGGCTGGCCGAAAAAGCGGGCGTCAGCGCAACGGATTTGCAGCCGGAAGGCTATCGTTTGCGCACCGTCGGAAACACGCTCTTTATCGTGGGCAACGATCGGGGCAAAGGCATCGCCGTGCACGGCACGCGCAACGGCGTTTATGCCTTGCTGGAACGGCATTTCGATTGCCGCTGGTTGTGGCCCGGCGCATCAGGAGAGGTGTATCCGCGTAAAAGTACTTTGGTATTAAATCCCATCAACGAGCAGGATGAACCTGCCGTCGAAGTGCGTAATTTGCGCAATTATTATCCGGGGGATTTTTATCCCAATTCCTCAGGCTTGCCACATCGCCAACACAAAGCCGCGCTGGCGCAGTTAGATCGCAGCGTGGAAAGTTTCATGGCGAAGACAGCAAATTCTGGCGTGTGGTTTGAAGCTATGGCGTTGGGCCAATCTTTTGATTTGCAATATAAACATGCTTATGGAAATATGTGGCAGCAATACGGCAAGACGCATCCCGAATATTTCGCTCTGCAGCCGGACGGTGCGCGCGATCAATCGGCCGCGCCGCACCAGGCGCGTTTGGATGTTTCAAATGATGATTTGGTCAGTGTCATTGCCGCTGACCTCATCCAGCGTTTTGGAAAAAATCCCGATCTAGCATCACTTTCCATTTCGCCCAACGACGGTGGTCCGACAGGATTTTGTATGTGCGAAGTTTGCCGTCGTTTCGATCCGCCGAACGCGCCGCCGATTACCCTCAATTTGGGAAAAGGACATAAAGCAGACACATATGTTTCTCTCTCAGATCGATATGTCTCTTTTTATGCGAAAGTTGCAGAAATCGTACAAAAGAAATTTCCCGATCGCAAGTTGGGCGCTTACGCTTACAGTGCTTATAAAACGCCGCCGCTTTATGCCAAATTGCCATCGAATGTTATCGTGGGATTTGTGGGGTTAGGATATCTCAATGACAGTGAACGCCAGAGTGATTTGCAAAATTGGGATTTATGGACAAGTGCTGCCAGCTTTTTAATGTTACGGCCCAACGCTTTTTATGGCGGTTTGGGATTTCCGGTTTTATATCCGCATCAATTGGGAGCGGACATCAAACATTGTTACCAAACCGGCATGATGGGTGCTGATTTCGATTCGTTAATGCATAATTGGGGCGGCCAGGGATTGAATTATTATGTGTTGGCGAAATTGTTGTGGAACCCGTCGCGCGATATCGATGCGCTCGTCAAAGATTATTGTGATGCTGGTTTTGGCGCCGCTTCGCCAATTATACAAAAGTACTTTTCCGCCCTGGAAAAATTGACAACGCAATTGGCGCAAAACGCTGTTGATTGGGAGGACGTCTCGGACGCGGTGGCAAGCCGCTCTCAATATCGGCAGTTACGTGTATTGGTCGATTGTTTCACCGATAGCAATTTAACTCAATTGCAGGAATTATTGGATCAAGCAAAAACACAGGCCAATGCTGATGAAATTATTTTGAAAAGAATTGAATTTCTGGAACAGGCAATTCGTTATACAAAAGCGGAAGCCAAACCGGCGCGTCTATTTTTAAAGATGATTTCCGATAAATCTGCCGGCGCCGATCCGGCAAATCGAAAACAATTAATCGAAGATTTGCAGGAACGAAAAACTGTTTTTCAAGATATCTATGATCATCATTTCTATGCGCAAAGTTTGATTAATTCGATGTATCGTGAATGGTCGAACGAAATGTGGCAGGAGTTTGGATGGGAATTGCCAAAAGTGGATTAGCGAACGAAAAGTACTTTTGCATGTGTGCGCAAATCATGAAATACTGCGCTCCATGAATATTTCTACGCCTGCTCGCAAAATGCCACAACTAGTGATGGCCAGAATGCATTTGCAGGATTTGCCCCAGGTGCAGTTGGAATCCGGATACAAGTTGCGGCACTTTGAGCAAGGTGATGAAACTGGTTGGAATATCTTAATTGCAAAAACGTTTAATAGCTCCTACAATTTTGATGGCACAATTTTGGCAGATCATTTTTTTCACCCAGAACGTGTTTTATTTGTGGAGCACAACGGCGAAATCGTGGCCACAGCGTGTGCCTGGCGCAGCGATAATTGGGGAAAAAATACCGGCGTTCTGCACATGGTGGGCGCTTCACCTGAACATCGCGGCCATCAATTGGGTTATCAAATCAGTCTTGCGGCGTTGCATCAATTAGTACACGAAGGAATACATCACGCTGTATTGCATACGGATGATGACCGGTTGCCAGCGATTGTAACCTATTTAAAATTAGGTTTTGCGCCTTATTTAATTGATCCCAATCAAAGCGAAAGATGGAAAAATATTTATCAGAATTTGGGATTGATTTCCATTGAAGAACCGCGCGCGTAAGCAAGCGGAATTGTCGCGAAGGCTACACATATTTCCGCTTGCTTACGCGCGCGGTTCTTCAGCACAATTGAATGTTTCCCATTTTTTTGTGATCTCTGTGGTTAATTGAAATTCGTTACTTCTTCTGCACCAAAATAAAATCCAGCGCCAAACCGCCGCCTAAATTGGTAATACGCAACGTGTGTGCGCCTTTGGATAATTGCACTTGCAGCGGTTTTCGTTCGCTATTCAATAACTTCCAAAACTTCCAATTATCGCTGCCCGCGCTATAGCCGCCGGTGCCGGGTAAAAGTACTTTTTGCAAAGCATCATCGGGATATTTTCCATCGATTTGCACGGCGCGCTCCGTCTGCGGTGAACCGCTGGCGTATTTCAGCGTGACTTGATAATCGCCGTCCTGCGGAATATCAAATTTCCATTCCGCCCAATGATTGATATTACTTTCCCATTTGGTGATGGCTTTGCCGGAAGTATTCACGCGGCCGTCCACAATCTCGATATCATTGCCGCCGCCGCCCTGCGCCGCGAAATCTTCCGCTTGAATCATCACATCCGTTGCGGTATTCATCTCTTGCAAAAACGGTGGCGGCACATTGATGCTTTCGGTTTGCGTCACTTTTTCGCCCGCCGTATTATTGACAGTGAGAACCACTTGATAATCGCCGCCGTTGGGATAATCGTGCGCTACGTTTTGTCCCTCGCCGCTGCTGCCGTCACCAAAATCCCAAAAGTACTTTTGGATAGCACCTTTCAATGTTTTCGCTTGCGCGGAAAATTGCACGGTATTTCCCTGGCCCGCCGCCGGAATTTTTGCCTGCGCCGTGACGCTGAGCGGATCCTGAATTTTTAGCATTTCCGTCACATCAAAAAGCTGGCGCGGCGTGGAGCGCAATTCCATCGAAATATTTTTGCCCATGCCGTCCATTCCAGCGACCATCGTTTCGATGGCGTCCAGCGTCACGCGGCGCAGTTGCGGATCGTGTGTCTGCCGCCAGGCGTAAGCGATGCCTTCGCAAATCAGTAAATTCAATCCTGGCGCGGGGTTGGTATTTGGACAAGAGGTATAACGGAACGCTTTCGCTTTCGGAATCCACATGTCGTTGATCATAAAATGCGCCGCTTTGACAATAGAATCTTTGGCGCGCTGATCATCAGTGGCTTCGGCATAATATTTCAAACCAGACATCAGTATGCCCACCATAAATCCGGCGTTGCCATGATGGCGCGGCATATCGTTGCAGTGTCCGGGAACCAATTGGCGATCCCAACCGCCGTCCGGCGTTTGGCGTTCCAAAACGCGATCCACTACAATATGCGCTGCGTTCAAATAGAAAGGGTCATCCGTCGCATTATAAGCGCCCATGGTAAAAATAAGAAGCCAGCCGGGCACGCGGCAGTTGGTGAAATCATAATTGGTCATCGCATATGCGTCATACACATCGGCGATTTGATCGGCAACTTGCAATGAGCGCGTGTCGCCAGTCATGAAATAATATTCGTAATGTCCTTCCGTCCAGGTGTGCGACGAAGAGAAAAATGATTCCGCAAACCCTTGGCCTTTCACCGGACTTTCTGCAAAGTATCCGCCGGTGTGGCCGATGGAATGTTCCCACACGCGGCCGGTGGTGGCGGCCACAGCTCGATAATCACCGCCGCCGATATTAAAGTACTTTTCAGGCGGCGCTGTATTCGCATGCACAGTATCAATGTCGCGATTATGAATTTCCGCGTCTTCGGCGGCGCGTAAATACGACACATCGCCGCTGCGCGCGAATTGCAAAATAAAAGCGTGCTGCGTGTCATATTCCACGTTGCCCCAATTGATACCGCGCTCGCCCCACCAATCGCCGAAATTCATCAGGCCGTATTCATGCATCTTATCGCGATCATTTAAATAGTGCGCGAAAGAGCTGGCGGTTTTGGTATTATAATTTTGCACCAGCGGAAATGCGTTGCCAATGCCAATATCGCCGAAGGCTTTGGTGTCGCGATAATACTCCGGCGCGGCGATTAATACAGGTTGGTGGTTGACGTAATCATTGACATCTTTTCCGCTCTGAGAATCCACATTTAGTGCGACTTCCGTGGAGAAAGAAACACCGACGCGCAGTTTGTATTTGCCATCCATCAAATAGAAAACACTGCGGTATTCTTCGACGGTTCCTTTGAAACGCGCGTAATCTGCGGCAGTTACCGATGGCGCCAGGCCGATCGTTAAAGTGTTATCGTTTACGCGCAACGCTTTGGGATAAAGCTGCCAAAAATTGCGTACGGCCAGCGATATTTCTTGTGTATTATTTTTCCACTCCATCCAGCCGGGAAAACGCTCGCCGCTTTTCGCGCCTTGTGGTGTTTGCGCTTCAAATTTATTGTCGTATGTTTGCAACACACTGACCGGCGCGGCGGAAGTTCCTAAATCCGCCAAAGTTACTTTGCCGCTTGCCGCCGGTAATTTGAATTGAAGCGCAGCGTTTTGCACCTCGCTAAAAGTACTTTTCACCTGATCATTAATTAGCGTCACGCGCACACGCGCCAGCGGAGAATGATTGGCGAAATACCAACGCGCTTCATAACGGAAAAAAGTACTTTTATCTGTATTTGCCAGCGCGCCGCGCATCAGAATCACTGCGCGTTGTGCGCCGTTTTCTTCGATGGAGATCTCGTCCGGCTTGAAATCGCTTGTATAACTTTTTCCATTTTGATCGGTGATTTTAATTTGTGCCGCACCTAAAAGTACTTTTCCGTTTTTCTCCAGAGAAATCGTATAATTTCCGGATTGTCCTTTATCTGCAAGCCATTGCAATGCACCCGTATTCACGAGAATAGCGCCATCCGATTTCTTTGATGCGATCAAATGTAAATTCTCATCATGTATCTTTTTGCCATATTGTAGTTGATATTTTGTTTGTGAAGGATTTGACAGGAAACTCAGCAATACCCACTTAATACTGCCATCGTGCCAGCGCGCCAAAACTTTTTTCTGCGTTTCGAGCGGCTGATTGGAAGCGTTTAATAGGCGAATATTATCAGTTTCAAAAACAATTCCTTGCGGCAACGGAACGCCGCTATTCACGGACCACGCGCCGCTTGGAATTTGCGAAAGTTGTAATGGCACAGTTTGCGTTTCTGCAATCGCCGCTGGATAAGCCGGTTGTTTGAAAATGAAATTCTGCAACGGTGAAAGTACTTTTTTACCATCGCGGTCTAACCCTGAAATCCGATAAAAGTACTTTTGCCCTTCTTTTAAATCATGCAAATAAATACGATGATTGTTGAGTGGAATAGTTTGTTCCGCCACTTCTTCGCCCAGCTTTTCCGTGGTGCCGTAAAGTACTTTTGCCTGCACCGGCCAGGTGCTGGTGAAAGTAATTCGCATCACATCGTCCCGCTGCCAGGGTCGTGTGGCGGCGACATAATTATAAGAATATTGATTAGCCTTCTGCGGAAATAAATTTTTCAGCAATAGCATTCCTTCAATACGGAATTTGCCTTCGTTATTTAAATTCCGCACTTCCACCACGTCACCTTTTTTTAAATCGACCGGCGCGGATAATGCAAAAAGCTTCTGATTATTATCGCCATCTTTTGCGATCACTGTTCCGTGTTGTTGGCCGTTTACAAAAATACCCAAAGCAGCGCCAGGCGATTCGTCATATAAAATGAACGCCGGATAAAAGCGGCCATCGCGCGGCGCGGAAATTTGAATGCTGCCTTTGCCAGAACGCAGTGTGGCAGAATTTTCACGGTATTCTGAATTGTAATCAATTGCCCAGCCGCTTAATTTTGCATCGGTGATGGGAATCCAAATATTCGCCGCGTCATTTTCCATGCGGCGCAAATCCGCCAGTCCCCAGGTGAAGACAGTATTTTCATTTTGGAGTGTTTTTTCTGCGCGTTGCATTTTTTCCTCTTTGGAAACCGGCGCGCCGTGCAATTCAAAAAACGGCGTGTTGCTTTGTGATTTTAACGGTTTGCTGGTTTGTGCGATTAGCCGCATCGGTACAACGGTGGCGTTGTCCTGCTGATGTAAATCTATATCCACGCTGACAAAAAGGTGATTGTCTTTGATTACCGCAACAGCTGGCGGCCCGTCCACGAGTTTTCCTTCTGGCGTGTAAAACGCGGTGCGGGCACTGCCATCTTCGGCCCAGATCATCAGATCAATACCTTTATAATCCGTCCGCCCGGTTTTTTCATCAGCGTCGGTGTTTATATAAAAAATTATGTTGGAGTTATCGGCCGGGATATTTCCTGCGAAATCCACCCGCCACAGAAAACGGTTTCCACCGGCGTTGGTGAAAAGTACTTTTGTGATGATGAGACCAGCCGAAGCGCCTTCGCTTTTCACTGTTTTTTCATTGACGACTTTCAGTTGCGCCACTTGCGCGGCAGTGACGCCGAGTTGATTTAATTCACTTGTGGAAAGCGGAGCGTTTTGCGCGCGCGCCGCATGGTTCATTGCGGCCATGCTGAGGAGACAACTTAAGAATCCTGCTAAAAGTACTTTTTTCATGGGGATATGTATTCTAAAAAAATTAACCACAAGCACCGTTGGCCGGCACATGATCATTTGCGCCCGCGCACCAATAAATACCTTGTGCCGGGCCAGGTGGAATGGGATGATCGTTGGCATCGTGGCTCATTTTTGCCCACTTCGCATGGCCATCGGCAAAGACAATGTTTGCGCCGTCGAGATGGCGATCAATGACATAACGGGATGTGGTAGCAGGAGTCGCTCCCTCGTAATAATAATTAAATATTCCGTAAGGAGAACCGCCGGCGCTATCTGCGAACATCAACGTTTGTGATACTTTATCCACGGCTGCGATGGACAAAGGAGTCGTTCCACCGTTGAGCAAGGAATTCATTCCGTAGCTTACTGTATTAACCGGGTTAGGGTCGGAGGAACTAACGCTTCCACTTCCACCTTTCCAGGGAGGACCGGAATTGCTGGGACAATTAAAAACTTGCACGCTTTTTACATAGGGATAAATGCGGATAATCCAGTTGTTATTCGAGGTGTTACCATTAGGATACTTCACCTGATCTGCGCCTGAGGGATAAAATCCTTGAATCGGATACTTCTCATCATAATCCTGCGTATATTGCATCAATCCTAAACCAATCTGTTTTAAATTACTTAAGCAACTGGCCCGTCGCGCGTTTTCTCTGGCGCGAGCAAACACAGGAAAGAGAATTGACGCCAGTATTGCAATAATGGCAATGACGACCAATAATTCAATTAGAGTGAACCCACGTTTTTGCTGTACTTCATTCATTAATTTTCACTTCCTTACCTTTATAGTATGCCTTAAAAGCGGAAGTATTAAACATACTTGAGAGAACATTTCTTTATTATTTAAGTCAAAACTTTATCTATTTAGACTTCTTTGAAGCCGCAGTGGTTTTCTTATTATTTTTGCGGCTGGATTGTGGTGAAATTCCGGTGCGCCGTTTGAAAATTTGCGTGAAGGAAGAGGGATTATTATATCCCACAATTTGCCCGATCTGGCTGACGGGAAGATCTGTGTCCTGCAAAAGTACTTTTGCCATTTCAACCCGGCGTGTGATGACATAATCTGCCACGCTCATTTCGAAATCGCGCTGAAAATAACGATCCAATTGCCGCACCGAAAGATATGCCTGTGCCGCGATGATGGCGGGAGTGAGCGTCGTTTGAAGATGCGATTCGATATACGCTTGCGCCCGCTGCACCGCGTCTTGTGGCAAAGCGGGAATTTCTGTGGCCACGTCCTGCAACACGGCTTCTGTTTTCGTGGGATTAATTGGCGCTTGCGATTTTAGGCCACGGTTGGCATATCCCAAAATCGCCTGGAGATGTGCTCGGGCGATAGCTCCGCTGTCAGGATGTTCCGATTCCAGCTCATCTTCCAGCATTCTGGTAAGTTGATGCACTTGGTGGTTGGGCACGAAAAATTGTGGATGGGATTGATGTTGGGTGGCCGTGCTGCGGCAATAGTGACACATGAATCCTGAGGGAAGAATCAACATCCAAAAGAGGATGGCCTGGCCTTCTCTGGGAATCGGCCGTTCCCAATGCACGCCTTGGCCGGTGGAATAGGGCACGCCGGGCGGCATTAAGAAGAAAGTTCCTTCGGCAAGTGAAATCACCAAATAATCGCTCTTTTTCCAATCCGCTTCCCGGCGTTCCTGTGCGGATTGAGTGATACCGATGCGCCAATCCACTTCTCCTTCAACCACTGCCGCTAAACATGGATAACGCACCGCGTGTAGTTGTTGCTCGTCCCATTGATGCAAATACAGCGGTGAACGCAGACGTTTGCTGTCTTGCAGTGGCGTGCCGGAATGCAGTGAAAATTGAAATTGCTGGCGAGCAAGGCTGGCAGGTTCCATCAATAACACCGGTGGATTATTATTCCGCGCGGCCAGCGGAATAAGCCGGTCGCCAAGCATTCGCGATAACGACCGGCGTAACGTTTCAGGCGATGTCATGAAAATAGCATACACCACGCGCACTGAATTAAAAAGCGGATTTGGGCGATTGCAAATAAAACCAGCGCGTCTCGCCGTATTTCATTTCAATGTCCAACGTTTGTGTGTTCGCTGAAAGTACTTTTCCATCCGCCAGATCAGTCACTTTGGAAGGCGTCAGAAGTTGTATCTTTTTTTCGCCGGGATACAACGCGTGAATTGTCAGGAAATGTTGATTTCCATAAACCGCGTTTCCCGGCGGCATCGCCACCCAGGCGCCGGCTTGTTTTGCTAACGCGTTAAAGAAAAATGCGTCCATCCCAACGCCGCCGTAAAAGACGCTTTTCCAATCGCCGAAATCGCGCATCGCGACGGCGGTTTTATTGTTGGATTGATATATCGCCAGCGGCGTGGCCTGCGGATCAGTCACCGCGAATGTGGGCGCGGCAAATGGAGAACGCGTTTTATTATGGCCGTAAGTGAAACCGCTGGTGCTATAGCTGACCAGATCATTGCCACCAAAAGTACTTTTCGGTGCGGCTTGCAATAATAAATTTTGGCTGTTGTTGTCTGCAACCTGAATACCCGTGATTTTGGAAATCGCGGACGCGGCGTCCGGCGCGGTTAAAAGTACTTTGCTCATCACGCCAGGCGCGTGCATGAAGCAAATCGTTTTCCCGCCGTTGTGTAATTTTTGTATAGATTGCCATTCGTCCGCGCTCAAATGATAGGCATCCAAAAACACATACAATTTATATTGCGGCAGATCGGGATTTCCGATGTCGCTTTGCAAATACAGGTGATACGGCACGCCGGAGGAATTCATCTGACGAATTTGTTCGGAGATAGCGTTTTGATAATTCCAGGTGTTTTGGTGGTTAATGCAATCAAAACTATATTCGTCCACGAACACCGCCACATCGGCGCGCGGCGCGGCGTTATCGGCGAAATCTTTTTTGAAGGCATCCTCGGATTCTGAAATCGCTTTCATAATCGACGGATCGTTAAACCAGCCGCCGTCCATGTCATACCACCATGCGCCCTGGCCGTCGGCCAGCATGTGGCCGGTGTCGCGGCGGATGATGGCGTTACTGTCTTCCGCGTTTTCCACGCGCGCCAGGAATTGATAACCGGTTTCCGGATTGGAATACGAACCTAAGGGAGTCGTTTTCCAGGAACGAAAATCTTCTTCGGCGACACCAATCGTATCATGCAACGACAATGAATTCCACGCCTGATGCGCCTTGCCCGGGCCGCCCGGAAGACGCGTTGCAAAATAGCCGGTGACCGAAGTTAACAAATCCATCTGGCCGCTTTTGAGTTGATAGCCGGTGGCGCGCTGGCTGGGAGCGCCGACCGTCGGCCCGGCGTAATAACCGCCGAGCACAATAGGCGTTCCGTGCGCTTTTCGTAAAGCGGCGGCATAAATGTTTCGCGTGTCGACAGTGCCCTCGCTGTGGAAACGGTTGTAATCGATAATATCCTGTTCGTTTTTTGGATCAAGAAAAAAAGTACTTTTCAAACGCCGTTCGGCGGATGGAACTTCGGCGGTTTCAAAAGTGACATCATTTCTATTCCACGCTTTTTGCAACGCGGCATTATCTCCATAACGCGCTTTCAACCAATCGCGAAACGCGGCGACAGCGGCTTTGCTGTAATCGGTGAGCTGCCGTGTGCGATCGCCCCAGTAAAACATTTGCGAATCATCGCCGCCATTTAAATAATAGCCGATGACGGCCTTGCCAGGCAACGAATTTTTTATATATTGATCCAGCTCTAAAAGTACTTTTGTGGTGTCCGTGCGCAGTTGCGCGGAAACATAAGATTGCCCGTAGCGCTCCGCATAAGAGCCGGTTACTTTTTGCGGTTCGCCGCCCCAGCGCAAGTCGTGCGCATTGACAATCGCCTTTTGTCCCTTGTCATTGGTGACCACATCATCGGGATGTTCCGCGCCCCAATCGGGATACGGATCCGTGTATAAATCGAGCATGATATATCCCTGCGGATCGGCGCGCAGCACCTGACACAGCAAACCCTCCAGCTCGGAAAAATCCGTTTTATCCTTGCCGATCCAACAGCCGGTGGGTTGGGTTTGATAAATGCCGCGGCCTAAAAAATAGGAGATAAAATAAACATGCACGCCCGCTTTGCTGAAGTCACCGATTTGCGAACGATTCAATTTCCACGGCCCCGGCGCTTTATAAAATAGCGGCACTGTTTCCTTTCCGTCCACAAATAATCGCGGACGCGCGTCTACTTTGCGCACTTCGGCGGTGGCGCGCGGACGGGATGAAAGTACTTTTTCCGCATCCGCCAGCGGCATCAATGTTTCCGGCGTTGGCGGTTCGTAGCGCGGTTTATAATTGGCCAGATCGATGCTATTCAATTGCACGTCTTTTACCAAAATATCAATTGGCGCTTGCGCGAAAATTAAATTGATCTGAACGCGATCCACTTTATTCGCAGTGGTGAAATAGAAGGTGAGATTTTGCCGTTTGCCGTTCGTGTCATAAATAGGCCGCACCGGGCTGGTGAGAATTCCGCTGGGGCTATTGCTTCCCGCAACAAATTGGCTGATGCTGAAATAAACATTGGCCGCTGACATAACGCTTACATTTAATGGCGCGCTGATTTGATATTGAGTTTTTGACGAAACGGCAATCGGATTACTTTGCAAAATTGTATTGCCGCCGTCATTTGTTTTTTGGATACGCAAAATATTGGCATCCAACGTAAAAGTACTTTTGCTGCCGTTCTGATCGATGACTTTCCAACCGGTAAGGTTCGTTGTAAACGCCGCCGGGGAATTGAGAACGGGCAGAGAATCCGTGGCGCCGCCGCGCGGCAATTTTTCTGTTGCGGAATTGGCGGGAACGTTGACCGCAAAAAACGGCGTGCTGCTGATACGTGTGAGCGGCGTATTGGTATTCGCCACGGTCATCATGCGATAATCCATTTTTTGATCCTGCTGATGCAGATCGATATCAACGCTCAGATAAAGTTGATTCCCCGCAATAGCCGCGAAGGCCGGCGGGCCGCCGCGGTAAGAGCCATTTGCATCGTAAGAAGAAGTGCGCGTTTTGCCGTTTTCCACCCAAACCATCAGATCAGTGCCGCTGACATTTTTGCGGCCGGTCTGTTGATTATTATCCGTGTCAATATAAAAGATCAAATTGGAATTTTCGGCAGGATAAGCACCGGCAAAATCGACACGCCACAATTGGCGATTGCCCGCCACATTGGTGAAAAGTACTTTTGTGATGGAAAGTCCCGGATTAGGGCCGGCGGTATTTGCCGTGTAAACATTTTGCAAGCGATCGATGGAAGATTGATCCACGCCGAGCGATTGCATTTGCGAGGACGAGAGTTCCGCGAATGATTTTCGCGCATGCGATGAAACACAAAAGCAACAAAAGGCGAGGAGTAAAAGTACTTTTTTCATAGGCATGGATATTGAGTGAAATGATAAATTTTACGAGACGCCGTTGGCATTCCAGTAGACGCCGCGTGAGACGCTGGGAGGAATGGGGCAACCGCTGGTATTGGTCGAAGGGCAGGCACTGTCTCTACTCATTTTGAACCATTTGACATGGCCATCGGCGAAGGCGATGTTCGCTCCATCCAAATGACGGTCGGCAAGCCAGCGTGTGGGAGTTGCGCCTGAGTAAGAAGTTTGCGTGAATGTATAGGGACTGGCTCCGGTCGTTGGGCCGTCAGTATCACCCAACATGATGGTTTGCGAAGGCTTGTCTACGGCCGCCATCGCCAAAGCGCTTCCAGATTGCAAGAATGTGGAATTTGCTCCGTAGCTGGTATGCGCAGCGGCATTCGCGTCGCCATTCCAAGAGCGTGTGGAGCTGGGACAATTGAAGAGTTGTGGGCTTTTAACATAGGGCTGAAGACGGAATATCCAGTTATTGTTGGTTGCTGTTCCACCAGCAGGAGGAACTACTTTGTCGGTACCAATGTAGGAAAGCATGGGATACATCTCATCATAATCCTGGACATACATCATCATACCCAGTCCAATTTGCTTCAAGTTGCTCATGCAACTGGCGCGCCGCGCATTTTCTCTGGCCCGTGCGAAGACGGGAAACAGGATGGAAGCCAAGATTGAGATGATGGCAATAACAACCAAAAGTTCTATCAGCGTAAAGGCTTTTTTTGTTGACATTTGAATCTCCTCCGAAAGTACTTTTACTCGAACGACGTTAATATTATGCCACCTTTGCCGGCGTTTGAAACTCGCTGAGTAATTCAATTTTGGCCGAAAATTTGTTTGTTGTGAACATCACTTGTAGATTTTAAACATGGCCATGATGTTGGGCGCGATATTGACTGGGAGAAACGCCGGTTTTTCTGGCAAACCAGTGACCAAAATGCGACTGGCTGCAAAAACCGCACAAATGTGCGATGAGATTAACGCCGAAAGTGGAAGTGCGCAGCAAATCTTGCGCCCGTTCCAGCCGTTGTTGTTGGAGATATTGAATTGCCGTCATCTTTTTTTCCCGATGAAACAAGCGGTTAAGATGAACGGTGGAAATATCGATGTGGCCCGCGATGTCTTTGGCGGAGAGATTTGCATCTTTCAGATTGCGGTCAATATAATCGGCGGCTTGTTGCACTAATTCTCGTGAGGAGAGAGGAAGCGTAAAAGTACTTTCCGGAATAATCGTTTCCGCATTTTTATAGATCAGCGTGGAAGCGATTCCCTGGCGAATGCCGCGCAACATCAACTGCAAAATGATCGATAGATAATGATACGAAATAGCGTCCGGCAAACCCTGGCGATTTTGCATTTCCCGCAATAGCCGCTCGCCCGGCAGCAACACTTCAGGATCCGTAATAAAAATGTAGGGATGTAGCCATATCTTTCCTTTGTCGCGCGTGTAGCTATGAGAACGAATGCCGTCGCGGCGTAAGTAAATCATTATGCCGCGTTCATACGCAGCATTCGCCGGAGGATCGCTGCCGTCAAGAAAAGGTGTGCTCGGCGGAATCAGAAAGAAGGAGCCGCTTTTAATGGGAACTGTCCATTGGCGGCCAGCTTCGCCTGGAGCGGCGCGTATGATGTAATCGACCTTCCCTTCATAAATGCATCCCAGAACGGGAACTTCCACGGAATTGACATGCGCGTCTTTCCATCGTTTTGCTTTTTGTACATCATTTTTGGGCCGCTGTGGCGGCAAAGATGGTTTGGTTTCCTCACGGATATCCAACGGCAATGCGCTGCGCGGCGGCGTGCCGAGCCAGATTAGCGGCGCGCCGTTTTCGGCCCATGGGATCAGCTTTTCCTGCAACAACTGCTCTAATTGACGAATTCCAGATACAGATGAGGTTTGCATTATTGCACATTTGCGTCCTGATCCGAAATTTGTAAATTCCAAAGCACCGGTAATTTAATTTTCCCTGGCAAAAGTACTTTTGCTCAAGTTCAGAATTTGTGCGAACGTTGTATTCTTGCATTTGTCACACTGAGCGAAGTCGAAGTGTGGCAAATGTTATCATGATGAAAAGTACTTTTGACAAAGGCTTCGACTTCGCTCAGCCTGACAATTTGCACAAATACTGAACAGGAGCCAAGTCCTTTTATTAGGGCTATTAATGCTTAAACGCTTTCTTCTACATCGTGTTCGGTTTCTACCGAGGATTCTTCTATCTGCTCTTTGACTTCGTCAAAGGTATCCTGTCCTTTGGCCTTATATTCCTGCGCTTTTTGCGCTACTGTATGGCTCAATTCAGCCGCGCGATCTTTCAATTCTTGTGCACGATCGGCCAATGTGCCGCCGGGGCCAGCTTTCCATTCCGCCGCGTTCTGCGCCAGCTCTTCCCGCAATTCCTCGCCGCGTTTTGGCGCCAACAAAAGCGCGGCCCCCGCGCCAATCAGAACGCCAGTTACCAAACCGCGAATATAACCGCCAGATTTTTGATTGTGTTCAGACATAGATTTTGCTCCTTTTAGATAGAGTTAATGTTTATCATAATTTGGAGAAGTTAGAAGTTAGAAGTTAGAAGTTAGGAGTTAGGAGTTAGGAAATTGGGACTTCCTGTCTTCTAACTTCTAACTCCTCTCTTCTACTATTGTATAATTATCACCGTGAAAATGGGCTTAATGGGCGGCACTTTTGATCCGCTGCATATCGGACATTTGTTCATCGCTGAAGCTGCCCGCATTCAATGTGGATTGGACAAGGTTGTGTTTTTCCCCAATAGAATTCCCGCGCATGTGCAAGGCAAATCGGCAAATGCCAGCCCGGATTTGCGGTGGAAAATCACTTTGGCGGGCATTGAGGGAAACGCACATTTTGAAGCGTCGCGCGTGGAACTGGATCGCGATGGCCCATCTTATGCTTTTGACACATTGCAATATTTCGCGGCGCCATCGGTAGAGTTATTTTATATCATCGGCGGCGATTCTTTGGCTGATTTACTGACGTGGAATCGTAGTGCGGAATTATTTGAAATGTGCCATTTTATCGCGGCGCCGAGGCCGGGATTTGATTCTCAAAAAGCGTTGCTGGAATTATCGGAAAAGCAGCGCGCAAAAGTACTTTTGCTGGAGACGCCGGAATTGCAAATTTCCAGCACGGAAATCCGCAACCGCGTGCGCCGCAATTTGCCGATTTGCTATTTGGTGCCGGACGCCGTGGAACGCATCATCCGCCAGCACCATCTATATCAGGAATAACATTTATGGAAGAAAATTTAACAATAGAACACAGCAAAGCGCTGGCGCAGGCTGCTGCCGATGCCGCGGAAGAAATGAAGGCGCTGGATGTGGTGATGATGGACGTCAGCGCACGTACAACAATGACGGATTATCTGGTTATTTGCAGCGGAACTTCGGATACGCATCTCAAAAGTATCGCCGATAATATCCAGGATACTTTGCGCAATAACTGGAAAAAACGCGCCAAGCCGCAGGGCACCGCTGAAAGCTTTTGGATGGTGCTGGATTATGGCGATGTGATCGTGCATATTTTTGATGAGAACACGCGCGAGTTCTATGATCTGGAACGGTTGTGGGCCAGCTCGCTGCGGCGGGAAACTGAAGACGCCATCAAAGAGGAACAGTAAAAATAAGGTTGAAGGATGAATTATGAAGGATGAAAAGTACTTTTATACTGTTTCATCCTTCATAACTCATCTTTCATAATTTAAAAACCATCATGACCCCGCAACAGCCAACGCCAAATGCCACGCCTGATTCCGGATTACAGGATCAATTGCGCCAGGAAAAAGTGGGTGCGTTGGTGATGGCGGCGCGGCGCGCATTGCGGCGTGGCGACAAAGTTACGGCGAAAAGCGAATTGCAAAAAGCGCTGAAAATGGACGTCAATGATTGCGGCGCGCTGGAACTTTTGGGCGAATTTTACATGGCCGAAGGCGAACAGGAAAAAGCCATCGAAGTGTTGGAAAAAGGCCACAAACTCTATCCCAAACACGCCGCATTTGAAAAAAATATTGCGTTGTGCATTCTTGATTTGGAAGAGATGAAGCGCGGCAAAACTCAAGCCGCCACAATAGGTGGCGCGGATCCCGACGCTTGGATGGATCGCAAACCGTTATACGCGGCGATCTTTTCGGTTTTGCCGGGTGCGGGCCAGGTTTATAACGGTGATAATATCAGCGCCGCGATTATTTTTGGAATCTGGCTTGTCACGTCAATGTTGTGGTATTTTCCGCTCACGAACGCAATGAGCCAATTACCGCATAGCGCTCCTCACACCTGGTCAACGGCTTTAGCACAAATGAGCGGATTCATGCGCGCGGTATTCTGGCTGGCTTTTGCCATTAATATCGGTGCTGGCGTTTATGCATTTATTGATGCTATTGTAGGGGCCAATAAAGCCAATGTCAGACGCCGCCAGGAAAGGGCAATTTTGTAAAATAACACTATCGCCATGAGCCGCAAAATGCTTTCCGCCGTATTGGAAATGCCTGAAGAACCAAGGCACGGGGAAGCATGCGCGCCGCCGCCTGGCGTGTTGGTGCTCAATCATAATTATGAGCCGCTCAATATCTGCACGCTGCGGCGTGGATTGGTTCTGGTTTATCTTCAAAAAGTAGAAATTATCCGCCGCAGTTCCTATCGTTTTGTTTCGGTGGATGACCAATTTTTATTGCCGTCTGTCATTCGCGTCAAATCAATGGTAAAACGGCCGCAGCCCAAATTGCGTGTATCGCGCCGATCAGTGTTGGCGCGCGATGGATATTGTTGTCAATATTGCGGTTCTGGGAGCGAGCTGACTCTCGATCACGTTTTTCCCCGCCATCGCGGCGGCGAAACCAGTTGGGAAAATCTGGTTTGCTGCTGCCGCCGTTGCAACACCAAAAAGGGCAGCCACACTCCCAGCGAAGCCGGAATGCGCTTGCCGCATTTGCCGAGAAAACCGGGCTATGTTCCGTATATTCCTTTTCCGCGTTTTGTCGCCGCGCTCAAAAATCCTGAGTGGCACGATTTTTTGGCGGGTTATGGGAAAGGATTAGGTTTTTAGGTGATTAGGTTTTTTGGTTTTTAGGTGGTAATTTGTCATGCTGAGCGAACCCACGCGTGGGGAAATCGACATACTACCACAAAAGTACTTTTGCCGGCTTCGACTACGCTCAGCCTGACAAAAGTACTTTTACTCAAAACCTAAAAACCTAAAAACCTAATCACCTAAAAACCTATGCCTTGAGATATACTCCTCGTATTATGAGTAACACATACAATGTAATCTCACCCGCAGTTCCTCAAAACTATCCTCCCTTCAGCCTTTCCCGCTTGCTCAAAACCGTTTTTCATCCGCAAGGCGGCGAGCGCGTTTGCATTTTGATCGATCTGGAAGATCCCAAACAGGTGAAGGATTTTGCATTTTTGCAAGACTCTCAATTAACAATTCAGCGTTACGCGCACGACGTCTTTTATGAAGGCTTGAAGAATGGCGTCAACCAGGAATTAAATTTTAAAGGCGGCGACTTTTATGCCTATAAAGTTACCGGCGGCAGCAATTTGGATATGCCGGACGAAGTATATTCCCCTGACGGCCGCCAGTTGAGTTTTCAAAAAGATATTTACCCGAATTACGATTTGATTCTGTGTATAAGTACTTTTTCCGCCACCGCGCCGCTGACGGCGTGGGCCAAGAAATTTGGTTTTCGCGGCGCGACGATGCACGGTATGAATCAGACTATTCTGGAAACCGGCCTTTCGGTGGATTATGATACCGTCAGCGCCGAGGCCGAAAAACTGCGATTGGGCATGACGCGCGCCGATTGGGTGGAGATCGATTTTGCGGTGAATGGAAAAACCCATACGTTGCGATTAATTTTGAACGGCCAGGAAGCGCAAAAAAGTCATGGCCTTTGCCGTGGCCCGGAACCTGATATTGCCAATTTGCCTGCGGGCGAAATCTATTACACGCCCGAAGGCGCGGAAGGTGAATTTCCGCTGAAGAACGAACATGACGGCACCATCAGCATCGCCAAAGTTCAAAACGGTCGAATTATCGACGTCAGTTTCGTCAGCGGCAATGAAGAAACCGTGAAGGCGCATCAACAAAAATTGCACGAAGATCCGGCCACGGGCGATCTGGGCGAATTGGGTTTTGGAACGCAATTGCTGCCATTCTCAGGGCGCGATATCCAGGACGAAAAAATCCGCGGCACCATTCACGTCGCCACAGGTCGCAACGACCATTTAGGTGGCGGCTTCACGCCGGATAAATTCAAAAAAGCCATCAACGCCACGCATGATGACATTCTTTTCGCACCGCATAAAACACCGGAAATCAATATCGCCCAAGTGCGCATGCAGCGCGACGGCAAGCAGGAAATCCTGATTGAGAATTATCTGCCGGCGGCGTATATGAAAAGTTTGGTGGAATAACGAACGTGGCCAGTTATGGCCACGCCATTACTGGCCACGTTCGTAAATTACTCATGCCCCAAACCTACGAATCGCCGCAAATGCTGGCGGATTATTTATTGTTTCATTACGGCGAAGATGAAGATGTAATGCCGTGGGAATTCGGCCCGCGTGCCGCGTTGCATTATCCAGTGCGGTGCGCGGCATTATGTGAAAAAGCGGCAAACGGCCATGCACATCGCGTGCTGGATTTGGGATGCGCGGTCGGTAAAAGTACTTTTGAACTGGCGCGCTTCGCGGATGAAGTCATCGGCATCGATTATTCGCATCAATTTATCCGCGCCGCGAATCGCTTAAAAGAAACCGGCGTTCACGAATACGAAATGGCGGAAGAGGGAAATTTAAAAGTTCCACGAACAGCGCGCGTTTCCGATAAAATCGACCGCAGCCGCGTACAATTTTTACATGGCGATGCCTGCGATTTACCGGATGACTTGGGGATGTTCGACGGCGTTTTGCTGGCGAATTTATTATGCCGTTTGCCGGATCCCGCGCGTTGCCTGCAACGCATGAAATCATTGATCAGCGACAACGGCTGGATGACTATTGCAACACCTGCGTCGTGGTCAGAAGAATATACGCCACGCGAAAAATGGCTGGCGCGAAATGGTTCCACATTGGATGGAATCCGTCAATGCTTAGAACCAACATTCACATTAGAACAACGCGAAGACATGCAATTTGTGTTACGCGAGCATCGCCGCAAATTCCAATGGACGGTGGCGGAAGTGAGCGTTTGGCGGAAGCAGTAAAAGTACTTTTATCTTCAATGCCGTCCAATTCTTAGTACAATTTCTACTGACAATAAGGAGAACTATGACAGATATTCGATTCGCCATCATCGGTGTAGGGAACATTGCGGAATTTCATGCGAAAGCCATCAGCGAAGTGCCGGGAACAAAGTTAGTCGCTGTGCACAGCCGCACGGCAGAAACTGGAAATGCTTTTGCCAAAGAACATGATTGTGATTATGAAAGTACTTTGGAAGCATTATTGGCGCGCGATGACGTGGATGCTGTCGCCATCACCACGCCGTCCGGCACGCACACTGATCTGGGCATCGCCGCGGCCAAAGCGGGAAAGCATGTACTTTGCGAAAAACCGCTGGATGTGACGGTGGAAAAAATTGATCGATTAGTTGCTGCGTGCGACGAGGCAAAAGTACTTTTGGGCGCTATCTTCCAAAGCCGCTTTGGCGCTGGCGCGCAAGCTACCAAAAAAGCTATCGAAGCGGGCCGCTTTGGCAAATTGACGCAATGCTCCGCGTATGTTCCGTGGTTTCGCAGCAAGGAGTATTACGCCAGCGCCGGCTGGCGCGGCACCTGGAAACTGGACGGCGGCGGCGCGTTGATGAATCAGGGAATTCACGCTGTGGATTTGTTGCTGTGGCTGGCGGGCGATGTCAACGAAGTGGGCGCACGCATCCAAACGCGGTTGCACGACATCGAAGTGGAAGACAACGCCGTGGCCTGGCTGCAATTTAAAAATGGCGGGCTGGGCGTGATTCAGGGCAGCACCGCTTGCTATCCAGGAGAAACCAAGCGTGTGGAAATCAAGGGCGAAAAAGGTTCCGTGACGTTGGAAGATGATCGCCCAGTGTTGTGGGATTTCGAGGAAGCCGATCCCGGCGATGACGACGTGCGCAAACTTGCCGTAGCCGGAAAAATCGGCGGCGGCGCCAGCGATCCCAAAGCCATCAGCGTGGAAGGACACAAACGCCAATACGAAGATTTCGCCGCCGCAATTCGCGAAAACCGCCAGCCCGCCATTCCCGGCCGCGAAGGCCGCAAAGCGGTGGAACTGATTACGTCGATCTATCAATCCAGCAAGTCAGGGCAAATTGTGAAACTGTAAAAGTACTTTTGCTGTGGAGCTTTTATTCGAGGATGGATTTGCAATTTCAATTTTCAAATCCATCCCCGAAACCCGCGCCAATGTTCGCAATGCGCGCCGCTGGCCAGATCGGAATCGGAAACAATATCGCCTGGCGATAAAATCACCGGTGGGCAATATCCCGGATGGCCGTTGCGAAAATGCGTCTGGCAGCGGCGTTCATCGCGGGCGCTGATGGTGGAAGTTGATGTGCTGACGGTGACGGTTCCCAATCCATCCGAAGGATTGCGGCAAATCGCATGTGGCGCGTTTTCACGGTCTCTGGAAATTTCTCCGCAAGTGGCGATATCCATCAGACCATCCAGCGGTTCTAATAGTTGCCGCGCGCGCTCGGCGCGGGTTTCGCTTCCGGGCAACACGCCGTTGCAATAGGCTTGCATTTCAGGAAATTCAAAATGATTGGCGCGCACCGTGATGCCGTCTTCTTCAAACCATTGATGGTGTAATTGCCGCGAAGTGGCCTCAATAATTAAACCGCGCGCGGCATCGGCGAGAATTAAAATCATGCCCAATCCAAAGCCGCCGCCGCCGATTAGTTGGCGCGATTGCAACTCTTCCAAACATGGAACAACTTCATCCAAAGCGGCGCAATTTTCGCCGATATATCGTAATATGTGACAATCATTGAGCGCGTTTTCCTGATACTGTTTTTCGATCAGCGGCGAGCCGGTGTTATTGGCGCCGGCGAATAATTCCTCGCTGTGCAAATGCGCCGTTCCCAAATTTCCCAGATCGCTGCTGCCGACAAATCGGCGAAAGCCGTCGATGTGTTTAATATAGATATTTTGCAATTCGTCGCGGCTGTCGCGGTTTTTGTGGAGCAGCGTTTCGCCCGCCGTGGTGGAATCTCCCAGCGCGAAAAATGTAGTGCATTCACCTTCGCCCATCGCCGGATCGGTGCCTTGCGCTTCGTATGGATTCACAATTCCGTCATCGCCGGCGCGGGCTGTTTCCAAATTTTTGAGCGTTAAGGGCGCGGCGGGATAATTCACTTTTTTGAATTCCGGCAAATCAAGATTCCAAAGTAGCAATTGCCATAATTCTAATCCAGCGGCATTGGCAACAGCTTGAAATTCTTCCAGCCAATGCGGCGCGGCCGCGAGCAGGCAATTTTCAAATGCTGCCAGGCGCGGCTCAAAAGTACTTTTACTCACGCCCGCCGCGTGCATCATTTTTTCATAACGCGCGGCGCGTTCCTGCAAAAAAACTTTTTGCAATTCGCCCTGTAAATTTCCCACTTCCGCCGCGCCGCCGCGTAAATAAATTGCCTGTCCCATAATGTATAATGATGATGTCCGTGTCACATCTTACCAAATGTATAAAAGTACTTTTGAAATATAATGCAATCCGCCATCGCCCAATGGAAAAAGTCAATAGCCTTGCGCCCATTATTGTGGATGGCGCCGGCGGTGATCGGCGGTTGCGCGTTGGGTGCGGTGTGGGCGCAACTCTTGCAATTTGGGTTTCACGGAAACGCTACGCGCGATTTACCGATTCTCTGGATGCCATTTGTTGTCATGGTTATGATGGGAATTTTATGTTGGCGATTATATCTTCAGAAGTACTTTTGGTATTGGAGAATTGCGGCGGTGCTGGCTATTGGCTGCGGATTTTGCTGCTATTGCGTGAGATGTGTTTTGCCGCCGCCCAATGATCTTTCCCAATTGGTGCGCCGCGCTGAAACAGAATCTTCCGCGCAATTATCCGCGCTAAAGAAAACGCCGGTTTTGTTGAAAGGTTACGTCGCGGCCACGCCGCACGTGGGCGATTACAATCAGGAATTTCCTCTCAAGAGTACTTTTATAAGTAGCGGCGGAAAAGTACTTTCGCTGCAGGGCAACGTTTGGATTCAAGCGCCGCTGGATTGGAAAATTCAAGTGGGCGATCTGGTGCAGATGAAAGCTGGCTTGCGCGATTTGCCGCGCGTTGGTTCGGCCAGTGAGCCAAATGGTGACTGGCGTTATATCTTGAATGATTGTTGGAGCATGGTGAAATTAGGCAATCAGGATTCCTGGAAAATTTTGCCCGCCGCGCGGCCCTGGCAATATCAAATCGATTATCACTTGGGATACATGCGGCAATGGTTATTGCATTTGTATCAGCAACGTTTTATACAAAGTGGCGTTGCTTATCCGCGCGCCACGGCGCAATTGATGGTGGCGATGGTTTTCGGTGATGGCGCGTTAAAAATACCGCTTCCGCAATTAGTGCGCAATAATTTTCGTGCTGCTGGATTAACACATTTGCTGGTGGCAAGCGGCACGCAAGTCAGCTTGATGGTGCTAATGATTTTGGGGCTATTCAAGGTTTTGGGTTTGCGCCGTTTCCCAGTTCTTTTGTTTTTGTTGTTATTGATTTTGTTAGCAGTTTACGCATTGCTTGTCGGCGGTGCCGCTAGCATCTGGCGCGCGTTTATTGCTGGCATCTGTGTTGCCTTGGCGCTATTATTGGGACGTCCAATAGACATGCTTTCTTTGTGGTGTTTCGCGGCAGCGGCACTATTGTCAATTGATCCGTTGCAGATTTTTGATCTCAGTTTTCAACTTACCTTTGCTGCCACTTTTGGATTGATCGTCATTGCACCCGCTATTCTTAAGTTCATTCAGGATCGTTATAAAAGTACTTTTGCGCAAGGAATTATTTCTATTGGTATTTATACATTAGCCGCACAACTGGCTGTTCTGCCGATGCTGATTTACCATTTTCAACGCTTCAGTTTGGCGGGACTGGGAACCAATTTTGTGGGAATTCCCATCGCGGGAATATTGGTGGGAAGTGGTATTATTGGTATCACAGTTCCGTGGCTGGCCTGGCCAAATGCGATGATGACACAGATCGTTTTGAAGATGACGGCGCTTGCGGGATCACTGAATTGGGTACAACAACGCGGCATCACTTTCTCACTTTCCGGCGTGATCGTGTTTTACTTGCTATTAATGATTTTGCCTGGTTGGGAAGAAGTAAAATTAATTAGTCATGATGAATGGCGAAGTTGGATAAGCCGTCAAAATCAGCGTTGGCGCGGTGTTGATTGGCTGCGCGCCGGTGTTTGGAGTTTGGCGTTAATAGCAATTTTCTGGGCTGGATCATTAGCGCTGCATCGTAACGCCGGTTTGAATGTGGCATTACTGGATGTGGGCCAAGGCGAATCGATTTTTATTCAAACACCATCGGGACGAGCTATTCTCATCGACGGCGGAACCATCAATGGAACTGAACATGGCAAAGTGGGCGATTCGGTGATTGTGCCGTATTTGCAGGCGCACGGCGTGAAACGATTGGACGCGATTTTATTGACACATGCCGATTCGGATCATTGCAATGCGCTGGATGAAGTGATGGACGAAGTGCCGGCGGGAATGTTTTTGGATGGCAGCGGAACGCGCGAACCGTCGGGCGAAATCAAAGAAGCGGATCTGGCGGAAACTGATTATTGGTCATTGCGCAAAGATTTGGAAAAACATCACGTTCCGCGCAAATTGGCACATGCCGGACAAATGTTGCAGTTGGGTGATGGCGTGAAATTGCAAATTTTAGCGCCGATGCGGCCGGCGTTGGCGGGTGATAATAATCACAGCATGGTGGCGAAATTGATTTATGGCAAAACCTCGATTTTGCTGACCGGCGACATGGAAGCGGAGGAAGAGAATCAGTTGGTGCATCGCGGCGTAAATTTGCATTGCACCATTCTCAAAGTGGCGCATCACGGTTCGGCGACTTCCAGCACGCCGGCATTTTTGCAAGCGGCGCATCCAGCGGCCGCAATCATTTCCTGTGGCAGGTATAATCCATTTGGACATCCGGCAATTTCCACGTTGGAACGATTGAAAGAATTTCATGTTCCCTGGTTTCGCACCGATTTGCAGGGGACGATTCAGATTCATTCGGATGGAGAGAAATGTTGGATTAAAACGTTTCGGTAAAAGTACTTTTGGAATCTGGATTTTACTCGACATCCTCGCTACCAAGCGGAGAACGTGCCGAATGATATACACGGATCACGGACACGGTTTTCTTTTCTTCATCAATCTGGAATACAATTCGATAATTATTGTGGATGAGATGGCGATATTGTGATTTTAAGCGGAAGTTTTCTGGAATGAAGGATGCACGGTTTGGCAATTCAGCGAGGCTTGTTATCGTTTGCTGAATGCTATCCAGCCAAGTGATAGCGGCGCGGGACGAACGGTTTCCGATGAAGATAAATGCTTGTTCTATGTCTCGTTCAGCTGGTTTGGAGATCCCCACATTATACGCCATGCCGCGCCCGCATTTCGGTGAAAAATTCTTCGGCAGGGCGCATCTGTTCTTCTGCAATGGCCTTCTCGCCTTCGTGGATGGCGTTTATAAAACGCATCTCTTCCAGTTCATTAACCATTGCCTGATAACTGGCCGCATCCGCCACCACAACTTGAGCAGAGCCATCGACAGTCAGTGCTATTGGCATTTTGCTGCGCGTAATCTGCTCCACATACGTTTTCGTGTTATGCTGAAAATCTGTGATGGAGTGGCTGTTGAGGGAGTGAGTCATCGTATTTTCTCCATGATAAATTATACAAGTATTCCGTTGTGATATCATCTGCTATATTACCTGCCTGAAAGTACTTTTACCAATAAACTATCCCCGTGCTCACTTATTCTGCTCTCAAAAAATCAATCGTCTTCAAAAATGATCAGCCCCAACGCTGTTACGGCATCTTGGGCGATGCCTATTTGCAACAGCGGACATTGAACTTTTTGTTAGAGCAAATTTTGCCGCCGGATGAGCGTGATTTTAATCAGGATATTCTGGAAGGCGAATCGACAACGGCCAATGATTTGTTAGCGCGGGCGGGGCAGTTACCATTTATTGCGGCGCATCGCGTGGTGATAATTCGTTCCGCGGACAAAATGGATGGAGTCGGCCGCGCGGCGGTGGGCGAGGCGAAACCGAAATCCACAAAAGTACTTTCGCCCGGGCAACAATTGGCGGAAGCGCTGAAAAATATTCCGCCCAGCACGGTGTTGATTTTAATGCGTTCGCCGGAAACGCCGGACGGCTTTGGCAAATCCGCGCCGCGGTGTCTCAATGCAAATCTCGATAAAATCATCGAATCGCAGGGCGTTATTATTAACTGTTTGGTGGGACAAAAAGATCAGGCAATTCCTGTCCACGTGATCAATGATGAAGCGCAATCTCGCGCTATTCAATTGGAACCGGGCGCGGCAGTGCATCTTGTTAATCGCGTTGGGCATGATGTTGGTTTGTTGCTCACAGAATTGGAAAAATGCAGTTTGCGCGTTGGTGTGGACGGCGTTGTCACCAAATCGGTGATTGACGAAATGACGCGCCGCAAACCGCAGGAAACGATTTTCGATCTATTGGATGCCATTGGCGCGCGGCAGACGCCAAAAGCGATGATGCTATTACGCGAGTTGCTGGACGGTGGCGAAGTGCCGGAGCGGATTCTGGCGACTTTGGTCAGTCATCTGCGGCGCGTGTGGCAGGTGCGCGCCATGATGGATCAAAAAATTCCGCTGAATGCCGGCAGTATGGAAAAGGTTTCACCGGCGTTAGCAGCACAATTTCCCGAGGGTGGTATCGTGGATAAATTTTCTGGTTTTTCGTGGAAGATAAGCCAGTTGCAAGCGCAAGCCAGAAGTTTTTCTCAAGCACAAATCCAGGCGGCATTGGAACGGATTTTTGAAACCGATTTGGCTATGAAAGGAATCGAAGAAGACGGTGGCACTTCTGAACTGTTGCTGGAACGGCTCGTCATGCGGTTGGGAGAATAACGGAATATAATAGGAATTTATGACAACGAAAAGTACTTTTATGCGCGGCTGTTTTAGCGGTTGCGCTGCAATAGTTTTGGCTTATTCGCAATTGGTTTCGGCGCAAACCGCGCCTGATGCGGCGGCTTCTGCTGTTGCTCAACCGGAAATCGTGCAAGTGGCGTTGCCGTCTACGCCGCCGCTTCAGGAAAAGTATTTACAGATTGTTCCTGCGCCGCAAATGTCGAATGGCGCGCCGCTTTTGCCGGCGTCTTTTTTGCAAAATCAGCTTGGTATTTCCGTTGATACTGTCGATGCGGATACTTGGACTTTATCGTGGTTTGGGCAATCGGTGCAGATGAATTTGGGCAGCCAAACAGCCATGAACGGAAAAACTGCTTTGCCGATGTCAGCCGCGCCGGTTATTGTCAATGGCCAGCCTTATTTTCCCTGGACGGAAGTGGCAAAACTTTGGAATCTGCAGTGGAAACAATACGCTTCTTCAACGCAGGGCCCGGTGCTTTGGGTGCGTTATCCGGCAGCATTTTTGACTGGCGTGCGCTATTCCAGTTCGCCGGATAAATTTCGTGTAGTTTATGAATTTAGTAATCCCACTTTAATACAGGCGCAAAGTGAATCATCGAGCGCTACGTTCCATTTGTCAGCGGCGCGGCAAAGTGGTGGCGCCGTCATTCCCAGCAACAAAAATCCGGGTGATCATCTCGTTTCAAACTTGGCGGTCAGCAGTGGAAACTGGCAGGCGTCTCTAAAAGTACTTTTGCGTTATCAAGCTCCGGTGAGTTGGTTTACGATGGCTAATCCGCCGCGTCTGGTGGTGGATGTGAAGCGTGATTTCGAGGAAGTTTCCACCAAAACAGTAGCAACGGGATTAACCTATCAACACATTCGCCGCGGTCTGTGGCGCGGGCCGCAATTGTTGTATGTGGTGCGTGCCGATCCGTCGGCGGGCTGGCGGCTCAGTGTGGCTAGCGGCGGATATTCTGTGTTGCAGCGGGACTCTACGTCGCACATGGCAAAATTGCACGGCGCGCCGGTGGCTGTCAACGGCGGTTTTTTTGCCTATGACGGCGCGGCGGTGGGCGCGGTGAAATTGCAGGGTGAGTGGATGCGTTTGCCGTGGCCCAAACGCAGCGTGATTGGATTGGCATCTGATGCGAGCGTTAAAATTGGCAAAATTCAGGTGACTCCCACCGTCAAATTTGGAGGCGGAAAACAGTATCCGCTCGCCAATTTCAACGGTTATCCCAAGCCCGGGCGCATCTCCGCAGTGACGCGGCATTTTGCCAATTCTTATACTTTGAATCCCGGCGAGATGGCGCTTGTGGTGAAAGATGGCATTGTCATCAGCCGTCCCGGTGGCGGTAAGGTGGATATCCCCGAAAGTACTTTTCTGCTGGTGGCCAGCGGCGCGGCACGCCCTTATCTGGAAGCGGTTCAGCGAGGAGCCGCGGCAAACATCCAGTTTGATGCGCCAGGCTGGGAAAACTATCCGACGATTTTGGGAGCCGGACCACAATTAGTGGATAACGGCCAAGTGCACGTGGGTGATGAAGGTTTCCGCTCGGATGTAATCGCAGTAGGGCCACGCACTGCCGTGGGCGTAGACAAGAACGGTAATTATCTTTTGGTGGTGGCTGATGGGCGCAAACCTACAAGCTCGGTAGGATTGACTCTAAATGAAATGGGCGCCACCATGCTGAGTTTGGGGGCGGTCAATGCGATCAATTTCGATGGTGGCGGATCTTCTGCGATGGCCATCAATGGCAAATTAGTGAATAAGCCTTCCGACGGTTATGAGCGGCAGGTGTCGAATGTGATGATGGTGTTGAAACCGTAACAATTAGTGCGGAGATTGTTTTTCATGTGACAACTTGGATTGTAACGGAATATAAAGACCACGGAAAAGTACTTTTCCGTGGTCTTTGTGCAAATTTAATAAAGTGTTAGTTTGCTTTTAATCATACATTGCTAACTTTAGATACGTAGCAAAACAACGTTACGAAATTGAAGCTGTGATCTGAGGTTAGTTTATGTGCCGTCAAAATTCTTGTTCGTGGGAACGAAAAGCCTTCACCTTGATTGAAGTATTAATTGTTATCTCGATTATATCATTGTTGGCGGCAATACTGTTTCCAGTATTTGCGAGTGCCAGAGAGAGTGCCCGCCGTGCTTCGTGTTTGTCGAATATGCGTCAGCTTGGTATTGCTATCAGCATGTATGTGCAGGATAACGATGAGAAAATGTTCTTCTTCGGGAACAATAAAGACTTATCCCGTTCCAACAGTACCACGCCTCTGGGAGCCACACGAGAGAATCGCTGGTGGAATCAAATTTTTCCCTATACGCACAATAACGAAGGACTTTTAGTGTGCCCCAGCGATAATGCCCGCTTGCCTTATTCCGCAGAAGATGGGCAAAATGGCAATCCCCTGGTGCCACGTTCCTATATTGCAAACCGTGCTGCAGAGAGTTTGAGTTTAGCGGCGATTGAGAATCCTGCGGAGATCATCGTGGTGAGCGAAAAGGCGGATAATGTCGATGATACCTGGTTTGAACCTCCCAAAGATTTTTATCCAAAGTCAGACACAGTGGGGCCGGTATTGGCGATGACGCGCCATTCAGGTGGTATCAATAACATGTTTTTTGATGGCCATGCCAAATGGATTAAAGGCGTAGCGTTGCTTCATGATCCTTGTGGATTGCCCTATTCCGGTGTGGATTTGATGCGGGAATATCCCATTCCGTGGACGGATCCTTCGCGCGCATCATGGAATGCGGAATGCCCTTCGTGATGCGCATGAATAGAAAAGCGAGGTGTATAGTCATGTAATCTAGAATAGAAAAAATTGTATTTGAAACGTCGTTGATAGTCTAAAAAGTAGTATTGAGGTTAATCTTATGTCCAACTTATATAGTCATACACCAATGCGTAAAGGCTTTACGTTAATCGAACTTTTGGTCGTCATTTCTATAATTTCGATCATCGCATCTATACTGTTGCCCGTTTTTTCGAGGGCCAGAGAAAGCGCGCGCCGTGCGTCCTGTCTTTCCAATCTGAAACAAATCGGCCTTGCAACCATGATGTATTCGCAGGATTTCGATGAATTTTTACCCATGGCCGGAAGACCGGCAAAAATAAGCAACCGTTATAACGTATATCCCTGGCCGATTTCACTTCGTCCGTATATCAAGAACGATCAAGTGCTTATTTGTCCCAGTGATTCCGACCGCCAAGGTATGGCGGTGACGGCTTCCGATAATACGGCTGTGGATAATATGTTGCTGGATGAAAAAGTCCCCGGCGCTTACGCCGGCATCGCCGCCGCTCGTAATATCCCTTCGATATTGGGTGTTTCTTACGCCGCTAATTATTTGATGTGCCCGACTTACGGATACACCAATCCTGCCAACGGTATTACTGTGCCTCCCGTGCCGAATACGGCTTCCTATAATCTCGCAGCGATTGCGGCTCCGGCCAATTTGTTCTTTCTTTCGGAAGTGGGAACCAATGCCAGTGGCGTGGGCGGTTGGTATGTAACGCCGGGCTATGGCATTACTGCAGATTTGTCGTCGGATCGCTGGGCTCAAGGTGGCCGGCATCTGGGAGGACGCAACTGGGTTTTCGTTGACGGTCACGCGAAATGGTTGAAAGATTCTCCCGACAGAGATGCTAGTGGCACGGTTCTTTCACAGGGAGATCTCATCGAAATTTATCGCAAGCGTGGCGTTTTCACTTATCCCAATACGGAAAACATGAATTGATCTCCCTATAAAAGTACTTTTATAGGATATGATGTAGAGGCATGGAGAGCCATGTCCCTACGCACGGAATATTCTACAATCATGCGTTATTTTTCTCTTCCCGGCATTAGTTTATTTTTAGTCCCTCTCCTTTCATTTGGAATATCTGCCACTGCGCAAAATACGGATTTCGCCAATAAGCCTGGCCCGATCGCCGGTGGCAATGAAATTCAGCTGCACAACGGTTGGAAAATATCTCCAGCCGGAACGCACCAGGAAAAAATGGGCGACATGTTGCTCGGCGGTGTGATTAGCCCTAACGGTAAATGGCTGGCTGTAGTGAACGGCGGTTATGCGGCGCACCAGGTTCATTTGATGGATACCGCGACAGGAAAACCCGTTGCGTCGGCACCGCTCGAGCGCGCGCAAAGCACGGGCGGAACGGCGTTTTCTTCGAATGGAAAAAAACTATACGTGTCGGGCGCTAATGCCGGACAGGTATATGTTTTTTCTGTTTCCGAAACAGGCGCGCTGACGCCGCAAGCGCCGCTGATTATCCGGCAATTAAAATCGGAAATCAAACGCAATGCAGATGATCCGGGCCAGGATGCGGGGCGTGACCCGGCGCGCCAGGATGCGCCGGAAGAAGCGGCGTTCCTGGGCGGTTTGAGCGTGTCGCCTGATGGCAAGACGATTTATGTGGCGAATCTTGCGGGAGATTCTTTTTTTGCGCTCGATGCGGATAATGGCGCGGTGCGCCGGCAATGCACATTTTCCAAATTTGATCGCCCTGGCGCGGTGGCGGTTTCTCCAGATGGAAAAACGGTCTTTGTTGCATTGTGGGGAAATGCTGCTGTGTTGGCGCTTGATCCGGTGACGCTGCAAGTTCGTGATAAATATCGCATTGGCAGCCATCCCAACGCGCTGTTGCTTTCCAAAGACGGAAAACGGTTATATGTTTCGTGTGGTAATGCGGATTCGGTGTATGTATTTAATTTGACTACCGGCATTATGGAGGAAGCGATCAACATGCGTATGACTCCGCACGCTCCGCCAGGAGCAACACCTTCTGCGTTGGCGCTTTCTCCCGATCAAAAAGTACTTTACGTGGCGAATTCCGATAACAACAATGTGGCCGTTGTGGATGTTGGCGTTCCCGGATATAGCCGCGTGGAAGGTTTTATCCCAACGACGTGGTATCCGACGATTGTAGCCGCATCATTGGACGGAAAAAAGTTATTTATCGGTTGCGGAAAAGGACTTGGCACTGGCCCCAATAATGCGGAACGTCCGGCGAAAACTGCCGCAGGAAAACCGTACATTGTCTCCATGTTGCAGGGAATTCTCTCCACCGTTGACGTGCCGGACGCCGCTCAACTTGCCACTTACACACGGCAGGTTTATGCCAATAGCCCCTATAACGATGCTTTGCTGAATACTCCGGCCAATGCGCCGGCGCCGGGCAGCAATCCGATTCCCGTTCATCAATCAGACGTTTCGCCCATTAAACATGTGTTGTATATCATCAAGGAAAATCGCACTTACGACCAGGTGTTCGGAGACTTGAAAGATAAAAATGGCAAGCCTCACGGCAACGGCGATCCCGCCCTGACGCTTTTCGGAGAAGACGTGACACCCAATCATCATGCACTGGCGCGGGAATTTGTGACGCTGGACAATCTCTATGTCAACGCGGAGGTCAGTGTGGACGGCCATCACTGGAGCAACGCCGCGTATGTGCCGGATTCCATGCAACGCACCTGGCCGGCGCAATACGGCGGCAAGGGCGCGCCGCCTATCCGGTATGGTGATTTTGGCGATCCACTGGCGGAAACGCCCAGTGGCCGCATTTGGGATATGTGTGAGCGTGCCGGGTTGGATTATCGCACGTATTATTACCACGTGGACAAGCGCCGCAGTGAGGAATGGTATCAAGCTAAAAAGAAGGGAGAACGTGATTATCAATTAGCGGATGTCTATCTCGATGATTTGGCGAAGTGGGAAAAAACCGGCAAAATGCCCAACTTTATGGTGATGGCTTTATCGGAAGATCATACCAAGGGAACTCGTCCAAAAGCCTACACGCCGCAAGCCTGTGTTGCCAGCAATGACTTGGGATTAGGTGAAATCGTAGATGCTATCAGTCATTCCCGTTTTTGGGAAAGTACGGCAATTTTTGTCATCGAAGATGATGCCCAAAACGGCCCGGATCATGTGGATGCGCATCGCACTGTTGGGTTGGTTATCTCGCCTTATACACGGCGTGGCGCTGTGGATAGCACCTTTTACAGCACATGTTCGATGTTGCGAACGATGGAATTAATTTTGGGATTGCCGCCGATGAGTCAATATGATGCCGCCGCCACGCCGTTCTATAACTCGTTTACTTCCAAACCTGATTTGACGCCGTACGTGAAACGCGATCCACACATCGATCTCAATGCAAAAAATGGCCAAAAAGCTTATGGTGCAAAGCAATCTTTGGCAATGGATTTATCAAAAATTGATGATCTGACTACAACGGATGAAGATGTTTTTAACCGTGTGCTCTGGCATAGCATTAAAGGCGCTAACACGCCTTATCCCGGCACCACACGAAGTGCATTTTTTGATTTTCAGGGGCATCCCGCCACGCCATCACCGCATAAAATTAGTGATGATGATGACGATGATGATTAAGAATATAGTCGGGCTTTCAAAAGTACTTTTCCACGGCAGGGTGAAAGTACTTTTGCTCAAGTCTGGAATTTGTGTGGTGTCATTTCGTAGCGGAAAAATCTTGTTGTAAAAGTACTTTTATTAAGACGCGTCATATTCAGAAAATCTCCGGCAGGTTTTCGAAACACAAAAAGTCAGAGGTGAAACCCTCTGACTTTTTTGCTTAATCTGAAAGTAATATTGCTTTATGATTTGGTGATGCGGATATGATCGACCGTCTCGCCGTTTTGGTCTATTTGGCTCATAGTGAGTGCATCTCCATCAATTTCAAAGAGGGAAAATGAGTATCGATCGGAGATAAAACGGGCAACATAATCGGCATTATTATCGTCTTCGTGCAGCCAGCGGGCAGGATTATTATTATCTTCAGCGTCATATAAATTTTTGCCGCCGGCGCCGGTGGTGATATACAAAAGACCTTTGGGGCGCGTTATTGTTTTTCCGTCAAAATCACGGTCAATTGTAAAAATGCCGGGCACGCGGCGGTCGTTCTGATGAAGCTGTTTTGCTTTGCCCGAATCTTGCGGAGCGAACCGCAACGGGCGCGGACGCTGGTAAGTGTGTTCGTGGCCGTGCAGCACGATATCCACATCCAGCCTTTCCAGCAAAGGCGACAGCACGCGCATGTGTTGTTCCTGATAATGCGTGTGGCCCGCGTTGAATGCCGGATGATGATAAACGACAAACTTCCAGTTGGCATCAGTATTTTTTAAATCCACTTCAATCCAGGTTTGAAATGCCGTATCGGTGGGATCGAGATAGAGATTAGAGTCGAGACAAAGAAAATGCGCATCGCCATAATCAAACGAATAATTGACCATGCGAGGAAAGCGTTTCGCGGCGCATTGTTTGAAGGCTTTCAGGCGCTTTTCGTCACCGTGCATAGGCGTTGGATATACGGGATCGGGGCCGTTGAGCGGAAGATAAAAATTTGTGAAAAACGCCAGTGAATCGGGTTCTGCATCGAAATCGGCGCACCAGTGATGATTTTCATCTTTGCACGCAACATCATGGTTGGCGATAACGGTATAAAACGGCACCGAGCGGAGCAGCGGCGCTCCCGTTTCTAGGGCTGGTTGATCGGCGTTGTAAACGGGGAAAAAGTATTCCGCATATTGGTGATCAAGACCATGTTCATAGACGTTATCGCCGGTATTCATCACGAAATCGGGATGTGTTTGATAGGCCTGATAAGCGATGGCGTGATCACTGGGAGCGCCGTGCGCGTTGTCTCCAAAAGAGACAAAACGGATATTACGGCCGCGTGGTTTGCGCGTGGTGAAATAGCCCTCCAAGATGGTTTCATCGTTCGCGGTGACCCGGTAATAATAACGCGTTCCTAAGCGCAAATTCTCCAGCACAGCCGCGTAATTAAAGCGTGATTTATCATCATCCGCGCCGGACCATCGTTTGTTGCGGAGAATAGACGCCTGACTTTTGCCTGGCTGATTATTGCCGTAAGTTAGCTGAAATTCGGCGGGACGAAGTTCAGTTTGCCAGCAAATCATCATGCTTTCCTTGCCCTCAATCAAGCGGCTGTTATTGCCGGGCTGGATGTAGGGCAGAGCCGTGAAAAGCGGCAGATCGGTACGATGTGTTTGAGAAGCGGCAAAAAGCCCGCGCCCTACGGGAGTAAGCGCAAGAAAAGTAATGCCGCCCGCAGAGCGTAAGAACTGACGGCGGGTGAAATTAGGAGTATTCATTCTACGAATGATTATTCATGAAGGAGTTCATGCCGACATTAAGCCGGTTTAAAGACTGCGTTAAGGTAAAAGTACTTTTGAGGGATTTAAAAGGGTGTCATTGGTTTGCAATATGCGTTTTTCGTTGCAAAAATAATTTTTTGTCTGCAATTCGAGAAAGTAACAGTTGCCCGAAAACCCTTGTATTTACTAGCTTTATGGTGAGATACCTGCAAAAGTACTTTATACCGGTAATCACGAAATAAAAAATAATTTTGTAAAAAATGCGTCTTTCTATTGACAAGGCATTACGGCTGCCCTATAATTCTATGTCCGTTCGATTGAAGAGATCGAGGTGCTGAGAAAAAATATTTTGAAGTTGAAAAAATAATTTTTAAAAAACCCTTGACAAGCCGAACGGGAGAGAGTAGAATATCTCTTCGCCGGTCAGGAAAGTTGCTTTTTTGAAATGACGAAAAACAGCTTAAATTGAAGCGGATTGTTCTTTGAAAACTGAATAGCGTTGTAAAGTGCTCTATAGAGTGCGGGGTCTGTTTTTTCCATTTTTGTTGATTCCGGAATTGCTGTGCAAACAGCGGTTTCGTTAATCTCAATATTTTTTATGGAGAGTTTGATCCTGGCTCAGGACGAACGCTGGCGGCGTGGATTAGGCATGCAAGTCGCACGAGAAACATTCCTTCGG
>Ga0164242_10000516_pt1 | contig 46259 bp, 68 predicted proteins | sample OricomgcompostMG_FD_108783 | JGI IMG/M metagenome (GOLD analysis project Ga0164242, IMG submission 108783) | Miracle-Growth compost microbial communities from Emeryville, California, USA - Original compost - Miracle growth compost (MG) ... | reverse complement strand
GATCCAGGGCCTGAGCGCCCGTCAGGGCGAAGCCGTACAGGCACTCCCATACGCGTACGCGGGCGCGGCGGAAGAACGGAACAAGGCACAGAGGGAAGCCCGGCAGGGCCTCCTGGAAGATCGCGCCAAACGGCAGGCGGGGATCGCCTCCGACTTCGACAACCTGCTCGAAAGTTCCCGCTCGAGCGGCGCGCAGTCGCTGAAGGAACAGGAAGAGCGCGAGCGATCGCATCGCCAGGAAGTCGCGAAGAACGAACGCGAGCACGCCGCCGAAGTTAAGGAGAACCACCGCAAGGCCGCGCTCAAGACCTACGGGCCCGGCGGCACGGCCGAAGTCAGCGACAACGTCCAGAGCATGTACGACGTGGCCCTCTCGGGCTACAAGTACCTGCTCGCCCACCACGGCGAAGAAACGAAGAAGGGCAACGAACTCAAACCGCCCCACTCCGCTCCCGAATGGGAAGAATTCGTCAAGGTCGTCAAGAAGGAAGCGGGAGCGGGGAGCTATCAGGACGCACTGGAAGCGGTCGAAATGCTCCGCAAACAGCTCGCCCAGCTGCAGCACCGCGGAAAACTCCCGGCCGACGGCGGGGAAGTCGCCGAAGGCTGAGCCGTGGCCAATCGGCTCGCCGAACACGAGGGACGCATCCCCATGGGGACGACGCGGCAGCGCCGTCGCCGCGGCAACCGCATCGCCCAGCACGAGGGGCGTACGCCGCTGCCCGATGTCCCGACCGGTGACCGCAACCGAGCGGCCACCGAACGAGCTCGCGCCGAAGTCACGCCGACGACGGCCGCACAGATCCCGACGAGCCTGCGCCGTGAACACGAAGGTCGCGTCAACCAACCCGGTGTAATCGGCAAACGTCGTTTCGGTCGGGCCCTCTACCTACCGCAGAGCCCGCTGAGTGGACTGGGCCTCGGCCTGGAAGATTCGATCAACCCGACGATCGCAGGTCAACAGGCCTACGAATCCGGTGCGCCGCTGACGCCGACCCAGCGCGGCTACATCCACGGGATCTACGGCAAGCCGACTCTCGACGCCGTCGAACATCTCCGCGCGCAGGGCCGCGATGAAGCGCTGAAGGAACCGGCCGATCTGACGAACGCCGTGCTGGCTCTGTCAGGTATCGGAGACCTGGCGGCGATCGCCGGGAAAGGCGCTGCGGACGTTGCGGCCGACGCGGCCGCCGGCGGCGCGGCGCGCGAGGCGACGGGTGCGGCGAGCGAGAAGGCCGCGAGCAATGCGGTCCGGGATGCCTTCGCCAAGGTGGGAGCGAAGCGTGCCGCAGCAGCCGACGCCGTCAAGCAGGCGGTGAGAGATGCCGAGCCCGACGCCGTCAAGGCAGCCCGCGAAAAGGGTCAGCAGGCGGCGCACGCCTTCGCCGACCGTGTACCCACGCCGGTCAAGGTCGCCGGGAAGGCTGGCGCGAGAGTCGCCAGCTATCCGATCCGCCATCCGATCCTTTCGCCGATCGCGCTGCAGATCCCGACGGCGGCCATCCACCGGAACCCCGGCGCTCTCGAGGCCGGGTTCACGGGAGAAGGCAACTACGCGGGGCTGCTGAACGCGGTCGGGAACGCTCTCTCGCCGATCCCATTGGCGAAAGAAGCGATCACCCTTCCATCGACGGTCATCCCCTCGATCTACCTCACCGGCAAAGCCGCGTACAACGCCGCCAACGGCAACAGCGCCGAACTGCAGAACCTGCTCGACCAGTGGCGCCAGACCGGGTTGCTGCCGCACCTGGCCGAAGGCGACACGAAGGGCGCGCTCGAGGCGCTCGAGCACCACCCGCTGTACTCGGGGCTCGAAGCGTCGGGGGCGCTGAACGCCGCTGGTCGCGTTGCGGGCGCCGGACTCCGTGCGGTCCCTGGTGTCCACGTCGCCGACGTCGGGCCGCGACCGGATGTCGAGATCCCGGGTAGCCGCGTCGCCGTCGACCGAGGCAACTACTCGCGAGACGTTCTCCGCAATCTCGCCCAGCGGGCCTTCGACAACTCGAAATGGGCGCAGCCGAAACCGGGCACGCACCGGGCAACGCACTTCGCTAAGGAGGCGGCCAGCAGAGCTGCAGCCGACGCTGAGCGCACGAGACGGACGCACTCGCGGGAACGGCTTCTCGAACTCAAGAAGGCGCTCCCGAAGAAGGGGCTGCGCCGGATCGACCGCAAGAGCGCCGAAGTCGTCCACCTCGCGGTCGAACGGATCCTTCGCGACCCGAGCAGCTTCACCGACGACGCCGCGGCCTACAAAGAGCTGATCGACCGTGCGGCGGAGGAAACGCGCGATGGCAAGCCACGCCTGAACAAGGCCCAGCTGAAGCGGAATCGCGACATCTCCAAGGCCCTCGGTCGGGTCGTCAAGGCCGAGAAGAACGGTCATCTGGCGGTGCGCACCGTCGAGAGCGCCGACAAGTTCATCGCCATCCAGCACGAGATCCTCGACGAACTGGTCGACCTCAAGCTCATCACTCCCGAGAGGGCCGCGAAGGCCTCGGCGATCCCGTACGCGCGGATCTATATGGACGCGGGCTACGGCGTGTCGCATGAGGACGCGGCGCACATCGAAGACCTTCGCGGGGAACTGAAGGGACTCGAACTCGAGAATGCGTCGCCGGAGGACCGGGCGAAGATCCAGGAGATCAAGCGACTGCACGGCAACGAGCAGCTGCTCGACAGCGAGGGTCATCCGCTTTCGACGGAGGCGATCCACACCCACATGGCGGCGAGCCACATCGAGCCGCCCGGGTTCCTGAGCCACAAGGCTCCGACCGCCGGCGACTTCTACCGCCCCTCCTTCGGGGGTTCAGGACTCGACAAGGGCGCGCGCTCCGGGGAGTCGGTGCTCGCCGGGATGCACCAAGGCGGCGTCGAGGCGCTGGTGCGTCAGCTGAGGCGGTCGCAGGGACTCGTCGATCGGGCCCGTGCGTGGCACGATCAGATGAGCCAGTTCGGCATCGAGGTCCCGAACGTCGAGACGTGGGATGACGCCAAGCGGGTCATCGAAGACCCGACGCATTTCGGCTTTCCGGAGGGGACGCGTCTTGCGGCCGTTCCCCGCTATCCCTTCGCGTCGACCGCCGACGAGATCGAGGGCGCGCTCCAGCACCAGGACCCGGTATCGATCGAGGAAGCCGCAGGGCAGCACCTCGCCGACCAGATCACCCACCCCGAGACGATCAAACCGGGGCAGTACCTCTTCGTCGATCGCAAGGCGGCGGAGATCCTGAGGCAAGACGCGGAGGGTTCGGGCACCGGCCTGAAAGCGATCCAGGCCGCCACCAACGTGTTCAAACGCGCGGTCCTCCCGTTCTCGGTCAGCTTCTATATCGGGAACGTCTTCGACAACTACATGCGCACGATCATGGGTGGAGCGACGCCGCTGGACTTCTACGCCGGGGTGAAGGGAAAGCGGGCGCTGAGCACGGAGCGCCTCGAACAGGTGAAGCCGGGCGCGCACTACTCGTCGGTCGACGAGCTCGCCCCTCATCGCGGTGTGCAAAACGTCGTCACCGGCGGCAACAAGTTGGCCCAGAGCGTCCGGGACGCCGCCGAGTGGTCCCACAAACACGGGGCCGCTCAGGCGGCCGTCAAGTTCCTACCCCAGGTCGTCGGGCGTCTCTCGCATTACCTGCTGGCGACGAACGCCCTCCTCTCCGAGTCGCTGCCGAGCTACGGCATCCTCGGCAAGCAGATCCGCCAGGACATCCGAGCGACGCAGGGGTCGTGGCTCAAATCGGTGCGCCTGACCGACGACATCGTGAAGGACTGGGCGAAAGGTGTCGACGATCCGGCCAAGCGCGTGCGCCTGCAGAAGAACCTCGAGCAGACGCTCGGCAACTACACGCAGATGTCGCCCGAGGCGCGCCGCGTCCTCTCCAACGTCGTCCCGTTCTGGACCTGGATGCGGGCGGCCTACAAATACGTCTACGTCACGATGCCCGCGCACCGCTCGATCCAGACCGGCTTCTTGGCCGCTGCCGCGGCTGCCGACCAGGTCGAACGGGAACAGTACGGCCTGGAGAAATACGGGAAAGAACCGCTCCCTGGCTGGCTACAGGGGTCGATTCCGCTGGCCAACGGCGGTGTCGTGCCGACGGCCAACTACAACAGCTTCGGCTACGCCTCCGAACCGCTCGAAGCTGCCAGCAAAGCCAGCTTCGCCCAGTTCTCCTCCGTACTGGAAGCGCTCAAGGGTCAGCAGTACAACGGCAAGCCGATCGAAGGCGAAGAGAACCGGCTGATCGCGGCACTGTGGGGACTCGGCACCTCGGGGCTGCCGGGCGTGAACGATCTCTTCGAACAGGAAGGTGGCCACGTCACCTTCCATCCGCACGTCTCGGTCCCGCACTCCTATGACAAGAGCTTCGTCCAGTACCTGCGCGAACCGAAGGAAACGATCACCGTCCCGAAAGAGCAGGAATCCGAATCAGGGTTCGGCCACTTCGAGGGCTCGGCAGGGCAGTCCTTCGGAGAATCGTGGGGCGACCGCGCGGAAGCGAGTAGCGGCGCCAGCTTCGCGGAAGCGTGGGCGAACCGATGAACTACTTGGCGGCGTGCCGTAGTTCGGCCACTTCATGCGGCCCCACGGTGCCGTGCACGATCGCCAGGATCATCAACGCGATCACGACGGGCACGAGGACGGCGGCGAGGACCTTCACGGCGATCGGAGTATCGAAATCGACCATGGGCGGCGAGTGTAGACCTCTCGAGCGGTCAGTCGCAACTCGTACATTGGTGCAGGAGATCCGCTGATGGCGCGCAATCGCCTCGCCGAACACGAGGGCCGTCTTCGTCAGCCAGGCGTGCCGCCAGGGCCACGCACGTCGGGACTTCCGTCGCTCGCCTCTCGGCATGAACACGAAGGTCGGACTCCGCAGCCCGGGGTGCCAGCTGGGCCACGGGATACCGAGCTCCCGTCGGCGTCCGGTTACGAATACTCGCCTGCCACCTACACCGCGACCGGCCTGACGCCGCCGTCGCCTACCCACCATATCGAGCACATCTCCGACGTCCTCGACGCCCTGGACGACCTGACGTCTCCCCTACTCGGCGGTCGAACGGTTGCTCAGACCGCCAAGGCCGCACTCAACCTGGGGGTAGAACCCTTGGAGCGCGCCTCGAAGGCGTCCACGCAGAATGGGGGAACGTCCCAGAGGGTGCTGGCGGAAGCCTTCGGCGGCGCGCTGGCGCACCTGGTCGACGGTACGCAGGCGCCGAAGATCAAGAGTCCATCCACGGAAGAGCTCCTGAACCTGATTCCCAGGGTTGGGACGAAGGGGGCACCTGAGGTCGGCCCCGGCGTGAAGGACGGGGGTGTCTTTTACAAAAATCCGGCCAGGTACTCGAACCCCAACGTCGTCCGGCACAACAACCGGACCTACGCGGAAGTCCTCAACGAAGGCAAATTCCTACAACCGAACGGGTTACCTCCAGGGGGAGCAGCGGCGCGGCAGCGCAAGGGGCAGCCGAACGCGAGCGATCCGCTCGGCGCTAAGACGCTCGGCAACGCGACGGCAGCCGAATTGGCCGAAGCGCTGAAGAACGGAACCCTGCGAATCAGCAAGAAGGGCGTCATCTCGACGCCGCAGAACCGGGAAGCGCTCTCGAATCTGAAGGCGGCCCAGAAGGCCGTCTCGGCGTCTCGGATTCTTGGTCACGTCAAGATCCACGGGCAGCTGTCCCCCGAAGAAATCGGCACGCTCCTGGTTGAGGAGGGGCGGAAGATCGGCGCGAATCTGACTCCCGCCGAGGTGGCTGAAGGGGTCGGCGTGGCAGAGGCAGAGTCGGCCGGGAACGCCGATGAGCAGCGGCAGCTCGCCGACTTCGCCGATCCGGAAGAAGCACACATCGGCCTCTTCGCCGAGGAAGGCCCGAGCTTCGGGAATGTCCAGCAGCGTCTCGATGCGCGGGACGCCACGCGCTCGGCGATCGAACGATTCCTGGCGGACGGACGTAGCTGGAACCCGGCGTGGGTCCATTGGCAGGAAGTCCAGGGTGAGGAAGAAACGGGCGCCGATCGCGCCCCGCAGTATCGCTCGCTGGCCGAAGGACTTGTCGCCGCCGGCAACGCAAGTCGAGACCCCGAAGCCGTGAAGAACCTGGCGCAAGCCAAGACGCTCGCCCGTGAAGCCGGGATCGACCCTGAAATGGTGCTCCACCACAAATCGCTTGGGCCGATCGAACCCCACGTCTACACGCGGTTCCAGGCAGCGCTGACTGCGGCGAAAGCCTTGGCTCACGGGCACATTCCCTACGTCTGGGGCGGTGGCCACGGTGCGTTCGAAGAAAGCCCTACCGGTCTCGATTGCAGCGGTGCGGTGTCCTGGGTGCTGCACAAGATCGGGGTCCTGAACTCGCCGTTGACCTCGGGGAACATGGGTCAGGTGTTGCAGCCGGGCCCCGGCGCCGTGACCGTCTACTACAACGGCGTGCACACCTTCATGAAGATTGGAAAACGGTTCTTCGGGACCTCCGTCGACAACTCCAGCAAGGGACTCGCTTTCTACGGCTCGCCCCCGCAGAGTTACCTCGAAACCTTCAACGTCGGCCACGTCCCCGGCCTCGGGAAGAAGGTCGCGCTGCAGTTGGGGATCAAGCCGAGCGAACTCACGGCCGGCGGCAGTGGCATCACGTACGGCAACGGCGGTGAAACCGCGACTATCGACCAGGGCGCGGGGACCGAAGTGAAGGGCGGCGCGAAGTACAGCGACAAGCCCATCGCCCCTGAAGGTCGCGCCGTCTCGATCGGAGAAGTCCCGGTCGATGAAATCCTCACCCCCGGCCGCCAGATCCTGACGCCGGAAGAAGAAGGCATCATCCAGCAGCTGATCGCGAGGCGAGTGTGAGCGCGGATCCACTCCAGTTCCAGCTGACCGAACACGATCGACGCCTCGGTGGCCTGCACAAGAAACTCGGCGAGTTTCAGGTGAGACAGGTGGACCAGGAGAAAGAGATCGTCGGCCTCCAGCACGATGTCAGCGACGCGCGCTCCGACATCACCAAGATCGAAGAGGCGATCGAGAAGAGCGACGCAAAGCGGGAAGCGGGGGAAGAAAAGACCCGTAAAGCCCTCTACACGGTCTCGGTGACCTTCGCCGGTCTCGCTCTCTCCCTCCTGGGTGTGATCGCGACCTTCCTGGGCCATGCGTAGGCGACTTGAGAAGGGCGCGCTCGGCGTGCGGCTCAGCTTCGTCGTGATCGTCGTCTCAGCTGTCGTCTCGGGCACAGGTGTCGGCGCCCTCGGCGCAACGGTCTTCCTTCGCGCCCAGAGCGAATCGCAGTTGCGCCGAGCGCTGGTCGAGAACTGCGAAAGCTCTCCGCTGAAAGAAGCCGAGATCGAAGACCAGCGGGAAGCGATCGTCAAACGCGACGACCCACGGCTGCGCCTCCTGCTCCCGGATACGCCGCAATCGGTGATCGACCGGATCGTGGCCGAAGGCAACTCGGTGCACCGCGCACGCATCAGGGATATCGAAGGCATCGACTGCGACGGCCGTTACAGATAGGTCGAAATCTGGTGTCGCGTGATCTCGCGACGTTCTGTCCGGTGATCTCACGACACTGGCGGCCATGAATCGACTCAGGAAACTTCTCGCGGCCGCCACGAAATCGCTCGGGATCCAACAGAAGCTGCTCGCCCGGGCCCAGCACCGCTACAAGGCCAACCGCAAACGGGCCTACATCGCCGAGAACCAGAAGGAGAAGGCCGAGCGGCTTGCCGACCAGCGCCGCGCGAAGGGTCTGACGAAGGCTGCGGCATCCTACGACAAGCAGGCGCGCCAACACGCCCACGTCGCCTACAGAAACCACCTCCGCGCGCAGCATTACCTCGGCGTCACGAAGACCCTCCAGCAGCGGATCAACAAGCTCGACACCAGCGCCGCGGCCTACGAGAAGAAGATCAAGGCCAACAAGGCGAAGGTCGGCCCCGACGGTCACAAGATCACGGGGGGTACTGCACGGCAGCGGCTGCGCCTCGCGATCCACACGGCGGCCCACAACTGCGCGGTCGGCCTCCAGCGGAACTACTACTCGGAGACGGGTGGCGTCCGCGACTACCTGCACGTCCTCGCTGACTACGCGCTCGGTCGCATCTGGGACTGCTCGACCTTCGGCGACGGTGTCTACCTCGTCTGTGATCTCGAGGCACCGTCAGGGCCGAACACGCTGACTGCTGGCGGCTACACGGGGACGCAGGGTGAACACGGCAAGCGCGTCTCGCGCGCCCAGGCGAAGACCGGTGACCTCGTCCTTTACGGCCCGGCGCCACACCATCACGTCGAGCTCGTCGACGACCCGAAGGCCGAGACCACGATCGGCCACGGCTCGCCGCCGATCGACGCCGGCGTCTTCGACCTCTTCGGCGGTGGCTCCTGCGCCACGGTCGACGGCCCGGGGCCGCAGTCCCTCGCCGACTACGAAATTCGTTCCTACCTCTAGGAGGACCCAGTGCTCGAATTGCTCGACAACTCCCCGCTCACCTCGATCCTCGTGCTGGCGATCGTTCTGATCATCGTCGGCGTCGGGGGCGCCATCGCGATCATCCACCCCGACGTGCTCAGCTTCAGCGACTACGTCACCGACGTGGGGATCGGCGTCGGGGGCTCGAGCGCCGGCCTAGGCGTCCTCGGTATCGCCCGTTCACAGGCTGGCAAGGGCTAGATCGTGGCGACGCTCTCGACTGCGGCGCGAAAGAAGCTCCCCTCGTCACAGTTCGCTGGTCCGGGACGGAGCTACCCCATCCCGGATCGGAGTCACGCCGCGAACGCGAAGGCCCGGGCCAAGCAGCAACTGAAAGCCGGGCGGCTGAGCAAATCCGAGTACGACAAGATCGTCGCGGCCGCCAACCGGGTATTGCTCAAGCGGTCGTTGAGTGGGTAGGCAGTACGTCGGCGTACGTCCTATAGACGGGATCTCATCTCGTAATCAGAATGAGACTCTCGCTCAGGGGATTCGGGAGAAGAGCTACGCCAGGGGTCACCGGCGAGCAAAGCGCCATCGTCTCGGGAGGTCGACTTGCCGGATAGCTCGCAGTACCTCGACGCCACCGCCTACTTCGCGCTCTGGGCGCTCTACGAGAGCGACCCGGTGGGGGAGCCTCCTGAGCTCAGGAGCGCTCGTCTGACGCTTCACGAACGGGTGCGCCCTCTCCCTCGAGTCCAGCGGCCACCGTCGCCGGGTCATGGGCGCTTTCGTCTGATTGCTGACTGCGGGCCATCTGCATGAGGTCTTCGAAGCGGTCCAGATTGTGCATCGCCCGGTCGAACGGCAGTGGCTCGAGGCCACGGCGCCCGTCGCCGTTGATGTCGAAGAGGCCGATGACCTGGAACAGCCGGTACTCGGCGAAGTACTCGGGGGTGACCCCGAGGACGGGGGCGACGGCTCTCATGTGATGCGGCAGCACGGCGGTCTTCCCGATGTAGACCCGATTCATGACGGAGAAGGTCTGGCCGCCATGGGCGAGCGCCGCCTTGGTGACCTGGCGCTCCGTCATGTCGAGGTCTTCCCGAAGGCCACGGAAGGCCTGCGGAAAGGGGAGCGTGCTTCGTCTCATTCATCGCCCTTCTGTGGGTTTGGGGGGTGAGTGCCCTGCGATGTCAGAACGTACCGACCTTCGACATACGTTTGCAAATGTTTGGCGGACGTGGTTTACTCCTCGTGTCGCATGACCCCCAAACACACGACACAGCTGAACGACCTCCTCGCCGCGCGAGGAATGACCGGTAAAGCGCTTGCCAATGCGATCGGGGCGACCGAATCCCAGGTGTCGAACTACCGCCGGGGTCTCATCCCGTCGGCGATCCGCGCTAAGCAGATATCCGATGTCCTGGGGTTGCACGACAGCGATCTTGCAGCGCTCGGCTGGGTCATCGAGGAGGCGAAATGACAGAGGTCGTGACCCCTAAGGAAGGGTCATCCCAAATCGGTGCTGTCGACTCGTTCCGCGAGGCCGCGCCGCTCCTTCGGCGCCCGTTCGCCCGCAACGCCGTGAAGTTCAAGATCGTCGGCGGTCTTCACGTCGCCGCCTACATCGACGCCCGACTGGTGATCGAGCGACTGAACCTGATCGTGCCGCATCTCTGGTTCGACAACTACGAGATCGCCGGTGGCTCGCTGATCTGCCGCCTCACGATCGACGGCATCACCCGCGAGGACGTCGGCTCCGGCTACAAGGGCAAAGGCCTCTACTCCGATGCCCTGAAGCGGGCGGCCGTGAAGTTCGGCGTCGGCGTCTCGCTCTACGCGATCCCCTCGGTGGCGATTGATCCGGGCTTCACGGAAAAGGCCGGCCGCGACAAGAAGCAGACGGTCATCACGGCGTCCGGCATCAAGCACCTGCGCGACCGCTACGACGGCTGGCTGGAGAACGGGGGCACCGCGAAGTTCGGCGAGGTCCTCGACCACGGGGATGCCGAGGAGGCCATCGGCGACGTGGAGCTGGAGGTCGAAGCCGACGGCGCCGCTGCTCCCGACGCGCCGGTCGAGCCGGAGCCGCTCAGCGATGACGCCGCGCTCGCGCTTGTGGCTCGCGCCGAAGAGATTCACAAGAACGTCGACCCGACGGCGATGCCAAAAGCCGCCTTCAAACGGTCGCTCGACAGCGCACGCGGCTCGATGGAGCGCCTGGAAGCGCTGGTCACGGCGCTCGAGGAGATGCAGTCGTGAGCGGCGTCGCGGCGTTGGCCGTCGCCACCCTGCTCGCGTTGTTCGCATTCCTCTGGGACCGGGAACGGCGCCGTGCCGACATCGAGCACGAGCTGCGCCTTGAGTCCGAAGCCCAGGCCGATGCCTTCGAGGCGTTGTGGATCGAAGACACGAAGGAGCGGCTGTGACCGGAACCGTCGTCGTCCCCGAGACGCTCCGTCAGACGCTGCTGTCCCGGCACGACAAGTGCCCGTACAGCGCGATGTTGGAGATGAAGTACCCCGACCGCGAGAGCCACGCGATGACCCGCGGCACGGCACTCCACCTGGTGGTCGAGCAGGTCATCGACTGGCTGCAGCGCGAAGGGGAGACGACCTACCCGGGCGAGATGGCGACCGAGCTCGCGGACGCGATCCTGCTCGAGCATCTCGACTGGACGCTCTCGGCCGAGGAGGAGGACGTGGTCCGGCTCTGCGCCTACAACTGGGCCGAGTCCTACGCCCACGACCCCGAGACCTTCATCGGGACCGAGATCCCGATGCGGATCGAGATCGCCGGCTGGACGGTCACCGGGACCATCGACCTCCTCGAAGCCGCCAACGACACCTTCTACATCCGCGACGCCAAAACCTCGCTGGCGATCAAAAAGCCCGACGAGATGCGCCGCGTCTTCCAGGGGCAGCTCTACGCGCTGCTGGCGATGTTCGGCGTCCGCGCCGACACCGGGCTGCCGATCGGCCACGGAATCGATCACGCCTGGTTCTACGAGGAGTACCCGCGCTACCGCACCGAGGAGGGCGGCATCGTCCGGCGCGAAGCCGACTGGTCCCGCGCCGAGATCTTCCAGTTCAGGCGGTCGCTCGAACGCAACCTCCTCGCCTTCGAGCGGTCGATGCAGACGGGCGAGTGGCCGGCGCGCGACGGCTCCTGGTGCTCGACCTGCTGTGCGCCGGACGAGTGTCCGATACCGCCGCAGCTGCGCGACGCACCGCCCATCGAGTCAGGCGAGGAGGCGGTCGAAGCCTTCGAGAAGAAGCTCGCGCTCGAACGGGAGAGCCGGAAGCTCCAGACGGCGATGCGCGGCTGGGTCGAAGAAAACGGTCGCATCGTCGTCGGTGACCTGGAATTCAACGCCTTTCCGAGTGAGGTTCGGCGCGTCAAGGACTGGGACATCCTGGTCCGCGCGATCGAGTGGGCCCGGAGCGATCCGGAGCACCGCGAGTTCGTGCTGACCGAGCACGTCGACACCCACACCCAGACGAAGTTCACCAAGAAAAAGATCGAGGGAAGGGAGTAGTCGCACCGATGGGACAGCAACGGGTTGCGAAAAGGGAAGACAGCTGGGTGGAAGTTCCGGCCGAAACGTCGGAGGGGTTCAGCCAGGGCCCGATCCAGCTACGGCCCGGCGGCGACGAGTCGAAGATCCGGATCAAGATCGCCGGCTCGTTCGAGCAGGAGGTCGAGATCGACGACCTGGAGACCGGCATCGATGAGATCAGGAAGGAGCACGCTCGATGAGCGTCACCGTGGAGTTCACCCGGGACGAGGCGCAGGCTCTTCTCGCGGGCCCGAAGGGGTGCGTCACGCTCGCCGACCAGCACGCTCTCACGGGCGCGCGGATGAAAGTCGAGCAGGCCATCAAGGTCGAGACCTCCAGCGGCGGCTCGGAGTCGCCGATCCCGCCGTGGCTCGGACGGCCATACTCGGAGCGGGCGGCTTGAGCCATGGGAACGGTCGTCCACGTCGATTTCGGTGGCTCGGAGCCCTGGCTCACCCGCAAGGAGTTGGCGGAGGAGTGGGGCTGGTCGACGAAGACGATCGAACGGTTCGACCGTGAAGGACTCCCTTCGAGGCAGAAGGGGCGATTCAGGCTGTACAAGCTGACGGCGGCGCGGAACTGGGAGCGCCGCCCAGACGGAAAGGGGTTGGCTCATGTCGGATAAGAAGGGCAAGCGCTACGGCGTCAAGAAGCGAGGGGAGAAGTGGGTCGCCAACCCGTACATCCCGAGCCTTGGGAAGACGGTCTGGGTCGGTACCTTCGACACGGAGGACGAGGCGATCAAAGCGTCGATCGCGAAGATCGAGGAGCTCGCCCGCGTGGCGCCGTCCAAGGAGACCATCGGCACCTTCTCGAAGCGCTGGTTGACGGACTACCCGCGGCCGAAGCAGTCGACGAACGAGAACTACACCTACATGGCGAAGCAGCTCTGCGAGTTCCAGTTTGGCCCGAAGAAGGGCGCCCAGATCCGGATGCAGGAGTTCAGCCGGCTGATGGCCCGACGCTTCACCAAGGCGAAACCCGGCGCCGCGATGAAGGCCAGGGCGATGTGGACCGACGCGAAAGACGAGGGGCTCGTCACCGAGAACGTGTGGCTCGGGCTCGACTTCCAGCACGAGTCGCGGAAGGAGCGCCGCAAGAAGACCGACTGGCTGACGCAGGCCGAGGTCACGCGGCTGGCCGAGATCGCGGCCGAGAGTCTGCCCGACACCTGCTTCTACAGCTTCATCATCTTCGCGGCCTACACCGGCATGCGGGAGAGCGAGATCTTCGGACTGGAGTGGGGCGACATCGACCTGCGCGCCCAGGAGGTTCACGTCGAACGCCAGATCTACAAGCGGCGCTGCACGACCCCGAAGAACGACGAGACGCGGATCATCACGCTGCCGCCAGAGGCCGCAGCTGTGCTGCCACAACTCGACCGACGCAAGCCCGTGGTCCGGGTCGACGAGGACGGCAAAGAGCGGCCGATGGACTTCGTGTTCCGCAACAAGGAAGGCGGCGCGATGTCGGCGACCTCGCTCTACGGGATGTGGAACCCGGTGCGCATCGCCTTCGGCCGGCCGAAACTCCGCTTCCACGAGCTACGGCATTTCGCCGCCACGTGGCTGCTGGAGAAGTTCCGCGCCCAAGGCTCCGAGGGAAGCAGCGACGTCGCGAGGCAGCTGGGTCACACCGACGACGGCGAGCTGATCCGGGAACGCTATGGCCACACCGACGACGAGCTCGCTCGGGAGCGCATCAAGAAGCTGTTCGACAAGCCGAGCGAGCTGCGGCCGGTCGACGACCAGGAGGAGGCCGCGAATGGCTGAGCCCATCCAGGCAGACGGATTCCGCTTCGAGGTCGACCTCGCCGAAGGCGGCACGTGTGTCGCGCTCGGGATCGAGTCCCCGGCGCGGACCGACGAAGTGCACTTCAGTGAGCAGGACGCGAGGGAGTTGGGGCTGCGGCTTCTCAGCGCCAGCGGCGCGCTCAAGGAGCGTCGGGACACCTTTCGCCGTCTGGTAAACGGCATCACCACCGCCGATCCCAGTGTCGAAGGTGGCTTGGCCGCGCGGGCGTCGAGTGCATCTTCTGAGCAGGAGGGCCGCTAGATGGCATTCCTTTGCGGCGCTGCGTTCCGTAACCGCCAATCTCCCCCATTGGATGTAACCCGCTCCGCTCCCTTGGCAGAGCCGATCGGGAGGCGTGGGAGTGGGTGTGACCATCCGAACCTCGTAGGCACGGCTCAGCGGCTAGGGGAGTTCGTCTCGTGGGCGGTTTCGTGGGCGCTCCAGTGTCGCGAGATGAGCAGACACACCCTCGGTCGAGGCGCAGGGCGATGACCGGCTCCCCGGAGGGTGTCCGTGTCTGAGGAGGAAAGCCCATGCGGGCCGGATCACTTTTCAGCGGCGTCGGCGGTCTCGACCTCGGTATGCACCGGGCCGGAGTCGACATCGTCTTCCAGTGCGAGCAGGACGCCTACCGACGGGAAGTCCTCGCCCGACACTGGCCGGGAGTGCCGTGCTTCGAGGACGTTCGAGACGTGGGCGTTGCAGGAGTACGGCAACGACAGGTCGATCGGCAAGGACGAGGTCCACTCGCTGAAGTCGAGGGGCGACCGCCTGCCGCCGATGGTGTCGATCTCCTCTTCGGGGGATTCCCCTGTCAGGACCTCTCCGTCGCCGGTCGACGCGCGGGTCTCGAGGCCGGTGAGAGATCGAGCCTCTTCTTCGAGTTCGCACGGATCGCCGACGCTCTTCTCGGCGATAGGGGTTGGCTCCTCGTTGAGAACGTTCCCGGACTTCTTTCATCCCACGGTGGACGAGATTTCGCCGTCCTTCTCGCGACGCTGGCCGAGCTCGGGTTCCACGACCTCGCCTGGCGAGTGCTGGACTCACGACACTTCGGAGTGCCCCAGCGAAGGCGCCGTGTCTTCATCCTTGCCCGACGTGCTCGAGGCGCACGTGCCAGAGAGGTTCTACTTGAGCCCGAGGGCGGCGGCGGGGATTTTGAGACGGGCCGAGAAGCGCGGACGCGAGTTGCCGCCAGTCTTAGCCGAGGCTCTAGCAGCGCTGGCGTCTCAGCACCGGGACGACGACAAGAGGACGACGAGAACATCGTCGGCACGCTCGGCACCGGACCGGCTGCCGGCGGACACAGGATCGGAGCCGACGAGGCGGCTGCCGGCCAACTCGTCGTCAACGCCCTCGACCGCAAAGGCGGAGGAGCCGACGACAACGACGCCCAGGCCGGACACCTCGTCGCCCACACGCTCCGATCCGAGGGATTCGACGCAAGCGAAGACGGAACCGGCCGAGGAACCCCCCTCGTCGCCAGGACCGTCCGCAGCCACCAGCGACCCGGCTCCAACTCCTTCGACCTCATCGGTTCGCCGACTGACGCCGACGGAGTGCGAGCGCCTTCAGGGCTTTCCGGACGGCTGGACCGTTGTGCCGTCGACCCACGGCCGGACGGCCGCCGCTACGCCGCCTGCGGAGACGCCGTCACCGTCAACGTCGCCTACTGGATCGGACGCCGACTGATGGCCAACGAGACCTCTCACCTGGACCAGTCCCTCAAGGAGGGGGTGGGGAGTTGAAAGCGATCAGTGGGGAGCAGCTGAGGATCTTGGTCGCGGCGGCGCAGGGTTCGCTCGTCCTCACGAATGACCTTCGCTACGTCATCGCCGGCGAGGAGCGGCCCGACCGCCGAGAGCGCGAGCGACTGATGAAGCGCGGGATGCTCGAGCGCGTCTGGTGCGGTCCCGTGTCGCTCACCCCGAAAGGCATCGAGGCTCTGCGCGCTGCGCTACTTGCCGATCCCGAAGCCCAGACTTCACTGAACCTCACCCCACAACCAGACCAAGAAGCTCACGAGGCGTCCAGGTGAGCCGAAAGCGAATCCTCGTCTGCGGCTCGCGGGACTGGGCGGACGGCTCGGCCGCGCGCTACCGCGAGCTGAGGAATCGCCTGAGCCAGCAGGATGTTCTCTCGGCGATCGTCATCCACGGGAATGCCAAGGGCGCGGACCGGATGGCCGAGGCGGTCTGCGAGGCCAACAACGTCCACACGGCGAAGATGGACGCCCGCTGGAACGGCTTCCGGAAGCAGGCCCGGTTCCTCCGCAACTGCGCGATGCTCGACCTTCAGCCCGATCTCGTCATCGCCTTCACCACCGGCTCGAATGGTACGCAGCACACGATCGACGAGGCCAGGAAACGCGGCATCCCCGTGGAGATCCACGGGACGGAGGCTCAGGGGGTGTCTGGTGGGTGAGCTACTTCCTGGGACCGACCCAGCGAAAAAGGGTCGGCGTGCCGCCCGTCGAGGCCCTGTCTTCGACGACCTGGCCGCTGCTCAAAAGCGGCTTGAGGCGAGCATCGACGGCGGTTCGTTTCATCCGCAGTTCGTGTTCCAGATGCCAGATTTCGAAAAAGCCAAGCCTCTCAGCGATGACTTCGACGTGGCTCTCCCCGCCCCAGGCGTGCATGACCGGCATCGCGTCGGGGTTGCGCTCACCGTATCTGAGCGCACCCGCGATCACGGCCACCATCCAGGTGTTCTCGGAGATGCCTTGCTTGTCGGCTTCGAATTTGATTCGCGGGGCCATGTCGCGCGGCACCCGGAGGTTCTTCTGGATCGGATCGGTCATTTCGACATGGTACCGCATCTGCTACCAGCTTCCAGCTTCAACACACACAAGAGACCGATGGAGAGAAACGATGACCAAAAAGCTCCACCCCGAGATCAAGGCACTCCGAGCTTGTGAGCGCGCCCTCCGACCGCTTCCCCTCGATGCCAAGGACAGGGCGACCGTCTGGCTCCGCAGCTACGTCGAGCAAGAACTTGAACGACAAGAGACCGATGAACGAGAGGAGCCGTAAGTGAGCACCGAGACGGATGGGTTCCGGAAGGAGGACCGGATCGCGGCGGACATCCTCGCCGCGGCCGAGCGCGAATCGGCCGGCCTTCACGTTGCGCCGAAGGACTGCGAGAAGCTGGCCTCGATGCTGGATGTCCACGTTCGCCCCGTCTACTACAAGGCGGCGAACCGTAAGGGCGATGACCGCGCTGCCGAACGCGCAATGGGCGCGTCGATGCTCGCCGACTGTGACCGTCTTGCGGACGCCTTTCATGCGGCTTCGACCTTGGAGGATTCCGATGCCTGACAAGACCCAGGAGACCTTCCACTTCGAGATCACGGGCGATTACACCCTAGGCATCAAGGAAATCTGGCCAGACGGCGATGCTCCGGGGAACCCGACGACCGAGGACGTGATCGCCCGCGTCAAAGCCTCCTGCCACTCCACGCGAGAACTAATGCGCGACTGGAACATGGGCGCCTCGACCCTCATCGATGGAAAGGACAGTGGTCTCAGTGAGTGGCTCTAGCGGGACCGACAAGACCCAGGTGGAGGACTGGCCGGCGCTGACGATCGAGTTCAACCACACGACGCGCCACTACTGCGACATGGACCCCGATGACGGCTTCCAGCACGACCCGACGACGTACACGACCTACTACCCGGCCGACGCCCCGAACGTCCTTTCACCGGAGGAGACCCAGGACTTCGCCGATCTCTACGACGGGAAGATCTTCGCCGACGATCCGAGGCTGGACCGCATCGGAGACGTCGTCAACCGCATCGCCGACTACGCGAAAGAAACGGAAGCAATCGATGCCTGACCAGACGACAGACCTACCGGAGGCGGCGATCGAGGCTGCGGCTTCTGCGGTCGCCAAGATGCAGTGGGACGACGAGCGCAGGATCACGCGGTGGGCGACCTGCTCCGACGCTGCCCGAGTTTCCCTCGAAGCCGCCGCGCCGATCCTCACCGCCCCCCTACGGGAGGAGCTTGAGGAGGCGAAGAAGGAACGCGACTGGGCGAAGCAGAACGCCCGCGAAGCCGAGTGGCGGCAAGAAAATGGCGGTCGGCACTGGGCCAAGGAAATCGGAGAAGTCCGCGAGCAGCGCGAAGAGCAACGTGCCCGCGCAGACTCCGCCGAGCACCGCCTGGAGGAGGCGACGAAGGCGCTGGCCGACCTCATCCACGCCTGCCCGGTCTGGATGAGCAGCGGCCCTGACACTTCGGCCGCCATGACGCGTGCCCGTCAATTCCTCGCCACCCTCCAGGACTCCCAGGTAGACGGGGAGGGGGAGAAGCCGCTGACGCTCGACCGGCTCCGCGAAGATGACGTGCAGCTTGTCTACGAGGACGCCTGCGAACGCGGTCTGCCGTTCAGTGACTTTCTCTTGGCTCTCGCTGAGGTCCTTGCGGCCCTCACCCCAGAGCAACCAGAAGAGGGGAAGGCGTCGGCCGAGGAGTTGGAACGGGGCGCCCGCGAACTCGGTATCGAGGACGAGGCTCCGAAGAACCGCGCCGACGTACTGCGTGCTGCGGCCGAAGAGAGCGACGACCCGAACGTCACCCGTCGCTATTTCGACGCCCTCCATGCAACGACCCCAGAGCAAGCCGCCGCCGCCTTCGGAGACGACCGATGAGCAGCTTCGAACGCATTTCCAGCCCTCCGAAGCCGAGCCGCGAGAAAGCGATCCTCGACCTGAAGGCGATGCGCCAGACCCACGAGCAGTGGCTGGAGCACGTCGGGCCGGGACTGTCGAAAGCGGACGGCGCGCCCCACTACATGAGGTGCGCCAAGTGCGAAGCGGAGGGCATCGACAAGATCGTCGGGGACGCTGCACACCAACTCGACTGCATCGCGAAATACGACAACGCGCTCGCCGTTCTGGAGGCCTTCGGAGACGACCAACCGTCCCAGGGTGGTGGGTCGTGACCGCTTCGACGCTGGAGCAGGGGTTGCGCGATCTCGGCTGGACGGCGACGGCAGACAGCGTCCGACGCGGTGACGTTTGGCCGGCGACCGTGCGCGATCGGCTTCGTTCCGCCCTACGACGAAAGCGGGGGTTTCTGGCCGGCCATTCCTTTCGCTCGGGGACGTGTGGTGAGGAGACCCACGAGCGCGTCGCGTCGTGGTGCGACCGCGCAGAAGCCTTCCTCGCGTCGCTCGCCGACCCAGACCAAGACAAGGGGATGCAAGATGGGTGAGCCTGAGAAGCGCCACCTCTGGATCTACGAGAGCGGCAACGAGATCGTCGATGTGGACCCACGCGTCACCTTCGACGCTGAAACAGCGGTGATCGTCCGCGAGGCCGACTACACCGTCACCGAGTACGTCCCGGTCTTCTTCCTTGATGAGCTACGGAAAGCAGCCCGTGAGCTTCTCGACAAGCGCGTCGGCACCACCCGGGAAGGTCGCGGCTGGCTGCCGGACCAAGAGAGCGTACGCAAACTCCTCGACCGGCTGGAAGCCGTACTCGACTCATCCTCAGAGCAGACCACCGAGACGAAAAGTTACCTCGTCGGAGTCAGCGGCCGGATTCAGGTTCGTGCCGAGAACGCCGCTGTGGCCGAGAGTCTTGTGGTCAACGCGCCGACGGGTCAATGGGTGGAAACGCCGATGATCGAGAGCGTCGTGCGAGATCCGCTCCAGCGGCTGGCGGAGGGTTCCGATGACTAAGGAGCGTGTTTATCGCTACAGGTCGGACTCCGGCAGCCCCGAAGCTACGCGTCCACGCAACGTCTACCGGCACGGCGCCCGCTTCATCGTGCGGTCGTGGCGTGGCTGGGGGCTTGCATCGCGAACCCGGCGCGGTCTCGCCCTGATGCTTCGGGGTTCGGGGTCGTTGCCGATCGACATCTACGAAATCGAGGCTCTCGATACCGGTCTCCTTCGCCCTCGGCGCCCGGATCTGATCCTGCACCGTCGCCCCGAGATCACCGAGGCGGAGACGCTTGATCCAGGCCCGTCGCAAACCACTCGGCTGGAGGACATCTCATGAGTAGCGAGCACGCCACCGAGCGGCCTGACCAGACGACAGAGGCGTTCAGCGTCGTGCTCTCCGAGCCGATGCAGGAGTCGCTCGCCGCCCTCCTCGACGACGACATGGCGATCGACGAAAGCCACGTCCAGGTCGTGATCGAGATCGACGGGGTCGGTGTCCTGGCGGTCAACAACTACGTGCTGCGCCGCGACGGCGAGTGGGAGGTTCGAGGTGCCTGACCAGACGACAGAGGTACCGGAGGCGGCGATTCAGGCCGTCGAGAGAAGCCGGTGGGAACGTGAGCGCAAGCGCGAGCGGCGACCCCGGGTGCCCTTCGACGAGAGACCGCCTTGCCAACACCCGTCCGAAGATCATTCGCGCGAAGACCTCGAAGCCGCCGCACCCATCCTCACCGCCCCCCTACGGGAGGAGCTTGAGGAGGCGAAGGCGAATCTGCGCGCGTCCGAAGACGACCTGGCGCGGGTGACCGAAAACCTCGGCACGCTCAACGACGCCCGCAAGGCTGAGATCACGCGCGCCGACTCCGCCGAGCGCCGCCTGGAGGAGTCCCAGAAGCTTGTCGTCGCCCTCGAAGATCGATGGGGAATCCGACGCAAGGAAGCCGACGATCTCCGCGGGCGCCTGGAGGAGGCACGGGAGGCGCTAATGAGGCTGGCTCTCCACTACGAGGAAGTAGCCGAGAAGGCGAGGAAGGATGGTAAAGACGAGCTTCGCGCCCACGGTGAGAACATCGAACAACGAACTATTCGCGGCGAGTCACGCGGTATCGCCGAGAAGCTGCGATGCGCCGTCGCCACCCTCCAGGACTCCCAGGTGGAGAAGGACAAGGGCCATTTCTCGATTCCAGGCACCGTGCGCTGCCCGAGTCGGGATGACTCCTGGATCTTCCAATGCGAATGCGCCGAGGGCCACGACGGCTACCACGTCTGCGTCACGCCGCGCCGGACGATCAAATGGGAGAATCTCGCTTACGTCGTTTCTCTGGACTCCCAGGTAGACGGGGAGGGGGAGCCGAGATTCAGTTGTAGCGGCTCCGAAGCGCAGTGGATCTCCGACGAGCGCGCGGAGCTGGAAAAGGAGAAGCACCGGATCTACGCCGATCATGGATTGCTTCACCCCGATGACTCTCCTATTCGTCGGCGCCTGGAGGAAATCGGGGAGACGCTGCGGCGGCTCGACGAAACCGAGTGGCCGCATGAGGTCTGGATCGTCAAAACCAACAACGGCGACCTCTCGCTCAGCCTGGAGTATGTTCCCGGCGCGGTCCAGGCTTCCTACTTCAACTCGGCGCAGATCACCAACCGGCTCGACCGCTGCCCCGATGAGGGCCACTGTCGCTTCGCCCTCACCCCAGAGCAACCAGAAGAGCCCCGAGTAGAGCAGCCGCCCACTGGCTTCCGCTACGTCGCCACGAGGGGCCAGCTTGCGAAAGAGCCAGAGGTCGAGCAACCAGAAGAGCCCACGTGCGGGTGCGGCAATTGGTATTTCGACGCGCCCTGCGAATGCGAGAACAAGCGACGCTGCGGCGGTACGAAGGTCATCGACGTTGCCGGTGCGCACGGCGTTGATCTCATCCGTTGCCCCGGCTGCCCCGACTGCACTGAGCAGGAGGCAGGGAGGGCATCTACCCATGCGATGCCCCTGAGATGGGAGGACGGCGATCCCAAGTTGCTCCTCCGCGAATTGCGGGAGGTCCACAAGCTCGCGGGCGGCCTGCATATTGAAGACCCGGTGATGGCCGTTCGCAGGATCAAGGACTCGCGGGAGGCGTGCCTGAAACAGCACGACGAAGCGGTAGCTCGGGAACAGGATGAGCGCACCCACCGTGAATTCGCCGTCCAGAAGGTCACCGAGTTGGAAGCCGAGCGGGCCTCCTGCCTCACCAAGGAGGCCGAACTACTAGCGCTTGTCGCGGAGCAGGCAGAGGACGAGGGCCTGTGGTTCACGGCGCGTAGCGCCTCGAGCGCCCTTATCCAGCAGGAGCTTCGACGCCTTCACGCGAAGATCGAGGGTGCCTTCGGAGACGACCGATGAGCGTCCTTCTGAAGCGGCCGCGCCGGGGGATCGCGTCCATTACATCCCCGGTCTCTGGTAAAACCGACCGCGAGATCATCGACGCCCTGCTCGGCTCCGGGGTGAAATTCCCGCTCGACCGGAAGATCACGCGCCGTGGCGAAGACGAACGCTCCGGCTATCTCCAGGGCTACCAGGCGGCCAAGAACTACGTGAAGTGGATGCTCGACGGTGAACCCGAGCAGGCGGACAGTGAAGGGGATGGACGATGAGCGCTCATGATGGCGAGTTCAGCTTGATCCTCGGCTTCGACACTGACGAGCCGGAGTTCATCCGTGGCTTCGAGGCCGGGCGCCTCTACGAGCAGATCCGAGACGCAGACGCGTTCACGCAGACGATCCATACCTCGAACACCGAGATGGCGATGCGGATCTGCGAGACAGCCGAGCGCTCCTTCTCGGCGTCCCAGCTCGATGACCATTGGACCGAGCTGCATGTGGAGGCTTTCCGATGAGCCTTGTACCGAACTCCCTGGTCAAGCTCGGCGAGCAGGCCATCGAAGACCTCTACGACCGCTCCGACTGCTCAGTCGACTCCGAGGAACTGGCGCGTGCGGTCATCGAAGCCGCAGTTCCGATCCTCCGCAAAGCCTGGGAGGAAGAGCTATTGAGCAATGAGGCGCACGAGGCGGCTCTTGATGCTCAGATCCGCGTCTGCGGTCGTGCTTCCGATCGAGCAACCGAGGCAGCCTTGAAGGCAGCAATAGACACCACGCGGGGAGGACTGAATGGCCGTCAAACGCTGGACGAGTCGTGTCTGTGATGGCGTAGTGGTCCTTCGCCCGTCGCCGCGTGGACACTGGGTTCGCGTCGAGGACTACGAAGCAACCGAGTCCCGCTGTAAGGAGCTGGCTCAGAAATTAGACGGCGCGAAGTTGGAGATCGACGCTCTGAAGCATGCTCTACGAAAGGCGGAATCCCATGGCGACTGAATCCAGCAAGTGGGAGGACGTGAACATGTACGCCGAGGACGAGAGCAGCTGGTTCTCCGCCATGAAGCGCCGTGCTCTTGCCGCCGAGAAGCAGCGAGACGAACTCCTCACGGCGATAAGCAGCGACCGTGAAAATCGAGAGCGCCACGGCCATGAAATCGGTGACCTCCAATACATCTACGACCTGGCAAGACGGATAGAAGAAGACAAGGGCAGTGGAGAAGGAGGGGGGTCTAGGTGAGGCTCAGGGCACTGATGGGCGAGTGGGAGGACGGAAGCGTACTCTTCCTCGGCGCCGTCGAATATGACCAGTACGAAGCGCTCCTGGAAGGAGACGACGACTGGGCCGACCAGCGCGAACACTGGGTCAATCGCGGGCCGGCCGGTATCGGTGAGACGCGAGAGGTCGACGTCACCCTCGATGTCCCCTACGGCCTCTTCGAGGCACCTATCCTCCGCGCCGAAGTCCCCGCCGAGAAAGGCCAGGACTGATGGACCACGAGGGACAGACGGCCACCCCTTTTTTCCGCGCGGTGTCCGGTGATCTCGCGACACCGATCCTTCATCGCCTCGAGATCCCCGGCCCTCCGGTTCCGTGGGCGGCGAAGCAGACCAACCCGAAATCGGGGAACCGGTTCATCCCGTCCCGCCAGGTCGAGGCGACGGCTCGCGTGATGCAGGCCGCCAAGGAACTCCTCGATGCGGGCGGCGAGCCTTTCAAGGTCGGCGAACCGCTCGCGATTAGTGCGGTCTTCTTCGTGAAGCGGCCGAAAGGCCATTACGGCACCGGGAGGAACGCCCGGCGGCTCAAGCCGCAGTTCGCCAAGGCGTGGCCGACGGGCAAGCCGGATCTCTCCAACCTGGTGAAACTCGTCGAGGACGGCCTGGTCCTCGCAGGACTCCTGCCGGACGACGACCAGATCGTGCGGCTCGACGGCCCTCCGGAGAAGCGCTACACGCAGGAGCCGGAGGAGCAGCCGCGGAGCGTCGTCACGATCCGGAGCCTCGCTTGATCGGCGTCACGAACCACGCGGTCGAGCGGTATCAGGCCCGCGTCAAGCCTCATCTCGGCGCCACGCAGGCACGGCGCGAGCTGTACGCCCTGCTGGATCTCGCCGAGACGGTCGAGCGCCCGCGCTGGGACCTCAGCCGCGCGCACACCGCCGCCGACGCCTACCTCCTCATCGCTCCCGACTGCGTCGCCATCGTGGTCGACGGCGCGGTGGTGACCGTGATCACGAAGGAGAAGGCCGTCGAGCCGGCGCGCCGGCGGCGTAAGGACGTGAAGCGGCTGCGGGCGCAAGTCGCCGCGGCGCAGCGCGAGACTCGTCGCGACCGCACGCGCTTCAGGAAGGGCCGCAAGATGCCGACGACGCCGAATCGACGTCGCGCGCGGATCGAGGACGAAGCGTGGCCTATCTAGACGAGGCTTGCGGTCGTACGGAGCCGCCGGATGTCTACGCGCCCGATATCCCCGAATCCTGTTCGGAGTGCGGCCTCTGGCTGTACGTCCTCGAAGCCGACGGCACGTGTCCGTGCTGCGGCGCTCAGATCGAGCCTTGACCTGTCAACCCGAAAGGAGAACGAAGTGAACGCCCAACCAGAAGAAGCGGCCGAAGAGCCGCAGAGCGAAGGTCCGGAACTCGAAGCGGTGCCGGACGAAGAGACGCGACTCGTCGTCGAGGCCGGAGGTCAGATCAGTCTCTCGGTCGGCGGCCGCAACGCCGACCAGTCGACGCTCGTCCTACGCGGTGGCGAAGTCACCGTGGAGGGTCAGTTCGAGAAGGGAACGCGGCTGCGGTTCGAGGTCGAAGGCGTGGTCAGCCAGATCACGTTCACCGACCTGATGGACCACAAGACCGGGGACGTGACCGGGACGAAGCGGAAGCACGTCCTGAAACTCGACGGGATCACCCGGGTCGAGGAGTAGGGCGGTCACGGGCGGCGTGGGGGTTCGTGCGCCGCCCGTGACCCGTCTAACAGGGTCAAAGCAAAGGAGAGAACCCGTGAAGTACCTCGCAAGAAAGTCCCGAAACAGAGGGCGCGCAAAGTCTGCGCGACCACGCGGAATCGTCGGCTACCGGCCGCGCTTCCTCCACCGCTGGACCAGCGAGCTGGACATCCGCGCCGCCGTCAAGGGCGGCGGACGGAAGGCCACCAGATGAGCGACCTGAAGACGGCCCACGTCATGTTCGATCGCGGCACCCAGATCCTCGCCCTCAACAGCGACGGTCTGGAGATCGGCGACCACGTCTGGTTCGGCGAGCCGCGCAACATCGAGGCGGTGGTCGTCGCTGAATCCGACAGCCACCGCGACGGTTTCCTCGCGCCGCTCTGCGAGGTCCTCCCCGAGTACCTGCCACGGCGCGGCGTCCTCGCAGGCACGTGGTGCATGGGGGGGGTTGGCTACAGCGGCTTCACCACCGGGCTCGTCGGAGGCGAGTGATGGCCCGCGCCAAGACGAAGACCTGCACGGCGCACTGCCGGGCGTGCGGCGGTCACTTCACCAGCAACCGGGCCTTCGACAAGCACCGCTCGGGCGGTCGCTGCGTCATCCCGGTGCTCGAGGTCGACGGCGGCGTCGTGCCGTGGTTCTCGATCGTCCACGGAGGTGAGTGCCGGATCAGCGGCTCGGTCCCAGGGATCGGCGTGGACGTCTACCAGGAGGCCGGCGGCCGTCCAACGTGGCCAGAGCCTCAGGACGGCTGCCTGATGGCCGTCACGGCGAATGGGGGAACGGCAAAGCGGTACGTCGTCTCCCGCGAGGAATGGTGGGGAAAGGCTGATCTCTTCCGCAGCAAGAACCTCGACACGGCCCTCCGCTATCGAGACGAAAAGCGACTCGAAGACGGACGGCCGCACACGAAGGTCCTCTTCCGGGTCACCGACGCCGAGGATCCAGAGCGCGGCGAGGCCGACTGGTGTTCGGGCTGCGGCGCACGGGGCGCGTTCGGCGCTGATCCGTACTGCGAGATCTGCGAGCAGGAGGACGAGGATTGAACGCGGCCCTCCCGGCGCCCGAGAAGCCGCAGCTGCTGGAGGAAGCGCCGTCGCACGGAAACGCGGGGCGACGGCCGCCCAACGCCAAGCTGACCAAGGACCAGGTGCGGGAGATCCGTCGCTCGGAGTTGGCGCAGGTCGAGATCGCCGCCCTGTACGGCATCTCGGAGACGACCGTCTCCTTCGTTCGACGCAACCTGAACTACGTCGACCCGACCTTCGTGCCGCCCAAGCGCGTCCTGACGAGCGCCCAAAGAGGGGTCAGGTTTCATCGGCAGTCAGGTAAATGGCGCGTCGCATTCCGGCGCGACCGCGTCTACCACACGGTCGGCAGCTACTCGACCGAGGAGGAGGCGATCGCGGCGGCGGTCGCCTGGGAAGTCGCGCATCCGCTACCACCGAAGGCAGCGCGCGTCTACAAGCCGGGCGAACTCAGTCCTGAGATGCGTGCCTGGGTCGCACGGCGCAAGCGGGAAATCGCCGGCGAACCGCTCACGGCGGCCGACCGGGAGCAGCTGGCGCGGTCGCTCGAAGACACGGACGCCATCACCGAGCACTCCTTGGATGCGGATGGCTGGTCATGAGCGCCACGGCCGAGATCACCAGTTGGAAAGGGATCGACCCTCGCGTCCTCGCCGACTTCGGCGTCTCGGAGGGTGTCGTCGGCTTCCGCGTGCCGTACTTCGATCGCGAAGGAACCCTCTACCGCGTGAAGCTCTTCGGCTTCGACGGCGACGCTCCGGGCCGCGACGTCAAGGCCGTGCGCTGGCTCCGCGAGCGCAAACCGCAGATCCCCTACGGCGTCTGGCGGCTCGCCACCGCCGATCCTCGCGCCGTGATCCTGACCGAGGGCGAGTCGGACACCTGGGCGCTCGCCGAGGCGTTCCCGAGGATCGCGGCGATCGGCATCCCCGGTGCGAGCTCGTGGAAGTCGGAGTGGGCGCCGCTGCTCGAGCGGTTCGAGCGCGTGTACCTCAGCTTCGACGGCGACGCTCCGGGCCGCGATCTGAGCGACCGCGTCTGGGCTGATCTCGACGACGCCCGGGTGCGCTACCTACGGCTGCCCGACGGCGCCGACACGCGCTCGATCCTCCAGCAGCTCGGTCCGAAGGCCTACCGCGTGCTGCTGCGCGCGGCCGAGGTCAACCGGGATATCCGCCACGCCTTCACGAACGCTCGGGAGCCCCTCTCCGAAGCCGAAGGCGTGCGCGACCACTGGGAGTCCGTGGCGGCAGCATGAGTGCCGAGCCGCTCCCACTCCGGGTCATCGACGGCGACGGCGCGATCGTCGAAGAACGAGGCTGCGCGCGCTGCGAGGCGGTGCAGGTCGACGACGTCGAAAACCTGCAGGCCGAGATCCGACGGCTGCTGCGGCGAATCGACCGCCTCGAACGAGACGAAGACGAACGGCGCAAGAAGGATCCGTTCCGAGGCAAGATCCTCCGCGTCATCGAGCACTGGAAGGAGGCCACGGGCCATCCGAAGGCTCGTGACACGGCGGACCGCTTCGACCTCGTGAAAGCCCGGTTCAACGACGGCTACACGGAGGAGCAGCTTCTGCTTGCGGTCGACGGCATCGCGGCGCTCCCGTACGTCGGCAAGGAAGGCCGCAAGTCCAGCGGCACGCGCAAAGAGCGGCACGATCGTCTAGGCATCGCACTGGGTGGTGGAGAGGCCGTGGAGCGCTTCGCGAACATCGGCGCGGAATGGCGCGCCTGGAAGGCGAAGCAGGATGGCTGAGGTCGCCGACTTCAAGCGCGTCGACCACGAATGCCCGTCATGCGGCTGGAGGCTCGTGTCGGTCGGCTTCTGCATCCACTACGACGATGAGGGCGCCCGCACGTTCCACGACGCCGTCCCGGCGAAGGTCACCCGTCAGGAATGGTCGGAAGCGAGGGAAGCCGAACGCGCTCTCTCGCAAAATCCCTTAGCGCCTGAGGCCAGGAAAGAGGGCGCCCCTAGGGAGCCGCCCTCAAACCCAATTGCGACTCTCAAACAGCTTTAGGTTCTAGCGTCGGTCTTCACGCTCCCGTCGTCCATCAGCTGATAGGCGCGGCGTCGCGACAGCTTGAGGATCCCGGCCGCCTCCGTCATCGAGATACCGGGCGTCTTCTGGACCTCGACCAGGAGGGTCCGTTGCGCCGCGACCGCACGATCTCGCTGCGCCTCGGCGCGCTCCTGCCTCTTCTGCTCGGTCCTCAGTTTGCGCCTGATGTCGTCGGCGGTCACGCTCGGAGTATCGACCACGAGCGCCAGCGCGTCGCCGCTCATCGGACTTCACATCCTTCCAGCAGATCGCCGAGTTGTTCATCGGCTTCCTGCGCCAACTGCTCGTTGCTCACCGGCCCGGCGAAGTGAGCGAGCCCGAGTCGCAGGATCTCGTCGTTGCTGTACTCGTCACCCGCGAGGTCGTCACGGATGCGGCGCAGATCGCAGATGTCGTCCGCGAAGCTCATTCGCCTAGCTCCGGCACGGCACGGCGGCCGAACGCCTCGCGCGATACTTCCTGCTTGCTGCACATAGGGACAACTCCTCTGTGTAGAGCGCCTGGGTGGTCGGACACCGCGAGGCGCGTTTCTCTCATCGTCATCGCGTCATGCAACGACACGACAGACTGTGAAGCATCCTGCACAGATTGTCAAGGGAGGATCGCAAGTTTTTACGTGGCCACAGACCAAGGATGCGCTGGTGGAGGCCTCCAGAAGCCGCCGAGACCACGCGCGAGAGAACGCTTCCGCGACCGTTCCGCGTCCCTTCCCGTCCGGCCATCGCACGACACTCGCCGCATGAGAAAGGCAGACAGCGAACGAGTCAGGGACGCGGTCGGCGCCCTCCACTTCCGGTACGTGGCCACCGAGACGATCGCCGAGATGCTGGCCAAGGACGAATGCGGGATCGGCTATCCGGTCGAGATCAGCGGTCGCCAGGTGCGCAACTACTGCCAGCGCTACAGGGACATCCACGGCGAGCGGCCGCCCAAGGATCAGCCCGATCAGACGGTGGAGACGATCGACTCGGTGATCGACCGGATCATCGCCTTGGTGGCGCGGGAAGTGACGGCCTTCGAAGGCAAACCACGCGGCTCGATGACCAAGCAACGGTGGATGGTGGTCCGCGACATGCAGAACTCGATGGTCAAGTGGGAGAAGCACCGTGGATTGCGGACGGGCGAGCGGAGACTGAACCAGGTGCCGATCGGCGATCGACCGAGCTCCGCGCCGACCAAACCCGTCAAGGAGACGACGATCCAGCGACTGGCAAGGGAAGAGCGCGAAGCGAAGACCCCTGAGACGGTCACAGCGCCGGAAGCGGTTGCAGCGTGAAAGCGACACGCATCGTCAAGGCACCGCGCGTCGGATACTCGGCCGCTCTCCGCGCCTACGCCGACGCAACCGAGGCGAAGCTGGTCGATGCTCGCCGTGCCGTTCCACGTAGCACCCATCCCCACAGCAACGGTAGGTAGGACCGCCGGGCGCGTCGAGCGTCAGCGAGAACGCGACGAAGTCACGGCGGACCAGGCGGAGGCAGCTGTTGAGTCTGACCGATTCGCTTGCGTGTTGACCATCGAACCGTTGGTGCAACGCCAAGCGCTCGCACGAGCAATCCCGCGTGCAGACGGTCGGAGATCCCGCATGGCAGGCGGGTAGGGAGGGTGGTCATGTCCAATCTCGATCGTTGGATCGCACCCCCCCTGCCGCATGGTTGAGCGAAAAACCACCCCCGGCACCCCGCAGCGGCGAAAATGGGAACCCGCGACCAACTTCCCTACCGCCCCCACCCACGCACTTTCCAGATGTCCCCACGGAAACCTCCGGCCGCTCCCGTAGCATCTGAGCCGTGCCTACCGCAGAGACGACCAGAGGTGGCCGACCGCGCAAACCAGCGGCTCTCCGGCGAACGGAGTGGCTGAAACTGCGGGTCTCGCCCGCAGAGATGGAGGCCGCCCAGGCCAGGGCCGACGCCGACGGCATGAGCCTGTCGGCATTCATCCGTCATCGGTGCTGCATCGACCCGGTGGGCTCCTCGAGGCCACGGCGGCGCGGTTCCGATTCTTCGACCTCGATCGAGGCGGTGAGGTCGGAACCAGGCAATCTGGGGCCCGACGCCGAAATTCCTCGCGAGGATGGCGAATATCAAGAACTCCTCGCGCAGTTCAGACGGACGATGCCACTGCGCAACGCCGAATCGCTGGCGAAAGCCGAACTGCGGCGGCGAAAGGAACGATCCTCCTAGACCGTTGGGTCTGCGTCACGTAAGCGTCCGAGGAGGTCCTGTTGCGAAGGCTCGCGTTGTTGCTGCTCCCCGTGGTCCTGACGGCGCTCCTCGCGCCCACCGTGGCGGCCGCCGGTCAGATCGAGGGTGTCTGGGCGGTCGAACAGCTCGAACGGAAGGTGGAGCGCGACTGCCACGAGCACACCGGCTCACACTGCGTGGGGTGGGACGTCTGGCACTGCTACAAGGTCGGCCGCGGTCAGAAGGTCCGCTGCAAGGCGATCGAGGAACTGGAACACGATGGCAACTGGCGGGAGTGCCGGTTCCATGCTCTCGCCGTCAAGGAACCAGGGAGTGCCTACGTCAACTTCTGGTTCATGCCCTTCGGCTGCTTCAACCACCGCGGCGAACGGGTCGGCAACCACTAGCCGTGCAGCACTGACCCTTTCCCGGGCATCCCCACTCGGGGGCCGTATCCGCGGGATCGCGAGGTTGCGATGTGGCTCCCTGAACGGATCGGCGGTGCGTGCCGGGCGACCTGAGAACTCCTTCTCGGAATAGGGGCGCCAGGTCACCGAACCTCGGCCGCGCTATGCCTCTCCGATAACGGGAGTGCCTTGCCCTTGGCAGGCCGGGTCTCACGCCCGACGCCGTTCGCGGGGCGTTGTCAGCGGCGCCGACTACACTGAGGCCTCCTTCTAATCGTCACGGTGCCGAAGGTAGAGGGTGTCCCGGTCAGACCGGACACCCTCTTTTCGTTCAGCGGTCCTTCGGGCGCATCCCGGGGCAGACGGTCAGGCCGCCGCCATCCCGCACCACGAAGCCGTGGCAGGGCAGATGGCGGTGGTGCGCCGGGGCGATCAGGGCGACGATTGCCGCGGCGGTCGCGAGCACCTTCATGGGCCGAGTGTCCGCCCTACACAGGACACTCCCGGCGTGACCCAGACGCAGATGACCGGCGACGAGGAAGTACGGCGCCGCCTCCACGAGGACTTCCCGTACTGGGCCGAAAAGGTCGCCAAGATCGTCGACAAGCAGGGGCGCAAAATCCCGTTCGTCCTGAAACCGGGGCAGCGTGCGCTCGACGAGAAGCTGGAGGCGCAGCGCGCCGCCGGTCTGCCGATGAGGGCCATCGTCCTGAAGGCGCGCCAGGTGGGCTTCTCGACCATGATCCAGGCGAAGATCATGCATCGGTGCACCCTGCGGGAGCGCTGGGATGCCGCCACGGTCGCCCACGACAAGGAAACCGGCGGCAAGCTCTACCGGATGGCGGAGACCATCTACGCCGGTCTGCCGAACGACGACGAGCTGAAACCGAAGGTGAGTCAGCACCGCCGCCAGCAGTTCCTGCACTTCGCCGGCGACGGCCTCTGGCAGCAGGGCGACGTCTTCCCCGACAGCCGCTACGTCGTCGACACGGCGGGCGAATTCAATGCCGGTCGAGGGGGCACCTACCGCGGCATCCATGCGTCGGAGGTGGCCTTCTGGGCGCGGATCAACGAGAAGCTCTCCGCGCTGACGAGCGCCGTGCCGGAAGACCCCGAGACGATGTTCATCCAGGAGTCGACGGCCAACGGCTTCAACGAATTCCGCGACTGGTGGCTGGAGGCCGAGGAAGGCCGCTCGGAGTGGATCGCCTTCTTCTGGCCCTGGTGGAAAGAGCCCGAATACATCCGGGCCTTCGCCAACGACAACGAGCGCGAACGGTTCATCGTCGGCGACCCGAACAACCCCTACGCCGAGGAAGAGGTCGACCTCGTCACGGCCCACGAACTGACGATCGAGCAGCTGCTCTGGCGCCGCCACCAGATCGCCAACAACTTCGGCGGCGACGTGCGGAAATTCCACCAGGAGATGCCCTCCACGCCCGAAGAGGCGTTCATCACCTCGGGCCAGAAGGTCTTCGACGCCTACCGCACGGCGCAGCTGCTGGTGAAGACCGAGCTCACCGATCCGAAGACGCCGACGCTCGAGAACCCGGGCCCGGCGATCGTCGACCTGCGGCCGACCGAACTGCGCGAGGAGCCGACCCTCAGCGGCACGATCGAAGTTCCGCAGGGAGCGCGAGTGGAGCGGCGCATGCCCGGAATCCTCAACACGGACGCCCCGTGGCGCCTGTGGCTACCCGAGGACGGCTCAGGGGATCTGCTGCGCGAGTCGGAGTACGTGATGGGAGTCGACGTCTCGGGCGGCCGCACCGACACGACGCAGGAGCCCGACTACCACGCGATCGAGGTCATCGACCACCGCACGAAAGAGCAGGTCGCCGAGTACCGGAGCCGGGTCGAACCGCGGCTGCTGGTGATGCAGATCCTGCTCGGGGCCCTGTACTTCAACAACGCCCTGGTGGCGATCGAGCGCACCGGCGGCTGGGGCGGCGCGCCGAACTCGATCCTCTACAACGACTACCACTACCCGTTCCTCTACCGCTCGCGGAAGACCGGCACGACCAACGATCGGGTCGAGCATCGGCTCGGCTGGGACACCAACGTCCGCACCAAGCCGCTCCTACTCTCGGGCTTCGGCGAGCTGCTGCGGATCGAGGAGGACGGCATCAAGAGCCGCCTGCTGGCCGGTGAGGTCCGCACCTACACCCGCACCGAGAAGGGCACGACCGAGGCCGAGCACGGCAAGTACGACGACCTGCTGATGGCCTACATGATCGCCCAGGAGGTCGCACGGCTGAGCCCGTTGATGGGCGCCGCGGCCTCGAGCGGGCCGATCGAATCCGGCTTCATCGCGGGGTCGCAGGTCGTCGGCTTCGGTTCGCGGCGCTGAAGTGTCCGGTGATCTCGCGACACTACCTCGCGTGCCTGGACTGATCCTGCCGTCCCATCTCGCCACCGCGCCGGTCAACTCGCTCGAGCAGCGCAACGAGTGCCACCTGTGCGGCTTCCAGTGCGACGCCGTCTACACCCGCGAGTTCCTGCGCCACGTCAGGAAATGCGCCGCCGAGCACGAGGGCGACATGCAGGACGTCATCAGCGACCACGCGCGGTCGGTCTTCGCCGGGCAGTCACCAGATCCCGAGCGCGACGCCCACTTCGCCCGGGGAGGCAACTGATGAGGATCGACTACGAACCCGGCGAAGGCATCGTTCTCTACACCGGCGAGAAGCGCGGCTCGTTGTTCATCTCGGCCGGTCTTGGCTTCTCCGGCTACGAGATGACGCCGCGTGGCACTTATCGCTTCATGAATCCGTACATCGGCTACGGCCGCACGTTCGACCCACGCTCCTTCGGCCGCTCCTACTCGCGAAGCATCCGCGTCCGGTGCTGGCTCTACGACCGACTCAAGGGCTATCGCCGCGACGAAAAGGCGGAGATCTGATGGCCCAGTACAAAGTCGCCGACCTCATCTTCCCGCTGAACCAGCAGGAGGGCTACGAACCTGGTGACGAGGCGGCGCACCGGGCGGCCCTCGCGCTGGCCGACCGCTTCGACGCGCCCACGATCATCGCCGTCACGGACGCCCTGCGCTACCTGACCATGCGCGGCGGCCAGATGGAGATGGCGACGCTGCGTGAGCGCATCGGGCCCGACGGCCAGCCGGTCGGCAAGGACGACCCGGGCGAATACGTGACGCTTGGGCTGACGATCTTCTACGAGACCCGCGACGCCAAGATGGCGCGCATCAAGCCGATCGCCGACGTCCGCGGCATCCCTGTCGAGGACTTCGACCGGCCGCCCACGGAGTACGAGGGCCCCGAGGCGGGGTCGACCGAACCGCTCGAGCAGACGTCCGAGCCAGCAGAGCCTGTAGCGGCCACGGGCTGATCCGCCTTGATCGCCTCCCGGGACGACCTCACGCCCCAGCAGCAGCAGACGCTGCAGAAGATCTTCCATCGGTTTCGGGCGGCCGATGCGCTGCACAAGCTGCTCGAACCGCGCTGGGCCACCTGGTACGGCCTGAGCCGCAACTACCGGCGCTGGTCCGATGCCTACCAGCAGGCGAACTCCAAGCCGGACCGCGACATCGTCATCGACGAGATCAAGCGGCAGTGGGGCGAACCGCTCTTCATCCCGTACGGCTTCGCGGTCATGGAGACCAACGTGCCGCGGATCATCTCCCAGACCCCGCGCTACCGCGCGCGCCCGGGCGAACTCTCGTCGGAAGTCCAGGAAGTCCTGGCGCCGGCGGCGGCGAAGTTCGAACAGGAAGATGCCGAAACGCACTTCGAGCGCCGTCTCCAGGAAACGGTGCGCTCTGGTCTCCGCTATGGCCTCGGCGTGCACAAGACCTTCCAGGAGTGCAAGACGCGCAAGGGCAAGGTCGCGAAGCCGAAACCGGTGGGCGAAGGCTACGAAGTAGACGACGGCGATGTCGTCGTGTACGAAGGTTGCCAGTCGGAATCGCTCGACATCTTCGACTTCCTCTGGGACCCGCTCGCCCGCGACATGGCGACCGGCCGCTACTTCGTCCACCGCACGTGGCGGGATCTCGATTACGTCGCCGCCAAAGTCGAAGAGGGCAAACGGCTCCGCGCGGAAGGCAAAGAAGGCGGCTGGCTCGAACTCGACCTCGAGGCGGTCAAGAAACTGCGGAGCCAGAAGAACCGCAGCGAAGGTTGGCAGGTGCGCTGGGAGGCGGCGGGGGCGTCGGGATACCAGGACACCGAGGAGGTCTTCGAGGTCTGGGAGGTGCATGACCGCGAACAGGTCTTCACGGTGCTCGGCGGCAGCGACGGGATCCTTGTCCAGGAAGCCGCCAACCCGTTCCTCCACGGCGACACGCCCTTCGACATCTATCGGCCGACGATCATCGAGCAGGAGTTCTGCGGCATCGGCGAGATCGAGCCGATCAGCCACCTGATCTGGGAGCTCAGCACCCTCCGCGGCCAGCGGCGCGACCAGGCCAACATGGCGCTGAACGGCGGCTACTTCTACCAGCGCGGCGCCATCAACCCGAAAGACGTGGTCACCGGAGCCGGTGTCTTCGTGCCGACCAACATGGCGCCCAACGACGTCCTCTATCCGATGCCGTTCCGCGAAGTGCCGAACTCCGGCTACCAGGAGGAGGCGGCGATCAAGGCCGACATCGAGCTTGCGGCCGGGATCTCCGAATCGGTCGTCGGCACCGGCGGCGAGGAAACCGCGACCGGCACGCAGATCGTCCAGCAGGCCGCCATGTATCGGATGAAGCTGAAGTCGAAGAATCTCCATGTCGACCTTCTTGTCCCACAGACCGCCAAGCGCAAGGCCCTGAAGGAGCAGTACTCCGCCGGCAAGAGCGAACCCGGCACTGAACAGGTGACTGTCCAGGACCCGACCGCCGAGACCGGCTTCCGTCATATCGACATGCCCGACACGGCCTGGGCGCTCAACTTCGAAATCGTCCCGATCGACTCGTCGACCGAACCCGACGATCCAGCCCAGAAGAAGCACGACGCGATGGAACTGGGCCAGACCCTGATCCCGGTCATGCAGTCGGTCAATCCGCAGGCCTACGTCGACTACGTCCTCGACCAGCACGAAGTCGAAGACAAATCGCAGTGGGTCAAGAAAGGCCCTGAACCGGGTGACGTCGCGACCGGAGTGGCCAACGGCTTCACGCAGGCGATGCAGGAAGCGGGTGTGCCGCCCGAGCAGATCGAACAGATCGCGCAGGCGGCCCATGGTCACGTCGAAGCCTCCGGCGGCTCCGGTCAGCCGCCTCAGCCTGAACAGCAGGGACCGGAAGCACCGGCAGAAGAACAGGCGCCTCAGGCGCAGCAACCCGTAGGAGCGTGATCCAGATGGCGACCAAAGCGAAACCGAAGGTGAAATCGACCAAGGCGACGTCGAAATCCCGCAGTCGCAAATCGACCGCGACGAAGTCGTCGCAGTTCCCGCAGGCCTTCGTCGCCAACGGCCGCTTCGCGCCAGGCACCGAGGTCGGCTTCTGGCCGGCGAACGAAGTCGATGTCGAGCGCGCCGCAGGTCAGGCGCCGTTCCCGAAGGCGACGAAGACGGTCAAGGTCGCGAAGGACGGCTCGGTCGCGGTCGCGGGTCTCGAGCCCGGGACCTACGTCGCTGCCTCCGAGACCGGCGACGACGGGCGGTGGACCTACGTGCAGTTCTCGGTGAAGGCCGATGGCTAGCTTCACCCTCGAACGACCGAGCGTCTTCCCCACGGGGACGACTGTCTCGGTCTACCCCGCCTCGAACTGGCCCGATGGTCAGCCGAGCGGGACGCCGATCGGCGCGAAGACCACTGAAGGAACGGTCGCCTCCGACAAGGTGACCTTCAATGGCCTCACCGAAGGCGTCACCTACGCCGCGACGGCCGAAGTGGGTGGGGCGCGCCGCTATCTCTCACTCCTCATCCCGGTGGCGAAGGAAGAATCGGGGAGCGGTGGCACGATCGTCGCGGTCCGCAAGGCGCTCGGCGTCGCGGCCGCCACCCCGGAGGAATTCGGCGCCAAGTCCGAAGAAGGCCACGACGATGCCGAGGCGATCGCCGAAGCGATCGCCAAGGTCGTCGAAGAAGGTCAGGAAAACGGCTCCAACTACGGCGAGATCCACTTCGGGGCCAGAACCTACTTCCTCGAACGCGATCCGGTCGAAGGCGGCGACACGGAAGGCAACGCGCAGATCCCCCTCCCGGTGATCTCTCCCGAGACCGACCAGAAGTTCACCCTCCTCCTCAAAGGCGTCGGCGACGCGACCGCGGGGCCGCACTTCCATCAGGGGGTCGTCCAGGGCTCGGGGACCGTCCTAGACTGCATGCTGACCGAGGGGAGCTCGGGTTCCTGGGGCGTCCCGAGCGTGATCGGCGGTCCGACCAAGTTCGACGACCCCTCGGGCACCGTCTCCTTCTCGAACATGCTCCTGGTCCTCGACGGGATCACGATCCGCCAGCAGAGGAACCCGGTCGTGATCGGGGTCGACGCGCGGCAGCTCGCCGCCTGCAACGTCGGCACCCTGGCCTGTCTCGCCCGCGCCACCGTCGCCGAGATGGGCGAAAGCCTCCCCACCAACGAACTCGGCATCGGCCTCTACATGCCGCTGACTGGCAACAACGACGACTGCAACATCGGCCTCTACACGAGCTACGGCCATCACACCGGCATCGTCGTCACCGAACACGTCCAGGCGAACCGGATCGCCAACATCTACGGCAACACCGGCCTGGTCGTGGTCGGCCTGAAGAACGAGGGCTCCGGCCCCGAACTCTCCAACCAGGCACAGCACGGGGCGTTCATCGGGATGCTTTCCTCGGAGCAGATGAAGACCGCCCACATCGAAGCGGTCGGCGATGGCGAACACTGCCGCTTCCCGCTCGTGATCGGCCTGATGTCCTGCGAGTCGTGCGAAGGCACCCACGACATCATCGACCCCGAAGACATTCTTCTGGGCCAGATCAACTGGGAAAACATCGCCGGCGAACCGGGGGTCGGCGCCGCACCCCGCCTTTCGGGCGCCACGGGGCTGAACGTCACGAACCTCTACGAAGGGGCATGATCCGTGAGCGTCGAACAGACCATCCCCGTGCTGCCGCTCTTCCCAGACGGCACGGTCGTCGGTCTTTACGACGGCCAGGGGTATAACACCTTTCCACCCGTCCCTGGCGCACCCGCGTTGTCGACGGCCACCGTCGCCAATGGCGAGGTCACCTTCACGGGGCTGACCGAAAATCATCCCTACTTCGCGGCGGCCGAAATCGGAAGTCGATGGGAGGCAAAGCGCTTCGTGCCGTTCGCGAAGAACCCGGCTCCATGGGAAAAACGCGAAGGCCCCCTTGGGCCCGAAGGGCCGGAAGGACCGAAAGGGGAAGACGGCGAACGCGGGGAAAAAGGCGAACGGGGCGAAAAAGGGGAACGCGGAGAACAAGGCGAACGAGGTGAAAAGGGCGAACCGGGGGGTGTCCCGTCTGGCGCCTTTGCGGTGCATGGGTTCATCGGCGCCGCCGCTGCTGCAGGGACGCGCACCTTTGCGCTGACCCCCGGGGAACTCAGCACCGGCGCGGGCACCCTCGAAGCGCCGAAGGCCATGGTGCATCTGGCGGCTGGCGTGAAGTACACCGTCAACATGATCTTCGGCTGCGGCAATCCCGCGCCAGGGGTCGTCTTCGAAATCGGCGTGAAGCCGATCACGGGCATCACGGGAGGGACGACGTATACGGTCGGGACCACCCACGTCCTCTTCACGAGCGGCAAATTCTCAACCGTCAACGTCGTCGAAAAGCGGGCGGCTGAATTTGAAGTGGAAAGCGATGGCTGGTACGAGGTCGTCGTGACCACGACCGAAGAAACGAAAGCCAGTTCCAAGGTCGGCATAGGCGTCGTGATCGCACCGTGAGGGCGCCGTCGCAGCCCTACCGTCGTGGCAACGCTCGCGCGCGGACGGCGGCACTTGCAGCGATGCTTCGCGGTGAGCCCGCATTGCGCCCGCATCCCCTCACGGCCAGTCGGAAGCTGGAACGTTCGCGGCGTAAACGCCGAGGCCGTCCGAAGGCCTAGGCATATTCACAGCCAGCAGATGACCCCTGTTGACAGGACAAACGAGATCGTCACCCCCGCCGAGCTTGCCGAGAGGGCCGCTACGGAGCGCGTAGCGGTCGGTGAGCGTGTCGCGCAGATGCGGGATACCGAGGCATGGGCCGATCTCCGACGTGGACTCGCCGGCAAGCAGGCCGGTCTCTCCTCGTTCCTGATGGGGCAGCCCGGGAGCCGTGATCGCGGTGACCTGGCGAAGGTCATCGGCGAAATGGCCGGAATCGGCCTGATCGACATCATCGCCAACGAACTCGTCGAGGACGGCGAGCGCGCGGCCAACGAGATCCGCGCTCGAGAGGAGGGCTTCTAGTGGAGGCCACCGACAACGCATTCGGAACCGCCCAGGCAGCCCCCGGCGAGACGCCGGTGTACGACGCGACCCAGCAGGCGCCCGAGCCGCAACAGGCGCAGACGCCCGCGCCCGAACAGACGCCTGCGGCGCCGCAGGCCCCGCAGACGCCCGAGGATCCGGTGCTCGCCGCGATCAACGGGATCAAAGAGGAAATCGGCGAGATCCGACAGGGGCAGCAGCCCGCGGTTGATCCCGACCTGGATCTCCTCGCGGCACTGAACCAGGAACCCGAGCCTGACTACGAACAGCCGCAACAGCGGCAGCCCGAGCCGCCGCAGGGCCTCGACGCCGAGGCACAGCGTCAGGTGGACGCGCTGAACCAGCTGATCGACGATCGGGTCGGCGCGGCGGTGCAGCCGTACGTCCAACAGCAACAGGCGAACGAGATGGCGGCCGTGCAGAAACGGCACCCCGACATCATGGAGCCGCAGACTTTGAACGCCGTCGCCGACCGCATCGGCGCCATCGAAGCCCGTCACGGCATCGAAGGGCTGCTGAGCGATCCCCAGATGGTGGAGCAGACGTACAAGCTGGTGAAAGCCGAGGCGGCGGAAGCCAACGCAGTAGCGCCCGCGGATGCGGGCGGCGCAGTGCTCGAGACCGGTGCGGGCCAGTCCCAGGCGGGCGGCTCCTCCTTCGAGGACGAGTACATCGGACAAGTGTTCGGCTCGGAGCAGAGGACGCCCAGCGTCTTCGGCTGAGGGCCGACGACCCTCTAGGAGAAATCACCCATGACTGTCGTCACTGGACAGCGCACCACCGAAAACGTCGCCTCGGTACAGCGAGCGATCGCGATCGACAAACAGATCGTCGAACTCGAGCCGTCGGCGACGCCGTTCACGGTCATCACGTCGCGCATGAACAAGCGCCTCGTCGGCGACCCCGAATTCAGCTGGGTCGAGTCGGAAAAAGAGACGCGCTTCGACTCGATCAACAAATCCGGCGGCTATGAAGCCTCGGCCGAAGAAATGGTCGTCGCGACCGAAGAACTGTACAAGCCGAATCAGCTCGTGGCCGTTCCACGCACGGGAGAGATCCTGCGTGTGATCGAAGTCAAGGGCACGAACAAAGTCAAGTTCGAACGCGCTGCCGCAGGCACCACGGCGGCGGCGCTGACCGAAAAAGATCCGCTCTTCATCATCGCCCGCGTGGCGGAAGAGGGCGCGCTTTCCTTCGAAGCCGTCACCGTCAACCCGACCAAAATCGGCAACAACACCCAGATCTTCCGCACCTCGATTGAGGAGAGCGGCACCGCGGGGAGCTCGGAAAACCAGACCGAACCGCACGACTGGGTGTGGCAGCACAAACAGAAGATGCGCGAACACCTGATCTCGATCGAGACGGCGGCGCTCTTCGGCAACAAGGGCAAGATCACGGGCCCGGGCGGCAAGCCGATCCGCACGACTGCGGGGCTGTTGTCGATGTACACCGCCAACAATCAGGACATGGGCGGCACCATGACCGAGTCGGAGTTTGGCTCCTGGGTCCGGATGCTCACCGTCCACGGCAACGAAAAGACCGTCTTCGCGTCGCCGCTGGCGCTCGAAGTCGTCAACAACTACGCCGTCGGGAAGCTCTCCGTCATCCAGGCCGACAAAGACACGACGTACGGCCTGAACATCACCCGCTACGTCGGGGCCGGCGGCTCCGTCATCAACTTCGTACAGCACCCGCTGCTCGAAGGCGCCGTCTGGGGCGGCTACATGATCGCCGTCGACTTCAAACGGGGCGCTCCCGCCATGCGGCCGCTCGGCGGAGGTCCCTTCGGGTCGCGTGACACGAAGGTGCTGACCAACCGCCAGGAGAACGACCGCGACGGTCAGAAGGACGAGATCCTGACCGAGGTCGGCTTCCAGTTCCCCCTGATCAAGTCCGGCGGCGTCGCCACCGGCATCTCCGCCTAACAGTGAGCGGGGCGGCCAAGACGGCCGCCCCGCGTTTCACCCGGGCAGACGCCCACACCAATACGACCGCCAGGAGGCACGCAACATGAGCACCATCACCCCCGACGCACCGGAGACGACCGAGACGGTCGCTGCGCCGCAGAAGATGGTCACGTTCATGTCGCGCGGCGAGAACCAGGTCCTGACTCGCAAACGGACCCATCACGTCACGGATCCGCTCACCAACCAGCGGAGGGTGCAGACCGAGGACGAGTGGCGCGCCGAGAACGAGGCCGCCAACGAAGTCCGGCGGCGCGAAGACAAGGAGCCGATCGAGTACGACCGGTCGCCGTGGAAAATTCAGTTCGAAGGCAACACCTACCGGACCGATGACCCGGTCATCATCGACTGGCTCCGTGGTCTCGACCTGTTCAACTTCAACGGCCCCAGTGGCTTCTGGGAGCTCGTCGAGCCGGTCGACGTCAACGACCTCGAGCCGACCACGGAGGTCCAGCTGCAGGACCTGCAGCGTGCCCTGATGACGCACGATCCCGCGGCGGCAGAAGCCGTCCTCGATCGCGAGAAGCAGACCCACAACCGCCCCCAGGTGCTCAAGGCCGCGGCGTCGGCCGTCGAGAGTCTCCGGGAGCTGATCGCAGACGCGACCGGCGAAGCGCCCCCGAAAGGGAGCACGCCATCAACGTCGCGCAGCTGAAAAGCCGCCTCCAGAATCTCTCTGGCATCGATCTCGAAGACGCGGTCGCGCTCGAACTGCTGAACCAGGCGCAGGGCGACGTCGCCCTGCACTCGCAGTATCCGCGCAAGCTCGTCACTGCCGCGACCACCGAAGACGGCGTCGCGGCCTATCCGTGGCCCGACGACCTTCTACTGCCGCGCATGATCGCCATCGGCGGTTCGGCGCCGTACGACTTCGCGAGTCAGGAAACGGTGCGCCAGTACGAACAGGGAGGCGCCGAACTGCTGAAGTCGGTCTGGGTCGACGGCGTGGACGACTCTGGCGACCGCAAGCTCGTCCTCTATCCGCCGCCGAGCGCCGGGCTGCCGATCGAACTGGAATACGTCTACCAGCCGCCGGAATTCACCGAGGACACCGATGTGCCGACCTGGATGCCGCGACCCTTCCACAAGGGGCTGCCGTACGCCGCTCTCGCCGTTTACTTTGAAAGTGTTGAGGACAACCCGGAACTGGCGAAATGGAACCAGGAAAAAGCCGACTCGGTCGCTTCTGAACTCCGGACCTACGATGACGAACGGGGGAGTGGCAACGGCGTCTTCCAGATCCCCGTCGTCGGTTGGACGGCCGCGCGATGACCTCCTTCCAGCAGGACACCGTCCAGAACGACTGGAGCGAGGGGGAAGTTCGCGATGTCGCCCCGGCGCTGATCTCGCCGAGCGGTGCATACTCGATGACCGACGTCTTCCTCGACGAAGACGGCAACCCGTACCGCCGCGGCGGCAGCAAATACCTCACCCCGGAAGGACTCGGCGAAGAAGGCCTGACGTGGGGATGGGACGGTCATCTGTTGCCCGGGCCGAGGACGATCGTCGCGTCTCCGAGCGGCTTCGCGGTCACCGGCGAAGAAGACAAAGCGCTGACCTCGATCGGGGGCGCGGGCCTCAACGAACCGAAGCAGGCCGCAGCGCTGGCCGACCTCCTCTACATCGGCGGCGGGACGCTCTACGGGGGCTCGCGGAAGTCCGCTCCGTACTCGACGGGGTCGATCTCCGTCACGAACGGCTCGAAGACCGTCACCGGCTCGAGCACGACCTGGAACACCCTCGTCGATGCCGGGATGCTGCTGCACGTCGGGACCGACCGCGTCTACGTCGTCGAATCGATCGACTCGACGACGCAGCTCACCTTGCGGGACGCGTATCAAGGCTCCACGGGGTCCGGGAAGGCTTATTCGCTGAATCCCACGGTGGCGGCCTCCGGAGGGCCGTACGGCGAATGGGATTACGTCTGCCAGTGCGCCAATCGCCTGGTCTTCGCCAAGGGCCGCAAGATCATGTTCACGGAGGTCAACAATCCGCACACCTTCACCAACTCGCTGGGTACCGAAAACTCTCACGAAGTGCCCGAGGGCGTCGAAATCAACGGCCTGGCGTCCATCGGCCAGATCTGCCTGATCTTCACCACGGGTGGCGTCTGGACGCTCGAAGGGCTGGCCCTCGCAATCACCGACGCGAACGGCAACTCGCAGCACAAGATCTCGTTGCTCTCGGGGGATCTCGTGCTCGCCGGCGCCGCGGGCATCGCCGCCTACGGTCAGACGCTGGTCGTCCCGGCCGGTGACGGCGTCTACCTGGTCGACGGCGTCAGCCAGCCGCGCCGGATCTCGAAGCCCATCGAGCGCCCCTACCGTCAGGACATCTCCGACGGCCTGAAGATCGGCGGCGCGATCGTCTACAACAGTCACTACCTGCTCCCGATCATGTTCGGGCTGAACAACGTCAAGACGACTCGGGTCTGTCGCCTCGACCGCCCGACCGATGATCGCTCCCAGACCGTCTATCCCTGGGGCACCCTCTCGGGCGACGGCGGCAAGATCTCCTGCTATTTCCGGCGCCAGCAGGTCGACCCACAGGAACCGCGGCTGCTCGGGACCCAGACGAGCAAACCGTCGCGACCGCTGGAGCTGAGCGGTTACTTCCAGCCTGCACACTCGAACGAAACCGACGCCGACGGTACCTGGGCCGACCTCGACATCATCACCCGCGCCTACGGCACCGGCGCCGAAACGAACAACGTGATCCGCAAACTGCGGGTGCTCTACGAACTGGTCGAAGGGCCGACCGTCGCCCCGAAGCTCGCGATCTCCTACAACGATGGGTCCTCGAAATCGACCGGCTCGCTGTGGGGGAAGGTGAAGTGGGGACTCTTCAAATGGGGTGGTTCGGCCGGGATCTGGACGCCGATCGGCGAACTCGGCCCGAGCGACGGCCGCGACCCAGGGAAGCTCGCGGTCAACAAGCGCGCGCGCCATGTGCGCTTGCGGATTCGTAGCGTGGGTCCGACGCCGCTCTGCGTGCTCCGTGGTCTCGACCTGAAAATCCGACCCAGTGAGGCGACCAGACGATGAGTGTGTTCAAACGCGTCCGCGAATTCCTCGAAGAAGAAGATGCCCTCGCGGACTCGATCGAAGCTGAATACGACAACATCGCGAACTTCCTCGAGGGGGGATTGACCTCAGACAACATCGCCGCGAAGGGAATCTCCGCCGCGAGCATCGCCGACCACACGATCACCGGTGGTCAGCTGGCTTCCGGCTATAACGTCAAGCACACCTTCGGCTCCGTCGGCTGCTCGATCCCCAACGGTTCGCAACTCGGAGCAGTGGGGGAATTCGCCCACGGGCTCGGCGTCACCCCGAGCCACGTCGAGTTCATCTTCTCGTCCGGGGCGAACTACGCGATCGTCTTCGAGGGGCGTCTTATCAACTGGGACGCCACGAACGTCGCGTGGCAGATGGTCGCCTCCACGCCGGTCCCGGGTGAGTTCGTCGATACCGCCTACTGGCATGCGATGGCGATCGAGTGAGCCTGCTCGCCGAAATCCAGAACAAGGCCGACCTGCGACGGTTCATCGAACAGGTCATGCAGGCCCCTGGAGTCTTCTCGGGGAGCGCAAGCGTAGTGGAGGGCCCGCAAGGCGAACCGGGGCCACCTGGGCCGGAAGGACCCACCGGGGCGACGGGACCGAAAGGTGAAACCGGAGCAACGGGGCCCACCGGCGCGACTGGTGCCACGGGCGCCAAAGGCGAACGGGGCGAACGCGGTGAAAAGGGCGAAACGGGAGCGACCGGGCCGAAAGGCGCTGAAGGGGCAGCCGGGTTCATTCGGGGGTCGGTCACCAAGGCCGGAGCGGTTGAAATTGGTACTGGCTTCTCGGTCGAAAAAACGGCGACCGGCATCTACAAGATCACCCTGACGACCGAACTCGCGACGACCGGGATCCTCTTGCCCGCTCCCAGTGCTGCTGGAGCCACCGCCTCGGTCGGCGCCAAGGTCATTGAACAGGGCAAAAAGGTGTTCAAAGTCGAATGCCTCGGCGTCTCCGGCGCCGCGATCGACAGCTCCTTCAACTTCGCCGTCATCCCGAGCTGATGGCTTCTGCGGCCTCACTCGGCACGGCACTTCGGAGGGTCCCGAAGGTCCCGAACGGCGGAACGACGGCGCCCAAGGTGCCGAAAGCGGTTTCGGGCACGACCGGCTCTCTCCAGCCTCCCGCGTTCACCTTCGACCCCGCACTGGCCGCCAAGCAGCGTGAAGCTGGTCTCCAGGAAGAACACAACCTCGAAGACATCAAGACGAAACAGCACTTCGACACGACCGACTTTCACACCGCGCTCCACAACCTGACGACCGAAGACAAACGGAACCGCCAGAAGTTCGGCCTCGAAGAAGAGCGCGGCGGCGAAAAGATCGGCCGAGAAGTCGCCTCGGGTAACGAAAAGCTCGCGAACGAAGAAGCCGACACGGAGAACAACGCGGCGCGCCAGTACCAGGACTTCGCCACCAAGCGACAGGAAATCGGTAGGCAGTTCGGCGAACTCGCCACCCGCCAGGCCGAAGCCCAGAACGCGGGCGGTACGCTGGATCAGGGCACCAGCGCCGCTGCGGCCGCCGCGCGGGCGCGCAACCAGCAGATCGCCGAAGCGCCGATCGCGACCTCCGAACAGCGGCTCGGCGAAGATCTCGCGACGGCGCTCGGCCGGATCGGCACTGCACGAGAAAAGCTCGGGACCGAATCCGATCGGGAGCGCGCCGAACTCGCCGAAAACCTTGGCATCGGCCGTAGCCAGGAGCAACAGGACGTCAAGCAGCAGACGCACGAAGCCCACCAGCAGCTGGCCCGCAATCTGTTCGGTCTCGGTCGTGAAGAACAGCGGACGAAGCTCGCCGGGGTCAACGCCAACCAGAACTACCTCGAAGAGGAGATCTATCAGGCGATGGAAGAACACCCGGCGGCGTTCAAGAAGTGGGCCGAAGAAAACCCGAGCGTGTTGCCGACCGGTGTCACGCCGACCGGCATCGCCAAGTCCGGCTCCGGTCAGAAGCCGAAGGGCACTCCTCTCGCGGGTCTCGGCGCCAACGGCGGCACGACCGCCCGAAAGAAGAAGGGGAAGAGGTAATGGCGCGCATTCCGGTCGTCGGCACGCAGAACGTCCATACGGTGCAGCTCAGCCCGCGCCTTCGCCAGATCCTCCACGAACGGGCCGCGCGGCAGAACCGCCGTGAGTACGCACCGATCATCGCCGCCGACAAGGCCGCGATCGGACTGCCCCAGCATGAATACGAAACCCATGTCGGCGCGGCGAAGGGTGCCGCGAGCGCGATCCAGGCGTCGCTGGCGCAGGCTCTTGCAGGGCTGCAGGGGAGCGGCCTCCATGGACGCACGCTGCAGCAGGCGATCCAGGGCCTGAGCGCCCGTCAGGGCGAAGCCGTACAGGCACTCCCATACGCGTACGCGGGCGCGGCGGAAGAACGGAACAAGGCACAGAGGGAAGCCCGGCAGGGCCTCCTGGAAGATCG